>Ga0070740_10002025_pt1 | contig 25301 bp, 31 predicted proteins | sample Coa_R2_FD_67286 | JGI IMG/M metagenome (GOLD analysis project Ga0070740, IMG submission 67286) | Surface soil microbial communities from Centralia Pennsylvania, which are recovering from an underground coalmine fire - Coalmine... | ecosystem: Environmental > Terrestrial > Soil > Unclassified ...
GCCGCAATCGGCTGAGTTTCGTCAGCAACCAGCGAATGGCAAAAAACTATCGACAGCGGTTAGACGAGGACAACGCTCGGAAGACGCTGCGCAGCGCGGCGGCGCGTGACATTGCGGAGGGCTACCCGTCCAGGCCTCACTGGCGAGTTCTGGCGAAACGCAAGGCATGCGAACGCGATCTGCGCTTGTTCTTCACGACCTATTTTCCCGCCGCCTTTTCTCGGCCGTTCTGCAAGGACCACCTGCGAGTTATTGAGCGATTACAGAACTGCGTCTTGCACGGCGGCCTGTTCGCCCTGGCCATGCCGCGCGGATCGGGGAAAACCACCATGTGCGAGCGGACCGCAATATGGGCCTTGCTCTACGGTCACCGTCGGTTTGTCGCGCTGGTGGCGGCCACGCAGGCCCTGGCCGAGCAGATGCTGGGTCGAATCAAACGCGAACTGGAAGCCAACGACGCCCTGCTCGCGGGCTTTCGCTCAGTTTGCTACCCGATTCGTCGCCTGGAAAACAACGCACGCCGCGCCGTGGGTCAACTGTTCCGGGGACAGCAGACGAGGATCGAGTGGTCCACCGGTCGCCTCGTTCTGCCCACCGTCCCGGACGAGGCCTGCGAGGGCGTCAACGCGAGCGGGTTCGTGGTCACGGCCGCCGGTCTGACGGGCGCTCTTCGCGGCCAGGCGCACACGCTCCCTTCCGGCGAAGTGATCCGCCCCGAGCTGGTCCTGCTCGACGACGTGCAGACGCGCGAAAGCGCCATGTCTGTTGCGCAAACGGCGGAGCGGCTGGCAATAATCAACGGCGACGTGCTAGGCATGGCGGGGCCGGGCCAGAAGATCGCGGCCGTTTGCCCCTGCACGGTGATCCGTGAGGGCGATCTCTCCGATCAGCTTCTCAACCGAGAACTCAACCCGCAGTGGCAGGGCGAGCGGACGCGAGCCGTTTATTCCTGGCCGACCGACGAGGAATCCTGGGATCAATACCTTCGCATTCGCTCCGAGGGACTGCGCACGGGGGCTGGCACGGGAGAGGCCACGCGATTCTATCGCGAGCGGCGTGCGGCAATGGACGCGGGCGCCGTGGTCGCCTGGCCGGAGCGGCACTACGAAGACGAACTGTCGGCCGTGCAGCACGTGATCAATCTGCGGGCCGATCTGGGCGAGGCGGCCTTCGCCGCCGAGTACCAGAACGAGCCGCTGCAGGCAGCGGCCGAAGAAGTGCTCGTTCCGACCGCGGCGCAGATCGCCGCCAAGGTGAGCGGCCTGCCGCGCGGCACGCTTCCGCTGGATGCCGCCCACCTGGTCGCCTTCGTGGACGTTCACGATTCCTTGCTGTTCTGGGCGGCGACGGCGTGGGCGGCCGATTTCACAGGCCAGGTCGTCGATTACGGGACGTGGCCCGAGCAGCGTCGCTGGCACTTCACCCTGCGAAAGGCGTCGCCGACTCTCGCCGACGTCGCTCCCGGTGCGGGACGAGAGGGCGCCGTTCGGGCCGGTCTCGATCGTCTCGTGGCCGCACTGTGCGAGCGGGAGTGGCCGGTCGAGGGCGGGCGGGTCGCGCGAGTCGAGCGGCTGCTGGTGGACAGCGGCTTTCTCCCCGACGTGGTCTACGAGGCCTGCCGGCGCTCGCCTCACGCCGCGGCGATCCTGCCCTCGCGCGGCGTCGGGGTTGGCGCGTCGGCCCGGCCGTTCAGCGAGTACCAGAGAAAGCCGGGCGAACGACACGGCCCCAACTGGCTGATCGGCCACGCCCCGAGCCGGGCGGCCCGATACGTGCGCTTCGACGCCAACGCCTGGAAGACCTTCCTGCACGCCCGCCTGGCCGCGGCCCCTGGCGACCGGGGCGGCCTGTCGCTCTTCGGCCGAGGGCCGGAAGAGCACCGGCTGTTCGCGGAGCACCTGACGGCCGAGACGCCGACCCGCGTCAGCGCCAAGGGTCGCACCGTGGACGAGTGGCGGATGCGCCCCGGCGTCGCCGACAACCACTGGCTGGACTGCCTGGTCGGCTGCTGCGTGGCGGCGAGCACTTTGGGTGCGGCTCTGCCGGCGGCCGCCGCGTCGGCCCCGGCCAGGCCGAAGCTGACTCTGGCCGAGCTGCAAAAAAGAGCCAAAGAAAAACAGGGGCGACGATGAACACTGCTCTTCTTGACGAGCCGAGCGGGCTGTACTGCCCTCGCTGCCGCTGCGACCGGCTCCGAGTCCGCAACACGATCCGGCGGCGGCACGGGGTCAGGCGCTACCGCGTCTGCCGTCGCTGCGGCTGGGTCCTGACCACCTTCGAGGCCGCCGTCTCGCGCGGCACGCCGAGGCCCAGAAATTGCTAGCGCTGGCACAATTTTCCATTTAGCAGCTCTTGCGATTTGCTTATCGGCGATTTTTGCCTCCACACTGAAGGCATGGCAACTCCCGATCTCGTCGGCGTCGTTCAGTCCGTGGGGCAGGGGCCGGCGGCCGTCACCTCTGACGGGCTGTCGGTCACGCAGCAGCCGGTGGCGGCGGTGATCCAGGCCGACCGCTACCTGGCCGCCAAGGCCGCACGCGGCAAGAAGCAGCGCGGTCTGCTCTTCTCCAAACTGATCCCCGCCGGGGCTATGCCCGACTCGCAGGGGACGCTCGGCGGCGTCATCGGCTTCAACTCGGGGGGGCTTCTCTGATGCTGGACTGGATCAAGAGCGTCTTCGGCAAGCCGCCGGCATCCGGGCCGGCTCGCTCGGCCGCCGCGCCGGTCCGCCATCGCATCCAGGCCCGCTACGACAACGCTCAGTGGACCGACGAGAACCAGCGCCAGTGGTGGATGTCGGACTGGCTGTCGGCCAAGAGCGCTAACAACTTCCAGGTCCGCCGTCAGCTCCGTATCCGTTCGCGCTACGAGGTCAGCAACAACCCCTACCTCTACGGCGTTTGCACCGGCAACGCCGACGATCTCGTGGGCACCGGGCCGACGCTTCAGTGCCTGCGCGAGTCCGCCGCCGAGAACCGCGCCATCGAGGCGGCGTGGCGAGAGTGGGCCGAGGAGGTCGGCCTGGCCGAGAAGATTCGCACCTGCAAACTGGCCAAGACCGTGGACGGCGAGGGGTTCCTGATCCTGAAGACGGTCCCCGACCTCGAGCACTCGGTCAAGCTCTACCCCCTCGACGTCGAGGCCGACCAGGTCACTACGCCGGCGCCGCACAACCTGGCCGAGCTGTGGGTGGACGGCCTGGTGCTGCACCCCGTCACCGGCCGGCCGATCGCCTACACGGTGCTGCGGCACCACCCCGGCGATTACTTCTTTCCAAACCTCAATCCGCTGGAGGCGGACCGGGTGCCGGCCCGCTTCGTGGTCCACTGGTTCGTCAAGTTCCGGCCCGGTCAGGTGCGCGGCGTCCCCGCCTTCACCAGCTCGCTCGACCTGTTCACCGAACTGCGTGCGTTCCGCAAGGCGGTCCTGGCCAAGGCGCAAATCTCGGCCAACCTGACGGCGGTGCTCGAGTCCGAAGCGCCGGCCGACGCCGATGGGACCGTACAGGAGTCGCCCTTCTCGACGGTCGCGATAGATCGCGGCGTGATGACCGAACTTCCGGCCGGCTACAGTCTCAAGCAGTTCGCCACCGGCGAGCCCGGCACCAGCTACGAAATCTTTCAGGAGAAATGCTTGGGAGAGGCCTGCCGGCCGCTCTCCTACCCGCTGAACCTGGCCCTGGGCACGAGTCAGAAGTTCAACTTCTCGTCCGCCCGTCTTGATCACGTCAACTACCGCAACGCACTTACGGTGGAGCGAACCGACTGCGAGCGCGTGGTCCTTGACCGCATCTTCCGCGCCTGGCTGGACGAGGCGGTGATGGTCCCGGGGCTGCTGCCCAGGAGCGTCGTCCGTCCAACGGACGTGCCGCACGAGTGGCACTGGCCGGGCTTCGCGCCGCTCGACCCGGTCGCCGACGCCGACGCCGATCACAGCCGGCTGTCCAACGGCACTCTGACCTGGCGCGAGTTCTGGGCTAGCCGCGGCTACGACTGGCGCGACGTGATGCGGCAGCAGGCCCTGGAGCGTGAGGAGATCGAGAAGTTCAAACTGGTCTTCGGCAACCCGCTGCAAAAAACAGAGACTCAGCAGGTAGACGAAACCAGGGACGCGCGAGCGGACGAGGCCGATGGCGTCGAAGAAGAGGAGGCGGCCGGTGTCTCTTAACACGGTGAGCCTGCCAGCAGTTTCCGAGCGACTCGCTCCGCGGCGACGCCGCGTCGAGCCGCAGCTCGCTCCGGCCGTTACTCAGCCCGGCGACCTGTGGCTGCTGGGCGAGCACCGTCTTCTGTGCGGCGACAGCGCGCGGGCGCTGCTCCCCGGCCGAGCTGTCTACGTGTGGGGCGGCTACGGGATCATGGACAAGTGCCTGCCGCTGTTCAAGGAGACGGGGCTTCACTTCTCCCAGGTGATTATCTGGGACAAGGTGGCTCCGGTGATTACCTGGAAGGATTTCATGGGTGTGCATGAGTGGTGCTTCTACGGCTGGCGCGAAGGCGCTCCGCACCAGTTCTTTGGTCCGAGAAACGTCCAGGACATTTGGCGAGTGAAGAAGGTTCCTGTGCAGTCGATGATTCACCTGACCGAGAAACCGGTCGAGCTGGCGGTACGGGCGATTCAGTGCTCGTCGCGCTCCGGCGAGAACGTTCTCGACCTGTTCGGCGGCTCCGGTTCGACACTGATCGCCGCCGAACAGGTCGGCCGCAGGGCGTTCCTGATGGAAATCGATCCGTGGTACTGCGACCTGATCGTTCAGCGCTTCGAGCGGGTCGCGGGGCGAAAGGCGGAGCGGATCGCGGCAGGCGAGGAGATCTTTGCCGCGGTCGGCGCGAGCGAGGAGACGGTCGGTGCCTCGTAAGTGGAAGAAGCACGGCAGGCCGAAGATCCGGGCCGACCGGCAAGACGGGCCGCGCAGGTTCCTGGCCCTGGCTCAGCAGCCGGTCGCGTTCGACCCGGAAGGGGGCCTGCGGGCGGCACTCGGCGGCGCCAAACTGCCGACCTTCGAGGGCCTCGCCTACACGGGCGCGGTGATGCGCCCCTCGGGCTGGTGGCAGGACGTGGTGATCGACCTCGCCGGGGTGCAGGTGCCTTTGCAGCACCGGCCGGTGCTGCGGCAGCACGATCACGAGCAGATCGTCGGGCACACCACCGAGGTGGCGGTGGACGAGGCCGGCATTCACGTCAAGGGCGTGCTCTCGGGCCAGCCCGAGCACGTGGCCAAGGTGACGATCCCGGCAAGGAACGGCTTTCAGTGGCAGCTGTCCGTCGGGGCCGACCCGATCCGCTGGGAGGAACTGGAGGCCGGGGAGGAGGCCGAGGTCAACGGCAAGACGGTGGTCGGTCCGCTGCGAATCAGCCGCGAGACGCGACTCGGGGAAATCAGCTTCGTCCCACTGGGCGCCGACGGCAGCACCTCGGCGACGGTGGCGGCGACGCAGCGAAAGGGCAATCGTATGATCTGGCGATCCGCGCTCAAGCAACTGATGGCCGACCGCCGCGCCGCCGGCGGCCTGGCGGCCGCCAAATACTCCGACGTAGACATCGACAAGATGTCGGAGGACGAGGCCAAGTCCGCCCTCAAAGAGGCGATGGCCGAAGAGGCCGACGAGGAGGAAGAGGAAGAGGCCGACGAGGAGGAGGAGGCCGACGAGGAGGAAGAGGAGGCCGACGAGGAGGAAGAGGAGGCCGACGAGGAGGAAGAGGAGGAGGCCGCGCGGTGCTCGCGGCGATCGGCCGCTCGCGGCGGCCGCCGCTCGACGATCCGGGCCGGCCGCCGCCGCAACGATCCGAGGTCGATCGTGGCCGAGCTGCGCCGCCAGGCCGCTCGCGAGCTGAGGCGTCAGGAGTCGATCCGCGCCGCCTGCGAGCGCTGCGACAATCCCCAAGTGATCGTGGCCGGCAAGAGGGTGCCGCTGGCCGCTCACGCGATCCGCAAGGGCTGGGGCCTCGCCCAGGTCAAGGCCAAACTGCTCGATCTGCTGAGGGCGGAGCGGCCCGGCGGCCCCGTCGGCGTTCCCGGCGGGCTGGCCTACTCGACCAGCCGCCCGCAGGTCAGCGAGGCCGTCCTTGAGGCGGCGGTGCTCCAGGCCTGCCGCCACCAGTTCAAGCTCGACGACGACGACTTCTACACCGAGCCGACGCCGGACGGCCGCGGCCGCATGCGCCGCGTGCCCAAGTACGTCGAGGCCGACGCTCGCCGCGAGCTGCGGACCCGCTACACCGACCAGGTGCAGCAGGCGGCCCACGATCTCTACCGCGGGCGGATCGGCCTGCACCAACTCCTGGCCGACGCCTTCCGCGCGAAAGGGATTTCTCGCCCCTTCGATCTCCGCAGTGAGCCGGGGGTCCGCTCCATGCTCGCCGCCTGGGACCGGCTGGAGCCGGCGGGCGGCCAGCCGATCGAGGCCGACGGCGCGAGCAACCTCGGCATCTCCAACATCCTGGCGAACGTTTTAAACAAGTTCGCCCTGCAGGGCTACCTCTACGTCGAGCAGACCTGGCGAGAAATCTGCGCGATCCGGCCGGTCAACGACTTCAAGCCCACGAAGTCGATCAACCTGCTGGGCAACGCGATGTTTCGGCAGGTGGGCAGCTCTTCCGAGCTGTCCAGCCTGACGTTCGGCGACCAGGCCTTCTCGAACCAGGCCGCGCCCTACGGGATCATCGGGACGATCCCCTGGACGCACCTGGTGAACGACGATCTCGGGATCCTCTCGGGCGCGCCGCTCAAGATCGGTCAGGGCGGCGGTCTGGCCCTCAACGACGCGATCTGGACGCTGTGGGCCGGCATGGCCGCCGGCACCGTCAACGGCGACGACGGCGTGTCCTTCTGGCGGACCGGCAACCTGCTGACCGACGCCGCCAAGAAGCAGGGCAAGGCCTACCGCGCCAACAAACTGTCCGGCGGCGCGTCCGCTCTCAGTTCGGCCTCCCTCCAGGCGGCGAAGGCGCTCTTCGATAACCAGGTCGATCCGAACGGCTTCCCGCTGGGCTTCGACGGCTCGATGCCGATCCTGCTCTTCGGGCCGTCGAACTGGACGACGGCGATGGAGCTGCTGACCTATCGCGAGATCGTCTACGGCGGCGCGACCGCCGCCAAGCAGCCGCAGGGCAACGTCTGGGCCGGCACGATGAAGCCGGCCATGAGCCGATACGTCGAAAACCCGAGCTACGTCAACAGTTCGACGGCCTTCTGGATCCTCTATAACCCGGCCGCCCTGCCGGTGATCGAGGCCTGCTTCCTGAACGGCGTGGACACGCCGGCCGTGCTGCAGGCCGGGCCGGACTACCAGTTCGACAAGCTGGGGATTTCGATCCGCGGCACGATGCCCTTCGGCTGCAATCAGCAGAACTTCCGCGGCGGCGTTTACTCGGTCGGCGCGTAGCCGGCGTGACTCGCCGCAGCAAGCCCGCCGAGGTCGCAGGCTCGCGACCCCGGCGGGCGAGAGGCACCGGTTTTCCTTGAGGAAAAAACATGGCAGCTTACACTGGCCCGAGCGCGATCTTCCGCAAGGGCAAGCCGGTGATGATCGATTTCGACGCCGGCGGCAACAGCTACAGGGCCGGGGACGTGGTCGTGATCGGGCCGACCCCGTGCGTGGCCCACGAGGACATTCCCGCCTTCACGGGCGGCCCGACCCGCGACGCCCTGGCCGTCCGCGGCGGCGTTTACGAGATGGCCACGGACGGCACGGGCGTGATCGGCGACGAGGTCTTCTGGGACGCGGCGAACAAGAAGATCACCGCCACGGCCGCGGGCAACACCCACTTTGGCACGCTGGTCGCCGGCCCCAGTTTTCTTCTCTCGGGCGCCGGCCCGGCCGCCGACCTCGATCTCTGCTGGGTCCTGCACGGCCCCAAGGGCAAGCCTCCCAACGTGCTGGAGGGCGCTCGCTCGGAGGCGACGCAAAACGCCACGGCGACCCTGACGCCGGCTCAGGTACAGGGCGGACTGATCAACTCGGCCCCGGCCGCGGCGATCACGCTGACCACGCCGCCGGCGGCCACGCTCGTGGCCGGCATCCCCGGCTGCAAGGTGGGGGACGCCTTCGACGTGACCCTGACGAACACGGCCGGCGCCGCCAACTCGATCACGCTGGCCGCCGGCGCGGGCGCGACGCTCCGGGGCGGCACAACGGTGGCGCAAAACAAGTCGGCCCTTCTTCGCTTCGTTCTGACCAACGTGACGCCCGGCACGGAGGCATACGTGGTGCATTCAATTGTCAGCGCGTAAGCGTGAGACGAGGAGCAAACCGTGCTGTCCCAGCGAGACGCCGAAAAGTACCTGTTCGGCTGCGACCACGCGGCCGCGGTCACGCCCTCGGACGCCGGCGGGCTGAACCTGGGCGGCGTTCCCGCGCCGTCGGCCTGCCGGCGGCTGTACGTGGGGGGCGCGGGCAGCGTCAAGATCGACACGCAGGGCGGCGAAACGGCGGTGGTCTTCGCGGCGGTGGCCGCCGGCACCTTCCTGGACGTTCACGCCACGCGGGTGTACGCGACAGGCACGACGGCCACGGCGATCGTGGCCCTGTGGTGAGCCGTGCAAGACCTCCTCGACAGCGCGGCCTCCTGGCTAGCCGGCCAACTCCGGGCCAACGCGGCCCGGTCGGTGACCTATCGGCGCGGGGGCGACTCGGTCGTCCTGTCCGCCACGCTCGGCGGGCGGCTGCTGTCGGTGCTCGACGCCCAGGGGAACGTGAAGGTGGAGCGCACCGACTGCGACTTCGTCTTTGCGGCGGCCGACCTGGTGCTGGCTGGCGTGCCGACGACGCCCCAGCGGGGCGACCTGATCGACGTCCTCTACGGGGCCGTGACGCGCCGTTTCGAGGTGACCGCGCCGGGCCGCGAGCCGGTTTGGCGCTACGCCGACGCGCACGAGTACCTGGTGCGCGTCCACGCGAAGTACGTGGGGACCGTCTGAGGTGGCCGACGCCTGCGAGGTCCAGATCGCCAACGCGGTCGCGGCCGAGCTGAACGACCCGGCCCGGCCGTGGGCCGGGCAGTTCACGGCCCAGCCGCGATCGTGGCTGCCCGTCTACGGCCCCGACGAGCTGATGCAGGCCGGCGTGCCGGTCCTCCGCGTGGCGGTGGTGCCGCTGACGATCGCCGCCGCGCCGCAGGGCCGCGGGTCGCGCTGGCTCTACGACTACGGGGTGGCGATCGAGCTGCAAAAGAAGGTCCTGACGCCGCAGGCGGCCACGGCGACGATCGACGCCCTGGCTCAGCTGGCGGAATCGATCCAGGGCTTCTACGCCGACTTCCACGTGCTGGCGACCCTGGCCGGCTGGAGGGTCGTGGGCAGCCAGCGCGAGGACGTTTACGACCTGGCGCAGCTCTACGAGGACAACACCTTCGCCACCCTGGTGGGCCTGCGGGTGAGAGGCTGGCGGTGACGGCACAGAAGACGCTGACGGTGCGGCAGGCCCGCGAGGGCTTCTTCGACACGCGGCTGGTGGCCGGGGCGGTGGACGCGGCCACGCGCCGGGCGCTGTCCCGCCTCGGCGCCTTCGTCCGGCAGCGGGCGAAGACCTCGATCCGCAAGCGCAACCGGCCCAGCGAGCCGGGCCAGCCGCCCAGCTCGCACACCGATCTGCTCAAGCGGTTCCTGTTCTTCGCCTGGGACCCGGCGAGCAAGTCGGTCGTGGTCGGCCCGGTGGTTCTGAGCGGCCACTCGGGCGAGGCCCTGGCCGCCCTGGAGCACGGCGGGACGAGCCTGGTGCGAACGGCGGCCGGGCGGCTGCGGCCGCCCCGGCGCGTGCAGATCCGGCCGCGCCCCTTCATGGCGCCGGCCCTGGCGGCCGAGCTGGCGGCGGCGCCGGAGGCCTTCCGGGACCAAATTCGACCTTCGGGGTGATGCAATGTCTGAAAAAATCGGCCTCGACGGCAACCTCTACCGCAACACGGGCACCTACAGCACGCCCGTGTGGACGCTGATCCCGACGGTCCGCGACCTGACCCTGGAAATGTCGGCCTCGGAGGCCGACGTTTCCTCGCGCGGCCAGAACTTCAAGCTCAAGCGAACCGCCCTGCTCGAACTGAGCGTGGACGGGGAACTGATCTACAACCCGACCGACCCGAACTACACCGCCCTGCGCGACGGCTTTCTGAACAAGACCGTGATCGAGTTCGCCGTCGCCGACGGCCCGATTGCGACCTCGGGCACGCAGTACCTGCGAATGAGCTGTCAGGTCTTCAAGTTCAGCCGCGGCGAGCCGCTCGAGGGGGCGATGACAAACTCGTTCTCGATCAAGCCGACGCCGAACCCGAACGCCGACCCGGCGTTCGTGACCGTGCCGTAGCGGCGGGCACCAACCGGAGGCGAACGTGGACGCGGAAACTCACCAGACCCTGACCGATCTTCGCGACCGGCGGGCCGCCGAGGCGAAGGCGCGAGCGGCCGCCGGGCCGCCTGACCACGACCACCACGGCAACCCCTTGCCCTGGGGCGAGCCGCTGGTCGCGGTCCACCTGGATCACCTGCGGCGGCTGACGCAGGAGGCCAGGCCCCTGCCGGGCGACGGCCCGGCGGAGGCGGCGCGGCTGGCCGCGCTCGCCAGGGGGGCGCGGGCGGGAGGCCCGCCGGCGGACCGGCCCGAGGCGCTGGCCGAGCTGCAGCCCGGGCAGCTCCTGCTGTCGATTCAGCTGTGCGACCTGACGTTCCTGCTCGACCGCGTGGCCGTGGGGTGAGCGATGGCCGCCACGATCTTTAACCTCGACAACTCGAACGTGGCCGGCAACGCCGGGATCAAGGCCTCGAAGCTCGAAGGGGAATTCAGCCTCGGCTACTCGCAGACCGGCCCGGTCGTCAGCGACACGCACTATTTGCGGATCGTCCGCGGGGCGAACGCCACCGTGCTGGCGCTGCAGGCGGCGATCACCGAGGCCGTCGCCACGGGCGCGGACCGCACGGTCACGCTCGACCTGCAAAAATCCACCGGCGGGTCCGCCTTTGCGACGATCCTGGCGGCCCCGGTCCAGTTCACCAGCGGCTCGGCGCTGCGGGCCGTCAGCGCGGCCGTGATCAGCTCGGCCTCGCTGACGGCCGGGGACGTGCTGCGCCTGGTCGTCACCGCCGGCGGGTCCGCCGGCGCCCAGGCCCAGGGCCTGGCGGCCACCGTCACCCTCCGCGAGGACCCGAACTGATGGCGTCTTTCACCGACGAAAAGAGCCGGACCTGGCAGGTGCCGATCAACGTGGGCGCGGTCCGGCGCGTTCGTGATCGGCTGGGGATCAATCTCTACGCCCTGATCGAGGACCGGGCCAAGGGCCTGGGTCAGCTGCTGGGCGATCCCTTGCGGCTGATGGAGGTGGTGGGCGTCCTGTGCGAGGAGCAGATCGCGCGGGCCGGGATCAGCCGCGAGGACTTCGAGGCCGGACTGGCCGGCGACGCGCTCGAGGCGGCGACCGAGGCCTTCGTGCAGGGGCTCGTCGATTTTTTCCCGAACCCGAAGGTGCGGGAGACGCTGCGCCGCGTCGTGGCCAAGGCCAAGCGGCTGGCGAACGAGTGGCTGAACGAGACCGTCGCCAAGACCGGGCCGGCGCTGGATCAGCTGACCCTGGAGGACGTGAGGCCAGCGCTGGAGAGTGGGAGCGGCTGGTCTGGCGGATCGCCGGCCAGTGCGAGATCGACCCCGCCCCCATGACCCTGCGCGAGCTGATCAGGATGGCCGAGGGCGCCTGGGACCACACCGCGCATCTGCTGGCCCTGATCCGAAACGTCAACCGCGGCTCGCAGCAGGCCGCGATCGGCCCGGACGAGGTCAACCCCTACCGCCACCGCCAGCGGCCGCGGCGGGGCGATTTCTCGGAGGTCAAGGCGTTCTTCCGGCGGGCGGCCGCGGGGTGAGGCGTGAGCGCGAGCGCGAAACAGGTGCGTGCCGGCGGGGCGGTCGTTGAGATCGCCGCCGACGACTCGAAGCTCGGCGCCGGGCTGCGCAAGGCGGCCGACCGGGTCCGGGCCTGGGGCGAAGCGATCGGCAAGGTCGGCGGCAAGGTCCAGGGCCTCGGCGCGGACGTGGCGGCGATCGCCGCCGGGCCGCTCGGCCTGCTGACGCTCGCCTTCAAGGATCTGGCCAGCCTGGCCGACACGGGCGCCCTCTCGGGCGAGCAGGCCGAGCAGGCCAAGGCGCTGGACGACGCCCTGACCGACCTGGTGTCGGCGGTGCGGGCGCTCGGCCTGCAAATCGCCACGCTGCTGGCCCCGGCCCTGGTCGAGATGGTCGGCTGGGTCACGGAGGCGGTGGACTGGGTGGCGGCCCTGGCCGAGAAGAACCCCGGCCTGATCAAGACCCTGGCCGGGGTCGCCTTCGGCTTCGCCGCGGTCGGGGCGGCGCTGATGGTCGTGGGCCAGGTGGCCGGCGCGGTGCAAACGATCCTGTCGGTCCTCGGCCTGGTCCTGGCCGGCGTGGGGCTGCTCTTCAAGGCGGTCGCGGTCGGGGCCTCGCTCCTGTGGGGGGCGCTGACGGCGGTCGCCGGCGCGATCCACTTCGTGGCCTCCGGCGCGGCCTTCAACGCGGTCGCCCTGATCGCGGCCAAGGTCGCCGCGGTCGCGCTGACGGTCGCGACCTACGCGGCCAGCGCCGCGGGGCTGGTCTTCAAGGCGGTCATGTGGCTGGTATCGGTCGCGACCACCGCCGCCTCGGGCGGGATCAACCTGCTCGTCGTCGGACTGCTGGCGCTCGCGGCCGTGCTGGCCGTGGTCGTGCTCGCCGTGGGCGGGCTGGTGCTGGCGGTCGGGGCCGTGGTCGCCGCCGGGGCCAAACTGTCCGAGCTGTGGGACCGCTTCAAGGAGGCGCTGGGCGGCGTGCTCGGGCCGATCCGGGAGGTGATCGACGGGCTGAGGCAGTGGGGCGTGGCGGTCTTCAACGCCTTCCGGGTCGGCGACCTGGAGCTGGCGTGGAAGATCGCCTGGGGCGGGATCAAGCTCGTCTGGGACGAGGGGATCGACTACCTGCTGTCGGCCTGGGACGGCTTTCGGCTGGACCTGCTGCACGTCCTGGGCGGGCTGGCCGTGGCGGCCGCGGAGGTCTTCGCCTCTCTGTTCTCGCGGATCGTGTCGATGCTTTTGCGGGTCGTGGCCGCGACGGCCCCGCTCTGGGACAAGGTGTTCGGCGAAGGGACGGCGGGCCGAATGGCGGGGGCGCTGGCGGCGGCCAACGCCAACCTGCAAGGCCTCGCGCGGCAGCTGCCGGGCGAACTGGCCCGGCGGGAGCAGGCGGAACTGGCGGCGGCCGGCGAGCGGGCCGCCGCCCGGCAGGGCGACATCCTGAAGCAGCGGAACGAGCTGCAGAAGCTGATGGACCGGGCCAACGCGGCCGCGGCGAAAGGCGTGGACAGGCACCGGGCGCGGTTCGCCGAGCTGCGGCACGCGGTCACGGGCACCTTCAGCGCCGAGGCGGCGGCCGGGCTGGGCACGGACGTGACGATCCCGCGCCAGCAGCTGCAGCGGCTGGCCAGCATCGACGAGGGCGTGCGCCGGCTCAACGACCGGGCGCAGCCCCTCGTTTTCAGCTGAGGCGGACGTGGCCACGATCGTCGAAAGGTCGAACAGCCGAGCGGCGACGGCCGGGCGACGCGACCCGACCGCCGAGCTGTACTACTACGTCGAGGGGACCGAGGACGAGACCGAGGTCCACGCGACGGTCCAGGCCGCGGTGCCCGCCTACTACCTGGGCCTGCCCTTCCAGAACTATCAGATCCGCACCGAGGGCGGCGGCATCTGGGAGGTCAAGGTCAATTACGCGCAGCGCGGCCTGCCGGCGATCACCTTCGACACGACCGGCTCGAAGGAGAAGATCACCCAGGCCAAGGAGCACCTGCGCAGCTACGCCCGCGCGGACCCGAACCTCGTCGGCCCGCCGCCGCCCGCCCCCGACTTCAAGGGGGCGATCGGCGTCACCGACGACGGCGTGGACGGGGTCGAGATCACCCTGCCGCGCCTGGGCTTCACCTTCACCCGCTATCTCCCCGCCTCGGAGATCACCGGCGATTACGTCCGCACCCTCCGCGGCCTGACCGGCTGCGTCAACGACGCTCAGTTCTTCGGGTTCGACGCGGGCGAGGTCCTCTTCCTCGGGGCCACCGGCTCTCAGCGCGGGCTGGAGGACGTCGAGATCAATTACCGCTTCGAGGCCTCGCTGAATCGCGAGGACCTGATGGTGGGTGACATCGGGCCGATCACCAAGGGCGGCTGGGAGTACCTCTGGATCCGCTACGAGAGCTACGAGGACAAGGCGGCCAAGCGGCTGGTGCGCAGGCCGGCCAGCGTCCACGTCGAGCGGGTCTACGACGCGGCGGATTTCAGCCAACTGGGGCTGGGGGTGTGAGGTGAACGATCCGTTCCGCCGGGCCAACACGGGCGAGCGGCTCGACATCAGCGCCCAGGCCTGGAACGCGATGCTCGAGGCGGTTCGCGCCCGCAGTCTGGGCCGATCCGAGGCGGCGGGCGTGCCGCAGGCGCTGGCCGTCGCCGACCGGGGCGGCGACGCGACGGTGCTCGTGCGCAACGATTCCGGCTCGGACCGCTCGCGCTTCGACGTGCTGGGCGTGGCGAGCGTGATCTTCGGCCCGGCGGACAACCTGGCCGAGTTCCAGGACAACGCCGCCCTCGCCGGCGCCGTCCCCGCCGCCGCGTCTCACAAGGGCCGCTTCGCCGTCCTGCTGGAGCCGATCCCGGCCGGGGTGATCGGCCGGGCCGCCCTGAACGGGCTGGTCGTCGCGCGGCTCAACGTCAGCGCCGCCGCCGACGCGGCCGGCATCGCCGTGGCGGACGTGAAAGACGGCGACGCCACGCAGCTCGACCTCCAGGCCGGCGGCACCGCCCAGGTGCTCTGGCGCGAGAGCGGCACCGGCACGAAGTGGGCGCTGCTCCGGCTGGGCGGCGGCACCGGCGGCGCGGGCGGCGGCACGGCCCTGGAGGTCAAGGAGGCCGACGGCGCGCCCGACCTGACGGGGGTCGGCGCCCTCGTCGTCGCCCAGGCCGACGGCGGCTACCTGACCCAGCCGGCCGCCGGCCAGGCGCAGCTCAACTGGTACGACGCCACCCGGACGCAGAAGGGGATGGTCAACGTTGGATCGCAGAGCTGGCAGGGAGCAAAAGTCTTCTACCCCCAGCTCTCCGGCCCCGGGGGACTGCCGGGCGCCGGCTGGGTCAACAGTTACGACTTTTCCGCGCCGACCAATCCGGACGGTCAGACGGCGCCTTCCGCCTACGGCTTCTACGAGGCCGCAGGCCAAAGTCAAGGCTATAACTGGACCTGCACCTACCTGGACCCGCGCAGCGGTTTCGTGATCGAGTCCGGCTACGGGGCCTTCGCCGGGATCGACGCCAGTCAGGCGGTGCGGCTGACGCTGGACTGCTTCAGCCAGAAACTGGTCCTCTCGACCCGACCGGCCGGCGGCGGCACGCCCGGGCCGGGCCTCTACGCCGTCACCGACGCCGGGGGCGTCGTTCGGAACGGGGCCACCGCCAGCACGGGCGGGCTGAGCTTCACGGGCGGGCTCTTCACGGGAGGAGCGATCGCCTTCCCGTACGCGCCCGCCGAGACGTGCGAGGGGCGGCTGACGCCCTTGCCGAACGCGCCCGTCCCCGCGACGGACCTGGGCACGGTCACCGCTCTCTACTGGGTGCCCTGCCGAGGCAATCGCGTCGGTCTTTACGACGGCACGACCTGGACCGTTTACACCTTCTCGGGGCTCACCCTCGATCTCTCCGGCCTGGCGGCCAGCACGGCCTTCGACGTCTTCCTCTACTGGAACGGCAGCGCCGTGGCGATCGAGGCGGTCCCCTGGGCCGGCCTTACGAGCCGCAACTTCCCCCTGGCGACACAGGACGGCGTCCTGGTGAAAAGCGGCGCCCCGGGGCACCGCTACGTCGGCAGCTTCGCCACCACGGGCACCGCCGGCCAGACCGAGAGCAGCCGCCGCCGCCGGCTCGTCTGGAACCATTACAACCGCGTGCGTCTGCCTTTCGAGGTCCGCGAGACCACGCCCTCCTGGCTCTGGCCCTCGGCCGCCTGGCGGATCGCCAACAACGCCGCCAACTACGCGGAGGTCGTGATCGGCTGGGAGGAGGACGCGCTGGACGCCCGCGTGCTGGGGCTGGTGTCGTCGCCCACTGCCACCCCCTGCGCGGTGGGGGTCGGCCTGGACGGCAACTGGACGGCGAACGCGGCCCGGCTCTTCGGCGACGGCGCTAACGGTTACGGCCCCAGCGGCGCGGCGGTGCCGCAGCAAACGACCGCCTTCTGGTCGGACCAGCTGGCGGCCGGCTATCACCAGATCGGCTGGCTGGAATACGGCGGGGCGACCACCACCTGGTACGGCCAGGCGGGCGCGTGGGGGCAGGCGGGACTGCTCGGGACCTTGCTGGGGTGACGGCGTGGACCTGCACGGCATCGTTCTGGCGCTGCGGGCGGCGGGGCTGAGGGTGGCCGGCGCCGCCTTCGCCGCGCCGCACCCGACGGCGGCGCGGGCCACGTTTCACCGCTCCGGCGCGGGCTGGGTGCGGCTGGACTGGGAGGGCGAGCCGGACGAGGCGGCGGCCGCCGCGGTCCTGGCCTCGCCCCGCGGCGAGGCCCGCTTCGTCTCCTGCGCCGACCTGGCGCGGGCGGCGGTCGCCCTGGCCGGGAAGCTGCCGCCGGACGCGGCGGGGATCGCCGGCGTGCCGCGGTCGGGCATGGCGCCGGCGGCGGTGATCGCCACGCTGCTGCAGCTGCCGCTCTGGGAGGCCGGCGACGTTTTGCGGCGGGTCGGCCACGGCGGGCGGGGCGGACAGGTCGGCTTCGCCCGCGACCGGGGACGCCTGGTCGTCGTGGATGACACGGTCTACAGCGGCGCCAGCATGGAGCGGGCCTGCCGCGCCGCCGGCGGCGGCGTGGTGCGGGCGGCGGTCTTCTGCAAGCCCGAGTCGGCCGGGGCCGTGGACGTCTTCGCGGAGCCTCTGCCCAGCCCTCACCTGCTGGAGTGGAACCTGTTTAACTCGGCGGTGCTGCGCGGCCAGGCCACCGACCCGTTTTTCGCGGGCGGAGTTGCCGCCGACCTGGACGGCGTGCTGCTTCACGACGAGCGCTCGGGCGGGCCGCCCGGCACGCCCTACATGCTCCCGCGGACGCTGCCGGCGCCCCTGATCGTCACGGGCCGGCCGGAGTCGGTGCGCGCCGAGACCGAGGCCCAGCTGCGGCACTGGGGCTGCCGCTGGGAGCGGCTGGAGATGGCGCCTCCGGGGGCGGACCCGGCCCGGCACAAGGCCGCGCACTACGCCGCCTCGCGCTGCGGCGTTTTCGTCGAAAGCGACCCGGAACAGGCGCAAGAAATCTTCGAGCGCTGCGGCAAGCCGGTCGTCTGTCCGCGCACGGGCAGGGTCTGGAGCGAAAGGAGCGAGCCGTGATTTCGGTGAACGGACAGCCCGCGTCCCCGGTCGCCGGCACGATGGGGTTCCGCGGCCTGTGGTTCCAGGTCGCGAATACCTCGGTGCTCGCCGTGATCTGTGTGGCCTTCCTCTACGGCGGCCGGGAGCTGCTCGTGATGGCCCGCGAGGAGCGAGCGGCCCACCGCGAGGCCCGCGGCCGGCCGGCCGCGGGCTAGTCGCGCCAGAAGGGCGAGCGGGGGAAGCGGAAGCGCAGCGGGGCGCCGCCGCCGACGCTGTCGCCGGGAAGTTCCAGGACGAACGACCGGGCGGCCGCGGCCGGCCGCTCGAAGGCGAGCAGGTCAACGATCTCCCGGCCGGGGGCCACGACGACCTCGCGCCGCACCTGCCCCGCGATCCCGGAGTCAGGCACGGCCGCGCCGTCGATCTCGACGCCGCCGTCGTAATCGGCCGGCGCGCAGCGGCCGCCGAGGTCGTCGCGCAGCACGGCCCGGAGACGCCAGGGCCTGAAGATCTGTGGTCTCGCAGTGGAGAGATTGCGGACTCTGACGCGAACGATCAGGTGCTCTCTCTCCGACGCGCCGACCTCGACGCCGCGGGCGGCCAGCGGCACGGCGGCGATGGCCGTCTCGGCCACGGCCACCTGCCAGTCGCCCCGGCGCACGGTCTCGCCGCGGGCGAAATCGGCCGCGTCGTCGGCCGCGGCCGGCTCCTTGCCGTCGGCCTTCTGGGAGGGTCGCCCGGACGGTCCGGGGAAACAGCAGGCGGCGAGAACGAGGGCGAACAGGCCGCTCAGGGCGGCGGTCGGAAGGCGGAGCATGGTCGATCTCCCTGGTTTTTGGTGATTGCGCCGGGGATTTTTATTGTCGCCGGGCGGCGGCGGCCGGGCAAGGGGATTGCTAGCGCTGGCACGATTTTGCCGCCGCGATCGCCGCCGGCTGGACTCCTTGATCTTCCCGGTGTAGAGTTCGTTTGAGGCCTATCTTCGGTGCGAAGGCCGGCGCCGGCGGTGCCGCCGGCGCCGGCCCTGGTTCTCTCGGGGGCGGGCGATGCGCGGCTGGTTGCTTGCTCTCCTCTGCGCCACGTTCGGCTATGTCGTCTGCCTGCTGACGATCGCGGCGATCACCTGGGACCTGGAGCAGTTCCGCCGCGGGGCCGTGACGATCTCCGCCTGGTTCCTGGATACCGGCCGCGACTACCCCTTTCTCCCCGCCCTGGCGGGGCTGATCGTGGGACTGATTCTCGGGACCCTCGTGGGGCACCTGGGCTTTCCCCAGTACCGCTAAGGGCCATTTTCTACCGCTGATGGCGACTATTTCCCTGGTCTTCCGCCAGTCCACGCCCCTGGGCGTGGAGCCGGCGGTCCTGAAGGACGTGCTGCAGCGGTACGCCGACCTGGTCGGCGTACCGTGGGGCGTCAGCTGTCAGGTGGTCGTGGGCGAGCAGCCGGGCGCCTGGCCGCTCTATTTCCTGGACGACGCCGGCCAGGACGGCGTGCTGGGCGAGCACGACGACCCGGACGCCGAGGGGCCGCGGCCGCCCGAGGGGTTCGTTTACGTCCGGACGGCGCGGCAATACGGCGAGCCGGTGTCGGTCGTGGCCGGCCACGAATTGGCCGAGTTGCTCGTGGACCCCGCGACGAATCTGGCCGCCCTCTCCCCCCGGGAGCGCTGGGTCGCGCTCGAGGTGTGCGACCCGGTTCAGGCCCACACGTTCACCGTGGGGGGCCTGGCCGTGCCCGACTTCGTTCTCCCGGCGTGGTTCGGCGGGCCGGGGAGCCGGTTCGATCACCTCGGGCACTGCACCGCCGCCTGGCAGCTGCTGCCGGGCGGCTACGTCCTCTTTCAGCAGAACGGGCGGTGGTCGCAACTCTTCGCCGACGAACAGGCCCGGGCGCGTTTCCAGAGGCGGGCGGGGCGTTTCCGCCGGCCGGCGCGCCGCATCCGCAAAACGAGAACCCCGTGAATTCGCAAAACGAGTCGACGCACGTGATCACGTTTCACTTCGCGGCGGACGGCCGGCAGCCGGCGAACCACGCTGCGGAGGCCGCGGAGCTTCAGGCCCACGCGGCCGCCCTCGGCCTGCCGCCGGGGACGCTGCTGGCCCTGGTGCTGCGTTACACGGCCCCGGTGCTGCTCTCGGTCCTGCGTGACCTCGTCGCCGGCCGGGGGCAGCAGTCGACCGGCACGCAGCCGCCCTCGACCCGGATCGACGTTCTGGCCTGAGCCGATGGCGCGACGAACCAAGCCCGACCTGACCCGCCGCCTCGCGGACGGCCGCCGCTGCGGCGTCGGCTGCGAGCAAACGCACGTCGGCGCGGACTACAGCGACGAGGAGCGCGAGTTCATTCAGGCGATGGAGCGCTACCGCCGCCTGCGGCGGCGGCCGTTCCCGACCTGCCGCGAGGTCCTGGAGGTGCTCCGCTCCCTGGGCTACCGCAAGGTCGCCAGAACGCGACGGCTGCCGTAGGTAAACGCTATTTGGGACATTACAAAGACGGCACGCCGGCGAGGATCAGCGACGTCGTGAAGGGCGCGGGACTCAATCAGACGCTTCGTATTCGCAATACATTGCAACGATGATCGTCTACCTCGCCAGCCCGAACACGCAGCAGCAGGCCGAGCACGCGGCCGGGATGCCCGTGCTCCTGTCCTACGCCTCGTGGTCGGCCTGGCTCGACAGAGGCTATCAGCAGTCCTTCTCTCGCCTCCTGATCGACTCCGGCGCCTACAGCGAGTTCAGCAGGGGGGTGAAGGTGGACCTTGCCGCCTACGCCGACTGGTCTCGGCGCTGGGTGGGCCACGCCGATGCCATCGCCGGCCTGGACGACGTCGGCGGCGACTGGCGCAGGTCGCTGCGCAACTATGAGGCCTTCCCGCTCGGCTTCCCGACCTTCCACGAGAGCGACCCGCCCGAACTGCTGGACGACCTCGTAGCCCTGGCCCGTGAGCGCGGCAACTGGATCGGCCTGGGCCTGCTCCCGCCGCGGGAGAACAAGGAACGTTGGGTCCGCGCCGCACTGGAGCGCATCCCCGACGGCCTGCACGTTCACGGCTGGGCTCTGCGCCGGTACACGCACTGCCGCCGCCTGGACAGCGTGGACTCCACAAACTGGTGGCGGGAGGCCATGAGGCTGCATTCCCTGAGCGAACTGTCTCACCTGACCTACGGCGAGTGCCTGGAGATCGTGGTGAAGCGGTACCAGCGCTGGACGCGGCGGGTCGTTGACGCCGAGGCGGGGTTGTTCGCCGGCATGGACGGCTAACGGGTGCGAGGCGCGTGCGGACGCTTGGTCCTGCAACTGCACACACGCAAGTTTAACGCATGATCACGACCGCTCCCCAACTGTTCCGCGCCGCCCTCGGGCTGCCCCTCGACGATGGGCCGCACCGCTGCCTCTTCTGCGGCGCCGCCTGCGGCAGTTGGCACCCCGCCGCCGACCACCTCCGCGCCAGCTTTACCGGCCTCGGCGACGTCGCCGCCCCCGCCTCCGCCCACGTCTGCGGCGGCTGCGTCCTCTGCCTCCGCGAGTCCTGCGCCGTCGACCTGATCGACGGCACCCGCGGCCGCCCCGTCGCCAAGGGCGCCATGCGCGCCTTCTCCTGGGTGCTCACCGCCCGCGCCGCCCTCGCCGCCAGCAAGGCCCACCTCCCTCTCCTCCGCGCCGCCTGCCTCGACTCGCCCGAGCCGCCCTTCGCCCTCGTCCTCAGCGACAGCGGCAAAAAGCATCTCCTCTACCGCGGCGTCGTCTGCCACGACCGGCAGTTCGTCACCCTCACCCTCGAGGGCGAACGCCTGGACTACCGGCCGGCCGAGCTGTCGGCCCGCCTCGACCTCGCCGCCCGGCTGGCGGCGGCGGCCGGCAAGTCCGCTCTGGCCGGGCCGCCGGGGCTTCGGCTCGCCGCGGCCGTCTGCGAGCGGTTCGCGGACGGCGAAGAACTGTTCGAGCAATGGGAGACCGTCTATGCCGACCCGCTCAGCCGACTCGCCGTCTGGCTCGCCCCCGGAAGGGACGAGGCTGCCGCCCTCCACCCCCCCCACTGCCCGCGCTGGACGCAGAGGCCTTCCGCCGGAAGTTGGCGGGGCTGACCGACCCGGACCGCCGCCCCGAGAGCGCCGGGGAACGAGAGGCGGTGCGGCAGGACGCGGTCCGTTTCTGTTCGATCCTGGCCCACCTGTTCGGTGAGTCGCTCGAGCGCACGACGCTCTGGGAGCGCATCGGCTCGGCGCTGAGCACGTCCCTGGCCAAGGTGACCGACGACGACCTGGACCGCTTCACGACCCTGTGCCTCGAGCACGTCTGCGCCGAGGACGCCCGCGTCGCCGCCTGCGAGCCGCTCCTGGGGCTGCTGCAGACGTGGGCGGCCCGGCCGCGCGAGTGGCGGCAGGCGCTGCTGCACTACCTGGCGACCCACCGCACGGCCGCGCTCGTCCACGCGCGGGCGCGCTGGGAGCGGGTCAAGAAAGGCGAGGTGGAACTGTGAGCCAAACCTACCGGGTCCTCTGCCTGTCCGAGGCGGTGTCGCCGATCACGCACGCGGCGCGCTCCGCCGGCAACGAGCTGCTGATCGCCCGCGAGCCGGTGGTCACGCCGCGGGGCGTCGCCTGGGTGCCGTTCCTGTCGGGCAACGCCCTGCGCCACCGGCTGGTGCGCGAGCCGGGCGTGCGCTGGCTGATCAGCCGCTACGGCCTGGCCGGGCAGCTGACCCTGGCCGGGCTGAACTTCCTGCTGCACGGCGGCAGCCTGACCGAGGGCGGCGGCCGCCGCAGCCCGCAGCGCATCGCGGACATGTACCGGCTCTTTCCCCTGCTGCGGCTGCTGGGCGGCTCGCTGCCCGACCAGATCGTCGCCGGCTGGCTGCTCTCGGGCCGGGGCACGCTGGTGTGCCGCGAGAACGCCGAGGCCCTGGCCGCGCTCCTGCCCGAGGGCTGGACGCTGCCGGACGCCCCGCTGCGGCCGGCCGAGGACTTCGTCAGCGGCTTCCAGTACGTCCGCGGCGACGCCCGCGCCCGCGACGTGCGGCTGCTGGCGGACGCCGCCGGCGAGGGGGAGGACGAGGGCGGCGAGGACAGCACCCAGATGATCTTCGCGGGCCAGGCGGTCACGCGCGGCGCGTGCTTCCTGCACGCCTTCACGCTGCCGCACGTCTCGGAACTGGAGCTCGGCGCCCTGCTCTGGTCCTTGCAGCTCTGGCAGGCGGCCGGGGGCACGGTCGGCGGCCAGGGCGCCCGCGGCCACGGCCGGCTGCGCACCGCCGTCCACGCCGGCGCGGACGCCGCCGCCGCCGTCCGCGCCTACCTGGACCACGCCGACGCCGTGCGCGACGAGGCCGTGGCCTGGCTGCACGCCGCCTTCGCCCGCAAGGCCGCCGGCAAACCGCCCCGGCCCAAGAAACCAGCAAAGGACGCCGCCCCGTGAACGAACCGCTCCTGGTCACGGCCTGGCTGGGTTCGCCGCTGGCCGGCGACTCGCCCCGCCTCGACGGCCTGCTCGAATGTCGCCTCGCCCCGGCCGCCGCCCGCGCGGAGGCCTGGCCGCGCCACCTCGTGGACCGCAGCCGGCCCGCGCCGCCCCAGGGGAACGTCCCCATCCCGCTGGGCCGCGCCTGGCTCGGCGAGTGGCTGGTGGCGCAGTGCTCCGACCCGATCCTGCCCGTGCCCCGCGCCGACGACGTCGAGCACTTCGGCAAGCAGATCGGCGTCGAGAACGCCGACCTCCTGGCCGGGCCGGAGCGGAGGCCCTTCGACGTGACGAACTCGTGGACCAAGAGTTTCCGCCTGCCTCTGCGGGTGCGGCGGTGCGACTGCGTGCGCTGGCTGTGTTTCGGGGAGGCGGCCGACCTGCGCGAGGCGCTCGGCGGCGTGCATGCCATCGGCAAGAAGGTGGCGTGCGGCTACGGCGTGGTGCGGCGCTGGGAGGTGGGGCCGGCGCCCGCGCGGGGGCGTGGCGGCGGTGCGGACCACAGCTGGTTCGCCCCGCACGAGCGGGGCACGGTGCTGATGCGCACCCTGCCGGCCCTGCTCGAGGGGCGGCCCTGGCTGCCGGAGGACCTGCTCGGCTTCCGCCGCCGCTTCGGGGCCTGCGTCCCGCCCTACTGGCACCCCGATCGGTTTTGCGACTGCGTGGCCCCCTGCTAGGGGGGCGTCCGGTCAGACGCTTCTAACACACACAGGGAACATGCTGCTGCCGAGCGAGCGCCACCGGCCGGAAGACCTCGCCCTTTGGGCCGAACTGGAAGAGGCTGACCACATCCACGGCCGGCGGCTGCTTCGGTCCGGAAAGGTGGAACGTTCCGTGGCGGCGCTGCGGGCGTTCGCCTCGGCCGGCCCGTGCCACCTGTGCCTGAGCGGCGGCAAGGACTCGACCGCGCTGGCCGGCCTGGCGGCCCTGGCCGGCCTGTCCTTGCCCGCCGTCTGGTTCCGGGCCGTGCCGGAGCAGAGCCCGGACGTCCCCGCCGTTCTCGACGCCCTCGGCCTTCCTTACGAGGTCGTCGACTACGACGCGCCCGTGCCCCTCTCGATGACCCGTCTAGAAGCCGAAACCGTCGCCACCCGCAACTTCCTGGCCGCCTGCCGCCGCTGCCAGAAGGCACTCGGGCGGCGGGTGCTCGGCGTCCGCGCCGACGAGTCCCGCGCCCGGCTGATCAAGATGCGGCGCTGGGGACTGATGACGGCCAGCTCCTGCACGCCCCTTGGCTGGTGGACGAGGGCGGACGTGTTCGGCTTCCTGGCCGTGCGAGGCCTGCCTGTTCACCCGGCCTACGCCATGCTCGGCGGCGGTCGCTGGAGGCGGGAGGACCTGCGCATCGACGCCCTGATGGGCGAGCGTGGCGACGGGCGGGGGAGAGCGGAGTGGGAGCGAACCTACTACGGGGACGTCCTGGACCGATTGCTCGCGGCCGAAGCGGCGAAGCCGCGGCCGGAGACTTAGAGACTTAGACGTTCTGTCGGCTTTGTATCTGCCGCTGAAACCCGTCCGGGCCGCCTGCAACCAGGCGGCGGGCAGCGACCAGTCCAGGGACGAGGCCTTAATCACTCCAACCGCGAGCCCGACCGCGACCCCGACCGCGACCACGACAGCGACCACGACAGCGAGCCCGACCGCGACCCCGACCGCGACCACGACAGCGACCACGACAGCGAGCCCAACCGCGACCCCAATCGCGACCACGACAGCGAGCCCGACCGCGACCTCAACCGCGACCGCGACCAGGACCCCGACCGCGAGCCCGACCAGGACCACGACCGCGACCGCGGCCAGGACCAGGACCATAAAAGAAATGCGTTCACCGCCGGCCAGCGGCTGCTGGCCCGCAGGCGGCACTCCATGCCCTCTCTCTCGCGACCCTGCTCGTCTAGCCAGTCGGCCCAGATCAGCAGCGACGGCAGGTCGGTAATCAAATCGGTGCGAAACTCGGTGCGCATTACACAGACTTCTCGGGCAGTTTGTGCGGCCACGGCGCCCACGCCGTCCACTGGACGGTCACGCGGCCAACTCTTTCGAGCTCCATATGCTCGCTCCGGCCCGTGGCCATGAACTGCCCGAGCCGCCCGGATTCCGCCACCCAGGACGCCTCCTCCAGAGTGACGGAGAACGGCTGCACGGCCGCCACGCGGCCGATCCAGTTCATGCCGTTAGTTCCCCAGACGAAGATGGTTTCGCCCGCTTTCATGAGACCCTCTTGTTAAGCAGAGACTCGGCGCTTAGCCGCCCCGGATCCGCTGTGGGCGGCCCCTCTTGCGCTCGAACGGGCGTGCGGCGGGCACGCGGAACGCCTGGCAGCTGAGGCCGAGGGCGTCGGCCAGGGCGACCACCGTGGCCCATGTCGGCTGGTGCTCGCCGCCTTCTAACTTAACGACGGCCTGCGTGTGCAGGCAGGAGGCGTGTGCGGCCTCCCTGGCACAGGCGACCCCGGAGCAGCTGCACGAGGTGCGG
>Ga0070740_10002027_pt1 | contig 25283 bp, 21 predicted proteins | sample Coa_R2_FD_67286 | JGI IMG/M metagenome (GOLD analysis project Ga0070740, IMG submission 67286) | Surface soil microbial communities from Centralia Pennsylvania, which are recovering from an underground coalmine fire - Coalmine... | ecosystem: Environmental > Terrestrial > Soil > Unclassified ...
GAATCGGGATTATAGATCCAGCGCCAGAGAAAGACCGAGACGATGGGTGAGAGCATGACCGGCAGATAGAAAGCCAGGCGGAAATAGCCTTTGCCGTGGCGCATCTCATTGACGAGGAGCGCGAGAACAATCGGAACCACAAAGCCAAAGATCAGCGCGTAGATCGTATACTCCAGCGTATTGCGCCAGGCCACGCCAAAGAGCGGATCAGAGAACACGCGGCGATAGTTGAGCAGGCCCACCCAGCTCGCCGGATTAATCATATCGACATTCTGAAAGCTCATCACAAAACCCAGCACGATCGGATACCAGACAAAGAGCGCAAAAATCAACAGCGCGGGCAGGAGGAAGAGATAGCCGGTGAGATTGCGCCGCAGGACCGGCCATCTCTTCTGGCCAACTCGGCGCTCCTGCTGTGGTGCATGCAGCGCACGCCGTTCGCCTGGGGAGCGAAGCGCCGGATGCGAGCGAGGCAGCGAGGAAGGCGAGGACGATGAAAGTGCCATAGAGAACTCCTTGCCAGGGTGGTCCATATCTAGTGAGTGAGCGGGAACAGCCCTCTCAGGAGCGAGAAAGCTGTTCCCTCGCATCCCTGCCTTCTGCTAAGAGGCCGACGAGTCGAGAATCTGCTGGAACTGCTGCGCGGCCTGGTTGAGCAGCGCCTGCGGATCAGCATTGGGATTCGTCAGGATCGCCTGCATAACCGGATCGAGGGCGGCATACATCTTCTGCGTCTGATTGCGTGGCTCAGGGCGCAGGGCGACCGTTGAATTAATGAACGGGGCATAGTTCTCCAACGGCACATTAGCGTACTTCGCGTTAAGCGCCTGAATCTTCTGCTGGAACGAGCCGGTAAAGAGCACGTTCGTCGGAGCGCCCACCACCTGGCCCGCCGATGCCTGGATCGCCAGGCTGTTCTCCATCACATCCAGATTGAAGTTGGAGTAGATCACATAATCGAACGCAGCCTTAATCGCCGCCGGGGACGACTTGGGATTGAAGATAAAGATATTCCCCCCGGTCAGCGCCGCGTTGCCCCCATTTTGCGGCATTGGTCCGATGCCAAAATTCGTCAGGTCCGCCTGGAACTGCGCCTTCAGCGTATTCAACTGATCCGGCGCCATCACCACCATCGCCACCTTATTGGTCGCCAGCAATTGCAGCGTATCGGCCTGGGTGAAAAGCTGCTGCTTCGTCATAGAGTTATCGGTGAAGCGCATCGCCTTGAGCAACTCAAGCACACTCACCCCCTTCTCGCTATTGAAGGTCGCCTTCGTGCCATCGGCGGACTGCATATCGCCGCCGGCGGTATACATCCAGTTCGTGAAATGCCAGCCGCCCTGGTTTGACGTGCTGGTCTCAGCATAGCCGGCCACCGAAGAGGTCGTGAGTTCCTTTGCGTAGCTGCGGAACTCGTCCCAGGTCGTCGGCGGCTTATCGGGATCGAGGCCGACCGCCTTGAACATCTTGCGGTTATAGTAGATGCCCAGCGCATAGCCATTCTGCGGGATGCCATAGATCTTACCGGTCGCAGGATCGGTAGCGATAGCGGCAATACCGGGATTATAGCTGCTCCAGTACTGCCAGCTCTTTGCCAGGCTGGTGATATCCGCCACCGCGTGCTTCTGGATCAGCACCGGGGGTTCGGTAAAATAGCTCTGCGTCGCATCCTCGGCCTGGCCGGCAGCCAGTTTCGCGAAATAGGTGGTGGGATCATAGGGATCGTTCTTGCCCACGATCCTTTCGTTGGGGTACGCCTGCTCAAACTGCTTGACCACCTGGTTAAACACATAGATAGCGCCGGGATTGCTGGGTGGAGGCAGCGTATTGACCGTCGCCGTGACCACCGATGACGTAGTGCTCGCGGACCCACCGCAGGCGGCCAGCAGGTCCAGGCCGAGCGCGCCCGCCCCGAGCGCCGCCGAACCCTGCAGAAAACGCCTGCGATTGAAAGAAGACCCAACGTTCGGTTTCGTACCCATGAGAGACCTCCTTGAAAAAGTACATGTCTTCCCTACGTCATGTTGTGAGGATGTCAGTGAAAGACATCTGAAACATGAACATATTGCGGTTGATAAGAAAAACACCGACTTCCCTGCGTTATAAGAACCAGGGGGAGCAACGACGGGCGGCGCCGGCAGAAAGAATCATCTGCACACAACGCGTAGATAGGATGGGGCCAGGTGGTCTACGCCATCTCCGCGTGGCAAGGAAAGTCGCGCGGGGAGCAGCCCCGTAGCTTCATACCTCCTCAAAGATAGATGGTTTCGTCGTACAGTGACGAAAAAGGATAAGCGAAAGGGTAAATCAAGGGTAACGTTTACTCTTTTCTTGCTTGAGAGAAAAGGTAGCATAGAAAAGTTTGCTTGTCAAGAGGGCGGAATTTTTGCCCAGAAAACCCACTTTCCGTTTCTCAGGGGCGGGAGATCAGGCGAGGCGGGGGCGCTTTACCGGCGTATCAGCGCCTCTATGGTTGACAAGTGGAAAAAAAATGGGTAAGATTAGCGCAAAGAAATAAGGTTATCGTTTACCTAAATGAGGGGGAATACACCCGTGGAGCAGCGGCAGATTAAACGTTCAACCATGGCCCAGATCGCGAAGGAGGCAGGAGTCTCGACGACAACTGTCTCCAAAGTACTCAATCAACTTCCCGGGGTGGGAGCGGAGACGCGCACGCGCATCTGGCAATTGATCGAGCAGCACGACTACGTACAGAATCACGCGGCGCGCCAGCTTCGCAAGGGGCAGAGCGGGCTGATCGACCTGGTGATCATGCGCCTGGAGGGCGGCTACGACCTGGGCATCATGCATGGCATCCAGGACGCGCTCGCCGAGAGCGGGCAGCGCCTGGTCGTCTTCGCGACCAACGAGGACGAGGCCAGGGAGCGTCTCTGGCTGCGGCGCCTGCTCGACCAATCGACCGACGGCGTGCTGCTCCTGCTGCCCTACGAGCAGATCGGCATCGCCAATGCCTTGATGAAGCAGCATATTCCATTTGTCGCCATTGGGGATCGTAATGAGACAAAGACAGCGCCTTTTCCCACTATCGGCTCGACGATCTGGCTGGGAGGATATACCGCCGTCGAGTATTTGATCTCGCTGGGCCATCGGCGCATTGGCATCATTACCGGGCCGCTGCACCTCATGACTTCGCGCGCGCGCCTGGCCGGCTACCGGGAGGCGCTGGAACGCGCCGATATCCCGGTCGATCCCGCACTGATCTGCGAAGGCACCTACTTGCTGGGCGATGGCGTACAGCAAACGCGCTACCTGCTCGACCAGCCCGATCCGCCTACCGCAATCTTTGCCTTCAACGACGCGCAGGCCACCGGCGTTTACCAGGTGCTCTATGAGCGCAATATTCGCATTCCCGAACAGATGAGCGTGATCGGCTTCGACGACGTGATGTATACTGCCCAGATGTCGCCGCCGCTGACCACCATTCGCCAGCCGCTGATCGAGATCGGCAAGATGGCGGTGAATATGCTGCTGCGTCTCATCGAGGGGCAGCAGCTTGAATCAAATCACGTCGAGCTCTCAACCTCGCTGGTCGTGCGCGCCTCCTGTGCGCCGCCCCGCATGGGACCGCTGCCTGGCAGGTGACACTCTCTGCGGTCCGAGAATTGTTGGAATTGGTATAAGCCTGACCGGTAGCTACTACCCGCCGGCGCTTCTCCATGCTCGCTTTCGGTGTTATCCCATCCCTCAACGCAGGCAGGCAGTGCGCCGCCTGCCTGCATGGTTGCTCCTCGCTCCGTAGCTGCAGGCTATCCACCTGTTAATACCTTCAGAAAGGAATAGCCTTTAGCGGAACTCACCAATAATCACTGCTTGCTTGTTGACATTTTTTACAAATCACTTATACTAAAAGGTGCTGATATCCATACAAATAAAATTAATAGGAGGGTTGCTCAGGGCATGGGACACTATGATCGCACGCTGAAGTTGTTGATCGATACTAATCCCGCAGCTATCGCTCGCCTGGTGCTCTACGCCTGGCAGAAACAGGAGCCAGGGGCGGTGCCGAACATCCAGATCACCTCGGTCACGCAGTTGAGCGTCGAGTTTCAGAGTGAGGAACGAGAGGCCGATGCCGTCCTGCTGCTGGAGGGGCCAGACGGCCCGCTCTGCCTGCTCGAACTGGAAGTGCAAAGCCGGCGGCATCCGTTTATGCCCCTGCGCTCGCTGGAGTACTGCGTGCGCGCCAAGATTAAGCACTGGAAAGAGTATGGCGATTTGCCAATCCTGGCAGTGATGCTCTATCTATTCGATGAGGACAACATCCCACAGCCACCTCTGCGCTGGCTGGCCCCGGACGGGCAGACCACGCTGGTCTTCTTCTATCTACCGATCTCCCTCAAAATGCTTCCCCGCGAGGAACTGCTGGGGCTGCATGAGCCGGAGTTGTGGCCGCTGGTCTTGCTGACAGATGGCCCGGTTGATCGTATACTAATAAAAGAAATGTTCGCGGAATTGCTTGAACAGAAGTTGTATCGGACGCTGCCGATCTGTCATACCATCGCGGCCTGGCTCTTACGTGGCGAGGATCGCGAGTGGCTTCATCAGGAGTATGAAAAGATGGTTGATTTGTTTCAAGATTCTCCCGCCCTCAAATGGATGGAGGAAGATGTCACCAAACGCGTGACTGAGCGTATCACTGAGCAGGTGACTGCACAGGTAACTGAGCAGGTGACTGCACAGGTAACTGAGCAGGTGACTGCACAGGTAACTGAGCAGGTTCGCCGCGAAGAGCGTCAAAAGGCAGAAGAAGAGCGTCAAAAGGCAGAAGAAGAGCGTCAAAAGGCAGTGGTGGCGTTCCGCCAGACGGTCACAGAACTGGTTGCGCGGCGATTTCCAGAACTGACGCGCCCTGCGAAGGTTCTGGTGCGCTCCCTCGTCGAGCCGGAGGCTTTTCAACGCCTGATTCTCCGCCTCTCGCTGGCCCGCGACGCCGAAGAGGCTCAGGATGCCCTGTTTGCTCTCCCTGAGGATGAAGAAGGCAAGCCAGAGGCGCTGGAGTAATTCGGTGGAGGCTAATGTGTTATGCCCTCTCTCCTCCGCGGACGCGAGGGCATAACGTCGAGTTCTTCTCCGCCAAAGTCGTTGCGCTCGGATGGCTGTGGCGTCACTCCGTGCGGGCTAATCAGCCGGCACATACTGCGCGAGGAAGTGGAAGATGCGTTGAGCCGGGTCGTCGCCGTTGTCACCCCCAAAGATAGCTGTGCCATGATTGTTGCCGGGATAGATGTAGATCTCTTTGGGCGCAGGGGCGAGTGCGTACATATGCTTTGCGTCGGTGACGAACGGTTCGTCGGTCTGGCTGGCCATGAATAGCTTGGGAAATTTCATTCCCTGGATTTCCTGGTCGCTCACGCTCACGGAGAATGATTGCGGGCCTGAGAGCGAAAGCACGGCGCTGACCTGCTCCTCGGCTGCCACTTTGAGCGAGGCGGTTCCCCCCATGCTCGCACCCATCAGCACAATCTTTGTCGCCCCCTGCTGACGCGCAAAGGCTACCGCTGCGCGCAGATCCACGTCCAGGCTCCAGATGTCCGGCGGCCCCTCTGAATCGCCGCTTCCGCGAAAATCGTAGGTCAGGACCGCATAGCCCTGAACCGCCAGGCGCTGGGGAATGCCGCTCTCGCTCCAGATCTCCCTGGTGGTGCGCAACATATGCGAGCAGATGACGATGGTTTTGCCGCGTCCATAGAGCGAGCCGGTGAGATGAAAGTGATCGGAGGTGACAAAATGCACGATGCGAGCCGGCACATCGGGTATCGGCGGCGTTGGCGCAACCGTGGGCGCTGGCGTGGCCGTCGCTCCAGGTGTAACAGTCGCCGTCGTCTGCGAATTTGCCCCCGAACCGCACCCGACAAGGATGAGAAATAGAGTGATGAGGAACAGCAGGCGCTTCATAGATGGTCCTTTCTTATCCTGACTTTGCCACTGAGCGAGACCTGGCATATGTCAATTGGGAAATAGTTCTTGTTTGCTATATATACGCCAGGGATGGCAACTATCTCACACAGGGGGCAATATGCGGCTGAGTTCTACAGCAGTACGCTCTACACCCTCAAATCGATCCAGACAGTGAAACCCAAGCATTTCCAGGTCGTTTTCGCACTGCGCACTATCCAGCGTTTCATGCAATAGATTATGCAGCCAGTGCGCGAGGTTGCGCAGTTGGAGACGGTAGGCGTAATATGCCAGGAGTGCAGGATTCCAGCGCACCGGCTCGTTATGAAACGCACGATAGCCAGCATCGAACGCGGCGAAATCTCCTCCTGCATAGCCAGCATAGATAAAGGCATCTCGTTCTGGAGGGGCAATCACCGACGATTCCCAGTCCAGCAAGACCAACCGTCCGTTAGGGGTCAGAATGATATTGCCGCCCCAGGGATCGCCATGACAGGCAACCGACGAACTTTCCACCCGTTGTGCCTTTTGGGCGTATTCATGAGCATGAGCCAGGAACGCACGAATCTGTTCCCGGCGCGGCCAGACAAGCTCGCGCAGTCGCTGGAGATAAACATTTTCTGTGCTAGAAACAAGCTCCAGCGACGCCAGATCGGCCAGCAGAGCATCATCGAATGCGACTGTAAGGCTATCCTGAGGAGAACGCTGCCGGAGCGTATGCGGAATCTGCACGCCATGCAGCGCGCCAATCGCTTGACCAATGCGCACAATTAAATCGTCCGGCAGAGGATAAGCATCGGCCAGGGTTTCCCCAGCGATAAATGTGTAGAGGGCAAAAAGCAAGGGACCGTGAACGGCATATAGCGTCTTGCTGGTGGTATGCTGGGGAAGCGGCGCGGTGAATCCCGGCAAACGCTGCTGAGCAATAAAATGCTGAAATGGCAGCGAAAATTCCATCTGAGTTCCTGTCCTGCGCCCAACAGAAGTCCGCTGATCGACGATTTTGAGATAATAAGGTGCGAGCTGTGTCTCTATGCGATACGAATAGGCAGAGTCGCCCACAGGAATAAAAGAGAGATGAGTTACGGGCAGATTCCAGTATCTCAAAATGACCTCGGGAATGACGGTTTCATCTTCAAGCAGTGGCGTTTTCATAGCGTTTTATCTCTTTGCTTCTTCCCTCATCGGCGGTGCCTTGAAGCACCGCTACTCTTTCTATGCTACAATAACAATCATCGATTCGAAGCCAGAATTACTCTTCACTTATAGCACAGGGCGGTACTGCATGAGCACCAGCGCACATGAACATGTTGAGCTAAATAAAGACGAGCGACAGGACAAATTACATGTGAGAACACTTCTGCTGGTTGCGGGTATTGTCCTGCTGGCACTTAATTTGCGCGCCTGCATTACTGCTGTGGGACCGCTGGTACCGGCCATTCGCGCCACGACCGGGCTTTCTAACGTTCTGGCCGGTCTGCTGACCGCGTTGCCGCTGCTGGCTTTCGGAGCTATTTCGCCCCTCGCTCCCCGCTTGGCGCGCAGATGGGGCATGGAGGCGATGCTCCTGGCGAGCCTCGTCGGCCTCTCAGCCGGCATTCTGCTGCGCTCACTGCCGTCGCCTGGCCTGCTTTTCCTGGGTACTGCGTTGCTGGGTGCGGCCATCGCCATCAGCAACGTCCTTTTGCCGGCCCTGATCAAACGCGATTTCCCCCGCCGCATCGGCCTGATGACCGGGATCTATTCGACGTTGCTGGGTGTAAGCGGTGCGCTGGCCGATGGAGTGAGCATTCCGCTGGCACAGGGGGCGCGTCTGGGCTGGGCCGGCTCGCTGGGCTTCTGGGCTCTGCCTGCCGCCCTGACCGCGCTGATCTGGCTGCCTCTGCTGCGCGCTCAGACCAGGCCGGAAGCTGCTCAGGCAAGTGGAATGCCGGGACGCCGCCTCTGGCGCTCGCCCCTGGCCTGGCAAGTGACGTTTTTTATGGGTCTGCAATCCCTGGCCTTTTATATCGTCGTCGCCTGGTTCCCGGTGATTTTTCAGAGCAAGGGATTGAGTCCAAGTACGGCAGGCTGGATGCTCTCGCTGGTTCAGTTCGTTGGCGTCCTGGGCTCGTTTCTGACGCCCCTGCTCGCCGCGCGCATGAGAAGCCAGCGTGTGCTGATAGCGGCGGTCGTGCTGCTCAGCCTGGCCGCCTACGTGGGTATTCTGAGCAGCGCGAACAGCCTGATCCTCCTGTGGTGCGTTCTGCTCGGCCTGGCGCTGGGAGCCTATCTGAGCCTGGCGCTGCTCTTCTTTATCCTGCGCACGCCCGATACCCGCGCCGCCTCGGAACTCTCCGGCATGGCGCAGTCCATCGGCTATCTGCTCGCCGCCACCGGTCCCCTGCTCTTCGGCTGGCTGCACGATCTCTCCCACGACTGGACCGTTTCCTTGCTGGCCCTCTGCGGCATCACACTGGTCCTGCTGGCGGTTGGTATGGGCGCGGGCCGGAATAAGGTCGTGGTGCTGGATATAAGGAAAGAGTGAGCCATCACTGCGTCATCTCGCGCACAAGCTGGCTCACCAGTTTGCCGTCGGCCTTGCCGCGCGTGGCTTTGGAGGCCAGGGGCATGACGGCTTTGAACTCTTTGCCATTCTGCGCAATCAGATCGGCGATCAGCGCGCGCAGTTCCGCCTCGCTCATGTAGGCGCTGGCGAGATAGGGCTGGAGAATATCCACCTCGCGCTGCTCCCGGTCGGCCAGGTCGTCGCGCTTCGCCTTACGGTACATCTCAATGGCCTGCGTGCGTTTTTTGATCTCCTGCTCCAGCGTCTTATAACAATCGGCCTCGGTCAACTCTTTGCCAAAGTCGGGATGCTTGCGGTCCGTGCGGGCTACTTCAAGATTGTGGATCGCCCCCAGCGCCATACGCAGGGTGTCCAGACGCTGCTGGTCTTTGGCGCGCTGCGCCTCCTGAATGTCTTTACGCAACTGCTGCTCTAGCGGAAACTCCTGTCGTGCCTCTGCCATAATAAAACCTCTCTTCTCGCGAATGGTATGTACATTTGCATCACGATTATAGGGCATCGTTTGCGATTTGACAAGTATCAATATGCCCTGGGCTGCTATGTGAAATAGCCACCAAAAGAACAGATGACCCGGAACATTATGACGTTCCGGGTCATCTGTTCTTTTAGTGGTTGCCTACTTTTTGACTGCGATCGACTTGGCCTGCGTAAAGAGCAACAGGTAATCGGGGCCGCCGGTTTTGGAGTCGGTGCCAGACATATTGAAGCCGCCGAAGGGATGAGCGCCGACCATTGCGCCGGTGCATTTGCGATTGAAGTAGAGGTTGCCCACGTGGAACTCCTCCTTCGCCCGCTCGATGCGTGCGCTGTCGCGCGAGTAGAGAGAACCGGTCAGGCCGTACTCGGTGCTATTGGCGATGTCAAGGGCCTCGTCAAAGTCCTTCGCCTTGATGACCGTCAGCACGGGACCAAAGATCTCCTCCTGCGCGATCCGCGCCTGCGGTGCGACATCCGCGATGATCGTCGGCTCGATGAAGTAGCCGGGACCATGATGGCCGCCGCCGGTAAGCAGGCGGCCTTCGCCCTTGCCGATTTCGATGTATGCGTTGATCTTGTTGAAGGCGTTCTGATCGACGACCGGCCCCATATATGTCTCCGGCTTTGTCACATCGCCCACGCTCAGCTTCTTTGTCTTTTCGACGACCTTCTGCAGGACCTGATCGTAGACCTGCTCCACGATAATTGCGCGCGAACCGGCGGAGCACTTCTGGCCCTGGAAGCCAAAGGCTGAGGCCACAATTCCATCGGCGGCGGCATCCAGGTCGGCAGTCTCGTCGACCACCACAGCGTCCTTGCCGCCCATCTCCAGAATGGTTCGCTTGAGCCAGATCTGGCCCTTCTGCGGTTTGGCGGCCAGTTCGTGGATGCGCAGGCCAACCTCGCGCGAGCCGGTGAAGGCGATAAAACGAATGCGGGGATGCTCGATCAGCGCGTCGCCGATCTTGCCGCCGGAGCCGGTCACAAAATTGACCACACCCGCCGGCAGACCCACCTCTTCCAATACGCGCATAAACTGCCAGGCGATCATCGGCGAGGTGCTGGCCGGCTTCAGGATCACCGTGTTGCCGGTAACTACCGCGGCGCTGGTCATGCCGACCATGATGGCGGCGGGAAAGTTCCAGGGCGGGATGACCGCGCCTGCTCCCAGTGGAATATAGACCAGCCTGTCTTCCTCCCCCTCGATCTGGGGCAGTGGCTTGTCTTCGGCCAGCCGCAGCATTTCGCGACCGTAGAACTCCAGGAAGTCGATCGCCTCGGCGGTATCAGCATCGGCCTCTACCCAGCTCTTCCCAACCTCGTAGATCATCCAGGCGTTAAAATAAAAACGTTTGCGGCGCATAGCTTCGGCGGCAGCGAAAAGATAGCCCGCGCGTTCCTCCGCTGGCACTCGTTTCCAACTCTTGAACGCTTCTTCTGCCGCTCTGACGGCCTCGTTCACCTGCTCAAGCGTGGCGCTGGCGAAATAGCCGATCACCTCCGAGGGATTTGCAGGATTCACCGAGGCAAAGGTTTCCTCGCTATTCATCCGCTGACCACCGATCAGCAGCGGATGTGTCTGCCCCATCTCCTGCCGGACCAGCCCCAGAGCCTCCTGCTGCGCCTGGCGGTTTTCGGCTTTGGAAAAATCGGTGAGGGGTTCGTTCTTAAACGGGATCTGCGCATGCGTAGTTGCGCTCTCCATCATTTTTGCCATGGGAAAGTGGCACTCCTTTGTGTCTGCTGAAAAACAAAAACTCTGATTGCTCCATTGTATCTCATGGCATGCAAAAGTCAAAACCTGAGCAATATTGACAGACTCTATCTGCGGATAGCCACAGGGACCCACCATTTAGTCATATCCTCCCCAGACAAAACTTTGTCATCACGCGGCCTGTAGAGGGTCCTCGCAGATCTCTCCGGCCTTGCAAGTTGTGCTATCATGAAGGTGTAGAAGTCCTGGACGCTTGAAGTGGGGAAAGGTCAGATCTTTCTCCTCTCCAGTTGTCGGGGGCTTCTTTACACAGGCCCCTTACCAATGGGGGAGGTGGAAGCGTAACCGGCAACGGTATAGATAAGCAAAGAACAATGCTTCAACTCTGCAATGTGGCAGAAGGATCATTTTCAGAGGATTTTTTGTCCAAGCTGAAGCATATTATTCATGGCATTAACCTAGAGTAGGAAGTAGTGTAGACGTGTTCGAGATGAAGCAACAAATCTCTTCTCAGCCTGAGTTTCATCAAGATGAGCTGGTCACGTGGCACGAATATCAGGGAAATAAGTGCGTGCCCATCCCTGGGGTGGTGGTGCGGCAGGAATCCGGAAGCGTGCTGATCCGAACTCGCGTGGCTGGTTCGTGCAAAGAACTGCGCGTGCGACCCGAGCAGCTCGCGCACCGTTAAGAACAGCTGTAGTCTCAAAAATCTTGCTGGGCAGGTGACGCCTGCCCAGCAAGATTTTTATTTGCCTCTCGTCCGGGAAGAAAAGCAAGGTATGGTCGTGTTATAATCACCATAGTTCCCACCGTCGCGCAATTTCTCTGGCCAGGCCGTAGAGAGCACGAATCTCTGGAGGCCCGGCATCGCAATATATCTGTCATTTTCTATTCATCGAAGGAGGAGTCACTTATGACGGTTGAAGCACGTACCCAACCTACTGAACCAGAGAGCTTGCGCGCGAACACCATCGGCCTGCCCGGCGTGTTGTTCCAGTCGATGACGACGATGGCCCCTGCCTCGGCAGTTGCTTTCAGCCTGGTGGCCGCGATCCCTTTCACCGGCGGCGCGCTGCCACTGGCAACAGTTATCGCTCTGATCGTCTGCCTGCTAGTGGCGCTCAATATTGGGGCGATGGCGAAACACCTGCCCTCCGCTGGCGGCTATTTCACTTATGTGAGTCGCGGTCTGGGCGCCCAGGCGGGCTGGATGACCGGCTGGCTCTTTAGCCTGGCTTACTTGTTGATCGTGCCTTTCCAGTTGTTGGTCCTGGGACCTGTGGCGGACCAGTTTGTGACGCAGTACTTCCATCTCTCGTTCGGCACTCATGGCTGGATCGTCTGGTCGGCGGTCTTCGCGGTCATTATCTTCCTGCTGACATACTTCGGCATTCGTATCTCGGCTGACGCGGGGGTGATTCTTGGCTGCATCGAGATCGGCGTCTTCGTGCTGCTCTCGCTCTGGCTGATCTTCTCGCCGGGCAGCCAGAATACCGCAGCGGCTTTTAACCCCTCCTCCAGTCTGCTTACCGATTGGGGCGGCTGGAAAGGCGTGCTGGTGGGCATGCTCTTTGTCTTTACCGCCTTTGCCGGCTTTGAATCGTCGGCTCCCCTGGCCGAGGAGACGCAGAATCCGCGCCGCACGGTGCCGCGCGCAATTCTGCTGGCCACCATCCTGATCGGCCTTTTCTATATCCTCTGCTCCTACGCCGGCGTGGCCGGTTGGGGCATCAGCAAGCTGGGCACGACCTACCTCAGCGATCCCGATCCCTGGGCCACTATGGCCGGACGCGTGTGGGGCGGCCTCTCGTTCATCGTGATCCTGACCATCCTCAATAGCGCCCTGGCCAACTCTAACGCCGGTATTAACGCGATTACTCGCACCCTTTACGCGATGGGACGCACACGCACGCTGCCGCCGCTGCTCTCGCATCTCAATCGCTTCAAAGTACCCGACGTGGCGCTTTTCCTTGCTATGTTGATCGCTCTCGGCGCGGCGCTATGGGCCGGGTTGGCGCTTGGTCCCTTCCCCGGCGGCTTTACCCTTATCGGTGCCATCCTGACCTTCCCAATCCTGATTGTCTATGTGGCAACCTGTGTCTCCGTGTTCTTCTTCTACCTGCGCGAGCACCGGGACGAGTTTAACGCGTTCCGCCATGTGATCGTTCCGCTGGTGCCGATCGTCGTTCTGTGCTTTGTGCTCTACTTCCAGTTTACCTCTCTGACCGCTCCATACAATCTCTCTGTGCCGATCATCCTCGGCTGGTTCGTGCTGGGACTGGTTATCGTTATCCTGCTCAGCCTGCTGGCGCCGCAAGCGCTGGCGCGCAGCAACAAGGTCTACGCTGAGGAGAACGTGGAAGAGTGATGGGTGGTTCCATGCATGCAGGCCCTTGCGCCCGCTGCTGAACGCACATCACATGATGCGCGAGCCAGGCAGCAGGCGCAAGGGCCTGCATGCATAAAGTTGTTTTGAGCCGATTGCCCATCACTGCACGATTCTCGGATAGAGCGACGCGCCGATGGCAACCAGCACGACGGTGATGGCGAGCAGGATGCCAAAGTCGGAGAACAGGCTGCTGTAATCCGTAGTGCTGGTTAGCATGAGCGTGCGCAGCGCACCCACAACATAGGTCAACGGGTTAATGTGCGCAATCACCTGCAACCAGCCCGGCATGATTGTAATGGGATAGATCGCGTTGCTGGCGAAGAAGAGGGGCATGGTCAGCACCTGGCCAATCCCCATCACCCGGTCGCGCGTCTTGAGCAGGCAGGCGATGATTAGCGAGAAGGTGGAGAAGCAGGCCGCACCGAGAACAGCCATGACGAGGACTCCCAGGATACACAGCGGATTCGTTTGCATTTTTGCGCCCAGCAAGAGCGCGATGAGGTAGATCACGATCGCCTGCGGCAGCGCGCGGATGCCTGAGGCCAGTCCCTTGCCCACAACCAGCGAGACGCGCGGCGTGGGACTGGCGAGAAATTTATGGATCACGCCGAGGTCGCGCTCCCAGATGATGGCGATGCCCGCGAAGATGGAGATGAACAGCACGCTTTGCGCCAGAATGCCGGGCGCCAGGAAGTCCAGATAGCTGACGTTGCCGGTGGGGATGGCGCGAATACGCGTGAAGGTTTCGCCAAAAACGAGCAGCCAGAGCAGAGGCTGAACGGCGCGCGTGATGAGATCGGTGAAATCATGCCGGATCTTGCGCGCCTCCCATTCGGCGATCGTCCAGGCTTTGCGGACAAAATCAAAGGGCGTAGTGCGGTACGAGACGGGCAGGACCGCGCTCGCCTGGCTAGCCAAGCCGGCGCGCGGCTCGTCGCGCTCTTGAAGTTTCACGATAGCTTCCTCCAGATTCCAGGGCATCGCCTGCGTAATAGACAAAAACATCGTTGAGGGTAGGATTTTCGCCCCCCACAACGGCCTTGAGCTCCGCCGGCGTGCCGATAGCAGCGATTTTGCCTCGATGCATGATGCCGATCCTGGCACAGAGGCTGTCGGCCTCTTCCATCGAGTGAGTGGTCAGAAAAATGGTCATCTCGCTACTGGCCTTCAGTTGCAGGAGATGCTCCCAGATGGCCTGGCGGGCCACCGGATCGAGTCCCACCGTAGGCTCATCGAGGAAAAGCACCCGGGGCTGATGCAGGAGCGACTGGGCGACCTCCAGGCGGCGAATCATCCCGCCGGAGTAGGTGCGAACCAGTTGCCCGCCGGCATCCTCCAGACCCACATAGCGCAGCACCTCTTGCACCCGCGCTTTCCGCGTGCTGCGCGGCAGGTCGTACAGCTTGGCGAAGATCAGCAGATTCTCATAGCCAGTGAGGTTGCCATCGGCGGAGAGCGCCTGGGGCACATAGCCGAGGCTGTGCCGCACCGCCGTCGTCTGCCGCACGATGTCGAAACCGTTCACCCGCGCGCTCCCCGCCGTTGGCGACAGGAGCGTGGCGAGCATTTTGATGGTTGTGCTTTTGCCCGCGCCGTTGGGTCCCAGCAGACCAAAGACCTCGCCCCGCTCGACCTCGAAACTGATATCATCGACGGCCCGATGCTCGCCGAATTGCTTGACCAGGTGATGTACTTCAATGATCGCCGTCATACTTCCTCGCTTCTTCTATGCCCCGGGCTTCCTCCAGGAGCCGTTTTATCAAACATTGCAATTCCTCCTGCTCATGCTGACTCAACACGCTTAACCAGGCGCTCAGGGCCTCGCGCCTCTGCCGGCGCAGCGCGTCGATCTGAGCACGTCCCAGCTCCGTCAGCGCAATCCGCACCACGCGCTCGTCCTCCTCCCCGCGTGTGCGCGTCACCAGCCTGGCCTTCGCCAGACGCTTGCATGCCACCGTCGCTGAGCCAGGCGTCACCCCCAGCGCCAGAGCCAGTTCGCTTATACTCAGTGGCCCGGCGTCCCGCAACTGGCGCAGTAACCAGTACTGCTGCGGCGTCATCCCGGAGCCTCGCAGAGGCCGCAGCAGCCGCGAGAAGGAGAGCAGGTCCTCGATCAATCGCTCCGATACCATAATCTCTCCTTTAATATTCAAATATATTGATATTCAAGCTATATTATAGAGCAGAGGAAAGAAAAATGCAAGGAGGCGCATTCCCTCAAGTAAAATGTTACCGAACGGGAGGTTAAACTGAAGATGGCAAATTCGACGGGAGTAGCGGCGAGGCAGGCCATCGCCGTCCATCCCTGCCCGGTGCGCTCTCACAACGAGAGTCGGCATCCCTGCTCGCTGCGCCTCTGACGACGACGGCCTGCCTCGCCTCTACCTCTGGTAAGAAATGGCGGCAAATGCTGGATTGCCGGTGACGGAACCGGCCTGGAACGCCAGCAGGAGATCGGGGCAGCGCCGGGCCTGATGCCTGACGCTGCCCGATTCCTGGCGACCACTAACTGGAGGTGTATATGCCAAAGTCCCAGAGCGAAATAAATCCGGCAGGTGTGCTAGAAATAGCTGATCTGATCTTTTCGATATTTTACGAAATCAATATCGAAACGTTTGCTATGAATATAGTGAATTTCGCCTCGCTTGTCAAGTGGTGGGAAGACAACAAAAAGATGGGAATATGCGCTTCAGTTCTCTTTCTCCGGTGTGAGTGGGCGGCAGGACTGGCGCTCGACCAGGTGGGTAGGCAGGACCACGCGGGGCATCTCCAGTTGCTCACCATTGATCAGGCGCAGGAGCATAGTTGCTGCGGTGCGTCCCAGTTCCAGGCGAGGAGCGTGTACGGTTGTCAGGGGAGGATTCATGATTTCGGTGTAGGGGAGGTTATCGAAACCGATCACGCTCATATGTTCCGGCACGCTCAAGCCCCGTTCGTGGAGCGCGCGGTAGACCCCGGCGGCCTGGCGGTCGTTGCCGGCAAAGATTGCCGTGGGCGGTTCCGGCAGGTCCAGCAGAGCCATAGTTGCGACATACCCATCAGCCTCAGTGAAATCCCCATCGCACTGCAACTGGGGATCGACCGGCAAATTTGCCGCGTCCAGGGCCGCGCGGTAGCCGGCAATGCGTTCGATCGCATCTCTGGCAGGCGCGGTTTTGCCGATATAAGCGATGCGTCGATGCCCAAGCTGAATCAGATGCATTGTAGCGACAAAGCCCCCCTCCCAACTGGTAATACGCACGGAGGGCGCGGTCGCCAGCAGACCCCCCTGGTTATGGATGAGCACAAAAGGCAGACCCGAACGCTCGAGATGCTCAATGGCCATGTCAGATGGCAGAACTACCAGGATACCGTCTGTGGAGTGATCGGTGACGGTATCGATCCAGCGCACCTCCTGCTCCGGTTCATAGTCGGTTGAGGTTAGCACCAGGCGTGTCCCCGCCTCGCGTAGCACCTGGGCTACCCCCTCTAAAATTGGCAGGTAATACTCGTCGTCCAGGCGCGGGAGGAGCAGGTCCACCAACCCGGTCCTGCCTTTGCGCAACGCCCGCGCCGCTCGATTGCGCACAAAACCGTACTCCTCGATAACACGCTCAACCCTTTCGCGCGTCGGCAGGGCCACGTCCGCGCGACTGTTCAGAACTTTTGAGACGGTTGGTACCGAGACTCCTGCTATTTTCGCAATCTGGGCAATCGTTGGGCGCCCGTCGATTTTATGCCGCTTCGCCATTGGTCCGTCCTTCCAATGCTCTTTTCAGAAAGTTTTCGACTTATTATAGCACATCAAACCGCGAAAAAGCCGCTCCTCTCCGGCTCTTTCAGGGATATCTGCGCAAAATTTCGGGAAATTTGCTTCCCAGCCTTGACAACCTCTCCTAAAATCAGTATATTTACAATCATAACACATAAATCGATTTCGTAAAATATCGATAATCGCGGTGTTGAGCTTATCTTTCACAGGCTCCCTGGAAAGTATTGTAGCTCAAAGGTCAACCTCTGGTTCCCTTGTCCAGAGAGATAGGAGGCGTACTCAGAAGGATTAACGCGTCAAGCGACACAATTTTCATTTCGATGGCGACCCCAGTTTTAAGAGCGATGTATTTTTTGCGAGGAGGTTTCCTGATGGCTCCAAACCTTGCTCATTCGTCTGGGAAGACGAAAACCCGGAAAGCTGTTCTCTTCTCCCTGCTGGCGCTCTTCCTCATCCTGTTGGCCGCTTGTGGACAGAGCAACTCGAGTTCCGGTTCAACCCACAAGAACAGCGTGCTGACGGTCGTTCCCAGTCCGAAGGGCGACTTCACCAATGGCTTTAGCCCTTATTCTTCCAACGCCAACTATGGCTCTCAGGGCCTGATCTACGAGACGCTGATGTTCTTTAACCGCATGAACAGCGAGGTCAAGCCCTGGCTGGCTCAGAGCTACGCGTTCTCTGCCGATGCGAAAACCCTGACCTTCCATCTGCGCACGGATGTCAAATGGTCCGACGGACAGCCCTTTACTGCCGATGACGTTGTTTTCACTCTGCAGATGCTCAAGCAGTATCCCACTGCCGATACCAACGGCCTCTGGCAATATCTGCTGAATGTGCAGGCGAGTGACAGCAGCACAGTGGTTGTGACGTTAAAGACCGCCTACACGCCCGTCCTGTGGTACCTGGCCGGCCAGACGTGGATCGTCTCGAAGCATGAATATGCGAGCGCGGGCGACCCCACCAAGTTCGCCGATGATAGTCCCGTTGGCACCGGTCCTTTTGTACTGAAGTCCTTCACTCCGCAGTTGATCTCTCTGAAGAAAAATCCTCTCTACTGGCAGCCTGGCAAACCCGCGATCGACGAGATTCACTATCCCTCGTTCGATTCGAATACGAGCGCCGAACTGCTGCTCCAGCGTGGCAATGTCGATTGGACGGGCCTGTTTACGCCCAACATCCAGCAAACCTATGTCTCCAAAGATCCCGCCCATAACCACTACTGGTTCCCCAACCGCAACATCGTGATGCTCTACCTGAACACGGCCAAAGCACCTTTCAATCAGCTCGCCGTGCGCCAGGCAATTAGCAGCGCGATCGACCGCGACAAGATCTATAAGATTGCCGAGAGCGGCTACGAGCCGGTTTCCAGCCCGACCGGCCTGGTCCTGCCCGCCAACCAGAGCAACCTGGATTCGGCCTACGCGAATACCTCGTTCTCGCTTGACACCACGAAGTCTACCCAGTTGCTGCAGAGCGCGGGCTTTACCAAAGGCTCCGATGGCATGTACGTGGATAAGAGCGGCAAGAAGCTCTCGTTCCAGATCAATGTCGTGACCGGCTGGACCGACTGGGTGACTGCCGACCAGATCATTTCGTCCAACCTGAAGGCGATCGGCATCGATGCAAGGGTGAACGCCATCTCCTTTAACTCTTACTTTAGCGCCTTGCAGATGGGCACCTTCGATATGGCTATCTCCTGGACCAATCCCGGCCCAACGCCTTTCTACCTGTACAATTCGCTGCTGAACAGCGCCAACAGCGCGCCTCTGGGCAAGCAGGCCGCCTCAAACTGGGAGCGCTGGATGGACCCCACGACCGATAAGCTGCTGGCTCAGTATGCCACCACCACCGACTCTGCGCTGCAGCAGCAGGCCCTCAACGGTCTGCAGCAGATCATGGTAGAGCAACTGCCTAGCATCCCACTGGTCTATGGCGCGACCTGGTACGAGTACAGCACGCGCAACTTTACAGGCTGGCCCGACGCCAATAACGCCTATGCCTCGCCAGCGCCTTTCGATTTCCCGGATGCGGAGATCGTGGCACTCAACCTTAAACCGGTTTGATGCCTCCTTGAGGAGTGGGAGCGTCCTCTCTCTGGCGCTCCCACTTTTCCTCTCTCTCTGGCCAATGCGAAGACCGGGCAGGCACATTGCCTGGCGAAAAAATGAACTGAGGCATGGCCGGCGCTTGCTTTTGCCGACCCGGCGCTCAAGTGGAAGGAGGAACCAGTGAAGCACTTACTCCGCCGTATGAGCTTCTACCTGGTGGCTCTCTGGGCCTCGATTACGATTAACTTTATTATTCCCCGCCTGGCCCCAGGCGATCCCGCAGGCGCTCTGATGGCGCGCTTCCAGGGTCGCATGACTCCCCAGGCGGTCCACGCGCTCCAGTTGCAGTTCGGCATTACTCATGATCCGCTCTGGACGCAGTATCTCCAGTATCTCAATAATCTGTTCCACGGCAATATGGGCACGTCGTTTACCTATTTTCCAACGCCCGTCTCGACGGTGCTCCTCCAGGAGCTTCCCTGGACGCTGGCCCTGGTCGGCACCTCTGTCCTGATTAGTTTTGCCCTCGGTTCGCTGATCGGCGTCCTGATCGCCTGGAAACGCGGCTCGTTCCTGGATAGCTTTCTCCCGCCTCTCCTGACGTTTTTCTCGGCGATTCCGTATTTCTGGCTGGCCCTGGTCGCGCTCTATATCCTGGCCTATACGCTGAACTGGTTCCCGCTCAACGGCGGCTACGATACTTCCATAACGGTTGGCTTGAATCCAGACTTTCTGCTCAGCGCGCTCAATCACGCCCTGCTGCCGGGCTTTACGATCGTTCTGGCCTCGATCGCAGGTTGGATGCTGGGGATGCGCAATGCGATGATTACCACTCTGACCGAGGACTATGTCCTGTTGGCTGAGGCGAAGGGACTGAGCCAGCGCCGCATTATGCTGGCCTACGCGGCCCGCAATGCGATCCTGCCCAACGTGACCGGCTTCGCGCTCTCCCTGGGCTTTGTGGTTGGCGGCGCGCTGCTGACCGAGGTGGTCTTTTCGTATCCCGGCATCGGCTTTGCGCTCCTGCAAGCGGCACAGAATTCTGACTATCCGCTACTACAGGGCATTTTCCTCCTGGTTGCTATTGCCGTGCTGGGCGCCAATTTTATCGCCGACCTGGTCTATGTTCTGCTTGATCCGCGAGTGCGCTAGAGAGGAGCTATTGAGATGAATCTGTTTTCACAATCGCGCGCGCGCGATCCAGAGTCTGCAACCTCTCCCTCGCTGGTAGAGAGCGTGCTTCCTTCACCAGATGCGCGCTCAGGGCAGGAGAATCCTCCTACGCGCCTGCGCGGCCCGTCGCCGTTTATGCTCAGCCTGCTCACCCTGGGGCGCATCTTCCGGCTGAACCGTAAGGCGACGGTTGGACTCTGCATTGTGCTCTTTTTTGTCCTGGTCGCGCTTTTTGGGCCGCTGTTTATTCATACCGATCCCGCCGCGCTCACGGATGATGTGCTGCTTCCACCTTCGGCGTCCCATTGGCTGGGCACCACGCAGACCGGGCAGGATGTCTTTAGCCAGCTTGTCGTAGGCACGCGCGTCTCGATTCTCTGGGGCTTTGCGACCGGCCTGGTCGTGACTGCGCTCTCGGTTGTGGTTGGCCTGACCGCCGGCTATCTGGGCGGCTTCGTCGATGATGTCCTGACGCTGCTGATTAACATCTTTCTGGTGCTGCCGGGCTTCCCCCTGGCGGTGGTGCTGGCCGCGTACCTGCCCTCGAAGGGTCCGCTCACCGTTGCTCTGGTGATCGCGCTGACGAGCTGGGCCTACCAGGCGCGTGTGCTGCGCGCCCAGACGCTTTCGATGCGCCATCGTGACTTCGTGGAATCCGCTCGCTCCAACGGCGAGTCCACCTGGCGCATTATCTTCTACGAGATTTTTCCCAACGAGATTGCGATTGTGGCTGCGGGCTTTGTGAGCACCGCCATCTATGTGATCCTGGCCGCCGCCGGCCTGGAGTTCCTCGGTCTGGGCGATGTCAATGTGATCGATTGGGGCACGATGTTCTATTGGGCCCAGAATAACGACGCGCTCCTGCTGGGTGCATGGTGGTGGTATGTGGCGCCGGGCGCGTGCATCGCTGTGCTGGGTGCGGGCCTCGCACTGATTAACTTTGGCATTGACGAGGTGGCCAATCCGCGCCTGCGCTCTGAAGCCAGGCTGGTCAAGCGCATCGCGCGCTTCTCGCCTTTCCGCTCGCGCAAGGCACGCATCGCCGGCTGACTTTTATCTTTTTTACCTTTGGAGCATTGTATAACGAACAGGAGAACACATGAGCATTACCTCCAATACGCGCGTCCAGACCGGGCTGGAAACCGATCTGGCCAGGAGATTTCCTGCGCAGTTCCTCTGGGGCGCGGCTACTGCCTCTTACCAGATTGAGGGAGCAGTCCGCGAGGATGGCCGGGGCCCCAGCATCTGGGACGATTTCGCAGCCACGCCGGGCAAGGTCTTTCAAGGCCATACCGGCGAGGTGGCAGCCGATCACTACCACCGGGTTGAGGAAGATGTGGCCCTGATGGCGCAACTGGGCCTGGGCGCGTATCGCTTCTCGATCGCCTGGCCGCGCATCCTGCCCGAGGGGCGCGGGACTGTGAACCAGGCGGGCCTGGATTTCTACGATCGCCTGGTGGATACGCTGCTGGCACACGGGATTCAGCCCTTCGCGACGCTCTATCACTGGGACCTTCCCTCTCCTCTGCAGCAGGTCGGTGGCTGGGTGAATCGCGCGACGGCGTATGCGTTCGCCGAGTACGCCGAGGTCGTGACTCGCCGCCTGGGGGACCGCGTGGCAAACTGGATTACGCTGAACGAGCCGTGGTGTAGCGCGTACCTGGGCTACGGCATCGGCGTCCACGCGCCTGGCCTGAGCGACCGCCAGGCGGCGATCGACGCGGCTCACCATCTCCTGTTGGCACACGGCCTGGCGGTACCACGCATGCGCGCCGTCCTGCCCTCCGGCGCTCAGGTGGGTATTACTCTGCTCCTGAATCAGATCTATGGCGCCGACGAACGCGCGGAGACGCTGCGCGATATGCAGCTTGCCTACCAGTTCAGTAACGGCTGGTTCCTCGATCCGATCTATCGCGCACGCTATCCCGAACGATTCTTCGAGCATCTCGCGCTCAATCCACCCCCCATCCAGGCTGGCGACCTGGAGATGATCGCGGCCCCGCTGGACTTTCTCGGCGTGAATAACTATTCGCGTATCCTGATTCGCGGCGCGCAGACGCAGCCCCTGGCCGATCGCTGTGAAGGCGTCTCGCCCATCCCCAATTCCTGCTATACCGATATGGGTTGGGAAATCTATCCGCACGGCCTGCGCGATCTGCTGGTCAGCGTAGCACGCGACTACCCGGTGAGTAAGCTCTACGTGACCGAGAATGGCGCGGCCTTCCCCGATGTCTGGGATGGCGGCGAGACGGTCAGCGATCCCCGCCGCCTCGCCTACCTGCACGACTATATCACCGCCTGCGCCGAGGCCATCGAGCAGGGCGCGCCCTTGTGCGGGTACTTCGTCTGGTCGCTGCTGGACAACTTCGAGTGGGGCGAGGGCTATGCCAAACGCTTCGGAATCGTCTACGTCGATTATCCCACCCAGCGTAGAATCATCAAAGAGAGCGGCCACTGGTACGCTGCCCTGCTACACGCTTTCCGCAATTTACAGCCGTGAGCGCATTGTAGAGAAAAAAGGGAGAGCATTGCGCCGCGCCTTCGCCGCGTTTCCGGTGTACAGCAAGCCGGAGCGGTGAAGGCGCGGCGCCTCTTCGTATTACAAACGATGCAGGAACTAAGAAAGCTCGGCCCGACGCCTGATTTTACCATCTGATAAAATGGGGAAGAAACAAACAAAAAAACCGGGGCATTCCGCCCGGTTGGCTAAAAGAAAGGAATGCTTTATGCAACTTGGATTAGTTGGACTTGGACGAATGGGCGCTTTTATGGCCAAGCGCCTGTTGCGCAGTGGACATACAGTCATTGGCATGGCTCGCCATGACAGTACCGTTCAGGCCGCGCTGGACGACGGCGCGATCACCAGGGGGACGACCTCGCTGGCAGACCTGGTGAAGCAACTCGATACCCCCAGGGCGATCTGGCTGATGGTGCCTGCCGCCTCGGTCGATGCCACCCTGAAGGATCTGGTTCCCTTGCTCTCGCCTGGCGATATTGTGATCGATGGGGGCAATTCTTACTATCACGACGATATTCGCCGCGCTGCTGAATTGAAGCCAAAGGGCATCCACTATCTCGACATCGGAACCAGCGGAGGCGTGTGGGGCCTGGAGCGCGGTTATTGTCTGATGATCGGCGGCGAGGCAGAGGTGGTGCAGCGCCTCTCCCCGCTTTTCGAGGCGCTGGCACCCGGCGTGGAGGCAACCTCACGCACGCCGGGACGCGAGAAGGTTGGCGGAACCGCCGAGAAAGGCTACCTGCACTGCGGACCCACCGGCGCCGGCCACTTTGTGAAGATGGTGCATAACGGGATCGAGTACGGCATCATGGCCGCGTATGCCGAGGGTCTGAATATCCTGCAGCACGCTAACATTGGCAAGGACCAGCAACATATCGACGCCGAAACGGCCCCGCTGAGCAACCCGGAGTACTATCAGTACGATCTGAACCTGGTCGATATCACAGAGCTCTGGCGGCGCGGCAGTGTCATCGGCTCCTGGTTGCTCGATCTGACCGCATCTGCGCTGCTCAAGGACCCCAATCTGTCTAAGTTCGGCGGTCGCGTCTCCGACTCGGGCGAGGGCCGCTGGACGATCCTGGCTGCGATCGACGAAGGCGTTCCCGCCCATGTGCTGACCGCCGCGCTCTATGAGCGCTTTGCCTCACGCGGCGAGGCCGAGTTCGCCAATAAGATCATGTCCGCCATGCGCTTCGAGTTCGGCGGCCATCTGGAGAAGACGGAATAGGCTGACGAGCGACAAAACAGGCAAGACAAGATCTGGTCTTTTCACATCGTTGCACCCGCTCACAATTCCTGTGCGAGCGGGTGCAATATAGCAGACCCTATAGGGATTGTTCCTCTTTCTGCTCATCATCTTCATCCTCAGGGAGAGCAAAGAGGACATCCTGAGCCTCTTCGGCGTCGCGAGCCAGCGAGAGGTGGAGAATCAAGTGATGAAAAGCCTCTGGCTCGACGAGAGAGCGCACCAGGGCTTTCGCAGGGCGCGTCAGCTCTGGGAAGCGCCGTTCTACCAGTTCTGTGACCGTCTGGCGGAACGCCGCCACTGCCTTTTGGCGCTCGGCTTCTGCCTTTTGCCGCTCTTCACGGCGAACCTGTTCCGTGACCTGTGCAGTGACCTGTGCAGTGACCTCTTGAGTGATACGCTCAGTCACGCGTTTGGTGACATCCTCCTCCATCCATTTGAGGGCGGGAGAATCTTGAAACAAATCAACCATCTTTTCATACTCCTGATGAAGCCATTCGCGATCCTCGCCACGTAAGAGCCAGGCCGCGATGGTGTGACAGATCGGCAGCGTCCGATACAACTTCTGTTCAAGCAAGTCCGCGAACATCTTTTGTATTAGTATACGATCAACCGGGCCATCTGTCAGCAAGACCAGCGGCCACAACTCCGGCTCATGCAACCCTAGCAGTTCCTCGCGGGGAAGCAACTTGAGGGAGATGGGCAGATAGAAGAAGACCAGGGTGGTCTGCCCGTCCGGGGCCCGCCAGCGCAGCGGTGGCTGCGGTATGTGATCCTCATCGAACAGATAGAGCACCACAGCCAGGATCGGCAAATCGCCATACTCCTTCCAATGCTTGATCTTGGCGCGCACGCAGTACTCCAGCGAGCGCAGGGGCATAAACGGATGCAGCTGGCTTTGCACTTCCAGTTCGAGCAGGCAGAACGGGCCGTCTGGCCCCTCCAATAGCATGACGGCGTCGGCCTCTCGTTCCTCACTCTGAAACTCGACGCTCAACTGCGTCACCGAGGTGATCGTGAGGTTTGGCACCGTCCCTGGCTCCTGTTTCTGCCAGGCGTAGAGCACCAGGCGAGCAATGGCTTCGGGATTGGTATCGATCAATAACTTCAGCGTGCGATCATAGTGTCCCATGCCCTGAGCAACCCTCCAATTATTTTATGAGTGGGAATATCCACACCTTTTAGTATAAACAGTTTGCAGAAAATGTCAACAGGCGAGCTGTGATTATTGGCACGTTCTGCCAACCATCGGGTGCTGGCCATTGCCGCTGCATCCAACGGGGGTAGTGGCCAGCACCCGATGGTTGGCCCCGGAAAGTTGGTGGGACCCATGCTCATCCGAAACTTGACAGGTTTCGTAATAGAGACATAGCATATACATTGAACACCTGTTTTTGTCCGGGAACTTTTTGAAAGCACCTGTCATGCAGAGCAGAGGTGAGCGAGCATGCGCATCTATAATACCCTGAGTCGGCGCGTCGA
>Ga0070740_10002031_pt1 | contig 25222 bp, 22 predicted proteins | sample Coa_R2_FD_67286 | JGI IMG/M metagenome (GOLD analysis project Ga0070740, IMG submission 67286) | Surface soil microbial communities from Centralia Pennsylvania, which are recovering from an underground coalmine fire - Coalmine... | ecosystem: Environmental > Terrestrial > Soil > Unclassified ...
CCAAATCCCGCATCGGCTATTTGCCGGAGGAATCGTATTTGTATCGCTACCTTGATTCGCGCGAGACGCTGAATTTCTTTGGCAATTTGTTTGAACTGCCCCGTTCCGAACGTCAGCGCCGCCTGGAGCAACTGCTGGAAATGGTCGGCCTGAGCCAGGTCCGTACGCGTCCGGTGGGCGAGTTTTCCAAGGGCATGCAGCGCCGCATCGGTCTGGCCCAGGCGCTCATCAATGATCCCGATCTGCTGATTCTGGACGAGCCGACCAGCGGCTTGGACCCGGTGGGCTGTCGCGAAATGAAGGACCTCATTCTGGCGCTGGCCCGCCGCGGCAAGACGGTCATTTTGAGCAGTCATTTGCTCTCGGATGTGGAGGAGGTCTGCGACCGCGTGGTGATTTATTACGGCGGCCGCATCCACGCCATGGGCACGTTGCGGGAACTGCTCACCGAACCGGACACGTTGCAGATCACCACGCCGGTGTTGCCGCGTCCCACCCTGGAGAAAGTCCTCGAAATCATCCGCCGGGATGTGGCCAACGGCGAGGTGCGCGTGGACAACCCGAAACAAAATCTCGAAAGTTATTTTCTGGACGTCGTTCGCAAAGCCCGGGAGGCCGGTCGGGAAACCAGCGGCGCGCAATCCGGCGCGCCCGTGGCGGCCTATTTGCGCGCCGGTTTGGACGAACGATCGGAAGCGGATAAAATTCTCGAAAAACTTGCCCTGCCCCCAGCCGCCCCCGCTCCCGCCCCGGCGCCGGTCTCCGCCCCCGCCGCGCCGGCGGTGGACGAGAAAAAATTGGCGGCCATGGCTCAACCCGCCCCGCCGGCGCCGCCCCCGGCGGAAAAAACGGCGACGGAAAGCCCGGCGGATTTGTCCCGGGCGGATGAAAAGTTGTCGTCCCTGCTGGGCGGGAAGCCATGACCGGGAACCGGTGATTTCACGAGCCCCGGCGGATGAATCCGTGAAATGGGTGTCTAATCTTCGATGCAAAAAATTCTTGCCATTGCCGGGTTGACCTGGAAGGCCGCGTTTCGATTTCGGCTGTTTCTGGTGCTGGCGGGTTTGTTGCTGGCCGCGGTGGTGGTGTTGCCGCTGATTCTCAAGAGCGACGGCACGGCACGCGGGTTCACCGAAATTTTGATGACTTATACCTTGAGCGCCATCACCGGCTTGCTCGGCCTTTCCACCCTCTGGCTGGCGTGCGGCACCCTGGCGCGCGACATTGAGGAATGCCAGATTCAGGTGGTCGTGACCAAACCCGTGGCGCGCTGGCAAATCTGGCTGGGCAAATGGCTCGGTCTGCTGGCGCTGGATGCGGCGCTGTTGGCGCTCTCCGGGGCGTGCGTGTTCGGGTTGTTGGAGTGGCGCGCAGCGGAGCTGCCACCGGCGGAACAAAAAACTTTGCGCGAACAGATTCTGGTGGCGCGCGGTTCGGCCAAACCGCCCAATCCGGCCGGTCAAATTGACGCCCTCGCCGAACAGGTGTTGCAGGAGCGGTTGCAGGCCCATCCCGAGCTGGCCCATTCGGTGGATTTGCCGGAGGTCAAGCGGGAAATTGTCGAACAGATCAAGGCCGGCTACCAACTGGTGCCGCCGGGGTATTCGCGCACGTGGCAGGTGGACCTGGGGCCGGAGAAAGACGCGTTGCGCGGCAAACCGCTGGATTTGCGCATCAAGTTCAACTCGTCCACCTACCGTTCTTCCGGCACGTTCAGCGGCATCTGGATTATCGGCGACCCGGAAAAGGGCAGATTCAAGCAGCTCGGGGCGATGAGTCTGGCGCCGGATACGTTCCACGAATTTCAAATTCCGCCGGACCTGTTCGACGCGAACGGTGTGCTGACGATCACGTTTGTAAATGCGAATCGCGACGCGACATTGATCTTTCCGGTGGAGGACGGGATTGAAGTGCTGTATCCGCAGGGCGGCTTCGCCCCGAATTTCGTGCGCGGGCTGGGCATTATTTTCTGTTGGATGGCCTTGTTGGCGGCACTGGGCCTGGCGGCGGCCAGTTTCCTGTCGTTTCCCGTGGCGGCGTTCTTTTCCCTGGCCATGCTGATGCTGGTATTCTCCAGCGGCACCCTGGCCGAGGCGGTGCAGGCCGGAACAGTCACTCAAAACGCCGGGGAAGGCCAGGCGGGACATTCTCCGATGGACGTGGTATTGATTCCGACGTTTCGCGCCACGGTAGCCGCCGTGAATCTGGTGAAAAATTTTTCGCCGATTGACGCCTTGAGCAGCGGGCGGGAGATTGCCTGGAGCGAACTGGGCCGGGCGTTTGCGCAGATTGTCCTGCTGCCGGGCGGCCTGTTAATCCTCCTGGGCATGGCTCTGTTCAGTCGGCGCGAATTGGCGGCGGCGTTTTCGCAATGAAGACCGCCAGCACTCATTCATGAACCGCCGCGCCCCAAAAATCCTGTTGCTGATCCTGACCGTGGCGCTGTTGTTTGGCGCCGGCCGGATGGAACGGGCGCTGAATCGCGAGCGCGACCGGCTGGGCTTGACGCAGGCGACCACCTTGCAGGATGCGCCGCCGCTGCTGGCCTTTACCACGGTGGCGCTGGGCGGTTTCCGCGGCCTCATTTCCAACTACCTCTGGATCCGCGCCAATGATTTGCAGCAGAACGACAAGTTTTTTGAAGCGGCGCAACTGGCCAACTGGATTACCGATCTGGAACCGCATTTTGCTCAGGTGTGGATTTTTCAGGCCTGGAACATGGCGTTCAACATCTCCGTCAAGTTTAAAGAAAATTCCCCCGGCAACTACGCCGACCGCTGGCGCTGGATCCAGAACGGCATCGAATTGCTCCGCGACAAAGGCCTGCGTTACAATCCCGACGCCCTGCTCATTTACCGCGAATTGGCCTGGTTCTTCCAGTTCAAACTGGGACAGAACCTCGACGACGGCAATATGTATTACAAACAGCAATGGGCCGAAGCCATGACGCCTTTCTTCGGACCGCAGGGAACCAACATCGAAGCCCTGGTGCATCCCCAAACCGCCGAAGAACGCACCAACGCCCTGGTGCTGGAGGAAAAATACAAAATGGACCCCGCTTACGTGGAAAAAGTCAACGAGGAATGGGGCCCGCTCGACTGGCGCGTCCCGGAAGCCAGCGCCATTTACTGGGCGCAAAAAGGCCTTGACGAGGCCAAAGCCCATCCCCAAAAAGTTAACAAGGACGACCTTATCACCCTGCGCCGGGTGATTTATCAATCCGAACTGCAGATGTTTCACCACGGGCGCATCATTTCCAACCCCTTCATTCACGGCATTGAGCTGGCTCCCAATCTCGACCTGGTGAGCCGCGTCAATGACGCCTACCTGACGGAGATGAAAGAAGCCGCTCCCGGCGATACCAACAACATTGCCAATGCTCACCGCAATTTCCTGCGGGACGCCGTTTATTTCCTCTATGTCAACAACCGCATTGCCGAGGCGGCCAAATGGTTCAAATACCTCGGCCAGCAATATCCCGACAAACCCATTCTGGACGGCGACACCAACTCACTGCCCAAAAATCTTACCCTCGACGAATACGCCATCGCTTGCGTGCAGGGCGATGTCAACGAAACCTCCCAGGAACGTGTCACCTCCGCCATCATGGGTTTGTTGGAACATTCCTACCTGGACCTGGCCATCGGCCAGGACGACCGCGCCTTCGGCTTCCAGCGGCTGGCCCAAAAAATTTACGACCATTACTATGAAAAAATCGGCAAAGACCAGCCGCGCGTGGCCCTGCCGCCCCTGGCTAAACTCAAGAGCACGGTGTTGAACGACCTGCTCGACCCGCAAAAAGACTTGATTCCCTATGCCGCCCGCGCTGTCATTCGATCCCAACTGGGATTGCCTGCCGAATCCGCGCCCACCAATGCCCCATCGCCTCCTTCCACCAACGCCGTCGCGCCGTCCGCCGCCGCCCCGCTCAACCGCCAGTCTGCTGCCGGCACCCGCGCGCCCTGAAATCTCTCCACGCCTTTCGCGCCATTAGTCTTCGAAACGACCTTGCCCGGCGCCGCCGGAAAATTGTTTCCAGACCAGCCGAAAGGCGCTGGCAAAGTCAGCCGGGGCCGCTGCCAGCCATCGGGAGACCTGCTCCGGCGCGAACCAGCCGCCGCGCTCGATTTCATCCGGATGCAGCCGGAAGGGCCCCTCGTTTTCGCAACGATACACCCAGCAAAATTCCCAGCCCGTTTCCGCGCAGGCGGCGATCTTGAAAAGTCGTTTCACCGCCGGCCCCCCGCCCCGGCCAGGCTCCAGGCCGATTTCCTCGCGCAATTCACGCGCGGCGCCGGCGTCGTATCCCTCGCCTGCGGCCAGGTGACCGGAGGCGGACGAATCCCATAAACCGGCGGCGGTGTCCTTTTTCAACGAGCGCTTTTGCAAGAACACTTCGCCGCGCGAGTTGAACACCAGCACATGCACCGCCCGATGCCACAAACCACGTGCATGCACTTCGCGCCGCGTCGCCCGGCCGATCACCTCGTCGCGCTCGTTGACAATATCGAAAATTTCTTCGGACATGAATGGGCGGAAAGAACGGCAAATGTTCTGCAGGCCGCCGGTCTTCAGGAAGCGTGCTTTTCGTTTTCCGCCGGCTCGGTTTCCGGAGAGGGTTGGGACGCCGGTGTTTTTTCGCCGGTGCCGGCCCGGCCTTCGTCGGGTTCGGGCCCTGCCGATTTCAATTCCGGTGGCGCAGAGGTGGCCAGGCCAGGTTCAATCGTGACCGGCGCGGGTGGTTTGGGGACGGGAAGACGCCGCAATTCATCTGCGGCCGGCAAATCGTCCAGCGAGCGCAAACCAAAATATTCCAGAAACAGCGGCGTGGTGCCGTAAGTCGGCGGGCGGCCGACCACTTCCGCGCGGCCCACGGCCTCCACCAGGCCGCGTTCAATGAGCGTCTGCATCACGCCGTCCACGTTCACGCCGCGAATCTGTTCCACCTCGGCGCGCGTGACCGGCTGGCGGTAGGCCACGATGGCCAGCGTTTCCAGCGCCGGTTGCGAGAGCCGCGGCGGCCGCGCCCTGACGCCGACCAGCGCCCGCAGCCACGGCGCGAATTCCGGCTGCGTGACAAATTGCCAGGCGCCGGCGACGCACACCAGCCGGTAACTGCGCGCGGCGGCTTGGTGCTCTTGCGCCAGTTGCTCCAGGGCAGCGGTCAATTCGGTCTCCCGCATTTGGGCGAGCGCCCGGGCGTCGCCATCGGCGCCTTCGGCTTTGGCGGCGTTGGCCAGCGTTTCGCGAAGTTCTTTCACGCTCAAAGGCTTTTGCGCGGAGAACAGCAGGGATTCCAGAACGAATTTCAATTCCATGTGAAATTTGTCAGCAATGGTTGACCGTGGCGGACGATTCGTCAAGGGGGGAGCCGGCCGGGCGCCGCGCGGCGAGAAGCCGGGGCGTCTGATAATGCGGGCGCTGGCGGCGCGTTCATTTTATTCCGCCTTGGGATTTTCAAAAACAGTTGGCGCGGCGGGAGCGACCGGCGGCGCAAGGGGTATGGCAAGCGGTGCGCGCAAAATTTCAATTTCTCCAAACGGTTCGGCTTGCGTGCAGACGAGTTGTTTGAGGCGGATCAGTTCCAGCAGGGCCAGAAAGGTGCAGACCACTTCGCCGCGACTGGCGGCGCCGGCGAACAGTTCCGAAAATTTTACCGCGCCGCGTTCGGAAAGGGTTTTGACGATGAACTCAATTTTTTCGCTAACCGTCCATTTATCTTCGTAAATCTCCTGCGTCGCGCCTTCCCGTTGTTCGAAGCGTTTGAGGATGGCGTTGACGGCGTTCAGCAAATCGAAAATCGAAACCTCCGGCCGGGGCGCCGGTTCGCGGGATTCAAATTCCAGCGGCCCCGGTCGGCGGGGAAAAACATTTTCCTGCCGCGCTTCGAGCGCCTGCAGTTGCGCGGCGGCGTCCTTGAATTTTTTGTATTCGACCAGTTGGCGAATCAATTCCCAGCGCGGGTCCTGGGTTTCGTCCTCGCCTTCGAGGGCTGCCTGCTGGTCCACCGGCAGCAGTTCGCGGCTCTTGATATACATGAGCGTGGAGGCCATCACCAGAAATTCGCCGGCAACCTCCAAATCGAACTCGCGCATCAGATCGAGATATTGAATGAACTGCGTGGCCAGCCGGGTGAGGTTGACTTCGTAGATGTCCACTTCCTCTTTTTTGATGAGGTACAGCAGCAGATCGAGCGGGCCTTCGAAGACCTCGAATTGAACTTTGTATTCGCCCATGACCGCGGAAAATCTTAAAAAGCGCCGCGGGGCTTGGCAATGAAGGAACAGCCCGGGCCATCTCCGCCGAACATTTCGTTGCGCGCAAAAACCCGGCGGTCTAACCTGCCGCCGGTTTCAGCGTCCGCCATGAAGTCCCTTTCGCTCACCGGCAAAACCGCGCTCGTGACCGGGGCCAGTCGCGGCATCGGTCTGGCCATTGCCCGAGCTCTCGCGCGCGAAGGAGTGCGACTGGCGCTTCTGTCCCGGAGCCGGCCGCCGGCGACGCTCCGCGGAAAATTTTTTGCCTGCGATCTGGCCGAGTCGGAAACCATTCCCGCCGCCGTTTCCGCCGCGCTCCGGCATTTGGGCCGACTGGATTTTTTGATCAATAACGCCGGAATGTTCCTGGAAAAATCCGTCGCGGAAATTTCCCTGGCCGATTGGGAGAAAACCTTGCGGGTGAATTTGACGGCCCCGTTTTTGCTCTGCCGCCAGGCCCTGCCGCACCTGGCCGCGCGCCGGGGCCGCATCGTGAACATCCTCAGCAGCGCGGCGATGCAGGGGTATGAACAACAGGCCGCCTACTGCGCCAGCAAACACGGCTTTCTCGGCTTCGCGCGGGCGCTGGCGTTGGAGGCCAAATCTCGCGGCATCCATATTTACAATCTTTGTCCCGGCGGCGTGCAGACCGATTTAATCCGGGGCACGGCGCTGGGGGCGCGGTTGAAGGGCCAGTCCCTGATTCAACCGGAGGACATCGCCGGGCTGGTCGTGTTCCTGTTGCGCCAGCCCGACCGGTTGGATTTGCCGGAGCTGCTCATTCGCCGTTTTCCCGCGCCGGCAAAGGCCGCGATTAAAGGTTGAATTTCTGAATCAGGAGGAAAACGGCCGGCACCGTCAGCAGGCTGAAAAAGGTGCTGTAAAAAATGCTTTCAGCGGCCAGCGTCGTGTCGCCGCCAAACCGCTCGGTCATCACGCTGCAACTGATGGCCACGGGCATCGCCGCAATCAAGTAACCGATGCGCCGCGTTTCTTCCGGGAGCGTCAGACCCAGTTGCCGGAAGCCGAATCCGATCGCCACCGTGATCAACGGCGCCACCAGCAAACGCGACAGCAACACGCCCCACAATACCCGGGGGAAACGATGCACGGCGACGGTCAGTTCACCGAGTTGCGCGCCGATGGCCAGCAGCGACAGCGGAATCGTCAGACTGCCGATCATCGCCAGGGCCTGCACCGCCGCGCCGGGCAGCATCAGACCCGCCGGCGCCGACGCCGGATCCATCGTTTCCAGGTTCCGCGCCGCGGGGAACAACCACGCCAGTCCGATGCCCGCCGCCGTCGCCCACAGACCGACGTTGGTAGAAAGATTTTTCACCGCCTGCCGCATCGAACCGTGCAGGATCCAAACGCCCAGCGACCATAAGACGATCTGCGCGCCGACGTTGCAAAGTAAAACCGTGCGCACGCCGGCATCCCCGTACAACGCCTGGGCAATGGGCAGCGGCAGAAAAATCCAGTTGGGAATGGCAACCAGGAAAATAAAGGTGTTCCGCTGGGAATTTCGGCTGAACGCCGGCGCCAGCAGCAGACCCACGCCCCAGGCGACAACCAGCAGCAGCCCGCACAGCAACGGCGCAAACCACGCCGCACGCAGCGCCGTGGCGTCCACCGTCCGCAGCATCTGCGTGAACACCAGGGCCGGAAACGCCACGTCCACCACCAGCCGGCTCAAGAGGGCGGTGAACTCCGCCGCCAGAAACCCCCGCCGCCGGGCCAGCCAGCCGGCGACGATCACCAGGAACATCGCCGTGATTTTGACAAAGACCACGTGCGCCACGGGCGAATCCTGGAGGATTTTCGGAATCCTGTCAAATCGCCATTGAGCGATTATGATTGACTTCAATCAGGCTTTGATTAGACTCAATCTCATTCAATCAATTGATGAGGAATGGGCATCCACGGGAGCTGGCCACGCGGCGCCACGACCGCCTGCGCGAACTGATTCGCGGCAGCGGCGTCATGCGCGTGAGCGAAGTCTGCCGCCGGCTGGGGATTTCGCCAGCCACGGCCCGACGCGATCTGGATGCGTTGGAGGCCGCCGGCGCCATCCGCCGTGTGCACGGCGGGGCCGTCAGCGTCGAAAGCCGGCTGGAAGAGCCGTTGTTCGACGACAAGGCTTCAATCGCCGCGCGCGAGAAACATCGCATTGCGCGGGCGGCGTTGCAGTTTGTGGAGAACGGCGACACGATTTATCTGGACGGCGGCAGCACGGTGCTGGAGCTGGCGCGTCTATTGCGGGAACGCACGGGTTTGACGGTAGTGACCAATTCGTTGCGCGCGGCCATTGAACTGGCCGGACGCGGTCCGCGGACGATCCTGGTGGGCGGGGAATTGCGCCGCCTGAGCCAGACGATGGTCGGGCCGCTGACGCGCTGTGTCCTGGACGAATTGCATGTGGACACGGCTTTTATGGGCACCATCGGATTTGCCCTGGAGGAAGGTCTGACGACGACAGATCCGGCCGAGGCTTTCACCAAAGAGCTGGCGATGCGTCGCGCCCGGCGGGTGATTTTGCTGGCCGATTCCGCCAAAGCCGGGAAAGTCTCCTTTGCGCGCGCGGGCCGGCTGGAAAACCTCCACGTCCTGATCACCGACCGGCAACTGGACAAAAATTTTGCGAAAGAATTGACGAAAACGGGCATCAAACTGGTTAAAGTATAAACATGTTCCGCAGCGTCCGCCCGGGAACGCAGAGGCCATCGGGCCTGTGCTTTTCGGTGCGGTCTGCGGAGACAAAAACAAAAAATATGGCCACAGTCACACGCCATCATCCACAACCTCAATTGGAAAAAGCGGCGGAGGACGCCGCCCGGCGGTCGCCGAATTATTTGAGCGACGGTCGCCCGAAGTTCACGCCGTATGAAATTCATTGCGGCCAGATTCCCGCCTACCGCTTCCGCGGCAATTTGAAGACGGAGCTGGCGGCCGGGCGGATCACCCGGGAACAAGCCGTCCATCTGCTGGAAGACATGCTGATGATTCGCGAGCTGGAGGAGATGATCGTCAAGCTCCGCTCCGGCGCGTATGAGCCGATTCGCGATTTTAATTATCGGGGGCCGACGCATGTCTCGGTGGGGCAGGAAGGCACCGCGGCAGGCGCGTGTTCGATATTGCGGCTGGAAGACAAAATCACCAGCACGCATCGCGGACATGGTGAAAGTCTGGCCAAGGGCACCGTGGCCATTCGCAGTCTGAATGAGGAACAACTGAAAGGCCGGCTGGTCGAGCAGGGTTGGCCCGGCGCGATTCCGGCCCGGCGGGAGGAATTGCTTGAGGCGGCGCTGGAGCAGCACGTTTACCGCATGATTTGCGAATTGTTTGGCAAGGAGGACGGCTATTGCAAGGGTCGCGGCGGCTCGATGCACATTGCCGATTTCAGCGTGGGGCATCTGGGGGCCAACGCGATTGTCGGTGGCGGCGTGCCGATTGCCGCCGGCGCGGCCATTGGTTTGCGGTATTTGAAGAAGGACGCCGTGGTTTGTTGCTTTGCCGGCGACGGCGCCTACGCCAACGGCGTGGTGCTCGAAGCGATGAATTTCGCCGCCCAGGCGCAGTTTACCAATCATCTGGCCGGCGACCACCGGTTTGGCGTGCCGCTGATTTTCCTCATCATCAACAATCACTACGGCATGACGCATCGCACCGACGACGAAGTGATGGGCGTCAGCCGCATCGCGCGCCGCGCCGCCGGTTTTGCGGACAACAACCTGCACGCCGAAATTGTCAACGGCATGGACCCGCTGGCGGTGCGCGACGCCGTGTGGCGCGCCCGGGAGCTGTGCCGCGCCGGCAAGGGTCCGGTGCTGCTGGATTGCGACACCTACCGTTACTGGGGCCATTCCTTGAGCGACCCGCGCAACGAGTATCGCACCAAAGAGGAGGAAGCGGCGTGGAAATCCGTTGATCCCATTGAAACCTTCAAGGCGCAGATTCTGGAAAACGGCGTTCTGTCCGAACAGGACCTGGCGGCGCTGGAAACCGCCGTTCGCGACCGCAATGCCCGCGCCGCCCGACGCGCCGCCGCCGCTGCGGACCCGCAGCCCCAGGATGTCATCAAATATTTGTACACCGACACCAAATGCGAGACGGTGCCGGAGGAATTTGCCCGGGTGGAAATCTTCCAGCCCTTGCCGGAAATCAAGCGTGTCAACGGCGAAATCACCTACAAAGACGCCATTCGCGAAGCGCTCATCGAGGAAATGAAGCGCGACCGCCGCGTCTTGTTCTATGGCGAAGACGTGGCCGATTACGGCGGAGCGTTCAAAGTCACCAAGGGCTTGCTTGAATCGTTCGGCCGGCGGCGCGTGTTCAACACGCCCATTTCCGAGGCTTGCATTTGCGGCACGGGGGTGGGGCTGGCGATGATCGGGCTGCGCCCGGTGATGGAATTGATGTATTTCGATTTCGCGCTGATGTCGTCCGACCAGATCAGCAATCAGGCCGCCAAATGGCATTACATGAGCGGCGCACAGGCCGAAGTGCCGCTGGTGCTGCGCGTTTCGGCCGGCGCCGGCAAAGGCTACGGCGGGCAACATTCTCAAACGCTCGAATCCATTTTTTGCCACATTCCCGGCCTCTACGTGGTTTATCCGGCCACGCCTTACGACGCCAAAGGTCTGTTGAAATCGGCCATTCGCGACAACAACCCGGTGATGTTCATCGAATCGCAGGGTTTGTATGGTCTGAAAGGGCCGGTGCCGGAGACCGAATATCTGCTGCCGCTGGGCGTGGCCGACGTCAAGCGCGAAGGCTCGGACCTGACTTTTGTGACGTGGGGTCCGCTGGTGCACGATTGCCTGAAGGCCGCCGAAAAATTGCAGGCGGAAAACCAGGTGAGCGCCGAAGTCATTGATTTGCGCTCGCTGGTGCCGTTGGACCTGGAAACGGTTTTGCGATCGGTGCAGAAGACCGGCCGTTGCGTGGTGGCCAGCCAGGCGATTCACATCGGCAGTTACACCGGTGAAATCGCCTCGACCATTTCCGACGCCGTGTTTGATTACCTCGATGCGCCCGTCAAACGCGTCGGCGCCAGGAACGGCATTGCGCCGCAATCACACATCCTCGAGGCGGCCTTCCTGCCCAACGTCAACGACCTGCTGGCGGCGGCCCGGTCCATTCTGTGAGGAACCCGCGCCATGGCCACGCCCATTATCATGCCCAAGTTCGGTCAGATGACCGAAGAAAGCGCCATCGTCGAATGGCTCAAGAAGGAAGGCGACCGGGTTGAAAAAGGCGACATCCTTTTCACCGTTGAGACCGACAAATCGGTGATGGAGGTGGAAAGTTTCGAGGCCGGCACGCTGCTGAAAATTCTGGTGCCGCCCGGGGTGAGCGTGCCGGTGCAAAGCACCGTCGGCTTTCTCGGCCAACCGGGCGAACCGATTCCGGCCGTCCCCGCGCCGCCACCGGCGGCGCCGGCAAAAGTCGAGGCGGGGCCGGCGCCCCAGGCCTCGGCACCGCCGTCCGGTCCTGGGCAGCGGCGGCCTTCGGCTGCTTTGGAAACCGGGCCGGCGGCCGAAAAAACGCCGGAAGACGGACGCGCTCCAAAACGGGAAGCCGCCGCACTCGTTTCCCCGGCGCCGGCGATTTTTCGCATCAGCCCGCGCGCGGCGGCGCTGGCGCGCGATTGCGTCATTGACCCCACGCCCATTCAAGGCACCGGTCCCGAAGGTCGCGTGGTGGAGAGGGATGTGCGCGCTTATCTGCAGCGGCGCGGCTACCACCAACTGAAAATCACTCCCGCCGCCAGGCAAAAAGCCGCGTTGGAAAAACTGGATATTCTCTCTTTGACCGGCACTGGCGAGGGCGGGCGCATCACGGTGGCCGACGTGGACCGCGCCCTGGCCGAGCGGCCGAAGCCGATGAGCAAGATGCGCCAGATCATCGCCGCACGGCTGGCGCAAAGCGTCGTCACCGCGCCGCATTTCTACGTCACCGTGGAAGTGGACATGACGGATCTGGAAACGTTCCGGGCCGGCTTGAAGGCTCAGGGCGCACCGTTCACTGTCACCGATTTCATTTCCGAAGCGGTGGTGCTGGCGCTCCAGGAATTCCCCGCGGTGAACAGTTCCACCGACGGCCGGACGGTTCGCTGGCACAGCAAGGTGCACCTCGGTCTGGCCGTTTCCCTGGAGCAGGGTCTCGTTGTTCCGGTCATCCGCGACGCTGACGATCTGACGCTGCGCGAGTTGAATCAGCGCGCGCGCGAGCTGGTGGAAAAGGCCCGCGGCGGGAAACTGGCACCGGACGAAATGACCGGCAGCACCTTCACCATTTCCAACATGGGCATGCTGGACGTGGAAAATTTCACCGCCATCATCAATCCCGGCGAAAGCGCCATCCTGGCGGTCTCCAGCATCTTAAGGAAACCGGTGGCGCGCGACGACCGGATCGTGGTTCGCTCGATGATGAAAATCACCTTGTCGTCCGACCACCGCCTGATTGACGGTGCGCTGGCGGCCCGGTTCGCGAATGCCGTCAAGCGGAAACTGGAGGATTTGGAACTGTGGCGGAGGCTGACGGTTTGATGGGCAGCCGGCGACGCCGGAATCCGACTTGTTGGGAGAATTTATGGAAACGTTTGACATCGCAGTGATCGGCGCCGGACCGGGCGGTTATCCGGCGGCCCTCCGCGCGGCACAACTCGGCGCCAGGGTCGCCCTCCTCGAAAAGGAACAACTGGGCGGCACCTGTTTGAATTGGGGCTGTATTCCCACCAAGGCGCTCATCGCCGCGTCGGAGATGTTTGAAAAAATCAAACACGCGGAAGCCCTGGGCATCAGCGCCGGAGACGTCAAGATCAATTATGCGAAACTGGTGGCGCACAAGGACAACGCCGTCGGCGTGCTCCGCGACGGTGTTCGGCAATTGCTCGCGGCCCACGGCGTCAAAACCTTCACCGGCGTCGCCTCTTTCGCGGACCGCCATACCATTGAAGCGGGCGGCGAAAGAATTTCCGCCCGGAAAATCATCATCGCCACCGGTTCGACCTCGGCGATGCCCGGATTTTTGCCCCAACACGAGCGTGTGGTGGAGAGCCGCGCGTTCCTCGAGCTGCGGGAATTACCTCAAAGCCTGATGATTCTCGGCGGCGGCTTCATCGGCTGCGAACTGGCGTGTCTGGCGGCGCGGTTTGGCGTGCAGGTCACCCTGGTCGAATTGCTCGAGGATATTTTGCCGTTGCTGGACGGCGACGTGCGCCGCGAGGTGCGCCTGCACATGGAAAAAAACCTCGGCATTCGCGTGCTTACCGGCCGGGCGCTCGAAAAAATCTCCGCCGATGACCGCTCCGTCAAGGGGCGTTGTGGCGACGAAACGCTCTCCGCCGATTTGTTGCTCTGCGCCGTGGGCCGCAAACCGGTCACCGACGGTTTGAAACTGGAAAACGCCGGCTTGAAGACCCAGGAAGGCGGGTTTATCGAGGCGGACGATTATTGCCGCACCAGCGTCGCCCACATTTTCGCCGTGGGCGACGTGACCGGCAAAATCCAGCTCGCGCATTTCGCCACCGCCCAGGGCATTGCCGCGGCGGAAAACGCCGTCGGCGCCCGTTTGCGCCGGCACGAAACGATTGTGCCCAACGTCATCTTCACCTCGCCGGAAATCGGGATGGTCGGCTGGAGCGAGGAAGAGGCGAAGAAACGGAACCGCGCCGTCAAGACCGGCAAGTTCCGCTTCGCCGGCCTGGGCAAAGGCCTGGCCACCGGGGAGACAACCGGTTTCGTCAAATGGGTTGCTGATGCCGCCACCGATCAACTGCTGGGCGCCGCGGCGGTGGGGCCGCACGCGACGGATTTGATTGCCGAGGCGACGGTGGCCATCCGCCACGAATTGACGGCGCGCGAACTGGGCCGCACCATTCACGCGCATCCCACGTTCGGCGAGGCCTGGATGGAAGCCGCGCACGCCGTCCACGGCGAGTGCCTGCACGCGCCACCCCGACGGAAGCCATTGTGAAGCGCGGCGTCCGGAAAAGGCAAATGGCCGGAAACAGCCGTCGTCCGGCCGTTGAACGCCGTCGGAAAATTTCGTCGGCGCGCGGGCGGCGCATTTCGGCAGGCTGATGGTTTTTGGGGCTGCCCGTTGTCATTCGCGGCGGGTGGTCTAAATTGTTTGCCGGAACCGCATGCCGCGTTTTTACGAACAGCTCGCCGCCGCGCTGGAGGAGAACCGCCCGTTCGCGCTGGCGGTGATTTCGGGTACCAAAGGCTCCAGCCCGCAACGGCTCGGTGCCAAGGCGCTGTTCTTTGCCGATGGCAAAATCTTCGGCACGCTCGGCGGCGGCTGCCTGGAAGCCGAGGTTCACGCCCGCGCCCGAAAAGCCCTGAAGACCGGCCAGCCGGCCACGTTTGAAATGGTGCTGGACCACGATTTTGGCTGGGACGACGGTTTGATTTGCGGCGGCAGCGTAAGCGGTTTGATCCTGCCGCGGGCGGCAGAGGCGGCGGAACTTTGGCGCAAGCTGGCGCAGGTCGCCGAGCCGATTCGTTGGGGCGTGAAAAAAGATTTTTCCATCGCGATGGTCGAAAGCGGCCGGAGCGACGAGTGGCTTTACCAGGAGACGGTGGCCCCGCCGCCGGATTTGTGGATTGCCGGTTCCGGCCACGTGGCTCAGGCCGTGGCGCCGCTGGCGCTGAAACTGGATTTTGCGGTGACGGTTTTCGACGATCGCCCGGAGCTGGCGAATCACCATTTTTTCCCGCCGGAGATCCGGTTGCGCGTCGGAGGCTGGCATGAACTTTTGCAGACACCGTTTCCGAAGTCGCCGGCCTTCGGCCTCATCGTGACGCGCGGGCACAATCACGACGCCCTGGTGCTGTCCGAATGGATTCACCGGCCGTTTGTGTTTCTGGGCATGATCGGCAGCCGGCGCAAGGCGCGCATCATCCGCGAACAGTTTTTGAAACAAAAGGTGGCCACGGCGGAGGAATTTGATCGTGTGGCCTGCCCGGTGGGCGTGGACATTGGCGCGGTCAGCACGTCGGAAATCGCCGTGAGCATTCTGGCGCAATTCGTTCAGAAACGCGCAGAGTTCAACAGCCGGCAGCGGTGAAAACCTTGGAATCCGTCGCCCATTTTGCCGCGTCCCGCCTGGGCGTGGTCGTCCTCGGCGCCGGCGCCTCCACCCGGATGGGGCGGTCGAAATTGCTGTTGCCGTGGCGCGGCACAACGGTCATCGGCCACATCCTTGATCAATGGCGCCGGCTGGGGGCCGGGCAAATCGCCGTGGTTTGCCGCCCGAACGACCCGGCGTTGTTTGGGGAATTGGATCGGCTGCAATTGCCGGCGCAAAATCGCATTGAAAATCCGCAGCCGGATCGTGGCATGTTCAGCTCCATCCAGTGCGCTGCCAATTGGGAAGGCTGGCAACACGGCCTGGTCGGGTGGGTGATTGTTCTGGGCGACCAGCCTCATTTGCGTCTGGAGACGCTGGAGATTTTGGTGCAAACTTTCGGGCAGGCGCCCGAAGCGATTTGCCAGCCGGAATTCGGCGGATGCGGACGACATCCGGTGATTTTGTCGCGGGCGGCCTTTGCCGGATTGAGAGACAGCCGGGCCGAAACGTTGAAGCAATTTTTGAATCAAATGGCGTGGCCCCTGAACAAATGTTCAATTCCCGATCCGGGTCTGGCACTTGACTTGGACTCGCCGGAGGATTATGAATGGGCATTAAAGCATGACCGGTGGAAGCGTTGAAGCGGCAACGGAACGGCGTTTTTCCCCGCTTTCAGGCTGCCGAACATTATGAAAAATTCCGAGCCGGATGACGTTTTGGGCGCGCATTCGCGGCGCACGTTTTTAAAAAGCCTCGGCACCGCGGCGGTGACCGCGGCCACCGCCCAGGTGCGGTCGGTCGCCGCCGAACTCGAAAAAGTCAACGCCGAAAAAATCCTCGGCCCCGGGCCGGTGCCGGTCACGCTCCGGGTCAATGGCCAAGCGCTTTCCTTGAACCTGGAACCGCGCGTGACGTTGCTGGACGCGTTGCGGAATTATTCCAGCCTGACCGGCGCCAAGGAAGGTTGCGATCGGGCGGCTTGCGGCGCCTGCACGGTGTTGCTCGATGGTCAGCCGATTTATTCCTGCCAAAAGCTCGCCCTCGAAGCTCAGGGTCATGACATCACCACCGTCGAGGGTTTGGCGCAGGACGGGAAATTGACGAAGGTGCAGCAGGCGTTCATCGCCCATGACGCCCTGCAATGCGGTTACTGCACGCCGGGCTTTATCATGAGCGTGACGGCGCTCTTGAAATGGAATCCGCGTCCGACCGCCGAGGAAATCAAACACGCCTGCGCCGGCAATCTCTGCCGTTGCGGCACGCAACCGCACATCCTTCAAGCGGCTTTGGAGGCGGCGGGCGTCAAGGTTCAAAGCAAGACGGAGGTGCTCCATGCCTAGCTGGCCGACCGAAACCCGGTACCTCAGTCATCCCGTGCCGCGGGTGGATGCCGCGGCCAAAGTCACCGGCCAGGCGCGTTACTCCTCGGACATTCAAGCCGAGGGCTGGCTTTACGGCATGATCCTGCGCTCGAAATGGCCGGCGGCCAAAATTCTTTCCATCAACCTGGAGCCGGCGTTGAAAATTCCCGGCATCCGGGCGGCCGTCAAAGTGCGCGAAGGCGAATTCACCGTGCGTTTTTATGGTGAGGAACTGGCGGCGGTGGCCGGCACGACCAAACAGGCGTGCCTGGACGCCCTGCATGCCATCGAAGTACAGGCCGAGCCGCGCCATGAATTTGTCGTTCACGAAGACGACGCCAAAAAAGACGATGCCCCGCAGGTCTGGGACGGCGTGCCGAATGTGTCCCGGCCGCGCACGACCGAGCGCGGCAATGTGGACGCCGCCTTCGGCGAATGCGCCGCTGTCATTGAGGGATTTTACACCACGCCCGTGCAGATTCATCATCCGATGGAGACGCACGGGCATACGATTTTCTGGACGGATGACGGCCTGACGGCGTGGTCGTCCACGCAGGGCATTTCCAGCGTGCGCGACAGTCTGGCCGGTGCCTTGGGGCTGGAACACAGCCGGGTGCGGGTGATCACCGATTTCATGGGCGGCGGATTCGGCGCGAAATTCAACTGTGGCGTGGAAGGCATTCTGGCGGCAAAACTTTCACGCGCCGCGAAAGCCCCGGTGCGATTGATGCTCACCCGTTTCGAGCAGGCGCTGGCCGTCGGCAACCGGCCTTCCAGCTTTCAAAAAATCAAAATGGGCGCCACGGCCGACGGCACCTTGCATGCCTTCGAGGGTGAGAACTACGGCACCGCCGGCATCGGCGCTGGCGCGGCAACCGCCGGCGGCGGCGGCGGCGCGGACATTCCCATGCCTTATCTCTATCGCGTGCCGAACGTGCGCGTGAAACAGTGGGAGGTGGCCATCAATGCCGGATCGGCCCGGGCATTTCGGGCGCCGGGCAATCCACCGGCCTCCTTCGGAATGGAATGCGCCATGGACGACCTGGCCGTGAAACTCGGCATGGACCCGCTGGAATTCCGGTTGAAAAACGATCCGGTGGACATCCGCCGGCGCGAATTCCAGATCGGCGCCGAAAAATTCGGCTGGAAAGAGAAATACCGCAAACCGGGCACTTCACCCGGTCCGGTAAAAATCGGCGTGGGCTGCGCCGGCGCCGCCTGGCCTGCCGGCGGTCCCAGTCGCAACACCCATGGTGAGGCGCAAATCAACCCCGACGGCAGCGTGGAGTTTCGCCTGGGCGTGCAGGACATCGGCACCGGCACCAAGACTGTCATCGCCGTCGTCGCCGCAGAACTGCTCGGCCTCAAGCCGGAGCAGATCACCGTGCACGTCGGCGACACGAATTTTCCGCCCGGCCCCGGCAGCGGCGGCAGCACCACCTGCGCCTCGGTCTCGCCGACGGTTTATGATTTGTGCCAAAAGGCTCTGCAACAGTTGCAAACGCAGACCGGCGTGGCCGATGCACGCGGCGAAAACTGGTTTGCCGCCTGCAAAAAACTCGGCGTCACCCCGCTGGTTGTCCACGGAAATTGGATTGAAGGGCTTTCCACCCGCCCGGCTTACGGCGTGCAATTCGCGGAAGTCGCCGTGGACACCGAAACCGGTCTGGTGACGGTCCGGAAGGTGGTGGCCGTTCACGACTGCGGTTTGATCATTGACACGCTCACGCTGGAAAGCCAGATCAACGGCGGCATCATCATGGGCATGGGTTACGCACTTTACGAAGAACGTGTGATGGATGATTTGTCCGGCGTGGTGCTCAATCCGAATTTTGAGACCTACAAACTACCCGGCATTGCCGACGTGCCGGACATTGAGATCGTGCTGCTGAACATGCCCGAACGCGGCGTCATCGGCATCGGCGAGCCGGCCACGGTGCCCACGGCTGGCGCCATTGCCAATGCCGTTGCCAACGCCCTCGGCGTGCGTGTCGGTAGCCTGCCCATCACCCCCGCCAAAGTACTGGCCGCGCTCGGCAAGGTGCCGGCGCCCGCCGCCTCGCCAACATGAACGCTTTCGCCTACGCCACCGCTCATTCGCCCGGCAGCGCCCGGGAATTGGTTGCCAATCGCGGCCTGTATCTGGCCGGCGGCAACGACCTGCTGGGTTTGCTCAAGGACTATCTGCTCCCCGCGCCCCAAATTCTCGTCAACATCAAATCCCTGCCCGGCTTGAATCGCATTGAGCGCGGCGAAAAATTGTGGAGTATCGGCGCGTTGGTCACCGTGGCCGAATTGGAGCGTGACGCGGAAGTGGCCAGGGTTTTTCCCGGTTTGCGCGACGCCGCTTCGGAAATCGCCTCGCCGCAAATCCGCAACGTGGCCACCGTCGGCGGCAATCTGGCGCAACATTCGCGTTGCTGGTATTTCCGCCAGCGCGACGTGCCTTGCCTCAAAAAAGGCGGCGACCTGTGCTACGCGCGCCACGGGGACAACCGTTACCACAGCCTCTTCACCGGCAACGATTGCATCAGCCCGGTCGTTTCCAGCCTGGGCACGATGTTTGCCGCGCTCGACGCCAGGGCCATCGTTCTGCGCGACGGCAAGGAAATGCCGATGAGCATGGCTCAGTTTTACGAGAAGGCGTTCACCGAACCGACGGCGCACAATTCCCTGGCGCCCGGCGATTTGATTTTGCGCGTGGAACTTCCCGCCACGCGCCGCCGCAGTGTTTACGTGCAGGTGAGCGACAAACACACGTTCGACTGGGCGCTGGTCAGTTGCGCCGCTGCGGCGGAAGTGGAAGACGGGAAATTGAAATCACCACGCGTGGCGCTGGGCAGTCTCTCGCCGGTGCCGCATCAGGTGGAAGCCGCCAATGAGTTCCTTGACGGCAAGGCGCCGGACGAGGCCGTCGTGGCCCAGGCCGCGGACATGATTTTGAAAGGGGCACAGCCGCTGGAACACAACGCCTACAAAATTCCGCTGGCGCACGCGCTGATCCGGCGGGCGCTGCGCAAATTGGGAGGCGAGGCATGAACCCGGTTTACTGCAAGCATTTGCGGACGAAATCGCTTTACGTGGGCGCTACACCCGAAGAAGCCTTTGCCGACCGGGAAGGCGAATACACCGCGCCCTGCCATTTCTGGTGCAATCGCACCCAGACTGCCGTGGGGCTGGATGACCGGCCGGTGCACAAAACCGTGTGTGTGGCGGGGCGGGCGTGCTTCGAAGAATGAGGAACCCGCTGGTAGCGCGCACGGGAATCGAACCCGTCTTTCAGCCTTGAGAGGGCCGTGTCCTAGCCGATAGACGAGCGCGCCGCGGAGAAGGGCGCCTGAGGCGGTGGAGGCCCCTCCGCCCTGTTGTGGCAGGCGTCCCTGACTTGGTATATCGTAAATCGCAAATTCATGCAACCGTTTCAAATCATTTTTACGCCCGCCGCCGCGGCGGAACTGGCGCGAATGCCCAAGGAATTGCAGTTGCAAATCCTCGGCGATTTTCGCGGCCTGCCCCAGCAAGTGGTCGGCACGGAGCTGGATCAGTTTGGCAAACTGGAACAGGGCGGGCGCATCCTGCATCGCTTCCGCGTGGGCGATTGGCGCGTTTATTTCGAACGACACGAACTGGGCGTGCTGGTTCATCGCATTCTCAGCCGCCACACGCTCAAGGATTTTTTGTTCCGCTCGGGCTTGAAGACCGGTGAGGACGAGGCCCTGCAGGAAAATCCCAAATTCTGGGAGCTGATTGAATCGGCCAAAGGGCGATGAGACGGGCCGCCGGCGCAGGGTTATGGTTGACCGTTGGCCGCGTCGTTTTTTTCCTGATTGATCAACGGTGTCAAAGCGGTGGGCGGAAAAAGCTTGGCGGCCGGGCTTCCCTGCTGTTCCGCCATTGCCCGGTTGGCTTCGATCAGAATGGGAATGTCTTCGGGTTTCACGTTGGGCGGCAAAGGCGGGGGTTGATAGGTGCGCCCGGTGGGGCCGCCAAAATTCAGGGGAACCCCTCCAGCCGCCCCGCCCTCCACACCAGGACTGCCGGGGGTGCCGGAGGTTGAAATGGGGGCACCCATCGGACCGCCGCCGGGCAGGTTGCCCGGGCGGAAGGAGGGCAAGGGCGGGCGCATCATGCCCGGCGGGGAGGAAGCCGCGGGAGCCGGCGTCGGGCCGGAGGCAACGGTGGAAGAGGCAACCAGCGGCAGTTTTTGTTCGATGCCGTGATTCTTGAAGGTGACTATGCTGTTTTGGTTGTCAATGTTCACGATTTCAACATTGTCCTGTCCCTCGCCTTCGCTCAGGTCATAGTACTTGTCCTCGGCCTTTTGGCCGGGTCGGGCCGGTTGCGTCACTTTGAAAATCACCTTCCAGTGGTCAAAGACTGAATAGATGCCCATTGGCGTGATTTTGGGCAGGTCTTTTTCGGCTTGTTGCAAGGGGTCGGGCGGAGGCGGCGGCGGGTTCAGACCAAAGACATTGCGCGCGGCAATGATGGCGTAAGGATTGTCCGATAATTTGTCCGGTGCCGCCGCGCTCAGGCTGGCGCTGCAGACCAGCCCGGCGGCCAGGCAAAGCGCAATTTTCCCCGCATGTTTCATCGTTACCAATCTAACGTTTTGCAACACCGGGGGCAAAGGGAAGTTTCGCGGCGATGGCTTTGGGTTTTGCTGAAAATGAGCAAAGACCGCCTCCCCGCCCACCGGCGGAAAGGCTGGGCCGTGCTTGACGGAAGGCGCGTCTCAGCCGGAGATGAGGGCCGGGGAAGGGTTCAAACCGGTCGCCTTGCTACTCCACATCTTCTCCCAATTCGACGTTCCAGTAGGCCAGGTCAATGAAGTGCTTCCAACTATCGTGCTGATGGAGCGAGAAATTGATCTGCACAAAGGGACGCCACTTGGGCCGCCTGGGTTTGCGAATGAGGCGCAGGCCGGCTTCCTGCGGGGTGCGATTGGCTTTGCGCGTGTTGCACTCGATGCAGGAGCAGACGATGTTTTCCCATGTGGTCGGCCCGCCGCGGTCCCGGGGAATGACGTGGTCCAGATTCAAATCCTTCCGGTCAAAGACGCGGCCGCAATACTGGCAGGTGTTTTTATCCCGCTCAAAGATGTTGTGGCGGGTGAATTTAATTTCCTTCTTGGGCAGCCGGTCGTAAATGAGCAGCAGGATGATCCGCGGCACGCGAATACGAAAGGAAATGGCGTGCACCGATTCCTCATGCGGCGCGTTGATCGAGAGGTCCCGCCATTCGGTGAAACTGAAGGTGCGGAACGAGCCGTCCGACTCATTGACCACCACCTGCGCGTGGCCCTGAAACAGCAACGTGAGCGCGCGCCGGGCGGTGCAGACATTCACGGCCTGCCACAGCCGGTTCAACACAAGCACACGCTGGTTTAATACGGACGTCATGGCATTGACGCGGGCAGCGTACTAAATCAGACGGCGCCGGTCAATGCGCCGAAGGACTGGCAAACCCCGCCGTTTGCCTCCCTTCAAGCGCTGCGCCTCGTTGCGGACAGCGAGTTGGGCAGGGAACTTTCACCGGGTGACGCGGTGGTTGTGGTTAGGCAGCGGGCTGGCTTGGAAGAATGTTCGCTGCGGGGCTCTCCATTTAAGCGCGTTGCCAAACCGCCGGAGGATCATTATTGTAAGCCCATGAAATCGTTTGCCACGCCCTTTGCGGCCTTCGGGGTGTTGTTTCTGATGGTCGCACTGATCCCGGCACCGGCCCAGACGCCGGACGACCAGTACATTCCCATTTACAATCTCATGCAGCAGGCGGATTCACTGGCAGCCACCGGCCAGCCCGCTCAGGCACTCGCCGCCTACACCCGCGCCCATGAGAACCTGGAAAAATTCGAGAAGGTCTATCCTGATTGGGAACCCGCACTGGTCGCCTTCCGTTTGCATTATCTTGAGGACAAAATCAATCGCCTGACGGCGCAATTGCCGGCCACCAACGCTCCGCCCTCCGCCGTCGCCGCCCCCGTGCGCACCGCCGCTGAATGGCAGGCTGAAGTGGACGCGCTGCAGTCGCAGGTGCAAAATTTACAGGCGGCCAATCAAACTCTTCAGGCCAAACTCCAGGAGGCCTTGAGTGCGCAGCCGGCGGCGGTCAACACCAACCAGCTCGCCCAGGCTCAAGCCCGGGTTGAATCGCTGATGAAGGAAAATGCTTTGCTCCAGGCCGCCCTGGTCCAGGCCACCAATGCCCTGGCTGCCGCCCGGAGCGCGGTCCCGACCGCCGCCGGGACAGACTGGAAGAAGAGGCTTGCCGAACAAACCCGGCGCGCCGACCAACTGGCGAGCGAAAACCGGGATTTGCAGGCGCAGGTGCGCTCTCTGCAGGAAGCTTCTCACGATCAAGCCGCCTTGCGTCAGGAAAATGCCGCTCTCAAAAAACAACTCGCGGATTTGGTGTCTGCCAGTCATCAAAATGCCGGGGCCGAAGCGGCGCGCTTGCGCAGCCAAATTGCGGCGCTGCAAACCGACGCGCGAATTCATGCGCTCGAAAAAGCCGCTCTGGAAAACCGCATCCGTCAATTGGAATCCGGCAGGGAAAAAAACAACCCCGCCGCTGATCCAGTTCCGCCAACCGGCCAATCCGCCCCTTCGCCTCCTCTGGCGCCGCCGATGACGAACGAAACGCCGGTCTCAACAACCGTGGCGGCCCTGGCAACGTCGGACGCCGCCGAGGCCTCGTCACTCCCGCCGGCAGACGAGGCGCTGCCGGCCGATTTGGAAGCGTTGGCTGCTGAAGCCCAGGGTTTTTTTGCCTCCGGCCAGTATGATCAGGCGGCGGCCGATTACCGGAAAATTGTGCAGCATGACCCGACCAATGTGCGGGCCCTGGCCAGCCTGGCCGCCATTGAAATGGAAGCCAATCATTTGAGTGAGGCCGAAACGAACCTTCAGGCGGCGCTGGCGCAAAGTCCCAATAACGCCTACGCCTTGTCCATTTCCGGTGAGCTCAAATTTCGTCAACAGAAATACGACGAGGCGTTGAATTTTCTGAACCGCGCGGCAGAGTTGGACCCGCAAGACCCGCAGATTTGGAATTTTCTCGGCGTGACCTTGAGCCATGTGGGACGCAACAAAGACGCCGAGGCGGCCCTCCGCAAGGCCATTGAATTGGCTCCGCAATACGCCGCGGCACACAGTAATCTGGCGGTGGTCTATCTGACCGAAGAACCGCCGTTTCCGGCGCTGGCCCGATTGGAGTATCAAAAGGCCCTGGCCGCCGGCCAGCCGCGCAATCCCCGCATCGAAGCCATGCTCGCCGCCAAAGGCGCGCCGGTGCCGCCGTGACAAAACGGATTCCGGAGGGGAAGATGAAGAACCGCCGAAGAGTGCCCTCCCGCGCCCGGCCAGTTTCAATCCCGCCCGCCTCGCCATGCTGCGTCAATCGTTTCACGAACTGACCCTCACCACTCGCGGCCGCGGACTGGTCGAATTCACCGATCAGGTGGAGCGGTGGCTGACGGAAAATGAATTTCGCGACGGGTTACTGACGATTCATTTGCGGCATACCTCGGCTTCGCTGCTCATTCAGGAAAATGCGGACCCGGACGTGCGCCGGGACCTGGAGGCGTTTTTCCAGCGGCTGGTTCCTGACGGCGATTCCCTGTTTCTTCACACCACCGAAGGTGACGACGACATGCCCGCGCACATTCGCGCAGCGCTGACGACGGTGAATCTTTCCATTCCCGTCCGCGCCGGGCAAATGGCTTTGGGCACCTGGCAGGGAATTTATTTGTGGGAACATCGCCGCCGCAGCCACACCCGGCGCGTGGCACTGCACTTCATTGGCGAATAAACTCGCCAAAGGATTGGGCGGCTGGCACCCTGCTCCGAAAGTTATGCGAGTCTGGAGCTGCCTTTTGCCCGCGTTGCTGAGCGCATTGCTTGCGCCCGCCGGCCTTTGCGCCGACACCGCCACCAACGCCCTGCCCTACACGTTTGCCGGCCACGAAATTTTTCCCATTGACGAAGGCATCAGTCTGTTGCACGCGGCGGATTTGAACGGCGACGGCCTCAACGACCTGGTGGTGGCGGACAATCCGCGTTCAAAAATCGTTCTGCTTTACAATCAGACCGGCCGGACCAATCCGCCGCCGGCCAACCCCGCGCCGCTGGACATCAATCAGTTGCCGCCCGGCTCGCGATTTCGCCTTGATTCCATTCCGACGGACGAACGCCTGGCCTCGCTCGCCGTGGCGGATTTGAACGGCGACGGCCGACCCGATCTGGTCTTTTACGGCGACGGGCGGGACCTGGAAGTTCTGTACAACCAGGGAACCAACGGATCATCTTCGCCCGCCAACGGCATCGTCACCTGGAGTGAACCCAAACATTGGCACATCGAAGACGGGCATATGGACGCCAATGCGCTGGCCGTCGGCGATTTAAACGGCGATGGCCGACCCGATATTGTGTTGCTCGGCGACAACGGCGCGCTCTATTTTTTGCCGCAGCGGACTGATCACACCTTCGGCGAACCGGAGAAAATCCCTTACTCCGGCAACCCCAAGG
>Ga0070740_10002037_pt1 | contig 25127 bp, 22 predicted proteins | sample Coa_R2_FD_67286 | JGI IMG/M metagenome (GOLD analysis project Ga0070740, IMG submission 67286) | Surface soil microbial communities from Centralia Pennsylvania, which are recovering from an underground coalmine fire - Coalmine... | ecosystem: Environmental > Terrestrial > Soil > Unclassified ...
GTACAACCGCTCTTTTTGCATTCATGAGACGAGGACGAGCGCGCTGGAGCCGCCTGCAAACGGTCCCGGCACGCTCTTCTTTCTCTTCCCAATCACCTATGGGCAGTCTCTGGCTAGCCTCCGGCCTGTTTGCGGCGCTGGCGCTCCTCCTGCTCCTCGCGATAGCGAACCATCACCGCCTGGTGTTCGGGTGAGCGCAGGCATTCCTCCTGGGCGTCGATAAACTCCGCCATGAGTGTGCCTGCATCGACCTCGAAGGCCGAGTCGATCTGGAGCTTGGTATGCTTCAACGCGGTGAAAGGGATCTCCAGCAACTCCTGGGCCAGAGCCAGCGCGCGCGCCTCCAACTGGTCGGGCGGCACCACCTCGCCGATCAGGTGCAGCGCCTGGCCCTCGGCGGGCGTGAAGCGATGCCCCAGCAAGCAGAGCTGTTTCGCGGGACCCGCCCCGATCAGGCGGGCCAGGCGCATCGGACCGAGAGCGGCAATCACGCCCTCGCGCACCGCCGGGATGCTCAGAACGGCATCGGTCGCGGCAATGCGCAGGTCGCAGGCCAGGGCCACCTGCAACCCACCACCCAGACAGTATCCCTGGATGGCGGCAATGGTGATCGCCTCCAGCTCCTGCAAGCCCATCACGCCCTGCTCCCAGGTGGCAAACCAATCGGGAGTCAGGTTGCCCTGAGCCAGCTCTTTAACGTCCAGCCCACTGCAAAACGACTTCCCCTCCCCGCTGACAATCACCACATGGACATCGTTCTGCTGCTCCAAATATTCCGTCGCAGTCACCAGGTCTTTCACCCAGGCCCAGTTGGCCGCGTTATGCACTTCGGGACGATTTAAACGCAGGCGCGCCAGGGGGCCGTCCACCTCGCAACGCATGGTTTCCAATTCTAAGCCATTCATGCTCTTTCTCCCATTCAGATTTTACAATTCGCGCAGGTCCAATGTGCGTTTGAGCTTGCCTCCCTCGCTGCGCGGGATCGTGCCAGGAGCCGCCAAGCTCACCTTCATGGTCAGTCCCAGCGCGCCCTTGATCGCGCGCTGAATCGTCGCACGCAACTCGCGCATCTGCGCGTTGGCTTCGATGATCTCGTCGTTCAAAACATCCTGGGCCAGCGTCTGGAAAAGCCCAGGCGAAACTTCGGCACGTAGCTCTACATCGTCGAGGGTGCCGGTTCGCGTGACGACAAGCTGGTAGTGCGGAGCCACGTCCGCGATGCTCAGCAGGATCTCCTCGACTTGGGTGGGATAGAGATTGACGCCGCGAATGATTAGCATATCGTCGGCGCGGCCCCGAATGGGACCCATCTTGACGTGGGTGCGCCCGCAGGAACAGGGCTTGTGCGTAAGATAGGTGATATCGCCGGTCCAGTAGCGCAGGAGTGGCATGGCCTCGCGCGTCAGGTGGGTGAAAACCAGCACGCCTGCTTCGCCATCGGGCAGCGGCTGGCCGGTGTCGGGATCGACTACCTCGGGATAGAAATGGTCCTCCCAGATGTGGCTGCCAGCTCGCTCTTCGATGCATTCCTGCGAGACGCCCGGCCCGATAATCTCGCTCAGCCCATAGAGGTTCGTCGCGCGCAGGCCCAGGCTGGCATCGATATCGGCGCGAATCGCCTCCGTCCAGGGCTCGGCCCCGAACAGGCCGTATTTCAGGCTGAGATCGTCCGGCCCGATGCCGCGCTTGCGAAACTCCTCGCCCAGCGTCTGCGCATACGATGGCGTGCAGCAAAGGACATCCGGCTTGAGGTCCAGAATCAGCGTCACCTGGCGCTGCGTCATTCCCCCCGAAACTGGGATCACGGTCAGGCCCAGCGCCTCGCCACCGTAATGGATGCCCAGTCCTCCGGTGAAGAGTCCATAGCCATAGGCATTGTGCAATAGCATGCCCGGCCGCACGCCAGCCGCGACAAACGAACGGGCCATCACCTCGGAGAACAGATCGATGTCTTTGCGCGTGTAACAGACAATCGTGGCCTTGCCGGTAGTGCCGCTGCTGGCATGTACGCGAATGGTCTGCTCGCGCGGCACGGCCAGCAAACCAAACGGGTAATGATCCTTCAAATCCTGCTTGTGGGTGAAAGGAAGTTTTGGCAGGTCTTCGACGGAGCGAATATCGCCCGGCTGGAGATCCAGGCGTCTGAACATCTCCTGGTAGAAAGGCACTCGCTCAGAGACGTAGGAGATCATGTTGCGTAAGCGTTCATCCTGAAGCAGGCGCAGTTGCTCGCGCTCCAGGGACTCAACCTGGCTGTACATACGTGCTCGCCTCCCGACTTCTGCGTTGATGCTGGCAATACGCTGCCTGCTTAAGTATAGCACAGGCAGGCTCGCCCCCGAATGTACTCCCATATCGCTCCATATTTAAATGTTGAAACGTTCTATCGTATATGGTATAACTGTAGCGCCTGAGAGATGGGTTGGCAGAGAATAGCGTTCTTTTTTATCCAGGAAAAGGCTGGATTTCTGTAAACCAGGCAGCGGTGCTGGCGGCGGGCAATAAAAAATGATAATGGGATGGCAGATGCACATATGAAATAATGATCTGTTTTGACACGTTCTCCTCTCACAACGGGCGGGTGAGCAGCCAGAGACGTGAGAAACCGGGAGAAGAACTTCCGGGAAGGGTTAAAAGCCATGAAGCAGTGCGAATTTTGTGGAGCCACGCTGCCGGCAGAGGCCAGCTTCTGCGGAAAATGCGGTCACGTCCCCTCGCAGATTGCGCACCAGGGCACACAGGTTGGCGATCTTCCGACTCAGCAACTGGAGAGTGCCGACGAGAGCAACTCGACTATTCTGACTCCTTCGGGCAAGCTGGCTTTCAGCGGCGCGTCAACCGGTCCCTTGCGTCCTTTGACCCTGGTGCCTTTTGATGAAGATAAAGAAGAGAAGAATGAGGAAGAGGACGAGGAGGAGAAGCGCAGGCGTGCAGCCATGCTGGGCCTCGCCCTCCCTCTGATGGGAGGACTGGCAGATCAGCATCCCATAGGCCAGGTGCCGGGAATTCAGGGCACGCCGCAGATGGCTCATATTCCCGGCATCTCAGGCACGCCGGCGATGCAGGGAGGCATGCCGTTCAGTCCCGGCACTCCCGCCCCCGCCGTGCAGAGTGGGCCGCCGGTGCAACTGCCGGGCAGCCCGCCACCACACCCGGCTCCTCCCCTGCCCCATCCACCCCCCGGTCATCCCGGAGGCTCGCCGGGCAGTTCGACCGGCGGCCCGTCCGGTTGTCTGACGATAGGCGCAATTATCGCCGCGGCAGCCCTGATCATCCTGGCGACGATCATCGGCCTCGGCCTGACCGTGCTTGCGCCTAACCTTACACTCAGCGGCAGCCCCAATGTCACGCCGGGAAGCGCGATGACGCTGCACGGAAGTAACTTCCTGCCAAACAGTAGCGTCACTCTGACTCTGGACGGTGGGACTCCGCTCTATGTCCTGCGGCAGCCAGCAGCCCCTCGAGCGGCTCTGGGAAATGCGCAGCACGCCGCCAACACAGGGCTGGCGCTGCATCCTTCCCTATCGCCCGCCGCGACAAACGTCGTGCCGGTCCAGGGCGACGGCACTTTCAGTGTCACATTCCAGGTCAATCCTTCCTGGCTGATCGGACCCCATACCGTCCATGCCACCGAGTCCGTGAGCCACCGCAGCGCCTCGCTCTCATTCACCATCGTCCAGTCTGGAACCTCTGCAACACCTACGCCCACGCCAACAGATACGCCAACGCCAACACCGACAGCTACGCCCACGCCGACACCCACGCCAACGACGCCTCCTACGCCCGCGCCAACGTTGAGTTGCGTCACTCCCGGTAAGCTGGCGCTTGGCCCGGTGAGCGAGTTCAGTTCGCAGACGGACGGCGGCAGCGTCACGCTCTGCACCAGTGGTTCGGGCACGCTGACCTGGCAGGCGAGCTGGGATCAGAAACAGGCTCCCTGGCTGCATATGGCACAGAAGAGCGGCTCTGTGCAGGCTCCCAACCAGTTCCAGGCGAGCATCAGCGCCTCGGCGGCGAACCTGGCCGCCGGTACCTATACCGCTACCATCACCTTTATCGGCATCGAGAGTAACACTACCCAGGCGCTGACAGTGACCTTTACCGTTCAGGCCAGTTGCCTGAGAGTCGGTCCGACGGGTTTAAGTTTCACAGCCACGGCGGGAAGCGATCCTAAACCAAATACCCAGAGCATCTCAATGACGAATTGCGGGCTAACGAGCAACTGGTCTGCACAAATTAAAGATGATGGAAATCACTGGCTGTCTATTAGTCCAAGCAATGGAACGCTCAAAGGCAATACGAGTGGGACTATTACAGTCACAGTGACCTCTGCAAACCTGCCGGTTGGCGGCTACACCGATAGTGTCACGATCAAGCTTGGCTCAAAAACCGCTACGGTCGTGGTTGATCTCACGGTCCAGCAAATACCCGGAATCACCGCAGCGCCGAATCCCGTCAATTCCAACTGCACGACCGACCAGAGCGGGAATGCCGTCTGCACCGTTGTCTTGACAAACACGTCGAGCGGTATCCCTCTCTCCTGGTCCGCTACGGCTGACCAGAGCGGCGTCACGATCAAACCGGGCAGCGATACCATCCCGGCGGGCGGCACTGAGACGGTGACGATTATCTTTTCTCTCTGCATTACGACGATCATCACGTTTAGCGGACCGGCCAACTCGGCGTCAGTAACCTGGAACTGTACGCCCATTGGATGACGCGGTTTTGCAGATGTTTGTAGGCCGGCGCTGAGAGAGCAGCAAGCTTTAGAGAAGCAGGACAAACGACTTTATGAGCATGGAAAACGACTCGCTGGTTGGGAAACAACTGGGGACCTACCTGATTCAATCCAGCCTGGGCGTCGGCGGGATGGCGCGCGTCTATAAAGCGTATCATCCGCGCCTGCGCCGCGAGGTGGCGATCAAGGTCATCCTCGCGCAGATTGCGGACCGCGAGGGCTTCCAGGCACGCTTCGAGCGCGAGGCCCAGGTTGTGGCCAGCCTGGAGCATCCCAATATTGTGAGCATCTACGACTTCGCCAGCGAGGGGCATCTCACCTACCTGGTAATGCAGTATGTGGGGGGTGGTACGCTGCGCGATCAATTGCGCAACAAGCGTCCCCTGGAACCCCAGCGCGCTATCCACTACGCGATCCAGATGGCGCGCGCGCTCCATCACGCGCATCAGCGCGGCATCGTCCACCGCGACGTGAAACCGCAGAACATGCTCGTCTCTAGCACCGATCCCAACCATCTCCTGCTCTCCGACTTTGGCATCGCGAAAATTTACCAGGGCGGCGACGATTCTGCCATTGCAGAGATGCCCACCAGCGCCGGCAACGACTCGTCGCTGACCAATGTGGACCAGATCATCGGCACCGCTGATTATATGTCGCCCGAACAGGCCAGGGGCAGGCCGGTCGATGCGCGCACGGATGTCTATGCGCTGGGCGTGGTGCTCTATCAGATGCTAACCGGCGAGGTGCCTTTCCGCTCGACCACGCTGCAAGGTCTGCTCTTCCAGCATGTCTACACGCCGCCGCCATCGGTGCGCGAGAAGAATCCACACGTGCCGGAGATTCTGGCGCAGATCGTTGTCCGAGCGCTGGCGAAAGCGCCCGAAGATCGCTTTCAGAGCGCGGAGGCGATGGCCCAGGCTCTGGAACTGGCAAACATCAACGCAACCAATCCTCTGGCCTCGCTGGCGCAGAGCAATCTGGGCAATGTATCTACGCTGGCCTACCCACAATTCGCCGCTGCAAGCGGCCCTACCCCGCCATACGCCACAAATCCACAGAGCGATAGTTACGCAACGCTCTCCAATACGCAGACCGGGCCGAGCAGTTTCCCCCTCACTCAGCCGCCGGGCATGGGACTGCCTACGACCAGCCCCGGCATTACCGGCGCTCCCTTGCCCATCGCTAAAAGACGTCCGCTCCCTCTGAGCTATATCCTCGCGGCCCTGGTGCTGGTTGCTTTCCTGGTCGTCGCCGGTATGCGCTTCCTCCCAGGACTCACCGGCGGCTCCAGCAGCAATGCTGGCACCGGTAATACAGCCAACAGCGGAGCGGCGCAGGCGTTTAGCGAGCATTTTCAGAATAATGACCTCAACTGGCAAACGGGAACGACGGACCAGGGCTTTTCGGCGACGCTGCCCAGCGGCGGCCAGTATGGTGTTACGGTTCCCCAGGGCAATACCGCCTTCCCCTATCCGCAGAAGGTGGGGACATTACCTGATAGCTTTACCCTGACCGCCTCCATCCAGCAAACCGCTGGCGGTTCAACAGCTTTCTACGGGATCATGCTCCACTTCAGCCAGAATAGCAGCGGCACCAACGGCTATAGCTTTTTTATCAACAGCACTGGCCAATGTCAGATCATCAAATACAAAGCCGCGGCCAGCACGCCACAAGCGAGCGCCCAGTGCAGTTATAGCACGCCGGGACAGAATGCGCATACGCTCAAAGTGCAGGCGCAGGGCAGCCAGTATTCCTTCTTCGTGGATAACAAAGCTATTGTGTTCCCAACCAGCAGCAATCCCGCAAATACCACCTGGAGCGACGGCGACCTGCACGGGGGACTGCTGGCCCTGGCGCTCTCCGGTCCAGAGCATGGCGCATCTCCAACCCAGGCGACATATGTGATTACGCTGGTGCAGTTGAGCATTCCCTGACAGCGTGTGTTTTATCTGGAAAAGAGAGAGCTATGCTACAGGCAGCCTTAGAGACGTTCCTGGCTAGTCAGTATCGTCGCCCAACTGGCCTCGCCGGACAATTTATTGCGCGGCGTATGGCCCGGCAGCACCAGCCGGAAAACGCGTGGACTATCTCCCTGCTCACCATCCAGCCCGCAGATCGAGTGCTTGAAGTGGGGTTCGGGCCAGGAGTGGCGATTCAGATGGCGGCGGCGCAGGTTTCTCAAGGACTGGTCGCCGGCGTCGATTACTCTCCAACGATGGTCTCTGTTGCCCGCCGACGCAACGCGCGAGCGGTTCGAGCGGGACGCGTCGAGTTGCAGCGTGGAGAGGCAACCAGGCTTCCTTTTGCCAACAATATATTCGATAAAGCCTTCACCATCCACACCCTGTACTTCTGGAAAGAGCCCGGACAGGCGTTACAAGAACTGCGGCGAGTGCTCAAACCCGCGGGAAAGCTTGTTCTGACCTTTCTGGCCAGGGACCGCTGGCCGGGCGGGGAGCCAGCCGAGACCATCGCCGGTGTCTATACAGGACAGGAGGTAGCACAATTGATGCGCGAGGCAGGCTTTGTCCGGGCCTATGTCGATGAAGGACCACAGGAGAAGCCATTCCGCGAAATCGCTGTTGTCGCTATAAAGTGAGCGAAATTTCAGGACTTATTCGCTCCTCTCCTCATCTGCATCGCCAGAGGTTTGTTTTGTCACAACAAGCTGAGCCGACAACGTGCGTGCGGGAAAGGTGAAGGCGAAGAAGTTTTCGTAAATGTTGGGCGAGCGGTTGGCGAGAAATTCAATCAGCAGCAGGCGGAAGAGTTTTCCAAAGCCGATGTGCCTGGAACCGATCTTGAAGCGTGTTGAGGAGAACCAGGTGTAGCGTTCTTTATCCTCGGTGTCGGCAAAATGCTCCAGCGTTCGGTAGGTGAAGAAGCGGACATGGGTTGGATCGCCAAACGCGCCCACGCAGGTATAATATGGCACCAGAATGTCGATAAGCGCGCCTGGCTTACAGACGCGGTGGAGCTCGCCCAGGACATCGGCCAGGTTGCGCAGATGTTCGAGCACGTGATGGGCGTGCACCTCGTCGAAGGTGTTATCCGCGAATGGCAGTTTTTCCCTGTCGAGATCCAGCACGACGTCGACGCCCGGCAGCGGGGTAATGTCCAAGCCCACTGCGCCCGGGATCTTGCGCCGTCCACACCCGATATGCAGGATCTTCTTCTCTGGCATGCTGTCCTGGTTGTTCATCAAAGGATCGTTGGTCACAGACGATGGCATATGTGTGAAACTCCTTTTACCGGCAGGTTGCTTTTCTAGCATAACGTATGCCGGCAATAATTCGTCGCAAAATGCCCTGCCCCTGAGCGGGATTTGCATTGGAAAACGTCTGTGCTTTATACTAGATTATGTTGCAAATAGACCTGAACAGGACACAGAGCAGGGAAAAGATGCTTACACTCCAGGAGCAGTTGCAAGACGCAGCGGAACTGATGCGCGAGGCGCGCAAGATTGTGGTATTGACAGGCGCGGGAATCAGCACCGAATCAGGCATTCCCGATTTTAGAAGTCCCGGCTCGATCTGGCTGGAGAATCCGCCGGTCAGCTATCCCGATTTTATCAGCAAACCGGAGGCGCGCCGACGCTACTGGAAGACCCGGCGCAGCCTGTCAAACCAGGTGAGCGCGGCCCGTCCCAACAGCGCGCACTACGCGCTGGTCAAGTTAGAGCGCAGGCAGGTGCTTCTGGGCATTATCACCCAGAACTTCGATGGCCTGCACCAGGACGCGGGCCATGATCCCGCACGCGTGGTAGAACTGCATGGGACCTCGCGCGAGGCCGCCTGCACACTCTGCGGAACGCGCTCCCCCATGAGCGAACTCCAGCGCCGCCTCGACGCTGGCGAGACTGATCCGCAGTGCTCTCTCTGTGGTGGCTATATGAAGACCGCGACGATCCTTTTCGGGCAGCTTATTCCCCCCAATGTGCTGGCACGCGCGAAAGAGCTGGCGGAAAGCTGCGATCTGTTTCTGGTCGTCGGCTCCTCGCTGCAAGTTTCGCCCGCCGCCAATCTGCCGCGCCTGGCGCTCAAAAATAACGTCCCTCTGATTATCATTAACCTGATGCCAACGCCCCTGGACGACTATGCGGATTGCGTGATCCAGGAGAAAGCTGGCCTGGTCCTTCCCAAATTGATCGAGTTGCTTTAGCGCCAACCCTAGCGAAACTTCTTCTCGCCCGCGCCTATCGCGATACCCAGGCGGTTTTCAGATGGCGCGAGCGGACAGACCCAGCGATCGTTATAGGCGCAGGAGGGATTGTACGCGTAATTAAAGTCCAGCAGCAGAAAACGCTGGGGATCGGCGCCCGGCGCGGGCAGGAAGTCGCTGCCCTTGATCGTGTCAAACAGATAGCGCCCGCCTCCATAGCTCTCTGCGGGACTGGTGGTATCGCGAAACGGCAGAAAGAGGCCGCCTCCATAGATGTTCAGCCAGTAGAGCATCAGGGTGGCCTCCTGGCCCTGAACGGTGAAACGCAGGCGGGCCACTCTGGTCATGGTCATCTCTTCGCTGGCATCCATAGCCACCACCAGGCGCGCCGGTTCGATGTCCGTCTCAATGCGCGCCGGGACGCAGAAGGCACGCTGGTAGGGAAAGTAGGCCAGGCCGCGAAACGCTCTCCTCTGCTGCTCATCCAGCGCGGACTGAGGATGTTCGCGGAAGAGTTGATCCCGGCGCAGGCGGAAACGCCGCCAGACCATCTCCGGGTTCTCGCCCGCCTGGAGCGAGTCACGCCGCTCCACATACATGGCCGCGACACGCCGCCGATAATCATAGAGATCCAGATACGCTGACATATCCCTGCCCCCTGTCTGATAACCTCAAAGGTCTAACTCTGGTGAAACTTTCCCCTGCATCTTCAGCGCCCCTGCAATCTCCGGGTGCAGTTGCCATGCGCCGTCAATCAGCACGCGTCGATCCCAGGGAAACACAATCAATTCGTCGCTGACCAGCGCGCACACGTCCGGCGCTGGCTGCGCCCAGCTATGGCTGACCAGTGTGGCGGTGATTACGCGGCTCGCTCCCAGCGCCCGCGCCCGTTCGGCGACAAGTGCCAGCGTCTCGCCGGTATCGGCTATCTCGTCGATCACCGTCACAACCTTGCCGGCCACTTCGGTAGCAAGCGGCACGCGCCAGACGGGAGTGGCAAAGCGAACCTCGTCCTGAACTCTGCGCGTGACCCGCACGGGATAGAGCTCGCAGCGCAGCATACACGCCACCAGCGTCGCCGGCAGCAGGCCGGCCCGCGCGATTCCCACCACTATCTCGATCTGCGCCCGGACCAGCTCTTCGGCCAGTTGACCGGAGAGATGTACAAAGTCATCCCACGAAAGCGCACGCACGCCCTGACGATGGACATAATCGTAGCTCTTCATCGCTCGTCTTTCATGTTCACTTGTTTACCGAAATTTTCTGCTGCCATTAAACATACCATATGGGTCCGAGATTTGCTTCCTAGCAGACCTCTTGACAAGCCTTCCTTTTTGTTTTACTATATCCGCATTGCATATATTTGTTGTGACTATATGCAATACGGATAGTCTTCAAAGGACGGGATTTTTATGAAACAGCGCACGGACGAACCAGAAGCCCTGCTCCCGCTCCCTACTGCGGCTTTTCACATTCTCCTGGCCCTCACAGGTGGAGAACGGCACGGTTATGGCATCATGCAGGAGGCCGTTCGTAGCAGCGACGGCAAAGTCAAGCTTGGACCGGGAACGCTCTATCGATCAATCAGGCGTCTGCTAGACGATGGTCTGATCGAAGAATCTAATGAGCGACCTGTTCCCGAGCTTGATGATGAACGGCGGCATTACTATCGGCTAACGCCCTTTGGTCTGCGTGTCGCCAGAGCGGAGGCGGAGCGTCTGGCAGAACTTGTGCGAGCAGCCCAGAGGAAGCAATTGCTACCCCAGACCGGGTTAATTGGGCTTGAAGGAGGCGTGGAATGACGCGCCTTTCACGGAAATCAAGGGACCGGAGTAGAGCCATTGCCCTCTCTCTCCGGCTTTATCACTTCTGCCTGCGCGCCTACCCGCAACAGTTTCGGCATACCTACGGAGAGCGTATGATGCGCGTCTTTCGCGACCATTGTCGTGCTATTGCAGAACAGCATGGCGTACTCTCTTTGATTCCGCTCTGGCTGCATACATTCTCTGATCTGATATATACCGCTTGCCTGGAACGCTGGCAGGTTTTTAAGGAGAAAAACGCTATGGTTACATCCAGATATCCTCAGCAGTTCTCATTACGCCTCTGGTTCGCGCTCACCGCGACAATCATCGCTTTTGTCGTCTCGCTGGTAGCAAGCCTCAACCTCTACCTGCTGGAAGATGCGAATCCTCTCACCCAGGCAGCGTACAGGGTCTCATCTGTGCTGCGTTTCAGCTACGATGTCGTTTATCTCTCAGCGCTCGCTGCCGGCGTCGCCGTCTGCGCCATTGTCGGATATGCCCTGGTTCAACGTACTGCTCTGGTGACTACTGGTCTTCTCATTGTAATGCTCCTGGTCGCTTTCGCCGGTTTTGGCGGTATGCTCGTTCGCCACGTTTCAACATTTCTAATACTCTTGCTCATCTTCTCTGCCCTCACACTGATCAGTCTGCTGATAGGCCACGTGGCGACAACGCGTGCTTTGCGTTTTCTTGGACAACGACCTGCGGCAGTTCTGGGCGCATGCGTGAGCGTGAGCTGCGTGTTGCTCATCAATGTCGTGGCTCTTGTCCTGCACACGCTTCTCCTCAATCCGGTGAGTCATGCGCTCTATATGCAAGGGCAAATTGGGGACACGCATCTGAACTTCTCACTTATCGCTATGGGTATCGCGCTCCTCGCCCTGATTGGCTGTGCCATAAGTTTAGGATTTGCGCTCCATTCCCCATCACGTCAGTCCTCCTGAAACTGGCATCTTTCAGCAGCGTACAGCAGCCAGAAAAGAGCTGCCTGCATTTTGTGAGAGGGCGGCGGTAAAATGTACTATGATCGAGTAAAAAAGTAGCTCAGAATATATCCGTTCCTACATGGAGGAGAACCATGCCGGATTCCCAGCAAGGGAAACTATCAATCAGCCCTCTGCGGCTGGCCTACGATACCGGTGAATTTCAGTTCGGCGAGCTTTATCTGCCTGTCGAGCCGGGACCGTATCCAGTAGCGATACTGATTCATGGAGGGTACTGGCGAGCGCGCTATGGGTTGGACCTGATGAACGGACTGGGAGAAGACCTGGCCGGGCGCGGTGTCGCTGCGTGGAACATCGAGTATCGGCGCGTTGGCAATCCCGGCGGAGGCTGGCCAGGCACCTTTCTGGATGTGGCCCGCGCCGCCGATTACCTGCGCGAGATTGCTGCGAGCTATGAGCTGGACCTGCGCAAAGTTGTTCCCATTGGTCACTCGGCGGGCGGACACCTGGCCCTCTGGCTGGCCGCGCGTAGACGCATCCCCGCGAGCAGCGCCCTCAATCCACGCGATGAGCCACTGGCCCTGGCCGGCGCAATTAGCCTGGCGGGAGTACTCGACCTGGCGCTGGCCTACCGACTGCACCTGAGCAACGATGCCGTTGTTGGACTGCTCGGCGCGCCGCTGACCGAGATGCCGGAGCGGTACGCCGAGGGGTCGCCGGCAGCCCTCCTCCCTCTGGGCTTGCCCCAGGTGCTGATTCACGGCACAGCGGATGATAACGTGCCCATTCAGGTCAGCCGGGAATACGCCAACGCAGCCCGCGCAGCAGGCGATCCCATCGAGATCTTCGAGCCAGCAGGCGTCGATCACTTCGATGTCATCAACGCCGGGAGCGAGGTCTGGGCGTGGACCGTGCAGAAACTACAGGCGCTCTTTCAGGCAGTCTGATGCCCATCATGTGCTCGCTTTTACCGCGTACAGCCCTGTTTGCGACACAAAAACGTTATAGGTCGATCCACCGGGATCAGGGGATTGGAAGACCGCATTGCCATACTGGGCCTGGACAAAGCCTGAATACCAGTTCTGTCCTTTCGTATGTTGAAAGAAGCCGTCATCACCCCCATTGAGCGTGATAACGGTATGTTTCGCATTCGCTTCCAGGTTCGGATCATCGTAGCGACCCTCCAGGCGGGTGAGCTTGTAACCGGAGTGCAGGCCGATGACGTTCAGCCAGTCGGCAAACTTGATAATATCGCCCTGGAGCATCCACTCATTGCCTAATACCAGGTAGGTCTTTTCAGAGGTGGGATGACCGTTCTGATCGAGCAGAGTCAGGTCAACGCTCATCATGGGAATATTGCTATCGACCGGGTTGGCCACGCTCGTAGCCCTGATGCGCGCCACTTCAATATTGCCGGTCAATCCCAGATAGCTCTGTACCAGGAAAGTCAGCCACAGCAGGGAAATCGAGACGAACAGCAGGAGAACGCCGCCCAGGCCATGCTGCCAGCGCAGACGACGGCGGCGCGGCAATCGCCCATGCCGGTAATAAATCTCTTTCTCTTCAGCCGTCAGGTGCTTATAACGCTTCTCACCGCGAAGCAGACTATGTGCCGCATATACAAACAGGGCGAACCCGCAGAGCGCGATCAGTAACAGGATAAATTGTGGTAAACCAAACTGAAACGGAATAGTCATGGCCGCTCCTTGCCGCGCGAACAAGGCACGTCCGAATCCTGTTCACGCTTTCTTCTCATCAACACGTCTCATTATCATAACACGAATGACGCAAACATTGGGTTTTACGTTCCATTCTGACCATTAGTATAAACGAAATCCGGGCCAGATTCATCCTTTCCCAACACCCATCGACCATTTCGCCGCCCACAGAGCAGGAAAGTTTTTTTTTGATGACTAAATATCTTAAAATGAGATAAACTCTTTCATTTTCTATCACAATCTGGTAAAATTCAGAATATAGAGGGAACAGGATTGCAGATTCAGAGAATGGCGCATGGTGGCCGCTTTGAGCCGGCAAGCGAAGCTCTGACGGGGAAAGGTGGTCTGGAGGCTTCCCCAAGTTAATGCCACATGCCGATGAGGCTGGCCGCCTGATCATATCTTAAAAGCAACCAGGCCAGAACTCACCAGACGGAAACGCATGGGTAGTTTAGTATCAGGAGGATCAATATGCGATCACCCAGAAGACCCGGCACACAGTTCCTCATCTCATTGCTCTGCCTGGCAGTGATGCTCTTGCTGGCAAGCTGTGGGGGAAACAGCTCAACGACTCCCCCGAAAAGCGGGAAGCCTGCGATGGCTCCTAAGAACCAGCAGGTGTTCCGCACTCCGTATACTGTCAGCGATCTCAAAAGTTTTGATCCCGCCACCTCCACAGACCTGGCCTCGATCGGGGCCGTCGATATGGTCTTCACCGGCCTGGTCGCGGAGAACGATCAACTCCAGGTCATACCGCAGTTGGCCAACGACTATAGCGCCTCGTCCGATGGCCTGAGCTACACCTTCCACCTGCGCGCGAACTTGAAGTTCAGCGATGGCACGCCATTGACCTCGGCAGATGTCGCCTACAGCATCGATCGCGCCCTCTCGCCGGACGTTTATAACCTGAATGGCATTTCGCTGACCTATCTGGGCCTGATTAAAGGCGCCGTTGACCGGACCAGCGGGAAAATCAAGACAATTATCGGCACGGGCATCCAAACGCCCGATGCGAACACCGTTGTGATTTATGTCACCCAGCCCTCCGCCTATTTCCTCGAAGCTCTCACCTATCCCACCTCATATGTCGTTGAGAAAAAGGTTATCGAACAGTGGGGCACAAAATGGACCGACCACCTGAGCGATAACGGAGGACAGGGGGGCGACGGACCCTTCGTGGTTCAGGAATATAACCACAGCACGGGCATTACCTTTATCCCCAACGCCAACTACTATGGTCCGAAACCGCTCTTGCAGAAGGTGATTGTTCCGTTCATCACGGACACACAGACCAACTATCTGGAGTATCAATCGGGCCAGGCTGACGAAACGGGTATTCCGTCCGCCGACAACCAGCAGGCGATGAAGCTGAAAGACCAGTTCCACTCGGTTCCCCAACTGGCAATTAATTATTACGGCATGAACTACCTGGTGAAGCCCCTGGATAACATCAAGATTCGCCAGGCACTGGAACTGGCCATCAACAAGGATATCATTGTTCAGCATGTGCTGGGAGGGCAGGCCATTCCTACCAACCACATTATTCCCAGCGGCATGCCTGGCTACAATCCCAATTTGACCGGACCCGATGGCGTCACCACCACAAAAGGCGACACCAACAAGGCCAAACAACTGTTCGCCGAGGGCTTGCAGGAAGAGGGGATGACGCTGGCCACCTTCCCAACCCTCAAGTTTATCTACTCCAACGCCAACCCGGATAACGCGAACGAGGTGACAACGGTCATCCAGATGTGGCAACAGGTGCTGGGCATCACTACCATTAAGCCCGATCCCGTTGATAGAAGCACGCTCTTTAAGGAGATCTCGAATACCACAAATAACACCAGCCTGGCCATGTGGAAAGGCGACTGGTACGCCGACTATCCCGATCCGCAGGACTGGATTACCCTCCAGTTTGATAAGGGCATGGCCAGTAACAACCAGAACTACGGCCAGAACCACTCCTCCGATGCGGCCCAGCAGCAGGCGCTGCAGCAGCAGATGGAGCAGGCCGACGCGATGAACGATCAGACCGCGCGCATGAAGGCGTACAATGCGATCGAGCAGCAGCTCGTTAACGACGTGGCCTGGTTGCCTATGCAGCAGGTCATCACAACCTATCTGCTCAAACCCTACGTGATCGGCATCGTCGATAATGCCCAGGGCCTGACCCCACCCAACGACTGGGGCAGCATCTACATCGCTCAACACTGATTCTGTTCGGCCTTTTCCTCAAAACAATGAGGCGGGGGAGCAATCCCCCGCCTCATTGCCTGCTCTCTTCCCTTGCTATCACTCAACAACATGGCATAAAATAAGAGAACATCCTTACATTTTGACTGAACCAGCTTTTTTCTTTGGAGGCTCCGTTGAACCAGGACCAATTAAACACAATTGAAGACGTACAGAAGGCTATGTTTGCCCAGAACTATATAACCGACAGGAGCCTGGCCACCACGGTATTCCTGGCATTAAAGCGGCGCAAGCCTCTGCTGTTGGAGGGAGAGCCGGGGGTTGGCAAAACCGAGATCGCGAAGGTGCTTGCGGCCATGCTCGATACGCGCCTGATCCGCCTGCAATGTTATGAGGGCATTGATATCAATACTGCCGTCTATGAATGGAACTATACCCGCCAGATGCTGCATATTCGTCTGATGGAGGCGCAGGGCAACAGGCGTGAGTCAGAGCTTCAGGAGATTTTCGGCCCCGACTTTTTGATCCAGCGTCCGCTCCTGCAAGCTATCGACGCGGCTAACGTCAAGGCCCCGGTGCTGCTGATCGATGAACTGGATCGCAGCGACGAGGAGTTCGAGGCTTATCTGCTAGAACTGCTCTCTGATTTCCAGATTACCATTCCCGAAATCGGCACGATCAGCGCCAAAGAGCCGCCGATTGTGGTGATTACGTCGAACCGCACGCGCGAGATTCACGACGCCCTGCGCCGCCGCTGCCTCTACTACTGGATCGACTTTCCTACGCTGGAGCGCGAGTACTCGATCGTCATGGCGCGCATGCCGGGAACGCCAGAGCGCCTGGCGAAGCAGGTCTGTGCGTTTGTGCAGGAGCTGCGCAGCGCGGATCTCTTTAAGGCACCGGGCGTGGCGGAGACGCTCGATTGGCTGAGCTCGCTGCTGGCCCTCAATCAGCTAGAACTGGTCGAAGGACCCGTGCGCGAGACGCTGGGGGCGCTGCTCAAGTATCAGGATGATATTCTGAAAATCGGCGGCAGCGATATGACGAAGATGCTCAAAAAGGCACAGGGAGTCTCCTGATGATGGATATGCCCGCGAACGGCGACTACTTCGCCTCCTCCCTTCCACCGCTCCGCCCCCACGAAATTGAGCGCGGCGAGCGCCTGCTCTCCCGCCTGGTGGAGTTTGGGCGCATTCTGTGGGAGGTGGGGATCGACGTGGGTCCGGGCAAGATGCTGGACCTGGCCGAGACGCTGAACTATATCGACATTACCAACAAAGAGGACTTCTATAACACGCTGAAGTGCAGCCTGCTGGGCAAACATGAGCAGGAGGCGCTCTTCGATCAGTTGTTTCTCTATTACTGGTATATGCGCGATCGTCAGAACAAAAAGACGGATGATGGCGTCCCGGGGGCTGCGCGCCGCGATGAGAAGCATCTGCGCCTGCCTCCCTCCGAACTCAAACGCCTGGCCGAACATATGAATACGCCCCCGGACCAGCGCAAGGATCTGCGCTCGGAGATGCGCGAGAGCGAGCGCCGGCGCAAGGTTATCGAGCAGGACGCCAAAGACGAAGCCGAGAAGGGCGAGAACGAGGACGATCCACAGGGCACGGCATATAGCGCGATCGAGGCTCTGCGCAGGAAAGATTTTGAGTCCTTCACCTGGGATGAGGTGCAGGAGGCAAAAAAGCTTATGGCGGAGATGCGCTGGCACCTGGGCATGCGCGAGACGCACCGCAAGGTTCCCGCCCGGCGCGGAAGTCTGCCCGATATGCGCAGAATCGTGCGGCGCAATCTCAAATATGGCGCGGAATTGCTCGAATTGACCTGGCGCGAAACCCGCCAGAAGCCGCGCCCGCTGGTAATCATCTGCGATATCAGCGGCTCTATGAGTCTCTATTCGCGCCTGCTGCTGCATTTTGTGCATACCATCTCAAACGGTCTGCTCAACGTCGAGGCATTCGTCTTCGGCACCCGCCTGACGCGTATCACCCGCCAGCTTAAGCGGCGCGACGTGGATGACGCGGTGCGCGATGTCTCAAAAACGGTGCAGGACTGGTCCGGGGGCACGCGCATTGGCGACGCGCTGCATAGCTTTAATCAACATTGGGCCCGCCGTGTGCTGGGCCGGGGCGCGGTGGTGGTGATTATCAGCGATGGCTGGGATCGCGGCGATTCCGATACGCTGGCGGTCGAGATGGATCGCTTGCAGCATAGCAGCCATCGGCTGATCTGGCTGAATCCGCTGCTTGGCTCGCCCGAATATCGTCCCCTGACCATCGGCATGAAGACGGCCCTGCCCTATATCGACGATTTCTTACCAGTCCATAATCTGGACAGCCTGATTAATCTGGGCAACCTGCTGAACACGATCGACGAGAACCGGCCCGAACGCAGTCCGGGCGCACGCAAGCGAGCTGTGGAGGCATGGAGCAGGCCCAGGGTGTAAGCTGTTGTCGTACCTTCTGCGAAAGGAGTGTTGTTATGCGTGATATTCTTCCAGACATCGAACGCTGGCGCGACCAGGGCGATCGCATCGCCGTCGCGACGGTTATCAGTATGCAAGGCTCGGCCCCACGCCAGCCGGGAGCTAAGCTGGCGGTCAACCAGCACGGCGAATTGACCGGCTCGGTAAGCGGCGGCTGCGTGGAGCCGGCGGTGATTACCTCCGCGCTGGAGGTCATCAAAACGGGCAAACCGCAAATGCTGGAATTTGGCATCTCCGAGGAGGAGAATATCGAACAGATTGGCCTGGCTTGCGGCGGGACTATTCGCGTGTTCGTCGAACGCCTGGATTGGTAGATTCTCTTCTAAAAAACAGACGTTGCGTGATCTCAGGAGAAAGAGCGATGGGCGAACTTTACGAGGAATTCAAAAATCGGCTGACCCAGGAGAAGGGCATGGCGCTGGCTACGGTTGTCTCAAGCGAGGAGCATGTTGGGGCGAAGCTGCTGGTTCTGCCGGGCAAGAGCACGCGCGGCAGCCTGGGCGATGCTGAGCTGGAGCGCAGGGTGATCGAGGATGCAGAACGGGCCATCTGGAGCGGCTCCGCCCAGACGCTTACCTATACCATCGAGAGATCGGCAGGCCCACAGAGCTACGAGGTCTTCATCGAGGGCTTCCCGCCCCCACCCCGGCTGATCATCGTCGGCGCCGGACATATCGCTATTCCGCTGACCACTTTCGCCAAGACGCTCAATTACCGCGTGATCGTCGTGGATGCGCGCGCGGCTTTCGCTACCCGCGAGCGTTTTCCCCACGCCGATGAGGTGATCGTTGAATGGCCCGATACCTACCTGGAAAAAGCCGATCTCAATCCCTCGACGGCGGTCGCCGTGCTGACCCACGACCCCAAGTTCGACGAGCCGACCCTTAAAGTTGTGCTGAACCATGAGGTGGGGTATGTCGGCGCGATCGGCAGCCGCAAAACCGGTCAGGAGCGCAATGAGCGCTTGCTGCGCCAGGGTTTGAGCAAGGAGCAGATCGCGCGTATTCACGGCCCCATTGGCCTGAACCTGGGCGGGAAATCGCCCGAGGAGATGGCCCTGGCGATTATGGCCGAGATCGTCGCCGTCCACTACGGCAGGGACTTTTCGCACACGGACTGGCAAACAAAGTAGTGCGCGAGGAGCCGTTTCTCTGCACCGCCCGCATCCCCACATGGGGCCGCCGCTTGATCTATGGCGTCGTCGAATGCACTACTACCAGAGGCAAATTGCTGACGCATCACACGGTCACGTATATTCGCGGCGAGGATAGGCCGTCTCAGTAATTTGCCGCTGCTTTCCAGGAGCAGGGCGTTCACCTGCCGCCCTGCTTCATCGTTGCCCAACCTCCCCAGCAGCGAAATCTTCCCGCAACCAAAGAGATCTCTTCTCCGTCTTTGAAAATATTGCCTGAGAGAAAATCATGACCTATGGGCCTGTTTGTTGGCTGATTCACAGCATGATGAGTATCGATGCGATATAATGGGGTAGCATGCAAAGCGATAATGCGTTTATGCGGATCATGCCTGTCTTTAAGGATTTATACATATGAATAATAACTATTCCCGATCAGAGGATGAACCGACGATACCGTCGGAGCGATCGCCGTACTATAGTCGGTGGCAGGATAGCCGGGGGCAGCAGCGCGGGCCGTACCAGTATCCCGGCTCGCCCGCTTACGGGCAGGAGCCGGCGCGCGCGATGTATCCTCAGCCCGCTTATCCAGGCCAGCAGGACGATATCCCGCTGTATCAGCCGACGCAGCCCGCCAAAGGTCTTGTGCTCGGCCCTGTTGGCAAAAAAGCACGCCGCCCGCGCAGGAGACGTGGCTGCATGATCGGCTGCCTGAGCAGCCTGGCCATCTTTCTCATCCTGGGCACCTTTCTCTTTATCACCGCGCAGCGCGTGCTGGCCTTTGGCAGCGCGATCTCTAACCAGAGTCCCCTGAGCACGCAAACCGGCTATATGGGTGGAAGCCAGCGTGTGAATTTCCTGATTATGGGCTATGGCGGCTCCGGGCACGACGGTGCCTATCTGACCGATTCGCTGGTCATCATCAGCCTGCTGCCTCAGAGTCACCATACCACCCTGATCTCGGTGCCGCGCGATCTGTGGGTGCAGAATCCGCCCAATTCTGGCAACTATAGCAAAATCAATGCCGTCTATACCGTCGCCTCGAAGAATAACGCCGATCCCATCGCTGGGGGAAATGCGGTGGCGCAAAAGATCTCGCTTGTCACCGGCTTGCAGGTGAACTACTGGATGACCATCAACTTCACCGGCTTCAGGGACTTCATTGATGCTATTGGCGGCATCGATGTCGATGTGCCGGACGCGTTTACCGCGAAGTACCCGGCCAACGACGATCCCGCTGTGAACCCGAACTGGATCACGGTCAAGTTCACGCGGGGCCTGCAACATATGGACGGGCAGCGGGCAATCATCTATGCGCGCGCTCGCTATGTGCTCGATAATCCCGCCGAGGGCTCCGATTTCGCGCGCTCGCAGCGCCAGCAGTTGATTATGAAGGCGGCGTTGACTAAAATGAAGCAGTGGCAGACCTGGCCGCATATGTATGGCGCGCTGGACAAACTGGAACATACTCTGTATTCTAATCTCTCACTGGCGGACCTGGCGGAGTTCGCTCTGAAGATGGATCTGAATGCAGCGCACCGTGTGGGCTTGAGCAACGCGAACGTGCTGGTTGATGCAACGTCGGATGACGGTCAGTCGATTCTCCTGCCCCAGAACAATAATTGGGCGCTGATCCCGGCTTACATTCAGAAACAATTGTATCAGTAGCGCCAGAAGACGCACATCAAGGCGAAGGGGGCCTGATTGAGATGATGCAGCGAAACTCCCGTTTGATCGCTGGCGTCTACCAGGTGGGCCAGGTTATCACCTCTGGCCCACTCCTGACAACGTACAGCGCCTATAATCGCAATACCAGCGATGTGGTCGGGCTGCTGGTAATCGAGCTTCCACCCGGCTTCGACCCCACGGCGGCCCGGCAATTGCTGGCTCCTCTGGCCACCCGACGCCTGGTCTACTCGCCCCATGTGATTCGCGTCTACGACTGGGGCTTTTTCGAGAATAAGGCATATATCGCCACCGATCCGCCGCGCGGCATCACCCTGCGCCAGCTCATGGACACGGAAAATATTGATCTCGCCCGCGCGCTCGACCTGGCGTGCCAGATGACGCGCGGTATGGCGGCTTTGCAGGGACACGGGATCGTCGATACCGATCTGCGCCCGCAGTTGATTACGGTCGATACGGTCGGCCTGGACGACCGCGTGCAACTGGACGATGTTGGCCTGCGCATTATTTTCCGCCAGCTTGGCTATGTCCCCGGCCAGAGCATCCACGACATCGGCTATCTCGATCCACGCTACATGGCGCCGGAGCATATTTATCAGGGCATTATCAGTTCCGCCAGCGATGTCTATCAATTGGGAATTTTGCTTTTTGAACTGGTGACTGGCCGCCCGCCTTTTGTGGGACAGACGCCCGCAGAAACCGGCGTGCTGCAGGGGCGCAGTCCTGTGCCGAATATGGCCCAGTTTAAGCACAACACGCCGCCCGAATTGCAGCGCATCGTCGAACGCGCCCTGGCCAAACATCCCCAGCAGCGCTACCCGCACGCGGCAGCAATGTTGACCGATCTGGAGGCCCTGCAGCTTCCACGTCCACAGACCACTTCGGGCGAGTGGCAGGCGGTGATGCCTCCCGTCCATACAACGGGCCATGCCCAGACGATGAAAAGCGCCGGCCTCACAACCGAGATGCCACAGGCTCCCGCTACTCTCCCCATCGATGCCGCCGATACTCTGGTCGAGAACAAGCAAGCGCTGCGCCAGCCGGTGAACAGCGGTCCGCTGGTGCCAGAGGATTCTCCGGTCTACGCCTACCTGGATTACGAGAAGGATGGAGAGGTTCTCCAACGCCTGCCGATCAAGGATAAATATGTGATTATCGGTCGCCTCGATCCCAAACGCGGGATTACGCCCGAGATCGATCTGACCGCGCTCGATCCCCAGGCTACGGTTTCGCGCCAGCACGCGCGCATCCGCTTTGAGAAGACTTTCTTCTATATCGAGGATCTCAAGAGCCGCAACAGGACGCGCCTGGGCGAGTTGGTGTTGACTCCGCTCAAGCCGGAGTTGATTCAGCACGGCGATGTGGTTTGCTTTGGCTCGCTCAAGATGGTTTTCCGCGTGCCCGGTATGCACAACACGCCGGTCCCGAAAAATCTGGCGTAGCGCAACCTGCTCACACGCCGCTAAACGCTGAGAAGCCGCCATCGACGGGCACCATCACGCCCGTCACAAAGGCCGAGGTCGGACTGACCAGCCAGAGAAGTGTGCTCACCAGGTCCTCCGGCGTCCCCAAACGCTTCATGGGCGTGTGGCTGAGAATCGCTTCTCCGCGCGCAGTCGGATCTCCGCTCTGCTCGTCGAAGAGCAGATAGCGATTCTGCTCGGTCAAGAAAAAACCGGGCGCAATGGCGTTGACGCGAATGCGCGGGCTATATTCCTGCGCCATATGCACCGCCAGCCATTGGGTGAAGTTGGCGACCGCGGCTTTGGCGGCGCTGTACGCGGGAATGCGCGTGAGCGGGCGAACTGCGTTCATGGAGGTGATATTGACGATGCAGCCCTGGCCACGCGCCGCCATGTCGCGTCCGAACACCTGGCAGGTCAGCAGGGTGCCGCTGAAGTTCAGGTGAAAGACGCTCTCGATGGCCTGCTGATCCAGGTCAAAAAAGGAGCGTTCCGCCGAGGTGGTAGCCGCGGGACGGTTGCCCCCGGCTGCGTTGACCAGGATATCCACCGGCCCGAAGACGCCGTTTACCCGCTCCAGAACATCCTGTAGCGCGGCTTGCTCGTTCACATTCGCGGCGACCCCTATAACCTCGCCTCCCTCAGATCTGAGCGCCTGCACCGCCCGGCTCACCCGCTCCTCATGCTCCCCCACGATTGCCACACGCGCGCCGGCCTGGATCAATCCCCGGGCCATTCCCCTGCCCAGTTCGCCACTGCCGCCGGTAATTACTGCCGTCTGCCCATGTAGATCGAAAAATGAGTGTACATCCATAGTGCTATCCTCTCTTCTTTTGTTGTACCAGCCTGGGATGTTATGAATGTTTAAGTAACGCCTTTGTGGATGTAGCGGCGGCCCTCGCGCCGTTCGCACACCGTCAGCGCGTGGTTGACGACGGGCACGGGGACATCCACAGTCTGGGTACTATCCAGGCGGATTTACTATGAGAAGTCTGCCTTTCCCGCCAGGACACATGGTAGCTGGCCATCGAATCTGAGGCGATCCTTTTTTACGCCTGCTGCCAGACGCTGCGCAGATAGGGAACCGCCTGGGGCAGCGCGACCTCCGGCTCGGCAATTTCAGGATGCCATTTCTTCTCCCATTCCAGCGAAAGATAGCCGTCGTAGCCGGAACGTTTGAGCAGAGTGCAGATTTCGCGCAGGGGCACGCTGCCCTCGTTGAGCAGGCAGTAGCTCCACTCGCCCGGCCTGCCGTTGGCCGAGCGGCTGTCTTTGAGATGCACAAAGGCGACCAGGCGTCCTAGCCGGGAGAGCGTGTACGCCGGCGTCTCGCCCGAGCGATAGGTGTGGTGCGCGTCCCAGAGAATCCCGACGGAGGGGTGGGCCACCGCCTGGATCAGTTCCAGCACATCCTCGCTGCTGGTCCAGGCGTCGTGCGTCTCCAGCACAACCCTGACACCGCACTCGGCGCCATACGTGCCAAGCGCGTGCAGCACTTCAGCGGTCGGAGGAAGAATCTCCGCGCGCGTCACGCCCGCGGGCAGGGGACCGCCAAAGACGCGCAGGCAGGGCGCGCCAAGCTCGGCGGCCAGGTCGAGCATCCTGCGGCCCGCCTCGAGCACAGCCGCGCGCTCCTCCGGCGACCGCTGAACAACGCGGCAGGAGCTATCCAGGCAGGCAACCTCAATCCCCTGCGCAGCCGGGGCCTCGCGCAAACGCCTGCGTACCTGCGCCGATACGTCGGGTTCGATCGTCTCGCCATCGGCCAGCCGCCACTCTATGGCCGCGTAGCCAGAGCGAACCGCCGCCGCTACCGCCTCCTCAATGGTCCACCCCGGACAGGCAAGAGAAGAATAGGCAAGTTTCATACAAATCCTTTGCAAAGGAGAATCAGCATCGCCTCTTCACTATGCAACATCCAGAGAGCGCATGCAAGAGTTTTTTGGTCAACCTTTCAAGCTAAAGGAGAGTCACAGAGCCTGGCTATGGCTTCTCCCAGGGAGGCAGAAGGTCATCTTTTCCCTTGCCGTATGTTCCACTTGTGCTGCCTCCAGCCGTTATTACAATTGGTGGAGGACCACTGGTACATGCATTAGGATTCTCCTCGCAGTTCCCTGTATCAGTAGCACATCCTGGATTTGATCGGGGACATGGTTTATAACCATTGCCATTACTGCCGCCATTGCTAGGGGGCGGAACAGGACAGTCATTCACCCCAGCACAAGCTCGCTCCCCCGTCGGGTCCGTCTTCGTCTCCGGGTTGCCCCCCACATAGGCATACGGGTCCATCCCCTGCGCGTTGCCTTGCACCGTATCAGCCGAGAGGAACTGACCCACCACCGGATCATAGTAGCGCGCCACGTAGTAGTCAAGTCCCGTCACGCTATCGGCATGCTGGCCGGTAAAACCAATGCTGGTCGGCAGCGTCCCGGTGCTGTAGCGAGAGTTCCCATAGGGACCGTAGAGTTGCGAACCCACCAGATTGCCGCTGCTGTTAAGTACGGCCACCTGACTGCCCAGCGCATCATACCCAAAGAAGTACAGCGAGCCATTGACCTTGCCGGCGATGCGTTTGCCCTGCACCGTGTAATACGTCGTCGTCGTGGTCGTGCTGCCAGTCGTCTGCACCTCCTCGATGCTACCAATGGAGGCGGTCAGCGTGGTCGTGCCGTTGACGGTCGTCTGCATAGCCACGCGAGTGCCCGCTCCATCGTAGAGGTAGCTGGCCGTTTGCGAGGGCGAATTCGGCTGACTTTCCCAGGTGGAGAGGCGGCCCTGGGCATCGTAGCTGAGCTG
>Ga0070740_10002039_pt1 | contig 25119 bp, 17 predicted proteins | sample Coa_R2_FD_67286 | JGI IMG/M metagenome (GOLD analysis project Ga0070740, IMG submission 67286) | Surface soil microbial communities from Centralia Pennsylvania, which are recovering from an underground coalmine fire - Coalmine... | ecosystem: Environmental > Terrestrial > Soil > Unclassified ...
CAGATCGACAATGATATACCCATGCCCATTGCGATCATACATCGTTGGAAAATCCTGCACAACCGCCCCAACGCGAAATTGTATCTGCCCAAACGCGCTCTCTGAAGGCGCGAGCGTAAACGTATCGCCTGGCGACAACTTATTCCCGTTAAGGAACGACTGGCTGACGATGGCCCAGATGACGGGCGAGGGAGATGGCAGCGCCTCAAGCTGGCCGGGCGAAAGCGCGTGCTGAGCCAGCGACGCCATCAGTGCATCCAGAGACTGATCAGCAAAATCAGCGCGCCAGTAGGCTACACCGGCAAAGGACGCCGGATCGACAGCCAGCACCCCAACCGCTGCGGAAGTAGCTCCTGGGGTATTGGCGCTTGTTCGCCGGGCGGCGCTAATTGCCTGAACGCCAGGCAGTGATCTCAACATCCCCTGCTGATCGAAGGCAGCAGGTGTCGCATTGGAAGCACTCTCGGTCGCGCGCAGATCGGCTCCCGCCTGATACCCCGCCTGGTCGGCCTGGCTCTGGCTCAGCGAGGCCGAAAACGCGAGCGTGAAGAGGCCCAGGCCCACTGCCAGCGTCAGCAGCAATACCAGGCGGCCATAATGGAGTGGACGGCGCGCGATGTGAACCAGCGCAAGTAGCCCGGTAGCCCCACGACCACGTGCCGCCAGTCGCGCCGCTCCGCGTATAATCAAGGGGAAGAAACGCAGCGCCAGCAGCGCCCCCGCCAGCAGGAGCAATCCGGGCGCCAGCAAGAGCAAGGGGTCAGATGCCGCGCCTCCGCCTAGCAGGCCGCGCACATCGGCTCCGCCAAAATAATTGAGTTCCACATAACCCACCGCGCACAGCACAGCCAGCCCCACATCCAGGTAAAAACGCTGCCAGAACGGCTGACGCAGCGAGCGAGCCTGTTCGCGCCGGAGTGCCAGCACATCCAGCCGTGCTGCGCGCAGTGTCGACAGCGCCAGCGCAGCCAGGCACAGGGCTGCTGCCAACGCCGAGGTCACGAAGATAGAGCCAGGAAAGAGTACCGCTCCCAGGTAGCCAGCACTGACCAGCCCTGCTGTATTGGGCAGCAGCCAGAAGACCAGCCCTCGCGTCAGCAAGGCCGCCAGCCAGGGACCAAGCAGCGCCGCCAGCACTGCCAGCGCTGCGCCCTGTGCCAGATACACCCCCAATATCTGCCATCCGCTCGCCCCCCGGCTCTTGAACGTCGCAATCTCTCCCGCCTGGCGTTCCACCAGCAAGCCTGCCACCACGACGATATAAAACAGGATCAGCCCCAACACCTGCGCCATCACAACATACAGCGGCAAGGCCAATAAGTTCAGCTTTTGTTGATAGCTGCTGAGCAGTTGATCCAGGCCGGTATGGACTGCTGCCTGGCGCACCCCAGGAATCGGCGTCAGATGATTGGTTGCCTCCGAGACAAAGCGAGTGACGTGATCCAGCACATCGCTAAGCTGTGCAATGTGAATTTGCTCCGGCTGGATATAGTAATCCCACAGCGCCTGCATTTGAAGGTTAGGCAGGGCTGTGAGTTGGGCAAAAAAAGTGGCGCTGCTGACCAGCAGCGGAAAGATCAGCGGCTGATTTGGCCCCTGATCGCTGGTAAACGACCGCCCAAACCAATACGCATCATTCGGATCGTTTGGCGTCCAGATGCCTGCAATATTTAGGGAAAGCTGGCGCGTGTGATCGCCAAAGGGCACAATCACGAGCGCATCATCAACGTGAAGGTGATAGAGCTGCGCCATCTCATCTGTCACCAGCACAGTGGGCGCAGCGCTTTGATCGGGCAATGTGCCCGCCTCCAGGTGGATATGCGGCCCGGCAGTTTGATAGTCGTAGGCCAGATAACGCGCCTCAACCGGCAGAGCCGCTCCAATGTCAAACTGCTCGCTCCCGGCAGACTGAAGCAGCAGTGGATCGCTGACCAGCGAGCGATGGCCGGTATCAATAAGTGCGCCAAGATACTGGCTGACCAGCCCGGCCTGCATCGATTCCGCTGTCTGCACTGCCCCAGCTTCCACCGGGGCAAGCTGGACACTCACCTCCAGGTTGCGCACCACCACAGCGCTGGTACGCAGGTCTTGCTGCAAACCAACATCCGAAACAGTATCCGCAAAGACCGGCGCCATGCAGAACAGCACAGTCGCAGCCAGGATGCCCAGACCCAGACTCGCCAGCAGCAGCGCGTGACGCGCAAAGCGACGACGCGCCAGCGAGATGGGGGCCAACATCCGAGCCATCAATGGGCGACGGCGCTGCCGCAGCTTTAAAGTCGCTTGCCGTTGTTGCGTTGCCATGCCAGCGTGCATTTCCTCCTGAAGCAGCAGCAAATCCTTCTCCTGCCGGCTGTGCAGGCCAGGCGGCCAGCACATCTCCTGTCTTGCTGCTCGCCTATAGTATCACAACAACGATTGCTCGTCAGCAAGCGTTCAGGTGGAAAAGCACATGCCAGAGAAATATCACCTGGAGAAACAGGCCGGAGGGATACCACTATCGCCTCCAGCCTGTTTCTCTACGAAGCCTTCACCCGTTACAACAGCCCGGAAGACTCAGGGTTATCAGTAGAGACAAAATGGGCGGGTACGCCAAAGAGGGTCATCGGACGCACGCCCGTCACACGCATGCTGCCGTTGGGTGTGCGCGTGGTCACATACTTCTGGACCAGCAACCCCAGCGGGCGCGCCAACACCAGCGCCGCTGTCGACGCCAGAACCACATTATTGAAGGTGTTATAGGGTCTGCGCAGCTTTGCCACGCTCATTGCCGACAGCCCGGTCAGAATACCCGCCACTGCCAGATTGGTCCCGCAGCGCTCGTGAATCGCCATATCCGGCTCGCCGTTGCGCAGCCGATGCAGCGCCTGCTCTGCCGCTGGCTTAATAGCCTCAGTTGGGACATCGCCAAAGACAAAAAAGCCCGCTGCAAACGAGACGCCTGCCAGCCGAACATCGGGAAAGGCTTTGCTCAGCAACACTATCGTTGCATGCTCCAACGCATGATTTTGTCGCACTGCGCTGCCCAGCAGCACCTGCTGCGATACCTGTGACACCACATTCATAGAAAGACAACCTCTCTTGCCAGGAGCGATCAGCCGCCCCGGAGCTACTGAACCACATTGAAAATAACGATCTCATCCCCAAAGCGTATCTGATCGCCTTCATTCAATGGTTGGGGCCAGCGGATGCGCACGCCGTTGACAAACGTGCCATTGGCGCTCTCCCTATCCTCCACCAGCCAGTGCCCGTTCTCGAACCGTAAGATTGCATGCTGGCGCGAGACCGTGAGATCAGGGATGATAATATCATTACCTGTAGTGCGTCCAATGGAGGTCGTATCTTGATGCAGCGTGAAGCGTCGCCCGGTGAGGGGACCGTTCATCATGGAAAGCTGCGCGTAGTAAGGTCGCCCCAGCGGCCCCAAGAAACGATCATTCTGCGCCCGTCGCCCAGAAAGATCATAACCGCAGGAGGTGCAGAACAGCTTGCCGGGCAGGTTCTCGCTGCCACAGCGGAAGCACGTCACGCCACGCTGCGGCGGTGATATGGGCGTTACTGGCGACGGAGGCATGTGGGGCACTTGCGGCAGGTCTGCATGCGAAGCGGCTACCGGGGGCAGCAGCGGTTTCAAAAACTCGGAGATGCCCCGCGAGGCGCCGCGCAGCGCCATACTGATATTCTCCAGCGCATCCACCATCTCCGCTGCCGACTGAAAACGGCGGTCGGGGTCTTTCTCCAACGCCTTCACAATCACCTGCTCCACCATCGGCGGCAGGTCCGGCGCAAACTGCCGGGGGGGCGGCAGCGGTTCATTGACATGCTTCAGGCTAATCGTCAGCGGCGCGTCTCCAGGCGAACCATAGGGCACCCGCCCCGTTACCGCCTGATACAGCACAATCCCCAAAGAATACAGATCGCTGCGTGGCCCCACATTGGGCGATCCAGTGCCTTGCTCTGGCGACATATACTGCGGCGTCCCGATCCCCACCCCCGTGCGGGTAAGCACCGTGTTCGATTCCAGAATCTTGACAATCCCAAAATCGGAGAGCAGCAAGAAACTATCATTGCGCAGCAGCATATTGCCAGGCTTCACATCGCGGTGAACAATCCCGTTTTGATGCGCGCAGTCCAGCGCCTGACAGGCTTGCAAAATCAAATCAATCGCATCCTGCAAGGGCATGGGCTGATTCGGCTTCAAGCGGCGCTTGAGGGTACCCCCAGCCACATACTCCATCACGATATAGGTCGTGCCATCTTGCTCGCCAAAATCATGGACTGGCAGAATATGGGGGTGATACAGCTTGGCAATCGACCGCGCCTCACGGACAAACCGCTCCATGAACGTATGGTCTTTGGCATAGGCAGCAGGCAAGACCTTGATCGCCACAAAACGATCAAGGGCGGGCTGATAGGCTTTATAGACGGTTGCCATCCCGCCTTGCCCAATCTGTTCCACCACTTCAAGCGACCCTAACTTCTTGCCGACAAGCGCACTCATCCGCAAGACCCCCTCTCAAACCGAAACAAGCATTGCATGCTACCCAACAAATGTTGAGATAGTGGGCCGCAGTGGAAGGAAAACAGCCTGGATGGAAAGATGGGCCTATCTACCCAGATCATCCGGCATGTTGGAATGACGACATCCCTTGAGGAGCAGCCCTGATTATTATACCACAGGTAAAGCTCCATGACAGTCGCCTGGATCACACTTCAAACCGCATGGCTTCCCACCAAGCTGTACCACATCTCGGTGACAGAGGGCCAGGGATATTCCGCTCTATCTCAGCCCGAAACGACGGGCATCTGGTATGGAAGCATCTGCTGGCACAGGCATCTGGGGCGAAGTCGTCGCGGGCAGCTTTGCCGTCGTGCGCGGCGTGAATGGAGCGCGCATCAGCGCCAGAATGCGGTCAACTGGCGTCCCAGTGGGGGCCGGCCAACCCACACGCTCACCACGATGGAGCGCCTCCAGCAGCGCCAGCAGCTCGCTCACTGCCGTCTCCAACTGTCGATGCTGGCGAGCTTCATCAAACATACGCTCCTGGCGGTCCAGAAAACTATTAACTATTGCCGCTAGCTGTGCTAGCTCACCCTCTTTGATCGCTGCCCGCGCGTGTAAATTGCCGCTCTCTACCTGCCGCAGCACGCCTTGCAGCGCTGCCAGACCATCCTGCAACTGGCGCAGATGCAAGTCAGACCCGATGCGCAGCCGTGCTATCTCGGCGCTGTTCCTGTAATCGGTTCTGCCGGGCTGTTGACTCCAGATGAAAGGTCCCAGCAGGGCCAGCGCTATCCAGGCCAGGCAGGCCAACGCCCCAACCAGATTGAACACTGCGGAGACTGGCGCAGCAACTCCTAAGCGCAGGTGAGGCACACCCATCACATCAGCAAGTTCTAGCATAACCAGCACGCCTGCCTCAAGCCAGATAACCAGGAGCAGACCCCGACGACTCACCAGGGAAGCGGCCAGCAGCACAAGCCCTGGCAGAAGTAGATAGAGAACAGGCGATGGCCCAGAAAGCAGCCACCAGAGGGCCATCGCCACCAGATCGCCGCCTAAAATCAGCCAGCGCGCGATGCTCAGCCGCTCAAGGCTCTCAACACACCAGTAGGCCGCCACTCCATAGACGACAACGAGCATGGAGAGCAGAATCAGCCAGAGCCAGCCCCGGACACCACTCTCTAGAAACACCACCGTCAATACCCCGGCCAGCACAACGCCACCCAGGCCATGCAGCAGCGTGCAGCGCAGCAGCAGCGCGGCGCGAAGAGTAGTCTCTGTTGGCGCGGTTGTTCGATGAGCAGCGCGCCGTTTCCAGGCGCTCTGGCCGTCTGCGCCGCGTATGCTAAAGCCAACATCGCGTCCGCGCTGTGGCAGCGAGCGCGTGCGGCCAGGGGACCATTGCGCGGCCTCGCGCCCCTCCTGTAACTCTGGCAAATACAACTCTCGTGAATGCTGGGCGGAATCACGCAGTCCAGCCATTGATCATCCCTCCCTGGCACACAGCGCCTCAACTCCAGGGAATGAGGGCGCGCAATCAATATGGCAAGCAGCCAATCACTTGACAATCGTTTGGAGATGTGGTATCCTGTACACAAAGCACACGCGATGAGCCGCGTCGTGTAAACCTGGCTTTTCAAGAAAAGCGCTGATGGAACGAGTAGGTCCGTTGGCTCGCTCAGAGAGTCCGGGGCTGGTGTGACCGGATGCGAGCAATTGGCCGAAAATCTTTCCTGAGCTGCCAATCGAACGCCTCATTCGCAGGGTGATGCAAGTAGACCTGGCCGGTATCCCCGCCCGTTACCTCGCGGGGCAGGCGTGAACACGCGCCTGCGCTGAGTGCGCTCAACTGCGTCCGCCGCTCAAGTGCAGAACAACTCTTTGGCAGCGCGGCATTGGCGTGAATCAGGGTGGTAACGTGGGAATCAAAGCCCGCCCCTGTCTGGGGTGGGTTTTTTATTTAGGTCTGATTCAAGCAAAGGATATACTCATGAATACCGATCTCTTGTATCACACCGACAGCTATACTCGCAATTTCAATGCCAGAGTAATCACCCAGCAAGCGCAGATGGTCGCACTGGACCGGACCGCCTTCTACCCCGGCGGGGGTGGGCAGATGGCAGACCGGGGGCTGCTGCGCTGGCAAGACCAGGAAAGTACCGTCAAGCTGCTCCATAAAGAGGACGGCCTCGTCTGGCACGAACTCGATGGCCCACTCCCGCCAGTTGGTGCCGAGGTGGAAGGCGTGCTGGATTGGGAGTTTCGCTACCGGATGATGCGCACTCACACGGCGCTGCACATCCTGTGCGGCCTGATCTTCCGCAATTATGGCGCCCAGGTAACAGGCGGCCAGATGTATCCTGACCGCGCCCGCATGGATTTCGCCCTGGAGCAGTTTGACCAGGGTACCGTCCAGGCTATTGAGGAGAGCGCCAACGCAGCCATCCAAGCGGCGCTGCCCATTAAGGTCTATGTGCTGCCGCGCGAGGAAGCGTTCCAGATACCGGACTTGATTCGCACGAAGATCAACCTGCTGCCCCCAGATATTGCCGTCGTGCGCATTGTCGAGATCGTGGGATTGGACCTTCAGGCCGATGGCGGCACACACGTTCACAACACATCCGAAGTCAAGGGCATCAAGGTGCTAAAAACGGAAAATAAAGGCAAAATTAACAAGCGGTTGGAGATCGGCTTGGTAGATTGAAAAGGAAACATATCGTAATCAGAGATGCCCGGTCTTAGCCCGCGCAGGCGAGGCTCACTGGCCGAAGGCCCCTAGACGCGGTTTCAACCGCCAGTATCTTTGCGAGGTGGCAGATGGCACAAACAAAAACAACCCTCTTTCAAGGAGCGCCCCCGGCGAATCGAGTCGATTATCCCGCGCTGGAGCGCGAAGTGCAGCAGTGGTGGAACGAACACGGCACGCTGCAAAAATACCTTCAGCGCAACGCCCACAGCGAGAAACGCTTCTCGTTTATCGATGGACCAATCACGGCCAATAACCCGATGGGCGTTCATCATGCCTGGGGCCGAACCTACAAAGACCTCTTTCAGCGCTACAAGACCTTGCAGGGCTACCGCCAGCGCTACCAGAATGGCTTTGACTGTCAAGGTCTCTGGGTCGAGGTCGAAGTCGAAAAAGAACTTGGCCTGCAAACCAAGCGCGAGATCGAATCCTACGGCATCGATAGATTTGTCGAGCGCTGCAAGGAGCGCGTCCTGCGCTTCGCCCAACGCATCACCGAGCAGTCCATCCGCCTGGGCCACTGGGTAGACTGGAACAACTCCTACTACACCATGTCAGATGAAAACAACTACACCATCTGGCACTTTTTGAAGCGCTGCAACGAAAAGGGCTACATCTACAAAGGCACCGATGTGATGCCCTGGTGCCCACGCTGCGCTACTGGCATCTCCGATATGGAGATCAACGAGGGGCGCCAGGAGGTCACGCATACCAGCGTCTATGTGCGCCTGCCATTGGAGGGCCGCGAGAACGAGTACCTGCTCATCTGGACCACCACGCCCTGGACGCTTCCCGCCAACGTAGCCGCCGCCGTCAACCCTGACCTGACCTATGCCAAAGTCAAACAGGATGGCGCCTATTACTATCTCTCGCAGGATGTCTTGCCCAGGCTGCAAAAGCTGCGTGGGCGCGACAAAGGCGAAGCGCAGGTCGTTGAACTGCTGGCGGGACGCGATCTGCTGGGCTGGCGCTATCGTGGACCCTTCGATGATCTGCCCGCCGCGCAGGCCGTGACCCATACCGTCATCTCCTGGAGCGAAGTCAGCGCGACCGAGGGCACCGGCATTGTGCATATCGCGCCAGGGTGTGGCCGCGAGGACTTTGCCCTCTCCAAAGAACATCATCTGGCGGTGCTGGCGCCAGTAGACGAGTCTGGCGTCTACCTCGATGGCTACGGCTGGCTAACGGGGCATGGCGTGACGGAGGTTGCCGAGGATGAGAAAACAAACGTGGTTGCCCGCTTTGTGTTCGATGACCTCAAAAAGAAGGGCCTGTTCTATCAAACCGAGTCCTATAAACACGTCTACCCGCACTGCTGGCGCTGCAAGACCGAACTCATCTTCCGGCTGGTGGATGAGTGGTTCATCTCCATGCGCGAGCTGCGCCACCAGATGATGGAGATCGTCCAACATATCCGCTGGATACCAGCCTTTGGGCTGGAGCGCGAGCTAGACTGGCTGCGCAACATGGAAGATTGGATGATCTCCAAGAAGCGCTACTGGGGTCTGGCGCTGCCGATCTACGAATGCCTGTCCTGCGGCACCTTTGAGGTCATCGGCAGCGAAACCGAATTAAAAGCGCGGGCCGTCGAAGGTTGGCAAACCTTTGAGGGCCACACGCCGCACCGTCCCTGGATCGATGCGGTCAAGATCGCTTGTACACACTGCGGCGCTGCCGTCTCGCGTATCAAAGATGTAGGCAATCCCTGGCTGGATGCGGGCATTGTGCCCTATTCCACGCTGGATTATCGCCACAACCGCGACTACTGGCGCGAGTGGTTTCCCGCCGAGTTCATCACCGAAAGTTTCCCGGGGCAGTTCCGCAACTGGTTCTACTCGATGCTGGTCATGAGCGCGGCGCTGGAAAACACCGAACCGTTCAAGACAGTGCTGGGCTATGCGACGCTGCTGGACGAAAAAGGCGAAGAGATGCACAAAAGCAAGGGCAACTCTATCGCCTTCGACGAAGCCGCCGAACTGGTGGGCGCTGACACCATGCGCTGGCTCTATGCCAATCATCCGCCGGAGCAAGACCTGCGCTTCCCACGTATCCCAACGGAAAAGGACGCCCAGGAGGCCCAGGCGAAGGGCCAGCCTGTGCGTTTGAGCGATCTCTGGCTGAATGCCCGCACGGCGCTGGATAAGCTCTGGAACGTCTACTCCTTCTTCGTAACCTACGCCAATATCGACCAGTTCGACCCGACGCGCCACGCGCTGCCCATCAGCCAGCGAAGCGATCTGGACCGCTGGATACTCTCTGAATTACAGGAAACCATCACCCAAGTCACCAGTGGACTTGATCTCTTCGAGACCAGAGGACCAGCGGCAGCTATCGGAGCATTCCTTGAAAACCTCTCTAACTGGTACGTGCGGCGCAGCCGACGGCGCTTCTGGAAAAGTGAGGAAGATACTGATAAAGTGGCCGCCTATCTGACGCTCTACGAGTCGCTGGTGACGGTGGTAAAGCTGCTCGCGCCCTTCACGCCATTCCTGGCTGAAGCGCTCTATCAAAATCTGGTGCGCCGGGTGAATCAGCACGCGCCAGAAAGCGTTCATCTGACCGATTGGCCGGTTGCCGATGCCACGCTGGTAGACGAGCGCCTGGGACGCGAAACCAGACTGGTCATGCGGATGGTGAATCTGGGACGGGCTGCGCGGGAAAAAGCCTCGATTCGCGTCCGCCAGCCGCTCTCGACGCTCTATGCCCGCGTCACGACTGCCGAGGAGCGTGCCAGCCTGGCTCGCCTTGCCGATCAAGTGCTGGAAGAACTCAACATCAAGCGGCTGGAGTTTTTGCCAGAAGAGAGCGATATGCTGGTCTATACCCTCAAGCCGCGCATCAGCCTGCTGGGTCCAAAATACGGCGCGCGTATGAAAGCGCTGCTGGCGGCCATCAATCGGCTGGATGTCGGCGAGACCGTGCGCCGTCTGCGCGCCGACGGCCAGATTGCGCTCGACGTTGAAGGCCAACTGGTGATATTGACTGCTGAGGAGCTAGAAGCGTTTGCCACCGCCAGGGAGGGGTTTGTTGCCGCCGAAGAGGCGGGCTACATCACCGCCATCGAGACGCGCCTGACGCCTGAACTCGTCGAAGAAGGATTGGTGCGCGATCTGACGCATTATCTCCAGGATATGCGCAAAAAAGCCGATTTTCTGATTGAGGAAACTATCAGCGCTCGGCTAGTTACAGACGCAGAACTCGTGGCAGTTCTCCAGCGCTACGAGCGCTACATCAAAGAGGAAATACTGGCGCGCGAACTGGTCGTGGTGGCCGATGGACAGCCCGCCGCAAACGCAGCAGGCGCCTTCAGCGACACCATTGCTCCGGCAAAGTTGGGCGGCCATCAGGTCGTTGTCACGCTTCATCGCCTCTCGTGATGCGGGAGACTGGCTACTGGCGCGCTCCAGGGTATCTGTCTTATAATATCCGGGGCGCGCCGCCCAGCGCGCCTGAGCATCCAGATTTTCTATGCAGGCGGTACATTGTGATGTTTCAGCAATATTCTGAGCAAACCTGCCAGGTCTGTGAACAAGTGGCTGCCGGACGCTGCCCTGACTGCCGCCAGCGGCTTTGCATCGAACATTTTCCCCTCGATCAACACCAGCCATGCAGCCACACCCTGGAGCGCAATGCTGAGCGCTCCGTCTGCTATGTGTGTGGTGAGCCTGTGCGCCCGACCCAATGGTCATCTAATCTTGTCGCGCACTACTTTGATTCGTTTCAATGCGCCGGATGCAAACGCCCCATTTGTGACGAGCAGCACACCAGGCGCAGGGTCGAGCGCATGGTGATCGAGCGCGATGGCATGTCCAGCCACCGCTATCACTACATCCTGCGCTATTGCGATCTGTGTTCGCCAATTCGCCATTTCAGCGGGCTGATCGGCCTGGCAAACTGGATTGTCGCTGGCCTCGCTATCATACTGGTTGCTTTTTTCTGGTTTCATCACTAAGGTGGCAGAGGCAACATTCATCGATCCCCGTGTCTGGCGCGCTCAATACGGGCCAGCATCGAGGCGCCGGGAGAGCAGAGAGTGGGTGGTATCATGGCCGTTGGCCTGACTGTTGAAACCGTTCTGAATAAATATCGCTCGCTGGTAGCGAACGAACTCCTGGGCTTTTTGGACCGGGCACAGCACAACGCTGAGCTTGATTTGCTCGGCAGCTTTTATGGGCAGATGCGCTACCATCTGGGCTGGGCACATGCTGACCTCAGCCCGATTGAAGGGCATCCCAGCAAGTTTCTGGGCAAGTTCCTACGCCCCACGCTGCTGCTCCTCGCCCATCAGGTCTGCCTTCCGGCCCAACCGCCCGCTGCACCTGCCAGGCACGTCCCCTATCAACTGGAGCAAATCCTTCCAGCAGCCGCTGCCGTTGAGTTGGTCCATAATTTCTCGCTCATCCATGACGACATCGAAGACGGCGACCCACTCCGGCATCATCGCCCCACGCTCTGGAAGCTGTGGGGCCAGCCCCAGGCAATCAACACTGGCGACGGCCTCTTCTGTATCGCTCGCCTGGCTCTTCTGGAACTGGGGCGCACTGGCGTTGATGCCCAGACCATCCTGACGTTGGCCCACCTCTTTGACAACGCCTGCCTGGCGCTCTGCGAAGGCCAGCATCTAGACATGAGCTTTGAACGCCAGCGCCAGATCAGCGTGGAACTCTACCTGGCGATGATCGGTCGCAAGACCGCTGCTTTGATGCAGTGCGCCACCGAGATGGGCGCGCGGCTCGCCACCGCGAATGCCAACCAGATCGCGCAGCTTGCGGCATTTGGTCGTTCGCTGGGGATTGCCTTCCAGCTTCGGGATGATCTACTCGGCGTCTGGGCCACCGAAACGGAACTCGGCAAAGCGCCTGCCGGAGACATCCGCCGCAAGAAGATGAGCCTGCCGATCATCACCGCGCTGGAGCATGCCTCACCTGAACATCGGGCCAGGCTTCAGGCAATTTACGCTGAAGAAGGCCCGGCCAGTGACGCGCAGGTAGCCGAAACGCTCTCCCTCTTTGCCAGCAGCGACATACGGCGCCGCTGCCAGGAGCAGCTTGCTGCGGCCATCACCACCGCAGAGCAGGCGCTTGAGGCCATCACCTGGAGCGAGACCGGCGCGCAGGCACGACACGAACTCCACACCCTGCTTGGCTTTCTGGCACGCGAGGCGCGCGGCTGAACCGGCCATCCAACCGCTCATGGCATACCCCTTGCTAGAGAGGCACGCCGGTTGCCTTCGCCAACACGCCTGGTCAGCTATTGGCGTTGCTATATACCCGCTTGCTCTCAGGTACGTTTCTTGCGAACTCAGCCAGTCGTCATGGCCGGATAGCAATGGAGCCTGCTGTACTCGTAAGCCCAGATGACGAGCAGCCTGAACGCGGTACCGAAACCATGTGCGCAAGGAACTTGTCAAATTCGCAAACACTATGTTATAGTAAAGTCAACATCCAACGTCTGAGAGAACCGCAAGGCATGTGGGTGGCTTCTACATGGCCGCACGTCCCCCAGGCGACACCGCAAGCACTCTCCCCCCGGCATCTGGCGGTGGCGACATGGTATGGACACATGTTCGCGCGGCCCTGCTCAACGCAGCGCAGCGTTGCTGATAGCATTTAGGAGGGCAAAGATTACGTGAACAATTTCATCTGGATTGTTGTCCCTTTTGTCGCCAGCGTCGTGGCGATCCTGCTCGCCCTTTACCTGATCAGTTGGGTACTCAAGCTGGATCAAGGGAATGAGGGCATGCAAAAAGTCGCGCGCGCCATCTTCCAGGGCGCGCAGGCATTTATCAAGCGCCAGTACATCACCATTGCGCTGCTCGGTATTGGAGCAGCCATCCTCGTGGGCATCCTGCTCGCCGCGCTGGGCGGAAGCAGCACCCTGAGCGGCTTTTCTGCTTTCGACATTGCCTGGCGCGCTGCTATCGCCTTCGTGATTGGCGCGGGCTGCTCCATCCTCTCCGGCCTGGTTGGCATGAACGTGGCCGTGCGCTCCAACAGCCGTGTCGCCAGCGCAGCCAACAAAGGGCTGGGCCAGGCACTGCTGGTCGGGCTGCGCGGCGGCGCCGTCACTGGCTTCCTGGTCATCGCGCTCAGCTTGCTGGGTGTCTCGCTGGTCTACGTCATCTATCACGCCATCGGCTCGTCAGTACAGGATACCCCTGTCTTGATCGTTGGCTTTGGCTTTGGCGCCAGTTTCGTAGCCCTCTTTGCCCAGCTTGGCGGCGGCATCTATACCAAAGCTGCCGATGTGGGCGCCGATCTGGTCGGCAAGGTTGAAGCGGGTATCCCTGAAGATGATCCGCGCAACCCCGCTGTAATCGCCGATCTGGTGGGCGACAACGTGGGCGACTGCGCCGGACGTGGTGCAGACCTCTTTGAGTCTACCGCTGCCGAAAATATCGGCGCCATGATCCTGGGCGCCGCCGTCTACGAGAGTCTCGGCAAGCAGAATGTTGGGTGGATCATCTTCCCGCTCGTCGTCGTTGGCCTGGGTATCATTGCATCCGTCATTGGTCTCCTGGCCGTCCGCTCTACCGGCTTGCGCGAGCCGAGCGCGGGCGCCGAGAGGGATGCTGGTGTGATTGCGATGGGCCGCCTGAATGTGGGCTATTACGTCACTGCCGCCCTCTCGTTGGTTGGGATCGTTGCTGCAAGCTACCTGCTCCTGGATCAGAACAACTGGTATTATTTTGCAGCCGCCGGGGTGGTTGGCATCCTGAACAGCATTGCCTTTGTCTACATCACCCAATACTACACCTCTGGCAAGTGGCGCCCGGTGCGGGCCATCGCCGAGGCCAGCAAGACCGGCCCAGGAACAAATATCATCTCCGGCCTGGCTATCGGCTTTGAAAATACGGCGCTGCCAGTGCTTGCCATCTGCGCGTCGCTTGGCCTGGCCTACTGGCTCGGCACGCTGGCTCACATCCCCAGCCAGACGGGGAACCTCATCAGCACTGGCGGCATTTACGCCACCGCCGTAGCGACAATGGGCATGCTGATGAGCGCCGCCTATATTTTGGCAATGGATAGCTTTGGCCCCATCACCGACAACGCTGGTGGGATCGTTGAAATGAGCGGCGCGCCTGATGAGGTACGTGTAGTCACTGACGCGCTCGACAGCGTTGGCAACACCACCAAAGCGCTGACCAAAGGCTATGGCATCGGCTCTGCCGCGCTGGCGGCATTTCTGCTCTTCAGCGCCTATCTCGATGTCCTCCAGCGCAGCAAAGTGCCATCAGCCCCAAGCGCCTACAGCGTCAATCTTGCCAACCCGCCCATCTTTATCGCTGCCCTGCTTGGAGCGATGCTGATCTTCCTCTTTAGCTCCTTTGCCATCCGCGCCGTTGGCACAGCGGCCCAGAGCATGATCGAGGAAGTGCGCCGCCAGTTTAAGGCCAACCCCAAGATCATGACCGGCGAGTCCGAGCCGGATTACGCAAGCTGCGTAGACATCAGCACCAGGGCCGCGCTCAAGCAGATGGTCATCCCTGGCATTCTGGTGGTTGCCAGCCCGATTATTGTTGGGGTAGCCCTCGGCCCGGAGGCAGCCGCAGGCTTCCTCATGGTTGGCACCATTGGCGGTATTCTGATGGCGCTGGTCATGAATAACGGCGGCGGTGCCTGGGATAACGCCAAGAAATACATCGAGGCCGGTTTCCTCAAAGACGACCAGGGTAATATCCTCGCCAAGAAAACTCCGGCGCACCAGGCCGCCGTTGTGGGTGATACCGTTGGCGACCCCTTCAAAGACACGGCTGGCCCATCCCTGCATATCGTCATCAAGTTACTCAGTACCATCACCCTGGTGCTGGCTCCGCTCTTCATCGCCCTCCATTCCTAGGGCGTCATCGCTCCCGCAGGGTGTTGACAACACACCCTGCAAGGCATACGCTATCAGCGACCTGCTGGCCTCTTGAAAAACAGATCAGCGGGCCGCTGATATTTTTTTGTCTCGCGCTGATAAGAGGGAAGCCCTATGCGTCTTCTGGTCACTGGCTGGCTGCGTGTAAGCGCCGCCTTCTTACTCATACTGGCGCTGATTCTGATTGGCTGCTCTTTACCCGGCAACAGCGGCAGCAGCAGTCCCACCAGTTGCACCTCAACAAGTGGCTCCGGCTGCGCTGTCGGCTCCGGCGCAAACAAGCTTCAGCTTTTCATTGAGCCAGACGATGGCGTGCAACCCGTGACTGACGCCATCCGCGCTGCCCAGCATTCAATCTGGCTCGAAATCTATCTCCTCACCGATACCCCGGTCATCAACGCGCTGGAAGACGCCGCCAACCAGGGGAGAGATGTGCGCGTGATGCTTGATCCCCACCCGCTTGGCATAAGCGCCACCTCTGTGCAAGAAACCCTGGAAAAGCTGAAAGCCGCTGGAGTCAAGACCAACGAATCAAATCCTGCCTTTGAATTTACCCATGCCAAATTCATGGTGATCGACAGCAGCACGCTTTTTCTCATGACCGCCAACTTCAGCCAGTCGGCCCTTGGGGGCAGCAAATCGGGCGCCAATCGAGAATATCTGCTGGCAGATACCGAAAGTCAGGATGTGCAAGAAGCTCAGGATATTTTCACCAACGATTGGAATCGCACAACACCCACGCTCACCGACGATAATCTCATCGTTAGCCCGGTGAACTCCCGCGCCAAACTCCTGGCGCTCATCAACAGCGCGCAAAGCAGCCTCTCCATCGAAGACGAGGAGATGCTCGATCAGCAGGCCGAAGACGCGCTGGCTCAGGCAGCCAGTCGTGGTGTCAGGGTAGAAGTCGTCCTCCCTGCTCCAAGCGGCAGCAGCGACAGCAGCGCCGCTGGTGTCGCCTTTCTGCGCAAAGCCAACGTGAGCGTGCGCGAGGATAAGAAACTGTATATTCATGCCAAGCTGATGATTGTTGACAACACGCGCGCCTTTGTCGGCTCTGAAAACTTCTCCAGCACTTCGCTAGACAAGAACCGCGAACTCGGCCTCATCATTGCCGCGCCTGACATTATCCAGATGCTGGAGACAACCTTTATGACGGATTACGCGGCCTCAGCCTAGCGAACATACTTTCCTTATGAAGCCTGCCGACCAAAAGGCTGAAGCAGCTTTGAGCGCAGGGCAGAAGAGAAAAGACGAGAAAGGAACGTGAAACATGGTAACAGAGGTTGCTGTCTTTCAAGCCGTACCTGGCAAAGAAGACGCCTTCGCGCAGGGCATCTTGAGGGGCGCCGCAGTGATCCGCCGCGATGCTGGCTGCCGCTCCGTGACCATCCAGCGCTGCATTGAAGACCCCGCGCGCTTCCTGCTGGTCATCCAGTGGGACAGCCTGGAAGCCCATACCGAAGGTTTCCGCAAATCGCCGCTCTTTGCCGAATATCGCAGCCATATCAACGGTCTCTTTGCAGAAGGCAGCCCCATCGTCCATCATTATGAGGTAATCTAAAGTACAGAGACATCCCACAGGAACCATTGCCGACTTTGCAGGCAGGGGAAAGAAGCGTATCATGTCAGAGAAGTCGATGAAACCGCCGTCACCTTGAAGGGAGATTTTTGTGGCTTCTGATCCTACTGCTTCTGAAGAGGTAGCACTACCCACGCCAACTGCCGAGGGCCAGGTCAGCCCGCCATGCGCCGATGCGCTCATCAAGCGCGTCGAGGAACTGCGGCGCCAGATCGACGAAGCGAACTATAACTATCACGTCCTTGATAATCCAACGATCAGCGACTTTGAATACGATATGCTCGTGCGCGAGCTACAGGCCATCGAACAGGAGCATCCCGAACTTCAGACGCCCGACTCGCCAACGCAGCGCGTGGGCGCTTCTGCTGTGACCACCGATTTTGCGAAACATACGCATCCCGTCCCGATGCTCAGCCTGGCAAACGCCCGCAACGTCGACGAACTACGCGCCTGGGAGAAACGGGCGCGCAGCATCCTGCCCAACGCCACATTCGCCTATGTCTGCGAACTCAAAATTGATGGATTGGCAACCGCCATCACCTATGAAGATGGCCGCCTGGCGCTTGGCGCCACGCGCGGCGATGGCTTTGTCGGCGAAGACATCACCCCCAATATCCGCACGATTCGCGCGATCCCCCAGCGCCTGCGGGCAGAAGGCGGCGCGCCTATCCCCCGCAAAGTGGAGATACGCGGCGAGGTCTATATGCCCACCAAGAGTTTTGAGCAGCTCAATGAGCAAATCGCTCTGGCAGCCGAGCGCGCCCGCCAGGCCAGCGCCAGCAATAACACCGCGCCCGCTGCCGAAAGCGCAGCCGTTGCAGCAAGCGCTGAGAACGGCGCGGCAAGTTCCTCCGATGCGAGTCTGGCCGCCCTTCCTGAAGCTGCCGCCGCAGTCATGGGCGAGCAGAAGGGACCGCGACTCTTTGCCAACCCTCGCAACGCCGCCGCCGGATCGCTGCGCCAGAAAGACCCCTCTATCACCAGACAACGCAACCTGGAATATTTCGCCTATCAGATCGGGTATATCCAGGATGACGGGCTGCGTGTGGATACCCAGTGGCAGCTTCTCGAACTGCTGCGCGCCTGGGGCTTTCCGGTCAACCCCAATGCCCAACTCTTTGATAATCTGGAAGATGTGATTGCCTACTGTCTGAAATGGCAGCAAGACCGCTTCAAACTTCCCTATGAGATTGATGGCGTGGTCGTCAAGATCAACGACCGCCACCAGCAAGACGAGCTTGGCGTCGTCGCGCATGATCCGCGCTGGGCTATCGCCTTCAAGTTCCCACCCATCCAGCAGACGACTCGCCTGCTCGATATTCGCGTTAACGTTGGCCGCACCGGCTCGCTCAATCCCTACGCCGTGCTGGAGCCGGTCAACATCGGCGGCACCATTATTCGCGCCGCCGCCCTGCATAACGAGAACGACATCCGCCGCAAAGACCTGCGTGTCGGCGATTGGGTCGTCCTCCAGCGCGCGGGCGATGTCATTCCGCAAGTCGTCAAGCCGATTCTCGAAAAGCGGCCAGACCCGCCGCCGCCAGAATACCGATTGCCAGAGACATGCCCATCCTGCGGCGCGCCTGTTATCCGTAATGAAGACGAGGCGATGGCCTATTGTTCCAACCTGCCGGAAAACTGCCAGGCCCAGTTGACCGAACTGATCCGCCACTTTGTCTCGCGCGGCGCGATGGACATAGAGGGCATGGGCGATGAACTCTGCGACGATCTCATAAAAGCCGGCTATGTGAAAGACCCCGCCGACATCTACCACCTGACCAGAGAGGACTTGCTCAAACTAGAAGGGTTTGCCGAAAAGAAGGCCAACAACATCATGAGCGCCATCGAGGCCAGCAAGCAGCAGCCGCTCTCGCGCCTGCTCTTCGCCCTGGGCATCCGCTACGTCGGCGAGAAAGCCGCCCAGGTCGTCGCTCAGGCATTCGAAACCATGAGCAGCCTGCTGGACGCCAGCGAAGAGCAGATCACCGCCCTGCCCGGCATCGGCCCCAAGATCGGCCACAGCCTCTATCTCTGGCTTCAGCAGCCGCGCAACCGCGAAGTGATCGAGAAACTCCAGGCAGCAGGCGTGCGTATGGAGAATGACCGCAGCGCCGCCGCAATGGCAACCGGACCGCTCGCCGGGCAGACATTCTTGCTCACCGGACGGTTGCAAAGCATGACTCGTCCCCAGGCCGAAGATGCCATCCAGCAGCTTGGCGGGACGATTGCCAGCGGCGTCAGCAAGGGGCTTCACCATCTCATTGTTGGAGAGGATGCAGGCTCCAAACTCCCGAAAGCGCAGAAGCTGGGCGTGCCTATCCATGACGAAGCCTGGCTTGTGAGCCTCATTGCCCGTCACCGCCAGAACCAACCTGCTGCTGAGAGCCAGGATGCCACCCCAAAAGGGGAGTAAACCCGCCAGGGCGCCGGGTGGCGGATACCTCCCGATCCCACATAAAATCAGAGACGAGAAGAGGAAAGCCCCTTCTCGTCTCTGACAAAAAGATAGATAAGAAAAACGTAACGCACTCCAGCAACGCACTACAACGCAATGCGCTACAAGAGAGGTACCAACGAAAAGAAACGCACTACAGCAACAAGCCTACTCGAACGCGCTCCAACAAAGCACTACACAGAGACCGCCTGGCAACAGGCATACCACAAATCCGCACTACGCACCGCACGACAAGCCCGCACTCCGCGAACGCACTCAAGGGATGCGCTACGAATCCGCACTAGGAAAACGCGCTTCAGAAGCCGCACTACAGAACCTTCCCTTTCATTCTGATTAACGCGCAACCCCTGACACAGTAACGCCTCTGCGCCAGACTGGTGTGCCAACTCTTGAAAAACGAGGTGCTGCGCTGCTGACCCTGGGCAGCATGCCTTCCAGGCTGATGGCCCTGAGCATGCAGTACGCCTTTTTACATCGCCTGGGGCCGCGCTCGCCCCATGCTGGCACAATGCACGAGTTTCTGCTATAGTGGAGTGGTATGACGGGCACACGGGGAGGGGCACAGCCCCTGTTTTCAGAGGTCTGTTATGAATGCAAGCTATGGGGTGCTGCGTGTCGTCCACGCGGAAGATGATACAGACACATCATCGGGGTCAGATACAGCCACCCCCAAACTGGGCGCATGGGATCTTCCAGGATACACCGGCAATGCTGTTGGTCTTCCAGACCCCCTCTACCCCTTGACCGAACGCAGCACCACCATCGGGCGTGGCCTCAATAATCATGTGGTCTTGATTGACCCGACGGTTTCACGCGAACATGCCCGGCTCATCTGGCGCAAGGGAACCTGGCTGATTGAGAACCTCAGCGCCCATAATACCCTGCATGTCAATCAACTCAATGTCCCGCCTGGCAGCCAGACGAGTGTTCAGCCTGGTGCCCTGCTGGTGCTGGGCCAGACGACCCTGCAACTGCTGGCCCCACGCACTGAGCCAGCCGCTCCTCCCGCCAGAACGGAAGAAACAGCAGGCCAATCAGCTACAGATCAACCGGCCATTGGCAAGCCAGCCTTGTACCAGCAGCAAGAGCCATCCCCAGGCTCCCAACCATACGCTCCTTCCGATGACAGCGCGAAAAGCATGGAAACAGCGATGATGGCGCTGCTCGCCAAGACCGAGAAAAAATCGGCGCGGCTCCTCAGCATGGGGCCTGGCGTCACCATGCAGTTTGCCTGGCATCAGCGCGTCGACCGGGGCAGATTCTGGGCCATTGGCACCATTGCCTTTGTCCTGCTCAGTTCGCTGCTTTGCATTGGCTGCGCCGCGATCACCTTGCTCAACAATGCCCAGGTTGGTCAACAAGCGCTTTTACATGGCGGCCTGAGCAACGTGCTGGCTGCCATTACCATCCCGCTGGTTCCTGCCCTGGGCATCATCCTGCTGGTCAACATTATCGACCGCTACGAGCGAGAACCCTGGTTGATCCGGCTCGGCGTCTTCCTCTGGGGCGCGCTGATCGCCATTCCTCCCGCGCTCGTCATCGAACGCGCCATCGATGATGGCATTGCCGCCATTCATTTTGGCTGGCTCTCGCGGGCCTCTGCCGAAGTGTTGGGATCCTTTCTGCTTGGCGCCAATGCCGGCATCACTGAGGAAACCGTCAAAGGCGCCGGGCTGGTCGTCTTGTTGATCGTCCTGCGCGATGAATTTGATAATGTCACCGACGGCATCATCTATGGGGCCTTGATTGGCGCTGGCTTTGCAATGGTAGAAAACTTCGTCTATTTCGCCCAGTATGCCGGTCAATCGCTGTTGTTTTTAATTGTTGGCCGCATTGTCCTGGGCTGGCTGGGGCATTCAACATTCACCGCCTGCCTGGGCGCAGGGCTGGGCTACGCGCGCCAGACACGCATTCCCTGGCAAAAATGGGCAATGCCGCTGCTCGGTTTTGGAATCGGGGTGCTGCTGCACACCCTCTTCGATTTTGTAGATTTTCAGGCCACTGCCGCCAACCACGACGCTTCCAACTCCGATCTGGTAGGCACCATCGTCCTGATCGCCATTATTGCCGACTATATCCCTCCCTTCATCGCACAGGGCACACTGCTCTATCTCCTGATGCGCTCGCTCAACCATGAGGCCACCGTGATTCGTGAATATCTGGCAGATGAGGTAATTCGTGGCACCGTCACGCCAGACGAATATCTGCTGCTCCAGCGATCCTTCCGGCGAACACGCCTGGAGCGCTATTACTTCTTCAAGCTCGGCTGGCGGGCCTGGCTGACAGCCAAAGCGCTCTACCAGACGCAGATCGGGCTGGCTTTCCGCAAATGGCACGTCAGCATGGGCGACAAGCCCAAAGCCGGGCGCCAACAGCCTGAAGACGCCTATCGGGAGCGCATCAAAAAATTGCGCCGCGAACTGCTTGACCTTTCGGCGCTGGCCGTCATGCGCTCCTCCAGTTGATAGCCGCTCGCAATAGCCGGAAGACCTATCCCCGCATCGACCACCAGGCCACTACGTCTTTGCCAGCCCGGCCCAACTTCTGAGCGGCTTCTTCAGGCCAAAAGCCATCCTCCCGTCTTGACAGGTCGTGAACAGCACCGCTATAGTAGCCACAGCACTCAGGAGGCGCAGCAGACAGCGCTCTATGTCCTTGCTGCCTGCCAATGCAAACACAGCCCCTCCTGATAAAGCAACTTTGCCTCCCGAACCCATCTGAGAGCTGAGGAGAACAGAACCCCTATGCCCGACTCGCAGTATGAATCTGGAGCGTACCCAAAGCGCACCGTTCAAAAATCAGACCCGGCCTCTTATAACGCACCAGGGCGCAATGCTCACCCTGCACCCAACAGATCGCCCAGGCCAGCTCCACGCCCCGCTGAGCCATCTCAAGCAGATCACGCGCCGCGCGGTCGCTCGCTCTTCGGCCCCAGGCAGCCACCAGCAGGGCGCCCGGTGCTGCCCCACACCCAGGAAACTAGCGAAGCGCAGCATGAGCGTACCGAGCGCTTGCGCAGCATGCGCCAGGACTTTCTGGATCACGCGCAGACCAAGATCGCGCCCCAAAAGCCCCGCAACGTCCTCCTGGCTGTCATTTTGTCGGCAGTGATGTTGGGCTTCTGCATCACAGGAGTGATTGCTTTCTTTCAATTACGGTCTACCATCTTCGCCCCAGGCGGGCAAGATGTAGTCACCCAATTTATGAACGATATGCAAAGTCAGAACTACACTGACGCCTACGCCAACTGTGCCAGCAACGTCCAGGAGGTATCCAGCAACGGCAGCCGCCAGATTCAAGGGAAAGATGACTTTATCCAGCAGGCACAGGATGCAGATAAAAATGGCAAAATCACAGCCTATACCCAGACAAACTCCAAAACACTAGACTCAGCTACCGTGCAGTATACATTCAGCGTGACACGCTCCAGCACAAATCCCACCCACCAGACAACAGCCACCGCCAATCTGGTCGTCTCCAAACAAGGTGATGGCTCCTGGAAAATTAGCAGCATCGACGGCGCGCTCTTGCCGCTGGCGCCAACGCCGCCAGCGCAGTCTACCCCCGGCACAAACTCCACCCCCGGCAATTCAGACACCCTCCCCGCGCAGTATCCACTCGATCTGCGCAGCGGCACCACCCAGGCGCAAATAGTGCGCTCGCACCTGCACTGAACAACCCTCAAGCAAAGAGAGCGGCAAGCGTTTCTTCAGCTTGCCGCCGTTGGCACACCACTTGCCAGAAAAGAAAGCGCCAATGGGCAATTGACCCGTTGGCGCCTGTTTTTCTAACAAACCAGGAAAGTGTGGAAACGCCCCATGTCCCTCCGTGTGACCTTTTCACGCGCCCGAACGATCTCAAGCATAGCCGGATTGATGATAGCACTCCTCATCCCCACATCCTGCGCTCCGGCCACCAGCAGCAGCGGGAATGCGCGCCTCGCCCCGCAGCCTTCTGAAGCCTCCCACTTCAGCCAGCCAATCAGGATACGCATATCCAGCCTGGGTATGGACGCGCCTATCATCGCTGTAGGGGAAGATCAATATGGAGCAATGGAAGCGCCCGGCGCTGGACATCCGGCCAGTGACCCTATCTGGGGCACCGCCTTCTGGTGGAAGTACGGCGCCATGCCCGGCCAGCCGGGCAACGCCGTACTGGCCGGGCATGTGGATCGCAACGACGGCAGCCGCGCCGTCTTCTGGAACCTGCGCCAGATTCAGCCGGGCGACGACATCAGCATTACCGAACAGTCGGGCCAGGTATTCACGTTCCAGGTCACACACATCCAGGCTTTCGACAACCCCGATGGCGGCCCAAACGACCCCATCATCCAGCGTGTCTTTGGCCCCGCCGCGACTGCCAACCTCAACCTGATTACCTGCGCTGGCTCCTGGATTGGCACCGAATATAACCAGAGGCTGGTCGTCTTCTCCACCCTTGTCCCCAGCGCATAAGCAGCCGATAACCGCTCTGCATATGTCTTGAAGGCGCATCAGCGCGATAACCGCTCAGCGCCAGTTGAGCATATCCTCCGCCACTGCCCGCGCAATGATAAGCCGCTGCACCTGGCTGGTGCCCTCAACAATGGTAAGCTGGCGCGCATCCCGGTAGAAACGCTCCGTCGCTGATTCCTGCATATACCCGATACCGCCCATGATCTGAAGCGCTTTATCTGCCGCCTCTACTGCCGTCTCCGTCGCAAAGCACTTCGCCATCGAGAGCCAGTGCGCGTGATCTTTATCCGCCTTGCCCTCGTCAACCAGCATGGCTGCCTGATAGGTCAACAGGCGCGATGCCTCAATACGCATCGCCACATCGGCGATCATCATCTGAATGGCTTGATGTTCAATCACCGGCTGACCAAAAGTGCGGCGCTGTTTCGCGTACTCAATCGCGTATTGGATTGCCCCCTCTGCTGTCCCCAGGCCACGCGCCGCCACAACAGGTCGGACCGAGTTCAGGTTCCACATAATCAACTTGAACCCTTGATTTTCTGTACCCACCATCTGCGTGGCGGGCACGCGCGCATCTTCAAAGATCAACTCGCAGGTTGGTACGCCATGCACGCCCATCTTGCGATCTGCTTTGCCCACGCGAAAGCCCGGCGTATCGCGGTCGACGATAAACACGCTAAAACCCTTCGACCCAGCTTTCAGATCAGTCTTGGTGGCAACCAGAAAGAAATCGGCCACACTCGCGCCAGAGATATAATGCTTGGTCCCGTTCAGGATATATTCATCGCCGTGCCGCTCGGCGCGTGTCTGGATATTGGCCGAATCGGACCCGGCCCCCGGCTCTGTCAGGCCGAACGCTCCGCGCAGTTCGCCCAACGCCGTGCCCCGGCAGTATTTCTGTTTCTGCTCTTCGTTCCCAAACTTCAAAATCGCCGAGGTCGAGAGCTTGGTCAGCAGCAGAATCAGCGAGCAAGAATTATCCACCTTGGCAACTTCCTCCACCGCCAGTGCCAGCCCCATCGTACCCGCGCCGCTGCCGCCGTACTGCTCTGGGAAGGCTAGCCCCAGCAGCCCGGCCTCTTTATAGACCTGAAAAATATCTTCAGGGTACTCTCCTGTTTCATCTAGCTCAGCGGCGCGCGGCGCAACTACCTCCTGGGCAATCCGCTTCGCTGTATCACGAATCAGTTGTTGCTCTTCGGTCAAACGAAAATCCATCGAGAACTCCTTTGTCTGGCAGATCAGCCGGGCCAGGAATAGTAAGGGGCAGTACACAGCGCAGGCATCAACCACGCTCTACTGGCTTCTTTGTCCGCCTTCGGACAGCGCTCTTCATCGAGCAGGAACGCCAGCCTTATTATATCGCACCAGCCACACCGGCCACGCTCTGCCCCGCTCACGCGCAGCGCCCCATTTGACGCCTTCTCCATATCCCTGCTATACTGCGCCAGAAGCGAATATCTCGCCAGGCAGCGCTCGCGCAGACCTGAACGCTGCAACCCCACCACCCGGCATCTT
>Ga0070740_10002040_pt1 | contig 25119 bp, 20 predicted proteins | sample Coa_R2_FD_67286 | JGI IMG/M metagenome (GOLD analysis project Ga0070740, IMG submission 67286) | Surface soil microbial communities from Centralia Pennsylvania, which are recovering from an underground coalmine fire - Coalmine... | ecosystem: Environmental > Terrestrial > Soil > Unclassified ...
GGCGGGCACGATTTCGCCGACCCGCGTCGAATAGTCGGCGCCGCCGGCGTCGACCTCAAGCGGTGTCGCGATGTCGAGCTTGCGTGCCAGTTCCTCGGGCACGAGCAGTTCCACACGCAGCGCGTTTTCATCGTACAGGCGCACCAGCGGCTTGCCCGGCATCGCGATGTCGCCCGGTTCGACCATCCGCTCGACCACTACGCCGTCAACCGGGGCGCGCACGATCGCGTAATCTGATGCGGCGCGCGCCGCCGCCACCGCCGCGCGCGCTTGCGCGACCCTGCCCGCAGCGCTGCGCCAGGCGGCTTGGGCGGCGTCGCGCTCGCTGGCAGTGACCGAGCCACGGCTGAACAGCGCGGAGAAACGTTTTTCGTCGGCGCTGGCGCGCGCCAGTTCCGCCTGCGCCGCTGCCAGTTCGCCTTGCGCTTGCGCAATCCGGGCCTGGAGGTCGGAGGCGTCGAGCCTGACTATCATCTGGCCTATCCTGACGCGGTCGCCGGCGTGAACCTTGACCTCGATCACCCGCGCCGCGACGCGGCTGGCCGCGGTCACCGGCACGCGCGACTGGATCGAGCCGATCAACTCGTAACGAATCGGAACCGGCTCGATGAGCACTTCCGCCAGCGGCTGATTGGGCAGTTGCTCGACCTGCGGCGCAAGCAGACCCGGTTCGATTCTGCCACTCCATACTGTGCGAAACGCGGTCCATAGCAGGGCCAGCCCGATTATCACCACGCCTGTAACAAGCCACGTGCGGCGATGTTGGGCCATCGGTTCCATCATGCTTAGCGCCCCGGCGCCGATTGCGGCTCGGCACCGACTGCCAGGTCGAGCGCCGCTTTGTCGACCGCCACATCGACCCGCGCGGCCACCAGCCGCAGGTCGGTTTGCGCGCGGGCGGTCTGGGCGTCGAGCACCGCGACATTGGTGGCCAGCCCGGAGCTGTAGCGGTCCTCCAGGATCGCCAGCGTGCGCTGCGCGAAGTCGGTATCGCGCCGCGCCACCTCCAGGCCGCGCCGCGCGGCCGCCAGGGTGCGATACGCGGTCTCGACTTCCAGTGCCACCGAACGCCGCAAGTCCTGCGCCAGCACGCGCGCGCGCGAGAGCTGGGCCTGCGCCGCATTGACCCTGGAGCGGGTGGCAAGGCCGTTGAACAGGTTGAGACGGCCGGTCAACAGCAGCGCGCCGTTGTTGCCGGCGCGCGTGAAACTTTGTGTATCATTCTCATACACACCGGCAATTTCAACGGTCGGCAGATAATCGGCGCGGGCTACCGCTACCGCCTCGCTGGCCTGCTTGACGCGCGCGTCGGCCAGTTTGATCTCGGGCCGATGCGCCAGCGCCTGGGTCACCAGCGGCTCGAGCGAAGCCGGCGCCGGCGCGCCGTCCTGCAGGCCGGGTGGATTCGCCATCGGCGCCAGGTGGCGGTCTTCGTCGCCCAGCGTGTGCGCCAGCGCGGCCCAGGCGATCTTAAGCGCGCTTTGCGCCTGGAAACTCTGCTGCTCAAAAGTCCCGACCAGGACCTGTGTGCGGAGCACGTCCGAGTTGACCGCCATCCCGCGTTCGAACAAATCCTGGGCGCGTTTGAGATGGGCGCGGGCGGCGGCCAGCGCGCGCGCTACGACCGCCACGCGCTGCTCGGCAAGTACCGCGCAGTAGTATGCCTGGATGACGGCGAACTCGACCCGCTGTCGGGTTTGAACCTGCTGCCATCGCTCAGCGTCGGCGGCAAAGCCGGCGGCGCGGTAAGCGGCGAGCAGCCGGCCGCCGGCAAACAGCGGAAAGGACAGGCGGGCCTGGGTCTGGAAATTGGAAAGGAAGCCGGGATGGTTCAGGTTGTTGAGCGCGAAATCGCCGGCGCTGAACTCCTGCTGCAGCAGCAGGTCGGAAAACGCCATGACCGGATTGTCGGTGTAGGAGAAGTTCTCCAGCGCATCCAGCCGCGGCGCCATCGCCCCGCGCGCCACGCCGACCTCATCCGCGGCCGCCTGGGCGGTGTATCCGGCCGCGCGCAGCGCACGGTTGTCGCGCAGTGCGATCGCCAGCGCGTCGCCCAGCGAAATCCGCTCGGGCGCATCCGGCCCGTCCGCGGCGTGCGCGGCGGTGGGCCACAACGCGATCAGAAGGACTGCGACAGCCAATCGCGGCATCGATCGAAACTCAGGAGCATCCGCAGGCCGGACCGGCTGCTGAGGACGTGTGCGCCGCGCCTTGCCCCACACCCAACTTGCGCAGGATGTCCTCCATCAAACACCAGCGGGTCAGCGCGGACTGAAACAGGTTGACGCCCACGAACAGGGTGAACCACAGCCACAGCCGGCTATGGAAGTAGCTGAGGGCGACGCTGACGATAATGAACGTGCCGGCAATCAGGCGAATCCAGCGTTCCAGCGACATGTCAGGAATGTCCTCTACATTGGTCTTTGAAAAGATAGTGTGCAACAGCCGGGCCAAAGGCGACGAGCGCGGGCGCGCCCTGCACGCGGGCGGGGACAGGATTTTCACGGGACCCACGCCGCGAGCGGCCGGTTGCGTATCCAAAGGACACAGCCTGATGTTGCGGAGGGCTACACCGTGTTGTCTCAGCGACCACCGCCCGCTGCCGACCGGTCGAGACAAAAGTGCCTGATGTAACTGACCAGTTCTGTAATCTGCCCTTCGTTGAGCTGACCGTCGAAGGCCGGCATCTCCGGCATCAGCCCGATCGCGCCGCTGCCGTCCCTGATAATCAGGAACAGGACGGCGTCGGACCGCATCGCCATCCAAGCGCAATCGGCGAAGCTGCGGATGCGGGCCTTAAGTTGCGCGGCGCGCGGACCGTCGCCGCGGCCCGACTGACCGTGGCATTGGGCGCAATGCTTTGCATAAAGGCGTGCGGCGTTCGTCGTTTGCGAGGCATTCGCCCCATCGGCAGCAGCAGTTCTCCGCACCGGGCACACCGCTGCCAGCACGAGTGCGGCCGCCGTTAGCAATTTCAGGCTGACGCAGGGCGTGTGGGGATGGCGCATTTATTGCGACCCGCCGGATGCAATTGCTGACAAGGGGTGTGGCATATGAACGCAAGCGCCAAGGTGGTGGTATTGGGCGGCGGTTTCGGCGGACTGGAAGCCGCGTTTTACCTGCGTTACAAACTGGGGACCCGGGTCAATCTGACGTTGATCTCTGAGCGGGAGCATTTTCTCTTCAAGCCCAATACAATTTACATTCCCTTCGGTGAAGAACCAGAGCGGCTCAAAGTGCCGCTGGGACCGGCCGCCAGGCGCAAAGACATCGCGCTGGTGGTGTCGCGTGCGAGCGGTGTCGAGCCCGAAACACGCACCGTGCATCTGGCGGATCGAGACCTGAATTATGACCACCTGGTAGTCGCAACCGGCGCCGACATGCGTCCGGCCGAGGTGCCAGGACTGGCCGAACATGCGGTTACAGTGTGGACGCCCGAGGAGATGCTGCGGCTGCGCGAGGGACTGGGCAGGCTGACGGAGGCGGCCCGGAGCGGTCAGCGTCAACGGCTGCTGTTCGTGGTGCCGCCCAACAACCGCTGCTCGGGACCGCTTTACGAATTGGTGCTGATGACCGAAACCTGGCTGCATCGCCAAAAACTGCGCGAGCGCATCGATATCACCTGGACGACCTACGAGGACGGCTACATCCAGGCCTTCGGCCCGCGGCTCAATACCGTGGTGACGCACGAGTTCGAGGAACGCGCCATCCACGGCTTCAAGGGCATCAGCATCAGCCACGTCGAGCCCGGCACGGCATATTACGCCAACGGGACAAAGCACGAATTTGACCTGCTGGTGTCCTTCCCGCCCTACATCGCGAAGGAGACCTATGGCAGCCTACCCAGCGACGAGCGCGGCTTCATCCATGTCGAAGCCGAGAGCCGCCGGGTGAAGGGTCAGGCCAACATTTTCGCGGTCGGCGACGCGGCCGACTTTCCGATCAAGCAGGCATTTCTGGCGCTGCTTCAGGCCGACGCCGCCGCTGACCACATCAGCGCCGAGATCAGCGGCCGGACGCCATCGCTGAAGTACGAGCCGATGAGCATGTGCGTGATGGAGGAGCTGAACCGGGCGACTTTCGCGCAGGTGCCGCTGAGATACACCGGCGATCCGTTAAAGCCGGTGGGCGTGGCCACCGAAGACCTGGAGCACTACAAGGTTGGGGTCTCGCCGCTGTGGCGGCTGGGCAAAAAGGTCCTGGGGTTGTATGCGCCCTGGCGCTTTGGCCACGGCGAGCCGTTTCACGCCGGCTTTGCCTGGGAGGCAATGGATCTGGGGCTGAAGGTGATGTCCAAACTCATGGCGGACTGAACGCACCCTGCCTTTCAGCGTGACGCGGACCGCTGTCGTGCCGAGGTCGGCTTGGCTGATCGCGCGCGGCGCCTGGCGCGCGGCTTGATGGTAAGTACGGGGCAGGGGGCTTCGCGCACGACGGTCTCCGCCACGCTGCCCAGCACCAGCCGCGACAGGCCGGTGCGGCCATGGGTGGCCATCACGATCAGGTCGGCGCCGGTTTCTTCGGCCAGATGGATCACTTCGTTGGCAGGTTCGCCAGTTCTGACGTGAAGCGCGCAGCGAAGCTTCGAATCGAGCTTTCGGCGGATTAGCAGTTCCAGCCGCTTTCGCGCTCTCCCCTCCAGTTTATCGAACGGAATCGCGACTTCCGGCCCCAATGGAATCGGCACAACGTGCAGCACATCAAGCACGGCTTTGCGCTCGCGCGCCAGTTCGGCGGCGATCTCAAGCGCTGCAATCGAGTTGATGTCGAAGTCGACCGGACACAGGATTTTTCTGAAACGAAGCATCGGTATGCGGCTTTAGTAGCAATTTTCCTGCAACTTCGCCATCATGCGCGCCGGCCGCGGGCGTCCTGCAACCATCGTGAGAAGAAGGCTGCTGGAGACCCACCTGCAAAAGCGCTCACCGCCGGCCGTGGAATCCACCGCCGTGAAATCCACCGAACCCTCCGCCGTGAATACCACCCAATCCACCGCGGAAACCGCCGAAGTGCCCCAATCCACCGACGCCGCCATTGTGTGCGATATTGAAACCGCCGTTGTGAAAGACTCCGCCGCCGAAGCGGTAGGGATGCGCGTTCATCAGCCAGCCTTCGTGATTCCAGCCGCCCCAATGTCCCCAGCCATCGTGGCCCCAATCATCGTGATCCCAATCATGATGATACGGTCCTCCTCCCCACCATCCGCCATAGCTGCCCCATCCGTAGTTGTACGCCGGGTACCCCCAGTTCGTGTAATAGCCGGGATAGCTATAGCCTCCGTAGTATCCTGGCAGGTCCATACATCCGGACAATCCTGCTGCCAGGAGAACGAGCATCGCGAGCGCCAAAAGTTTTATCGCTTTCATGGCTGCCGTGCGCCGGCAGGAGGGATGAGGCCGGGCAGCGGCGGCGTGGTTCAGCTTCACCGCGTCCGGCTCCATGACGCGAGTCGGCGTCCCTGTTAAGGACACTGAAAGCGGGGCGCCTGAGGTGAACTGTGCAGGGGGTCTGCTTGTGCTTCGTCATTGGTGTGCCCCGAATCATTCAGCGTCTCTGAATATTTAGACGTCTGAAGCGATCGGCGGCTTCAAGCGACTGGCAGAGAGTGCGTGCACATTCGGGCAAGCGCGGGCCTGTTTGCAATTTCCCTTGCCCGCGATAAGCTTTTAATTGGCCGCTGGTAATTTGTTCGGGTGCGTCGAAATCGAGTCTGTGCGGCCGCCTGCATAAGTGAACAAAGCCGCGAAAAAATGCCGCGCCTTTTCGGCCACCGCGGTCGTTGCCATCGCCCTGTCGTTCGGCCTGCTTAGCTCGGCTCAATGCACACGGACGTTGTCTGCGCTCTCAAGCCCCAGGGCTTGTTCGTTTGCGAACCCACGATTGGGGCTCACGCGCCACGCCGTCAAAGAGGTCAGTCCTTCCAAACCGGAACTGCCGGCAATGTCGCCGTCTGTTGTGCCATGCCTTCTGGATGCCGATACGCCGCCGGCATTTCCAGCGCCGGCCGTCGGTGAGGCGGAGCTGTGGCCGGAATCCGGCTGGATTCAGCATCGGCAAATTCCTTCGCGCTCGGCGGACGATCCCAAGCCGCTATAACGCTTCCCGCTACCTTACGGCTGATCGCTCGATGAGGTCTTCGAGCGACCATATTCGTGCGTGCTTTATGTCCTGAGGTACAGGAAGTGGAAGCCCATCAACACAAACAAGCAATCGCGCTCCGGCTGAAGCTACGAGTTTCAGGCGCCCCGAGCACTGTGGGCGCTGTGATTATTTCGATCGGCCTGCTCGGATGCGGTGTGCAGAGCACAGGTGTTGCAAGTCCGATGGCGCCGCCGAGGTGGGCGCAACCCGAGGCGGAGGCCCAAGCCCAGGCTGCGCCGCCGCGCTGCGGTTCCGGCGTGACCGTTGAACCACTGAACACAAGCGGGTTGAGCGACCGCGAACTGGCAAACCGGATCACTGCGTACCTGAACAATCACTGTCTGCCCCTGGCCCGAGCTTCGGTCACAACGAAGGCCGATGGCAATCGCGAAGTCCTGCTCTACGGTTTTGTTGCCAGCGATCTCGGCAAGCAGGATGCGGAGGCGAAAACTGCAGCGCTGCTCGCCGATAGCGCGATCGGCGTAACAGACGCCATCAAAGTCCGGCCCGAGCTGCTCGCCTCGCAGTCTCAATCCGCAGCCGTTTCCGGCTCGGCGGACAACGCCAATTTCGAACAAGCCAACAATCTGGCCGAGCAAAACGCCATCATCCAGCAATACCAGAACCAGAATCAAAGTGGACTGACGAGTCTGTTGGCGCCGCTTTTGGGACTGGGGATCATTGGCGGCGGTTTCGGCGCAGGCAGCGGAGTCTTCATCTCGCCCGGCGGCAGTTGGTATCCAGGGCTAAGCCCGGGCTTCGGCTATGGTCTGGGGCTTGGCCCTTACTACCCCAGTCCAATGGGTCCCGGGACTTACCTGGGAACCTTTCCGCCCTTTCCCTAGCGGGTTGAAAAGCCCGATCCGAGAGCGGTTGGGAAAGAAGGCTGGGAACAGTTTTCACCGTATCGCTGAGTTGGAAAACCTAAGCAGCAGCATAATGTTCACTGTCAATCGGGAGAAATGGTTATGAAGATCTTTGGGCTTATCGGGGCAGTCCTGGTGATTGCGGGATTTATCGCTCTGACGGCGCCGATTCTGTCGGCTGACAACGATATTCACTCAAGCCAGAACCTGACCCTAAACCGCACCGAGCAGTATGGCGGCGGCGGTGCAATTCTCCTCGGTCTTGCTTTTGTCGGGTTGGAGATTCTGCGCCGTCAGTGAGCGCTCGCGTTTCTTCCTCGAATTACAAGACGGGCCCGGCGGAGTCTTCGCTCCGCCGATCCCAACGATGCGATCGACAAGCGCGGTTGTGTCTCACACGAACACACACGTCCCCCGCGCGCCGCCTCTACTGCGACCAACGGCAGCTTTGCGCCGGGAGCGGATGGGACTGGCGTTGCAGCGAGTCTGAATAGGCCAACGCCGACATACGATCGAGGTCTATGAACAGGTGGTCAATGGGCCGCGGCGCCGCGGCAGCCGCCGGCGGCCCAAAGAATGACCTGACGAGCACCTGCCCGTCGATCACCATCGTCTGCGGAGAATCGATCCGGTAGTTTGGGTCGCATTCAGTCGGCCTAAGGCTGCCCTGTTGCGTGCCGCAAGCAGGAGCCTGCACGATTTCCACGTCGATGCCGCGGCGCATATCGGAGCACAACGCATGCGCGACGGCACGCGGCCCAAGGTCGGCGCTCTGAACCACGATTTTGCGCTGCGCCTCGCGAATCGCTCGCACCAGCACGTCGGCGCAACTGCCTTGCGGTGAGGAACTGCACGCAAACCACGCGCTGACCGGATAGTCGGGCGAGTCCGGTGACACGCCCGCGCCGGCTATCGCGGGGGCCGCCAGCGTGCCGGCATACAGCGCCATCGGCAGCACCTGAGCAAGAAGACGGGGGCGATGCGCCAACATCAAAAGCGTCGATTTAGCCATCGTCGCAGCTCCCTTGGTTGCGGACCCGGCACAGCGTCTGCATCACGCGGCGCGCGTCGCCGAGGTCGCTCCATTGCACACCATAGACCGGCAGGACAACGAGATTGAGACCCGGATGCGCCAATATGCGCTGCGAAAAGTTGGCCGGCTGGAGCCGGCGGTACAACCTTTCCACCGCCTGTGATTCATACTCGGTCTCCAGCGCCAACAGCACGCGGACGAAATCACGGCTGAGTTGCGGCAGCTTGTCCTCGAATACATGAAGCAGGGTATGGACCCGCGCTACCACCACGAAACTGTTCCACAGGCATTGGCGTGCGAACAACTCCTGGGCGAGTTCGGCGGAGGGTTTCTCCCAAAAGCCACGGACCGGATAAATCGGATTGGCGGCGAAGATTGGATCGGGCGCCGGCTCGATCCATCCGTAGCCCGTTTCCGCGGTCTCGGGCGGAATTCCCAGAAGAACGATCAGGTCGTCCTGACGACAGACCGCACGAAAGGCACGTTCGACATGCCACATGAACAAATGGTCATCGCTGACGAAGCGATCTGAAGGAATCAATGCCACCGGCGCCTGCGGCGCGCGCAGACTCAGGCGCAGCAGACAATAAAGAATCGCCGGAGCGGTATCGCGGTTAGCGGGCTGGATAACCAGTTGCCGCGGACTCAGATTCGCAATCAGCGGCGCATAATAGGGCTCGTGAGTACGAGTCAGCGCCGTCAGCGTGTGGTCGGAGCCGACAATCAATGACAGTCGCTCCATGGTCTGCTGGAAGAGACTGGTCCGGCCGATCAGCCGGCAGAACTGCTTTGGAGTCGGCCGTCCGGTGAGTTGCCGCGTATAGGAGGTCAGGCGCCGGCCGTCGCCCCCGGCCAGGATTATCGCCCACCGGCTGCGCTCGGAATCGCCAAAGTCCATCGACCCATTGACTCTCTCGTCCATCACTGAAGCTCCCTGTGATGCTCGGACGCATCCTTCGCGCGCGGCGCCAACGGCGCCGCGCTTGGCAACGTCATACCTCGGCGGGACGGACGCGCGGCGGCCGCCCGCGCCTTCTGCGTACGGTGCCGCCAACGCTTGCACCCATCGCGGCGTCCTCCTGTGGGTCGGGCTGCTCGGCAGCGACGGGAAGCGGCTCCTTGGGCGCCACCCACAGCGCCCGCAGGTCGGCCGGAGCGCGTCTGGCAGCGGCTTCGCGCTTGCGCTGGCAATCGACGCACAACACCGTCGACGGCATCGCCGTGAGGCGCTCGACCGGAATTTCCTCCTCACACTCTTCGCAGATGCCGTAGCGTCCCTCGCGAAGCCGCTCGAGCGCGTCTTCGACCGCGGCGACCCGGCTCACCGCCAACTGCGCCAGGCTGGCGGTCAGCTCGCGGTCCTTGCTCGACGCCGCACTGTCGCCCTCATCGCCCAAGGCTGAATCCTCGGGAGAAGACGGCTCGCGCATCGCGCGCATCCATTGCGTCTCCTGGCTGCGTACGGCGGCCAACAGGTCGCGCAGTTGGCGCGCCCGCTGCTCGCTGTAGGGATTAGATGCGGCGGCGTGTGCGGCCACCGCGCTATGCTTTTGTTTCGATGGCATGGGAGCCTCCTGTCACATCGCGAACGGCTGGCTCGGCGCTAACCGATCAGCCAGTTCGATTCAGAAAGAAGTTTCGAACCAACTAAAGGGAGATTCGCGCATCGCAACGCCCCGACGCGCGACCGCGATGGTCAGGCGGGGTCGGGAGTGTCCGATGAGGGGGCAGGCACCCGCCGATGCGCCGGCCAATTATCGATCGGCCACAGCGGCACGAAGGTCGTTGTGCGGGCCAGCGCATGGCGCTGCGCGGCCACAACTACATGCAGCAGACGCGTGGCCTGAGGCGCGCGCGGTTGGGTGGCGCGCGGACTTACCTCTTGCAGCGCATGGCGCGTCAATCGCAGCTGCTGAGCCCCAAGCGAAGCCGTGCGGCTAAAGTGCGCGCAGCACAGCGGTCGCGCCGCCTGGGTCATACTCAGCACGCAGAAGCTGGTTGCGACTACCAGCAGTCCCACCGTGCCCGCGCAGTGCCTTGATTTGGCTGACAGCATCGGATCCGCGCCCGAGGCTTTAGACGTGCGGGAGGGAAATTTATTCAAGCCCCGCGATGGGCAGTGCCGGCGAAGCTTTTCAAGACCGCCACCTTCACAAAATCAAGCGCGCACAGATACACCATCGTCGAGCCCAGCACCAGGGCCACCACCTGCGGCTTAAGCGGGGCCATCAGGATACCGCCGATGGCCAGCGCGCTGACCGCCACGATGTCCCCGATCGAGGCCGCCAGCATCCAGCCGCTAGGCGCGGAATGCCAGAAATGTGAGCGTTCGCGCACCAGGTAGACGGTTCCCTGGCCGCTGAAAACCAGTGTGATGAAGACCAGCGTCTGAAGCTGAGGAAGAGCAAGTCCCAGGAACTGACGGCCGAATATGAAAAGCCCGAAGGACAGGATCAGGATGAAGCCGCCAAGAACCCCACCCGCCGCCATCAGAGCCGGGATGTGCCAGCGGTCGGGAGTGGTGGAGAAGGACACGCGATCGGTGGAAATCGACATGGTGACAAAATCGTTGGTGAACAGCAACAGCACGATGAGTGCAGGTGTGATGACCAGGCTGCGCGTCAGCATCACGCCGATGCTAAGGAACAACCCGATTTCGACGGTCTTGACGATCTTGTTCAGCGTGTAGGTCAGCATCCGCTGATAAATACGCCGGCTGGTTTCGACCGCCGCCACGATATCGCCCAGGCCCGGGTTGGTCAGCACCAAACTGGCGGCGGCTTTGGCCACGTCGGTGGCGTTGGCCACCGCGATACCGACCTCGGCCTGTTTGAGCGCAGGCGCATCGTTGACCCCGTCGCCGGTCATCCCGACGATATGCCCCTGATGCTGCAGGGCGCGGACCAGCTCGAACTTGTCCTCAGGAAAAACCCCGGCGAAAAGATCGCAGGCCAGCGCACCGCGCAGGTCGTGACGCAGTTCCGCGGCCGAACACGCTGGCCCCGTGATTCCCACCTGCGCCGCGATGGCTTTGGCGGTGGGCAGACCGTCGCCGGTCACCATCGTCACCCTGACTCCCAGATTGGACAGGTTCGACACCAAGGCCCGCGAGTCCTCTCGCGGCGGGTCCTCAAAGGCCAACAACCCGGCTAGTGCCAGACGATTGTCCGGGCCAGCGGCAACCGCCAGCACGCGAAACCCTTGCGCGGCAAGGCGTTCGACATCCTCGCCAATATCGATCGTTTCCGTGACACGCGCCGCAACCGCCGCCGGCGCGCCCTTGAGCACGCGCCAAGGCGCCGCGTCGCCCTTGATGACTGCTTCGGCGAGCTTGGTGGCCGGATCGAAGGGAATCAGGCGCAGGCGCTGCGACGATGCTCCGTCGATATCGCGGCCTTTGGCCGCGGCCAGAATCGCCAGGTCGATCGGATCCTGCGTGGCTTCGTCGCTGGCGCAGCCGGCAAGGCGCAGTACTTGCTGCTCGCTAAAGGGCTGGTAGGCGCGTATCGCTGCCAGAGTCAGACGATTGCACGTGATGGTGCCCGTTTTGTCTGAACATAGGACATCCATCGCGGCGGCCTCTTCGATCGCCGATAGCCGGGTTACCAGAACGCCGCGCCGCGCCAGTTCGACGGCGCCCAGTGCGGTGGCCAGAGTGAAAGTGGCGGGTAGCGCCACGGGGACCGAGGCGACCAGCAGGATCAACCCAAACGGCAGCATCTCCTTAAGCGGCATTCCGACCGCCTGCGAGTATACGAGCAGGACGGCCACCAGCGTGCTGTCCAATGCCACCATGTATTTGACGATAGTCAGGATGACGGTCTGCAAATGGCTGGCGGTGCGCGCCGAGCGCACCAGTTCCGCGGTGCGCCCGTAGTACGTGCGGGCGCCGGTGGCGATGACTTCGCCGTTGGCCTCGCCCCGTTTGACCATCGAACCGGCGTAAGCCGGCGCCCCCGCACCGGCTTCCACCGGCATCGCTTCGCCCGTCATCGCGGACTGATCGAGCAACAGTACGCCATCGGCCAGCCGTACGTCGGCGGGCACCAGGTCGCCCATCCTTAGATAAATGAGGTCGCCCGGCACCAGTTGCTCGGCCGGAATCAGGCCCCAGTTCCCGTCGCGCATCACGCGCGAGTGCACCGCCAGACGACTGCGCAGCAGCGCCAGCGCACCCTGCGCGCGGCTTTCCTGAAAGAAGCTGAGCACGGCGTTGAAGACGACCAGCAGACCGATGATCACCGCCTCGAGGTTTTTGTGCAGAATCAGCTCCAGGACGATGGTCGCCTCGAGCATCCAAGGCACAGGCGCCCAGAATTTGCCCGCCAGGGCCCGCAGCAGCCGCGGCTTTTCTTCGGCTACTGCGTTGGGGCCATATTGTTCCAGGCGCCGGCGCGCCTCCTCGGTGGTCAGGCCGGCGACGGCGCTGTGAGCAGGGCCGGCGCCGGCGCTTCGTTGAGCCCGCGGCGTGGTGTCTGCCTTCATCATGCGCGCCAATCACCGCCTAAGTGCCTGGACGGTCGCGCAGCGAACGTCCGGTGGCGCGATCGACCTGCGCTCCAGCCAGCGAGAAACTGTACAAGGCGTTGGCGTATTCGGCGTCGTCGAAAGTGTAATGGCGCTGTGCGTCCTCGAGCTCGACGATGTTGGTCAGCCCCGCCTCGTAACGCTTCTCGGCAAGCTCGAGCTCAACGCTGGAGGCTGCCACCGCCCGCTCGGCGCGGCGAATACGCTCCAAGGACGCCTGCCAGTCCAAAAACGCGGTCTTGACCTGGAGGATCACGCGCTGGCGCAGGTCCTCGATCGCGTGCTGGAGCGCTTCCTGTTCAAGGCGCGCCTCCTGCACCTGATGGGTGGTCAGAAAGCCGTTGAACATCGGCCAGGTGATCACCAGTCCGATGTTGAAATTGTTGACCGCCGGCAGACCGGTGCCCATCGCGTTGTAACCGCCCATCGCGCTGGCGGTGGGCAGAAAGTCGCTGCGATACTCCTTGATCTGCGCCCCCATCGCGCGAATCTGATCGGCGATCGCCGCCAAATCGGGACGGTCGCGCATCGCGGTCCGTACCAGCGCGCCCATCGTGTCGGTGATCTGGCCGTAGGTCAGGACATCGGCAGGCTTGTAGTCGGGTGCCGCTTCGCTCAGGCCCATCGCGTTATCCAGCGCCACCTTGCCGTCGGCGACGGCGTTGCGGGCGTCGACCAGACGCAGTTGCGCGCGCTCCAGTTCCGCCTGCGTGACATACACGTCGAGCTGCGGGCGCAAGGACGCGCTAGCCTTGACCTGGGCTTCGTGCAGATGGTACTGGCGCTGTTCGACTGCCTTTTCGTATACCCGCACCAACTGCTGCGCGGCCAGCAGGCCGAAGTAACGCTGGGAGACTTCGAAAATCAAATCCAGATCGACCAACTGCTGCTGGGCTTTGGCGGCTGCAGCTTCAAATCTGCGCTGCTCGACGTAACCGCGCCGGCGGCCGAAATCCAACAGGAACTGTGAGAAGGAAAAACCGCCTAAATAGTTATTGTAAGTGTCTGCGATCTGGCTGAAATCGTTGGGCGGCAGCTCGTGATTGCGCCCCGATTCGCGGGGAAACATTCCCCCCATGTCGTAGTATTGGGTATTGCCGATGCCGTTGGCGGTGCTGCGCAGGTACTGTGCGGTGCTGTAGAGCTGCGGCAGCAGTGCGGATTGCGCCTCGCCCACGCGCTCCGTGGCGGCGCCGCTTTGCGCGATCGCCTGCCGGCGCCGCGGATGGAACTTCAGCGCCACCGCAATCGCCTCCTTGAGCGTGAGCTGCGACCCCGGCGCGATCGGACTGGAATCCGGAGCGGACGCCGCGATTGCAGGCAGCGCCATGATGAGCCACGCGAACAGGATTAAACCACCGCATGTCTTGCACATAAAATCAGCTCTCCGAAAACTGCAGACTAGCCTTCAGTGGCTGGGTTGGTAGCGACCTTGGTCTTGCGCGGCAGCAGGTAGTCAACCTTCTCGCCGCCGCGCAAGGTCGGGCGCATCGCGCTGACCACCAACTCATCCCCGCTAAGCCCCGCGGTGATCTCGACGTAGCGGCCGTCGTTGATTCCCACCGAAACCGGCTTGCGCACCAGACGGCCGTCGGCGACCACGAAGACGTAGGGTGACTTGCTCAGCGCGCCGACCGCGCGCACCGGCAGGCGCAGCGCGTCGGGATGGCGCACGAGGTCGAGCGTGACGTGGGCGTACATACGGGGATAAAGCTGATGGGAAGGATTGTCGATGTCGATTTCGGTCATCATAGTGCGGGTCGCCAGGTCCAGCGCATTGGCATAGCGCGCGACCGTGCCGCTGAACGTGCGTCCGGGGAACTCCTCGAAGCGCAGCGTTGCGGGCAGGCCGCGCCGCACCAGCGAACACACCTGCTCGGGGACGTAGACATAGACACGCAACTTGTCGATTTTCGCCATCGTCAGCACCGGACCGCCCCCGCTGCGATGGCCGCCGGCGCCTTCGGTGGCGCCGGGCGAAACCAGGCCGGAAGTTTCGTTGATGCCGATGTCACTGCCGCCGGCCCTGATCAACGCTCCCGGGTCGGCAAAGCGCCCGGTGATTACACCGTCGAATGGCGCGATGATCCGCGTATAATCGACCATCGTTTCCAGCGTGCTGACCGCTGCCTGGGTCTGCTGAAACTTGGCGAAGGCGACATCGACGTCCTGCTGCGAAACCAGCCGCGGGTCGCTCTGCTGCACCTTGCGCAGCCGCTGGTAAGTGATGCGGGCGATGGCAAGATTGGCCTGGGCCTGTTGCAGGTTGGAATGCAGTTCGGGCACCTGGAGCGTGGCCAGCACCTGGCCCGCTTTGACCCAGTCGCCCTTGTCGACGGTGATTGTTTCGAGGTAGCCGGTCACCTTGGCGTGCAGGGCGGCCTCGTAAAAGCCCACCAGGTCGCCGGGCAGTTCTATCGAACTCACCATGTCGGCACGCTGCGGGCGAATTACGCTGACCACCGGCTTGTGCGCGACCGTCTCCGTCTCCGCCCGCTGCTCGCATCCGGTCAGCCCGGCGCCGACCATCAGCGCGCCAAGCAGCACCACCATCAAGCGCATTCTCACTGATTTACCTCCCTGCGCGCGTAGAAGAACTCGTAGATACTGGGAACCAGGAACAAGGTCAGGACGGTGGACACCGCCAGGCCCCCGACGGCGGCGCGCGCCAGCGGCGCGGAGGCTTCCGACCCCTCGCCCAGCTTGAGTGCAATCGGCATCAGCCCCGCGACCGTTGCCAGCGCAGTCATCAGGATCGGCCGCATCCGGATGCGGGCCGAATCCACCACCGCGCGGCGCAGCGGTTCGCCCTGACGGCGGCGTTCGTTGGCAAAGTCCACCAGCAGGATCGAGTTGGAAACCACGATTCCGACCATGACGATGATCCCCATAAAGGATTCGATGTTAAGCGTGGTGTCGGTCGCCCACAGGGTCCAGATGACGCCGATCAGTCCCATCGGCACGGCAAACATGATGATAAAGGGATCCAGAAAGGAGCGAAACTGTGCGACCATCACCAGGTAGAGCAGCACGACGGCGAGCGAAAGCCCCAGCCCGAAACTGGAAAACGATTTCTGCATCGCCGCCACCGAACCGCGGTAGGCAATCGACACGTTGGGCGGCAGTTCAAGCCCCTGGCGCAGACGCTTTTCGATCGCCGCCTGCGTGCCGCCGAGGTCCTGTGTGCGGGGCGAGACCAGCACGTCGACCACGCGCTGGATGTTGTAATGGTCGGCCTCGGAGGGATTGCTCTCATGCACGATGGCCGCGACGTCGCGCAGCAGAAGACTCTGGGCATGACCGCCTTCGCCGCTGTAACCGCGGATCGGGATGTTCTGCAGCGCCTGGACCGCGTCGAAGCCCGAGGCGGCTTCGCGGTATTGCGCAGTCAGAAAGTAATCGTCGTTGTTGTGATGGTCGATCCAGATCGAGGGCTGAATGTAGAGGTTGGAATCCAGCGCGGTAATTACCGATGATATCACCTGCTTTTGCGTAAGCCCCAGCCGCGCGGCCTTGATCCGGTCAACCTTGATATTGAGCGTTGGATACTCAGCCTCCTGTGGAATAAAGGTCTGCGACACCTCGGGCATTGCCTGGATCAGGCGCTGCACCTGGAAGGCGGTGGGAAAGAGGATTTTGAATGTAGGACCCCTCAGTTGCACATCGATCGGGGCCTGCGCGCCGAAATTCAACACCGCGTCGATGATGCTGCCCGAGGAGAACAAGGTAGCGGCCTCGGGAAGCTCCTGCGGTAGAATACGCATCAGCCGCTGCACGTAGTATTTAGTGGGCTTGCTGTGGCCCGGCTTCAATTCGACCTCGATAAAACCCGTTTCCTGCGAAGCGTTGGGTGAGTAGATGGCGGAGATGCTGGGCGCCAGACCGATGTTGGATACCACCATGTCGAGGTCGGCGCGCGGGATCACGCGGCGAATCACACTTTCGATTTCCTGGGCGAGGGCGGTGGTCAATTCCAAACGCGTCCCCGGAGCGGCGCGGAAATTGATCGTGAAGGTGCCGGCGTCGGTTTCGGGAAACAACTCGGTGCCCAGGCGCGGATACATCGCTGCGCTGGCGACAAACAGCAGCGTAACGCCCAACACCAGCGCCAGCTTATGGTCAAGGCATCGCGTCAGCATCCGTTCGTAGCGATGTGCGAAGCGCTCGTAAACCCGGTTGAAAGCGGCCAGCAGCCCGCCGCCGGCTTCGCCCTCGGCCGCCTTGGCGTCCTCGACGGTTAGAAAGCGGGCGCAGAAAATCGGGATCACGCTCATCGCCATCACGTAGGAGGCCGCCATCGACAGCACTACCGCCAGCGCCAGCGCGCTGAACAGATACTTTGCCACCCCGAACAGAAACATCACCGGAACGAAAACGATGCAGGTGGTGACCGTCGACGCCAGCACCGGCAGCGCCACCTCCTGCGCGCCGTCCAACGCCGCTGCCGTGGGCTCCTTGCCCAACTCCAGATGGCGGTTGATGTTTTCCAGCACCACCACCGAATCGTCCACCAGGCGCCCGATGGCCAGCGCGAAGCCGCCCAAAGTCATGATGTTGATGGTTGAACCGTTGAGGTACAGGCCAACGGCTCCCGCCAGGATCGACAGCGGGATGGAAAGGAAGATCGCCAAGGTGGAGCGAAAACTGCCCAGAAAGATCAGGATCATCAGCGAGGCCAGCACCGAGCCTGACACCGCCTCGTGCGCCAGGCTTCGCACCGCCTGGCGGACGTAGATCGACTGGTCGAAGATGGTCTTGAGCTTCATCCCGGGCGGGACGCCGAACACCTTGGGGAGCAGGGTCTTGACGCCGTTGACGACCGAGATGGTGTTGGCGCCGACCTGGCGCAGAATCGGGACATAGACCGACGGGCGGCCGTCGATCAGCACCTTGTTGTATTGGATCTGCGAAGAATCCTCCACCTTGCCGACATCGCCCAGCAGCACCGGCGCCTGCCCGCGCCCGATCTTGACCGGCACGTCATTGATGTGATCGATCTCGGGAATCATGCTGTTGGAGTATATGTAGTAATCGAGCGGACCGATTTTGGCGTCGCCCGCGGGCATGATCAGGTTGGACTGGTCGATGGCATGCACGACATCCATCAGTGACATGCCACGCGCCTGCAGCGCCTGGCTGTTGACGTAGGCCATAATCTGGCGGAACTTGCCGCCAAATGGAATCGGTACCGACGCGCCGGCGACAGTGGCAAGCTGGTTGCGGACGTTGTAGCGCGCCTGGTCCTCCAGTTGCGTTTCGCTGTAGCCCTTGCCCTCCAGCGTCACCAAAACCACTGGCAGCGAGGAGGCGTCGTACTGCAGCACCAGCGGCGGCAGCGTGCCGGGCGGCATGATCCCCAAATCCGCCATCGCCAGCGTTCCCATCTGCGCGGCCGCCGACGCCGCATCGGTGCCGGGCTGAAAGAAGACCTTGATGATGCTGACGCCGGCCAGCGAACGCGATTCGATGTGCTGGATATTACTGCCCAGGGTGAAAAAGCGCTCGTAGCGGAAGGTGATGTTGTCCTCCATGTCCAGCGGCGGCATCCCCTGGTAGAAGGTCGCGATCACCACTGCCGGAATCTTGATGTCGGGGAATACGTCGACCGGCATTTTGGTGAACGCCGTCAAACCCAGAATCGTGATCGCCAGTGCGCCGACGATTATCGTGTAAGGATTGCGCAGTGCGAATTTCGGCATCGCTAATTCTCCATTGGATACGCCCGTCCGTTCACAGCCGGTTCGCCCGCGGCTTGACCGTCAGCACCGGGCAGGCCGCCTCGCGCACGACGGCTTCGGCAACGCTGCCCAAGATCAGGTGTGACAGCCCGGTTCTGCCGTGCGTCGCCATCACGATCAGGTCAGGTTCGAGTTCGGCCGCCACTTCCATGATCACGGTTTCCGGGACCCCGCTGCGGATGAGGACCTGATAAGACACTCTGCCATCCAGCCGCTTGCCGGCCGCCTTCTCCAGCCATTCCCGCGCCGCACGTTCCCAATGCGGATGCGGTTGGATAGCGACCGGTGCATCCATGTCCGCAGCGGGTGTGCGCGCCACGTGCAGGAGATAGAGAGTTGCGCGGTTTCGTTCGGCAATCTCGAGTGCATACTCCAACGCCGCAAGCGAACTGTCGTCAAGGTCGACCGGACATAGAATCTTGCTTACCTCGAACATTTAGGTTTCCTATCGGTTGTACCGATTCACACGTTGGCCGCGTGACCATCCACTAGCGGCGCGAACGCCGGCTTGGTGACGAAGCGCTTCTGCACGCGCCCATCGGGCCAGGGCGGTCGCGCAGTGTTTTGCGCCGGCCGGCGCGCGGCCCGTGCGGCTCCGCGGTGCGCCCGGCGCTGTCAGTGCACCCGGTCCGAGGAGCCGTGCCGCGCGCAATTTCCGGGTCGGCGGCATCACTGCCGCGCTGGGCCACAATCGCTTTGATGAAGGGGTCGCAGGCGGCCAGGTGGTGGCTCTTTGACGCTTGGCCGAAAAGAAACGCTGCGGCCCGCCACAATGCGCCGTCAGCCGCGATGTGCCGGATAGTCAACAGTTCGGCCCAGATGCGGCGGATGGTCCTGGAGTAGCCTGATGAAATATCCATTGTGTCTGCCATAAGCCCACAAATTTGTACGCGGGGCGCCGGCTTCACGCGGCTGCCGCGCAAGACTGATGGCCTGAGGTTTCAGGCCCATTGGTCGCGAATGAAAAAGATGTGGAGCGGAACGGCTAGAGGCTGGGGTCCGAGTCGCCCGGGTCCGCCGGCGGTGTGTGCCGGTAGCTGGGCGAGAATAGAATGGGCCAATTAGGGGATTGGCGGACCTGGTGAAGTCGACCTGATTGCTGTGGGTTATCGGCCATGACCGGCAGAACTCTGCCCGCCAGGGCAGCGAGCAGCGCCTGGCCCTGCGGCCCACCCGCCGACACCTCGAAAAAGGTGTGACGCTCAAGTTGTGGATGCACCGGGCTTAGTTGCGGCGCACGGCCCATGCCCACCCGAGCCAGCGGATAGGTTGCCGCTGCCATCGCAAGCGCGCAGAACAGTACCGTCAAAATAAGATGAGGCAGTATTCGCGAGCGCGTGGGGATTTTCATGCCGGTGCAATTAAAAATAGTGAGCGGCGCGGACATCGTCAAGACGGACTTGCGCGACCGCGCACAACGGTTGCCTAATTGCGCACCGCGCGGGTCATCGCAGCAGGCGGGTTGCGCCGAATATCGCCAGCATTCCCACTGCGGTGGCCACTCCCACCAGCGGCGAGTCGTGCTCGCGCGCTTCGGGCAGCAAATCCGAGGCGCCGATATACAAGAACGAGCCGGCGAAGAACGCCAGCACCCAGGGCAACACTCCCGTGTGCACGTGAAACATAAGTGTCGCGGCCGCGCCCACCACCGGCGCCAGCATGTCGATCGCCAGCCAGAAGGTGGCGCGCTGCAGCGGATTGCCGTGCGCCAGCACGACCGTCACCGTGTTGAGGCCGTCGCTGAGGTCATGTGCAATCACCCCCATCGCGATCAGCAACCCGATGCTGAAGTTGGTCTGAAAGCCGATGCCGATCGCGACACCGTCCAGAAAGCTGTGAAAGGCCAGCCCCGCTGCCGTCCACGCGCCCAGTTCCTGCTCATGCGCGCTGCGCGCATGAGCATGCTCGCGCGCCCGATGCATCGCCGTGTAGCGCTCCAGCGCAAAGAAGGTCAGGAACCCCAGCGCCGCCACCGGCATGTGCGAGGCGCCGCCGTCGAGGGCGAAGACCTCGGGCAGGATATCGAACAACGCCACTCCCAGTACGGCGCCGCAACTGAAGCCCAGCAGCAGATGCAGGCGGTCGCGCAAGTGAACCGCGGCCAGACCGCCCAGTCCGGTCGAAATCAATGTGATGCAGGCAAACATCAGCGGCATCGATCGCATGGCGCGATCGAGATTATCCGGTTGGACGGGGCCAGGCGACTCGCCGGCGCGATGGTCTCAGCCGCCGCCGCGCTGGAGCACCGCCGGATTGATCACGTTGCTGGGCGTTCCCGCCGCATAGTCAAGAATCTGGTCGAAGCAGACCGCCATGATGGATTCCAGTTGAGCGCGTTCAACGTAACCCAGATGAGGCGTGCAGATGACGTTGTCCATCGCCAGCAGCGGATAATCAGGCGGGGCAGGCTCCTCCTCGAACACGTCCACCGCTGCCTTGCCCGGCCGTCCGGCGCGCAGCGCCGCCGCCAGCGCTCCGGGCGCGATGATTCCGGCGCGGCTGGTATTGACCAGCAGGGCGGTGGGCTTCATGAGCGCCAGATCGTCGGCGGTGACGAGGCCGCGCGTTTGCGGAATCAGGGGTATATGCAAGGAGAGCACGTCGGATTCGGCGAACAGAGCTGCTCTTGAGGCGGCAACTTCAAAGCCGTCGGCGGCAGCGCGGTTTTTCGACGCCTCGCGTCCCCACGCGATCACCCGCATGCCGAAGGCCTTGCCGTAGCCCGCCACCACCCCGCCAATCAGCCCGTAGGCGTAGATGCCCAGCGTCTTGCCGCGCAGGCCCGTGCCCACCGGCCACGCCTGCCACTTGCCGGCTTTAAGCGCGGCGACCTCCTGTGGCATGTTGCGCAGTGCCGCGATTACCAGTCCCCAGGTAAATTCCGCGGTCGCGTAGGAAGGAACCCCGCCGCCCATCCGCGAGCAGAACACCACTCCGCAGCGCGTGCACGCGTCCACGTCCACGTGCGGATAGGGGCCCAGATGGCTGATGATTTTCAATCGGTCCAGCCGTTCCAGCAGCGGCGCGCCAATCGGCGTGCGTTCGCGAATCAACACCAGCGCCTCGGTGTCTTTCAGCCGCCGCGCCAGAATCTCGACGTCCTTGGTATGGTCGTTCCAGATCGCAACGTGGTGGCCGGCGAGTTTGGCGAAACACGCCATCCCCCGCACCGCGTCCTGATAGTCGTCAAGAATCGTGATCTTCATCCTCGTCTCACTGCTAAGCGCCGTGCGCCTTTGCATTTGCATATCCCGGCGCGCGAAAAAAGAGCAAGTTGAAATCCGGCGGACGTGGCCAGCGGTTGCGGTACGCGTATGGATCGCCTCGAACGCGGCCGGCAGCGCCCGGCCCCGCGCCGGAAAGGAGCATTCCATGATTAAGGTAATCGGGCTTATCAAGCGCAAACCGGGCATCAGCCGGCAGGAATTCCTGCGCCACTGGAAAGAGGATCACGGCCCGCTGGTCATGAGTATTCCGCAGCTTGCCCGCCATATCCGCAAGTACGTGCAGGTCCATCGGGTGAGCGTTCCCGCCCTTGACGCGCAGGAGCGCTACGGCCAGACCGCGCTGCCCGCCGAGTACGACGGGGCGGTGGAGATGTGGTTCGACAGCCCCGAGGAAATGCAAAATGCGTTCGCCGTGCTGGCCGACCCCGTGATTTGCAGGCGCCTGCGCGAGGACGAGGACAGCTTTATCGACAATTCCGCCAGTCTGTCGGTGATGGTCGGCGAGGAGTTTACGATTTACGAGCGCAAATGAAGCCCGGGCGGAGCGCCCGGGCCGCGCACGATCTTGCGCGGCCTTGAAACTCTACCTTTGGTGCGGACGTCAGGGCCTGGGGAAAAAATCTGAGTGGGCGCGGGCCGCCGTGCCCGCTATCGACGCGCGAGCATCTTGCCCGCGCCACCTTGTTCCTGTGCGGTGGCGCCAGCGCCAGAGGCTCGCGAGCCGAAAGCGGGCGCGGCGATCCTTCCGCTATTGAATCGCCCAGTTCCCGCTACGAGGCCGTTTGTGGCGCGCTGCGCGAGCCGCAATCCCAAGCAAGTTCCATACGTCTTCAGCCCGTGACTTGCGAAGCGCTTCAGCGCGGGGCCGCGCCGGCGCCCTGGTTGAGGTAGCGTGCCGCGTTGCGATGGATCAGTTGCAGGGCGTCCTCATGGGGCTGGTAGGGCGCCTCCAGCCTGGCGACCTCGTCGGCGGTCAGTTGAAAATCCACGGCCTTGACCGCGTCGTCGATATGCTGGCGTTTGGTGGCGCCGATTATCGGCGCCGTCATTGCCGGGGTCTGCAGCAGCCAGGCCAGGGCGACCACCGCGGGAGAAACGCCGCGCGCCGCTGCGATCTCCGCGACCACATCGACCATGTCGTAATCGTCAGGCCGATAGCTCTGGGCCAGCGGATCGCTTTGTGCCCGCAGGCGCAGCGCCTTGCCGCTGCGGTCGCGATTTGCGGTCAGAAAGCCGCGCGCCAGCGGCCGCCACGGGATCAGACCGATTCCCTGGTCGAGGCACAGGGGAATCACCTCGCGCTCGTCCTCGCGGTAGATCAAATTGTAGTGATTTTGTACGGAGACGAAACGATGCCATCCGTGCTCGCGGGCCAAAAACAGCGCCTTGGCCAGCATCCACGCACTGGTGTTGCTCACCCCGAGGTAACGGACCTTGCCCGCGCGCACCACCGAGTCCAGCGCCTCCAGCGTCTCCTCCAGCGGCGTCGACAGGTCCCAGCCGTGGATCTGGTAGAGGTCGATGTAATCCATGCCCAGCCGGCGCAGCGACGCGTCGCAGGCGTCGATGATATGCTTGCGGCTCAGCCCCGAGCCGTTGGGCGCGTTGCTCATCACGCCGCCCACCTTGGTAGCTATGACCACTTCCTCGCGCCGCGCCATCTCGCGCACAAAGCGTCCGGTAATTTGCTCGCTGACGCCGTTGGAATACATGTCGGCGGTATCGAAGAAATTGATTCCGCTCTCAAGCGCATGCGCGTAATGCTCGCGCGCCTCACCCTCTTCGAGCACCCACGGCTGCCAGGACTTGACGCCATAACTGCCGCATCCCAGGCAGATCCGGGACACGGTCAGACCCGTTCGACCAAGTTTCGTGTATTTCATGAGCCGCAAACTAGCCGGGCGCGCGCAAATGTCAAATGGCTGTGGTGCGGAGCATTCGCGCATGGGCCGCGAGGGTGCTAGAAGTGACTGTTCAGGGCGAAAATAAATCCGGCCGGGGGCGCCTATGCCATACGACCTGTTGATCAGGAACGGAACCGTGGTGGACGGAACTGGCGCGCCGCGCTTCGTGGGCGACGTCGCGGTCAGCGGCGGCACCATCGCCGCCATCGGCAAGCTCAAGGACGGCGCCCGCCGCACGCTCGACGCGTCGGGCCTGGTGGTGGCGCCCGGCTTCGTCGATCCCCATACTCATTACGACGCGCAGATCTGCTGGGACCCGCTTGTTACGTGCTCGTCGTGGCATGGCGTCACCTCGGTCGTGATGGGAAACTGCGGAGTGGGAATTGCGCCGTGCAAGCCCGAGGTGCGCGAGGTCGCGACCTGGGATCTGGTCAACGTCGAGGGCATCCCCTACGACGTCCTGTCCAAGGGGATTACCTGGGATTGGCAGACTTTTCCCGAATTCATGGCAGCGGCGCAGCGCCGCAGGATTGGAATCAACGTCGCCTTTCTGGCGCCGCTCACCCCGTTTCGCCATTTCGTGATGGGCGAGGAATCGCTGGAACGCGCGGCGCGTCCCGACGAGATCGCCAAAATCGCCGCGCTGCTGCGCGACGCCGTCGCCGCCGGCGCGGTCGGCTTTTCGACCACGACGTTCACTCAACACATCGGTTTCAAAGGCCGTCCGCTGGCCTGCCGGCTGGCCAGCCGCGACGAGCTTAAGGCTTATGCCAACGTGCTGCGCGAGCTTGGCAAGGGGGCGATTGAAATATCGCTGACCCAGGTGATCGGCGTGCTTTCCGAGCAGGAGTACGCGCTGTTGGATCTGCTGCTCACCGAAAGCGCGCGGCCTGTGACCTGGCTTACCGTGGTGGTGCGCGATGACAAGGGCACGCATCGCGAGACTCTGCGCAAGGCCGCCCCGCTGATCGAGCGCGGTGGCCTGCCGCAAGTCGCCTGCGTGCCCGCGATTCTCGAACTGGATTTGCGCGGACCGCAGTTGTTTGCCTACATGCCGTTTTGGGCGTCGGCTTTCAATCAACCCGTCGAGGTCCAGAAGAAGCATTACCGTGAGCCCGGCTTCCGCCAGGCCTTTCGCGAGGAACTGGCGCATCCGCAACTGATGGCGATCGATTTCAGACGGGTCGAGGTGATGCGTGTCATGAGCCCGCATCTCAAAGCGCTGGAGGGGCGTTCGGTGGCCGAGGTCGCCGCGCAGCGCAACAAGGACCCGGTCGACACGTTTTTGGACCTGGCCATCGAGGACAATCTGGAAACCCGCTACGCGTTGATTCCCGGCAACGATCAGCGGATGGCGGAGCTATTGGGCGATCCGCGCACGCTGATCGGCTTGTCCGACGGCGGCGCGCACGTCGATTCGCATTGCGAGGCCGGCTATGCGACCTATCTGCTCGGCACCTGGGTGCGCGAGCGCGGAACCATCGAACTGGAGCACGCCGTCAAGCGCATCACCTCGGAGCCCGCGCAGTTCTTCGGCCTGTGGGACCGGGGAAGGCTTGCCGAAGGCATGGCCGCCGATATCACGATCTTCGACCCGGACATGATCGGCTGCGCCCGGCGCCAGGAGATGCGCGCCGATTTGCCGGCCGGCGGCCAGCGCCTGGTGATGCCGGCGCGCGGCGT
>Ga0070740_10002041_pt1 | contig 25109 bp, 20 predicted proteins | sample Coa_R2_FD_67286 | JGI IMG/M metagenome (GOLD analysis project Ga0070740, IMG submission 67286) | Surface soil microbial communities from Centralia Pennsylvania, which are recovering from an underground coalmine fire - Coalmine... | ecosystem: Environmental > Terrestrial > Soil > Unclassified ...
CAGGAGCAACGCATAGAGGACAGCCTCTTGTACGGTGATCTCCAGCGAACCGACGCCCGGCAGGCGTTTGGGAAAGGGAAGCGAGGCCGCATAGCAGCCGAGCAGCGTCGCTTGCATGTGACCGGTGACGCGCACGAGCACTATCACGGCCAGGAGCGCGGCTACTGCGCCGATAATGCCAGTCGCCAGCTTTGGGGAAATGCTCGCGAGGGCTCCACCGCACGCGGTGACGCATGCGACAATCACGGCCGTTCGCGGAACTACCAGCGCGGGACTGTTCCTGTACACGTTCATACCCATCTCCCTTCGAGTGGAATACGGATTGTTAGTAACGCGTTCCTTGCGTCAGACGTGCCACCGTTTGCAAGAGACCCGCTAACCCGACAGGCGAGATCGCCGAGCTAACCTGCTTAAGTAGGCGGGCAAGCCGCGCGCGCTCATCGGCATCGACGATACCCAGGGCGATGCACAGCGCCGCGTATACCGCGACGCCGGCAACCAGAGATAGCAACAAGGCAAGGTAATTGTTCCCTGTGGCCCTACTTGTGAGCGCAACCACGAGTCCCATGGCGACCGATGCCATGGCGATCCGCACGACGACTGACAGATCCAGCAGTTGCCAGACGGACGTCTTGAGCCGGCGTGTCATGACCACGACACCGCTGGCTGCCATGAAGGCCATGCCGCCGCTGTTCGCCAGGCCGGCGCCGACGAGCCCGAGGCGCGGATCAAGCAGCAGGTTGAGCAGGAGATTGACGATACCCCCGCCGGCAATGCAGGCGGCGACGCGCCCCGGCGTGCCCATGCCGCCGGTCACGGCGCCGTTGAACATCGACACCACGTTGAAGACGAGACCTATGCTCAGATAGGTTAAGGCGGGTGCCGCGACGGCGAAACCGCTTCCAAAGAGACGCATGATCGCGGGCGACAGCGCCGCCGTTCCGCAGGCCACCGGAAAGACAACGGCGCTGAGATAACGGAATGTGCGCCTAACAACGCGTATGATGCCGTCGCGGTCGCCGTGCGCATGGAGCTTGATGACCGTGGGATACAGGGTGCGACTGACCGACGACGTGACATTGGTGAGCCGCGAAAACAGCGTATATGCTCTGCCGTAGGCGCCGACGCTGCTTATGGGAACGAGAGCGGCCAACACGGCGGTATCGGCATATTCCAGCAACAGATTGCTGGCGTTGTTCGGCACCGAACGCATGCCGTAGGAAAGCATCCCGGGCAGCGCTCGGAAGGCAGCGGCGAGTTCCTTGGGGGTTGGCCACAGCGGCAACAGCTTGCTGACGACGACTATCCGCGTCACCACTGCCGCGACGCTGACCGACGAGGTGATGGCTACGCCCGCCAGCAGCGATTGACCGTACACGTGGGGCAGGACGACAGTCACGACAATCGCGAATAGCCCGGTTGCGACCGTGACCAAGAATTGATATTGCTGAACCAGCAGGCCCTGGATGACAAAGTCGAACAGACCGGCGAAGTTGCCGAAAACGAGATAGACCACGAGTAAGATGCCCAGCGGGGCGACAAGCTCGGGGTGATGGTAGACGTGGAGCAGAACGTAGCGTGCGACCATCATGAAGGGTATGGCCAGCAGCAGCGTGATTGCCCCGGAGAAGATGCCGGTAGCCCACAATAACGCCCCAGCCTCGCGCGAGCCCCGTTCTCGCCGGGCCATCTCGTAGTAGAAGCCGGACTGCTCGCCCAGGCTCGAGACCATGTTGAAGCCCTGGATCAGCAGGGTGAGGATGGCCAGTTGGCCCAGGATCGTGGCGCCAAGCATCCGTGCCATCAACACAGTACCGGCTAACCCCAGTATGGCCCCGGAAGCGGTTGTGGCCAGGGAGAATATCGTGGCGCGGCCGAAACGGGCCGCTACCTTCTCCTGCGAGTTGGCGCTCGGGCTCTCCATATCTAGCTGTGACACGGCTCAACTTTCATATTTCGTGGCCCGTCGCAAAGCGTGGACGTGTGGCTGGTACAGGTCAAGCAGTTGATCGACGTAACGATCCCAGGTGTGCGAGGTGAGGGCCTTCTGTCGTCCCCTCTCTCCCATGGCCCGCCGTTTCTCTGGATCACGCAGCAACGTCACGATGGCGTTGGCGAGTGCGTCCGGGTCGTCTGGTGGCACGAGGAGGCCGTTCACCTCGTGCTCCACTATCTCCGGCACGCCGTCCACCCGGGTGGCGACGATCGCCCTGCCGCAGGCCATGGCCTCCAGGTTGACGATGCCGAGCGGTTCGCGTAGCGAGGGCAGCACGAATAGCTCACATCCCATCATCCATCGGATGGCCTCGGCGTTGGTCAGCGCGCCCAGGAAACGTACTCGTTGGCCCAGGTTGAGTTGCGCCACCATCTCGCGCAGGTGTTCGCCTTCCGGACCATCCCCCACGACGAGGAGATCCACGTCGGGAACCATCTGGAGTACCGCGGGCATGGCACGCAACAGAATTGGTAGGCCCTTTTTCTTCACGAAGCGCGCTACCGCCAGAATGTAGGGGCGTCCATGTGACGGTCCCGGATCAGGCCGGGAAAAATCGCCCGGCGTGATTCCATCCCGTAAGACCGCCAAGCGGGGCGCCTGCTCGGGCAGGTACGGCCGCACGTCATCCAGGACGCTCGCCGAGCACGCCGTGACGGCGTCGGCTTGGGCGCAGAGCGACTGTAGGGCGCGCCGCATGATGGTGGATTGCTCCGGGAAGAGGTGAACGTCGTTGCCGCGTAGAGAGATGATCAGCCTCGCGCTGCCCCGATGTGGCATCAGTAGCGCCAGGTACGGTGCGTACTCCGCCACGAAATGCACGTAGATCAGGTCTGGCCGGAAGGCGAGCAGCGTGCGCAGCAATGCCAGAAAGGAATAAGCGCAGAGGAACGGAAACGCTTTGCGGCCCGGCAGCAGAAAGGGCACACCGCGCACGCGCACGCCGGCATGCACGTAGCGTCGCGGCTTCAGCCCAGGAACATTCGCCACCACCAGCACGTCATGCCCACGGCGCTGAAGCCCGCGGGCGATCTGATCCGACGCAACCTGGACCCCGCCTATTTCCGGCGGATACCCGCCCGCGACCACTAGAACGCGCATGTATCACCGTCCGTCCTCGGCAACGGCTCTATCATGGCTGCACCCTTGCCTCTGTCATCACGTGCCGCTCTCTGGAGTCGCCGATCACGTCTACAAGCACCGCCGCGGTGCGCGCAACCATGGTGTCCAGGCTGTAGCTCGAGGCGACTCTGGCTTTCGCCGCTGCTCCCAGTCGCCGTGCCTCACCCGGGGCATGGAGGAGATCCTGCAGGGCACGAGCGAGGGCGGACGCGTCTCCTGGCTTCACCAGGCGGCCCGCGGGCGGGTTGCCCAGAAGAGTTCGTGGACCGTCCAGGTTTGAGGCCACGGTGGGCAGGCCACAGGCCATGGCCTCGATCATCGCGGTTGGGCTCGTGTCGACGTCCAGGGTCAGGAGGGTGAAGATATCCGCGGCGTTGTAGTAGGGAGGGGTTTCCTGCCGGTGGACGGAGCCGACGAACGTGACCCGATCCTGTAGGCCGGAAGCCCGTGACTGTGCCTCCAGGCTGGCTCGCTCAGGTCCGTCGCCCACGATGACCGCGCGCACCCGGACCAGGCCCGGCGTCGTCGCCAGCGCCTCCAGGAGGACGTGGACGCCTTTGGAGCGCTGCAAGCGACCTACGGACAAAATGACGGGATCATCGGCGACGAAGCCCAGGGCCCGGCGCTTGGTCTCGCGGAGCGCCACGGAGGGGGAAAAGAGGTCGAGATCAATGCCAAGGGGGATGACTTCCAGGCGGTGTGGTGCGACAAGGCGTGCTCGACGCACCACGTCGGCAATGTGCGGGGCCACTGCGATAACCCGGTCCGCCCGCCCCATGTACACGCGATCCATCGAGGCGAGGGTCCACAGCCGCTGAGGAACGTGGCGCACATATCGGGCAACGTGCCGCACAGATCGAGCACGCCGTATTTCGTTGGCAAGCGCATCCAGCACCGATCCGTGCGCCACGACGACGAGGGGTACATAGCGTCGCCTGAAATTGCGCACCCATCCCAAGGCGCCGGATTGTTGGCTCACCACCACATCGAAAGGGTCGTCCCTGTCCAGGTCGTCGAACGCGGACGCGCTACCGGTCCACCACGCGGCGCTATTTTGCCCCGGTATGGTATTGGGAACGAACACGGTGCGGTACGGCGCCGTCTCGCCGGCCGGCACCGGCGCACCGGCGGGTTGAGCCGTCGTGATCACCACCACGTCGTGTCCAACGGCGCACAGACTACTGGCAAGAACGTGTCCATACTGCTCCATACCGCCGCGCACGCCGTGCTCCAGCGTGATCCGCGACATTATGCAAATCCTCACCAAGCCCACCTCATCATCACAAGAGTTGTACGCTGTTACATCAGCGCGCAGCGCCAAGCGTCTCACGGACGGTGCCCGTGCGCAACATCACCTTCTCCGCCTCGCCGTAGCTGTCGGTGAGGCCGGGATGGTTCGCGGCCCATGCGACGTACTCGTCGACGACCTCGCGTGGCGTCTTTGTCGTGCGCCAGCCGAGGGACTGCAAGGCGCGCGTGTCGGAGAAGACGTGCCGCGTGTCGCCGAAGCGATACTGCCCCGGCACGCGGGGTCTGATGTCGGTGCCGACCGAACGCGCCACCATCTCCCCGAACTCGAGCACGGTCGTGGCGTGGCCGCCACCCACGTTGAAGGACCGGAAGTCAGCCCGCGGATCCTCGAGCACCAGCAAGTTTGCCCTCGCCACGTCACCCACATAGACGTAGTCGCGCAGCTGGCCGCCGTCCTCGTAGGCCACCGGTTCTTTGCCCAGCAGCATGCGCGTGGCGAAGATCCGTAGCACGCCTGAATAGGCGTTGGTGAAGCTCTGCCGCTGCCCCTGCACGATAGAGTAGCGCATGCACACGCTGGGAATGCCGTACCGGCGGCCCAGATTGAGGGCCACCATCTCCTGCGTGTACTTGCTCATCGCATACTGATTGTGCGGATTGACGCGCCCCTCGTCGGTCCAGACGGGCTCTAGCGTGGCGTCGCAACCGAGGCAGAGGGGCTCCCACTGCCAGTTGCGCAATTGCTTCTCGGGGCGTAGCTCCGGATACCGCACCGCGGCATCCTGGCTGGATGCTTGCACCGTAATCGGGCAGGCCGGGTTGGGACAGCGGTACTTGGCCTCCCCGTAGGTAGCCTGCGACGAGGCGACGACGACCTTCTCGATGGGCAGCCTGTGCTCCACGATGAGCTCATAGAGCAGAGAAGTCCCCACCGTGTTGATGTGGAAGAAGGTTGAGAAGTCGGTCAGGTAGTCCTGGTAAGCCGCCAGGTGGATCACGGCATCGACCCCGCGCAGGGCGCCAAGCATGTCCTCCCGGCTACGGACGTCGCCTTTGACGAACTCAGCGTCCGCCGGCACATACGGAGGCTTCTCGCCCGTCCGGTGGACGGGCGGGCGGAGCGCATCGAGGATACGGACGCCATAGCCGCGGGCCAGCAGCAGGTCGACGGTGTGCGAGCCGATAAAGCCGGCTCCGCCCGTCACAAGGATTTTCTTCGCCATGTTTTTCCTCACGCTCCTCTACACAACACCCCGACGGTCGCGACCATGATCTGTAGATCCAACAGCAGGGACCGCCGCCGAATGTAATCCAGATCGAGGGCGACCATCTCCTTGAAGGAGATGCGCCCGCGCCCGCGCACCTGCGCCAGCCCCGTCAAGCCGGGCAAGACGGCCAGGCGGGCCTTGGTCGCGTCGTCGTAGAACTGATACTCGAACTCAATAGGGGGACGGGGACCCACCAGGCTCATCTCTCCGCGCAGCACATTGATCAACTGCGGGATCTCATCGAGGCTCAGCCGGCGGAGCAGCCGCCCGACAGGAGTGATCCGCGGGTCGCGCACGACCTTATAGATGGGCCGTTCCTCGCCCGTGACGGGGTCGCGTTCGACGGCAAACGGCTTGCCCTCCTTGATATTGCGCTCCAGGAAGGCGCGATGGGCACTGTCGTCGTTGTGGTGCAGCATCGTGCGGAATTTGTAGTAGGTAAAGGGCCGCCCTCCCCGGCCGATCACGCTACGGGTAAAGAAGACGGGGCCGGGCGAGGTGAGCTTGATCGCCGCCGCGATGGCCAGCCAGAGCGGGCTGAACACAACCAGGATGCCCCCGGCCAGCGCACAGTCGAGCAGGCGCTTTGTCCCGGCATACAAGCAATGGCTTGGAGGAACGGCGACGGGCGGCGTCTCATAGGCTGCTCCAGCACGGCTGATCGGGCGCCTCCCCTCGACACCCCTGCTAGCGGCGTACTGTTCGCTCGTGCCGGCACCAGTGGACGCGATATCCGGGGTTCGCGCGCTCGAGGCAGGGTCCTCTTGTGTCTCCGCCTCCGCGATCATGTCCATACTCCCTTCCAGGTCCACACGTGCACGCGACATTGGCTGACGTGCGGGTCGTTGTCAGTGGGAGGATAGTAGCGATAACGGGCAGAGAAAAATAGCCCGTTTGGGGTATTGTCGCAACCGCCCCGCGTGCAGCACAGTACATCCTGTCGTCTGGATGGAGCAAGAAAGGGATTCGTAAGATGGGGACTTCCCTGCGGGAGGACGTGCGCAACTATCACACGGCGCTGCAACAGGCTCTTGCCCAGTTGCCCATGGAGACCGTCCATTGGATCACGCGCGAGCTGATCTCGGTCTACGAGCGTGGCGGCCAGATCTTTGTCTTCGGCAACGGCGGCAGCGCCGCGACGGCTTCGCACATGGCCTGTGACCTGGGCAAGAATACGGTGACATACGGTCTGCCCCGGCTCCGCATCCAGTCGCTCACCGACAATACGCCGTTGATCACGGCCCTGGCCAACGACCTCGGCTATGAGGCGATCTTCGCCGAGCAACTGGCCCAGGCTGCCGTCGGACCCGATGACCTCGCGATTGCCATTAGCGGCAGCGGCAACTCTCCGAACGTGCTCAATGGCGTGGCCCTGGCCGCTGCTGCCGGCGCGCGGACAATTGGCCTGACGGGCTTTAGCGGGGGGCGGCTGGCGCAGGTCGCCGACATCTCGCTTGTCGTCCCGAGCGACTGCATGGAGATCATCGAGGACGTCCATCTCATGGTCAGCCATGCCATCACGACAGCCGTACGCGGTGCGTTGCGGCAGCGCGTGGCCATCGCGGCCTGACTGCGATGCGTCCAGCTATCTTTCTCGACCGCGACGGCGTCATCAACGAGAATCGCGCCGACCACGTCATGGCATGGGAGCAGTTTGCGCCGGTCCCCGGCGCGCTGGCCGGCCTGCGCAAGCTCACAGCTCTCGACCTGCCAATCATCGTGATCACGAACCAGGCCGTTGTCGGGCGTGGCGACTTACCCGAAGAGGCGCTCGCGGCGCTTCATGGCAACATGTGCCGGCTGATCGAGCGCCACGGCGGGCGCATCACCGCCGTCTACGCCTGTCCGCACCGGCCCGAGGACCGCTGTGCCTGCCGCAAGCCTCGGCCGGGTCTCTTTGTCCGGGCGGCTCGTGACCACGACCTTGACCTGGCATCCAGCTATTTTATCGGCGACGCGTTGACGGATATCACCGCCGGGCAGGCCGCCGGCTGTACCACCGTCCTGGTGCGCACCGGGCGCGGGCTGGCCCAGATGTTCTCGCCACACGCACAACCGTACAGCGGCTTCTACGTGGCGCAGAACCTGCCGCACGCGGCCCGCTTCATCGCGCGCGAGCTGGCGCGCAAGCAAGGGAGGCAACGTCGCTTCATGGATCTTCGTATGGGATTCTACGATGTTCAGTTCATCTGATACCTCAACAATTCTGGCTCGGGCGCCGCTGCGGCTGAGCTTTGCGGGCGGCGGCACCGATCTGCCCGCCTATTACGAGCGCTACGGCGGACTGGTGTTAAGCACGACGATCAGTCGCTCGGCCTACGCGCTGCTCGCGCCCGGCGACTACGACGAGGTGCACATCGTCTCATCGAACTATCGCACCGTGCACACCGATCGTCGCGACAGCAGTTTGTCCCTGCCCTGGGCGGTTATCCGGGCGATGCGCGTGGAGCGGGGCGCCAGCATCTTCCTCTCCTCCGACGTGCCCCCGGGCACGGGGTTGGGCTCGTCAAGCGCCACCGCGGTGGCGCTGATTACGGCCGTCGCAGCGTGGCGCGGACGGACCTTCAGCCCGATGGACGCGGCGGAGCTGGCGTCACGGGTCGAGATCGTGGATTTGGGGCAATCGATTGGCAAGCAGGACCAGTATGCTGCCGCCCACGGAGGCATCAATCTCTTCGCGTTCGGTGCGGATGGCGTCAGGGTCACGCCTGTTACGGTGAGCGATGAGGTGCGCCGTGGCCTGGAGAGGCACCTGACCCTCTATTTCACCGGTAGCACGCGCCAGGCGGGGACGATCCTGAAGGAGCAGCATGCCCGCATTGCGCATGGCGAGTCGCGCACGATGGAATCCCTGCACGCGCTCAAAGAGTACGTGGCGCCGATGTATGCGGCGCTGCAGGCCGGGGACTACACGACGATGGGGGCGCTCCTGCACGAGGCGTGGCAACTCAAGCGGCGTGTCAGCAGCGGCATCAGCACCGGCGCCATCGACCTGGCCTATGACACGGCTCGCGCCGCGGGCGCGCTCGGCGGCAAGATCACCGGCGCGGGTGGAGGCGGCTTCCTCCTGCTCCTGACCCCTCCTCACGCCCAGGATGCCGTGGACACGGCCCTGCGTCCGCTCGGCCTCCGGCGCATGGCGTTCACCCTGGAGCCACGCGGCGCACACACCATTGGAATAGGGACAGAGGGACAGTGCGACACGTACGACACAATGGTCCTGCCACCCGTCGGGGTGGGATACAGCTACGCCTGATACGTTATTGCTAGCTCCGGCGCGCTATAGCGAGGAAGCGTCGGGGCGGGATATAGCTACGCCTGATACGGGCGGATAGCGGAAGGAGTGCCGTCCATGGCCGTGTCCGAGCAGCCCCTGGCGCGGACGGGAACGCGTGCCGCGCCTTCGGTTCCTCGGCTCAGTCGCCCGTCGTGGCGCGGTATGCGATACATTCTTGTTCCGCTGGGCGATGCAGGCGCCGGGGCGCTGGCATTTGGCCTGGCCATCGCGCTACGCTTTCGCCTGGCACCTGCCGTCGATCCACGCCTGGCGATTGTCCCGCCACCGCCGCATTTCTTCAGCGCGGCCTTCTGGCTCTACGTGCCTCTGCTGGTGGCGGTTCTGGGTCTCAGTGGCGCCTATCGCACGTCCCTGGCCTGGACGAATGCGGTCGGCGCCCGTACCGTCGTTCAGAGCGTCACCATTGCGTTGATGAGCCTCCTGATGGTGACGTACCTGATCGACCGTGCGCACATGCTCCCGCGCGGCTGGTTGCTCGCCGTGTGGTTGCTCGCTTGCAGCCTGATCGTCGGCGTGCGCTTGCTAGGGCGCGCCCTCGTCCGATACCTGGCATCGGCCGGTGTCCTCGCGCGACGCGTCGTGATTGTCGGGACCCACTCGGAGGCGCTGACCATGGAATGGCTGTTGCGCCGCCAACCGTCCATGGGGCTGCGGACGGCCGGGTTCATCGCCGACGACGTCCCGGCCGGCACAGCCATTCAGGCCGGCAAGCTCGTCCTGGGCGGACTGAACGACCTGCGCGCGGTGATCGCGTCGCACCAGATAGATGTCGTGTTGATCTCCGCGCGCGCGCACGATCACAGCCAGGTGCTAGCCGTGATCGAGGCGACGCTTGGCACGCCGGCCGAAGTGGTCATGTCGCCCGACGTCTTCACGGTGTTGAGCACGGACGCCACGGTGGTGCCGCTGCCCGGCATGCCGATGGTGGCGCTGAGCAAGTTGCGGCTGAACTGGGGCGAACGCCTGGTGAAAGGGCTCTGCGACCGGCTGGTGGCGGCCACGCTCCTGGTGTTGCTGAGCCCCGTCCTGGCGCTACTCGCGGCAATCGCGTGGCGCTCTTGCGGTGGCATCTTCGAGCGCCACCCAGCCCTCGGTATCGGCGGCGTGCCGTTCATGGCGATCAAGTTCCGTACGACGCGGTTGGCGGGGCGGGCGCCGCTCGAGGGCCATTGCGAGCCACGGTTGGACGCGCTTGCGCTGCGCCGTGGCAAAGGACTGCCCGTTCGTGACGACCCGAACGTGACCCCGTGTGGCCGCATCCTGCGCCGGACGAGCCTGGACGAGTTGCCCCAGCTATGGAACGTGCTACGGGGCCACATGAGCCTGGTCGGGCCGTACAAGGTTGCCCCGGACGATCTCCCGCACTACGGCGCCCGCTGGCTCAGCATCGTGACGCTCAAGCCGGGCATCACCGGTATGGCACAGGTGCATGGGCGCGGTGAGCTGACGATCGAGGAGCGATCGATCCTCGACGCCGAGTACGTGCGCAATTACAGTCTGTGGCGTGACGTGGCCTTGCTCGCCGCCACCATCCCCGCCGCGATCCGGGGACGCGGCGCGTTCTGACGGCCGTTCAGAGAGGCCTTGGTAACCCGGAGACGCAGCGGCCCTCGGTCCGTGGTTGTGCTGTCGCTCCTCCTATGTTGGGGCGCGACAAGCCCGCGACAGGCGACGATCCGTTATCGAAGGTAATTCTGTAATCGATGGCTTGTTACAACAGTGCTTTCACGCCTCCTTCCTATGGAAAACTGTCGATCCCCTCTAAGGTCGTGGCGTCGCTCACGCGCATGGTTCCGGGGAGAGCATGCCAGGACGTCGAAAAGACGGTATCCCGCACAAGCCATGCATGCGCTACCCACGTCTTACCCCACGCACTGGCGCGCACCGTGATCGCGGCCGGGGGGCTACCGGGTTGCTTCTGCACGAGGAGACGATAGCCCTGTATGCCGGATAGGGTGGAGGCCGGCTCGCTGTAGCTCACGACGACGCTTCGCGTAGCGCCGGGTGGAATCTCGACGTAGCCGGCAACGAGCCTGCGGTCGCGCTCCATCTCATCGGGCCAGAAGGTATCGATGTAACCGGTCTGATCGTGCACCTGGCTCCCCGTGGGGACGGCGACACGGAGATAGTCTTGATAGTCCGTGCGCGGTATCCATACCGCTGTGTGCCGGATCCGGCTATGGTAGGTGATCGTCACACGGCTATCCAGCCCGCCATCCGGGCGGCGTTGTACGTCGTACTCGATCCGCTCGTCGATAAACGGGTTCAGCTTGCTATCGGTTACGTTCTGATCGAAGATAGCCAGGTAGTCGCCGCGGTCCGTGCGCAATGAGCCGTCCCAATGGGCCTGGCTAAGAGCTTGCGCAATGGGCGGATCAGCGACACTGGCGACGATCACCCGATCGGCGAAGGCGCTTTGTAGATGGGGAAGTAATCCCGCGAGGCGCGCGGCGCCCGCGTGCAGGAGCGCCCGGAGCAGCGCATGGTTGAGGGCGACGATGAAGCGCTTGCGATGCGGATTGGACTGCGCGCCGGAGCTATCGTGCGTGTAGTATTCTATTCGCTCCACCACGTTGGCCGCCGTGACGACCTCGTGGAAATCGGGCACTGCCAGGGGTCCTAGTCCGCGCAACAGGTCGGATACCAGAGGCGGTTGAACAGCCACGACGCCATCGAGATGGTGGCCGGTGACCATCTGGTAGATATGGGCGATCTGTCGGGCCGACGTGGGAAAGTCCGGCCAGAAATTGGCGTCGCGCAACTCGAGCGATCCGAAATCTTCGTAATAGAAGAGGGGCGCGGGAGCCGGAATAGAACGCGACGGCGGTACCTGTAGTTCCTTGCTGTCCTCGTAGTCGATCTGCGAGAGCCGGCCCCGGTTGAGGTTGATCAGGGCCGCCGATCCGATATACCCACCCGTTGCGCGCAGGTCGGCGCTGTCCTGATAGATCACGAGGTATGAGCGAGGCCCTTCGGCGCCAAGCAATGCGGGCAGCCCGCGCGCAATGGTGAGGGCGAGCGATAATGCGGGCTCCTGCCGATCGAAGCTAGCGAGCAGAGGGGCAATGCTTCCCGGAAGCGGCAGCCCAATCAGGCGCCGGCGCGCGGCGCGAAGCAGCGACAGTTGCCGCTGCGCGCGAATCAGGGATGGCTGTGCCTGCTCCAGAGCCGGGCCGATGCGCAAGAGTGGGCTGTCGTTGCCGGCACCGCCTTGCGTGGCCAGCGCGACAGGCCGCAATCCCTGGCTGAGGGTAGCGGCCATTCCAGCGGCCTCGCGGGCAAAGTCCAGCAGCGGCGCCACCGCCTGCAGTTGCCGGGCACGGCCGGGCAAGAGGTCACCATACGTCACCGCGAGGTTGCCCCACGGGCCCAACCGTGAGCGTGCTGCCGCGAACGACCGCTCGGCAGATTGGAAGTCCATGGCCGCGGACGTGAGGTGATCCGTGCGCAGGCTAGAGTGCGAGTTGCCGGTGAGGATTGCCATCCCTTGCCGCAGAGCTGCCTGCCCTGCCATCGTTTCCTGCCATACGTCGCGGGCCAGCAGCCCCGCGTAGACTGTGACGCCGGCGAGCAGCACCAGCGCGACCAGGACCAAGCGGCGAAAACGCCGGCGCCGGGACGCTATGGCGCCAACAGGTGCCCGGGACGCCAGCGCGAGACCTCGTGTTGTCGCCATCTCTCCTCCCCATGCGGGGTAGCTACGGTAATGACCAGAATAGCAGGCTGCCTGGCGTCAAGCCTGTCCAAGGGGATAGCAGCGAAACAAGTTACCCTGTACCTCGATGCCGCAATAGCCATCGTCAACCCCGTCGGGTGCCGTCCAGAAGATGGGCACGCGGTTCACGTTCGCGCGTATCAGCGCGGCTTCGCGCGCCGTGGCGCGCGCGGCGCTCCTGGCTGGGTCCACGTCTAGATCCTGGTCGGCGTTCGGCCACGGCACACCGTTCCACCGCAGCTGAGGATAGTGGCGGCGGACCGCCGTCGCGTACCACTGCCAAGCCAGGAGGTCCGTGTTAACGACGGCAAGATCGGGACGGATCCCCAAGGCAAACTGTGCGTACCACAGCGCGAACGTTTGCTCGTCTCCGCCTGCCAGGATCAGCGCGTGGCGCGGCAACCCGAGCAATGAAACAAGCGCGTAGTCACGGGCCATGCGGCTGTCCTGCTGTGCGCTAGTGGCGCGCTGCCAGGAAACCTGCTGAGACAAACCGATCATAGCAGTCATGACAACGGCCACTCCGCCTATCGGCCAGGGCAGATGGACACCGCGACGCTTGGCCCAACCGTCGGGGCGCCGAGCGCAGGCTTCCAGAAGGGCCGATAGCAGGTATGCAGCTCCGACAGCGAGGACCATCTCGGCGGGAATCAGATAGTCGGGCGCGGCAGCAGCTCCGTATAGCGACGACTGTGCAAGGGCAGTGACAAGAGTTAGTAGCAGCACCAGGGCAGGGTGGGGCCGGCGCCGCCATAACAACGCCAGGCCAACGCAACCGGCGAGCAAGGCAATGGGTCCCAGGCCACCGGCCAGCGCCTGAGCGCGATCGCTAAACTGGCCAGGCAAGTCGCCGGGGTTGAGCTGCATTAGAGGCCGATACTGCGCGCCCGTCACCATCCACACGAAACGGCGAAGGGTACGTGCATCGCCCCAGTTCAGCCATGGACCGGCGGCGGCGCGAAGCGGGACGTACACGTAGAGCATCAGGCCCGGGAGGAGCATCGCCGCCGCGGTCAGGACGAGACGAACCCGCGCCAGGACCCGCTTCTGCACGTTCCCGTTGCACGGCAGAGGGTACGTGAGCGTCACCGCCGCGAGGGCGGGCAGGGCTGCCAGGCACAGCAGATGGTCTGTCAAGGCAACCCCTTCGATGACCCAGCCCGCGAGCAGAAGGCGCCTGCTGCGCGTCTTGCAATGGCACACGAGGATCATCAGGACGATAGCGACCAACGCGGCGGCAAGCGTCCGCGTCTCGGTGCTGGTGGCCTGAACCCAGAAGGCGGGGACCGCTGCGAGGAAGCACCCTCCGATCACGAGGCCGAACAGGGGCAGGCACCGAAGCCGATGAGATCCATCATCCGTGCCCGCGCCAACTCGTTGCCCAATAAGCGCTATCGGACGACCGGGCAGGACCGCCGCCACGGCCACGACAAGGCTGACCGTGAGGGCACCGCATAGCGCCGAGAACAGGTTGAGATCGTAGGCGGGCTCGCCAAGGGGCAGATGGCTGACAGCCCAGCCCAGGATCATGTACAGCGGATACGTCGTGGGGTGGGGTACGCCGAGCACATAGGCCGCGGCCGCCAACTCGCCGCTATCGGATGCCCCGTCGGCCCAAGAGATTGACGGAGACAGCGTGACGAGATAGGCGGCCAGGGCCAGAACGCCGGCCAGGGCAGGCGCCAGCACCGGGGCCACGGCTGTTTCGGAAAAGGGTAAAGATGGCAATGGCCTCGCGCGAGGCCATTGCCATCTGGGTGCAGTTACGGAGAACACCGGGCTATGGCGGGCGTTCTGATCAGGGTCGTTTGGTCCCTGGCCGGACCCACTTGTAGAGGCCGGACTGGGTAATCTTGTTGTGCTTCACGAGCACGTACCCGTGCTTCGTCGAGATGTAGAGGTGCCAGTTGCGGCCGGGAGGGACCAGGGTCACGGCTGCAAAGTGGGTCAGGACCCGGCCGTTAGGCTTCAGGACCACGAACGATACGCGGCCAGTGGCGTCAACCGTCACATTGATCCTGTCGCCCTTCTGAATATAAGCCCGGCTTGTGGCATGCGGGATCTCAAAGACCAGGCCAGAGGGAAAGCCCGGGATGCCGGTCAGGTGCACTGTGTCGCCTTTGCTGCCCTTGAACGTAACCTTGATCTGCCGGTTCACGGTCTTGCACGATCCGGTGGTGTCGCGGTCCTTGGGGTTGTGGTTCGTTTTGCAGGTCTTAGCGGCCACCACGGTGTGGCTGACCGCGGCCTGTGTGGGCCGAGCGACGATGATGCCGGCGACGACCGGCATTAGAAGGGCTGCGACCAGAGCCCGTGATCTGAACGACGAATGCATTGACTGTTCTCCTGACTGAGGTGACATTGTACGCGATTTCGGTGCCCGGCACAGCTCCGTGTGCCGTGGGTCACGGTGGCCTAACCGGCACGTCCAAGATCGGCGCGTGTGCCGCTCCGCCGGTGCCGGATTCTTCATCTGTCTCTGGTCTGTGTCCCTCCGCCTGCTATTCCGAACCGCCATGTTCTCCCGGTAGACCCGGCGCAAGCACCGTTACTGCCCGAATGGGGCGCCGGGCCCTGCAATCCGGACGGCTTACCCTGCTCGGTGCAACTCTAGACGATGCACACGCCGATCCTGAATAGGAAGATTTGGTAGCCATGGGCTGCATCCTTTCCCATTGTCCCGTGCGGAGAACCGGCCTTCGGTGACGGCTTCATTGCATGGACGGCACAACAACGTCCAATGGGCGGGATCGCGGTCTGCTCTGCGGTTACCTTCGCCGATGTAGTGGTCTTCCATGAGTGCGACGCTCTCCTGTGGCCGGCCGCAGTTCTCGCAGCACCCCTGGCTGCGCAGCTCCAGCATGTGCCGCAGCCGCCTGAAGCGGTTCTTGTGGTGCCTGTCCAGGACGAGGTGCAGGCCAATCCCGGCGCCAAGCGCCGCTACCGCGGGCGCTCGGCGCATCGCAGCAAGAGCCACGAGCGGCACAAGCGGGTGGTGCAAGACTTTGGTTGCGCGCTCGCGTCGCCCCGCCAGCGTGCCGTAGTAGCGGAAAGCGCGGCGCGGGCTCAGGCGCCGGTGGCGCGCCACGTAGTAGGCGTAGAGGTCGGCATCGGCGAGCGACGCGCCAATCCAAAAGGGTATTGAACACCAGCGCCACCACGGTGCCAGGGCGAGAGCGGCGGCCGTGCCGGTTAAGATATGTGTTCGCAGTCTCATCGCTCGGTTGCGCCTCCGCGCTAAGTCTCGTCCCTATTCCGGTTATTGTCATACCAACGATCGGCGCTACGCCAGGCCGCGGCGGCACGCGGGGCAAGCACGGGCCGCCCGAGCCAACGACCGAAGAGCCACCAACGACGGCTCGGGCTCCGTCCGGTTGAACGATCGACGGGAGCGCAGGGTAGTAGCCGTTCGCCGGCCAGAACGCGACGGGGGTTTTCCTCGGTGAGCAAGGCCAGGTTGTCAGGGCCGGCCAGCTCGCCCACGCGGAGGCGGAGCGATACCATGTCCTGGATGTGGGCAACCCTATGGGCATCTGTAGCCAGGACGTGCGCGATGCCCCGCTCGATCAGCGACTCGGCGGTACGCCGCTGTCCTGCCGGGGCGTCCAACCTGAGGCTCCTCCACGATACCTGCACGCCGATGCCGCAGCTCAGCAGCGGCTCCAGATTATTGAGACTCTGTTGGACGAATGGATAGCGCTCCGCGTGTGCGAGCAAGACGGTCACACCCTGGCGGTGGAGGTCAGAGACGATGCGATCGGCATAGCGAATAGCCGGCGCCAGGGGTAGTTCCACGAGAAGATAACGGCCGCCGCCGAGCGTCGGCGCGAGGTGGGCCTTGACCCTGTCGGGCAGCTCCGAGGTCAGGTAACACTCCGCTCCCGGCATCAAGGCAAGTCCCTTCTCTTGCTGTGCGAAGAGAGAGGAGAGATCGTGCACGCGCCGCGCGACTGACTCCGAGTTCGGCAGCAGGTCGTACGTCCGATCGTTGAAGTGAGGAGTCGCCACCGCCGTGTGCACACCGGCCTCGAGGAGCGCAGCGGCCATCTGCAAAGCGTCTTGCGCGCTGGCCGCTCCGTCATCCACACCCGGAAGGATGTGCAAGTGAAGGTCGATCACGAGGAGGAACGCCCGGCCCCTATGGCGAGGCGCTTGCGCCGAGAGCTCTGCGCCGGGCCATTAGGCTTGTACTCCGCGGAGTAATAGTGGTAGTAGTAGTAGTCGGAGTACCGGCTACTGCGCACCTCAAACCTGTTGACCACGGTGCCCAGGACATGGGCGCCAACGAGGCGCAGGGACTGCAACGCGTGGGCTGCAGCGCGCATCGTGCTATTCACCGTGTCGAGCACCAGGATGACGCCATCCACCCGATTGGCGAGAACGGCGGCGTCGGTGACGACCAGCACCGGAGGAGTATCCACGATGACCACATCGGCATTGGCCGTAACCAACTCCATGAATTCGGTCATGCGGCGCGACCCCAGGAGTTCCGATGGATTCGGCGGGATCGACCCGCTGGTAACTACCTGCAGGTTCTCAACTCCGCTGTCGCGCAGGACCCCCAGCCCGAGCTCAGGCGTGCGCAGGACATCGGTCAACCCCACGTCGGATCCCAGGCCAAAGATGCGGTGCAAGCTGGGCCGTCGCAGGTCGGCGTCGATCAGGACAACGCGCTGCCCCGTCTGAGCGACGGCTACGGCATAGTTGGCGACAATGGTGGACTTGCCGTCGCCTTGGCGAGGACTCGTAACCAGCAAGCTGCGCGGCGGCTTGTCGACATCCATGAATTGGATGTTGGTGCGCAGGATCTTAAACGCTTCGGCATTGCGGTCCTGCGCCTTATTGGCCACCATCACCGAGCCCTTCTCCGCGGCGATGCGGGAGATGGTGCCTAGAACAGGCATCTTGAGCTTTTCCTCGATGAAGGTCGGAGACTGGAGCGAGTCATTCAGGTACTCGAGGACCACGATCACGCCCACGGTTAAGAGCAAACCAACGACGAAGGCGAGCGCGGTGTTCTTCTTTACGTCGGGGCTGACCGGAGAGCTAGGTACCTGTGCGCGGTCGATTATTGTCAGGGTCGTCGACGACTGCGCCTGGCTAGACAGAACGTTGTCTAACTGCGTATTGAGCGATGCAAGGTTGTTTTGCAGGCTATTAGCCAGCGCCGTGAGGCTGTTGATCTGGGCGATAGTTGCTTGATCGGGATCGCGCCGCGCAGACAAGCTACGCAGACGGGCATTGGCCGCGGTTATGCTACGGTTGACGCCGGCGATTTGCGATTTGATCGTATCCTGTATCGTACTGAAGCGCACGCTCTGATCGGCGTTGTTGACGGCAAGGATGGTCGAGGCAGCTACGTTGGCTAATAAGGCAGCACGCTCCCTGGACGGGTCTTTGACCACGATAGTCAGAATCGGGGTATCCGGCGAGGCCACCGCCTGCATCTGCGCCAACAGCGCGGCCGCACCCACCTTGAGGTGGAGTCTTTGTATTATCATGTTGGCCACGCGATAGCTCTTGACCATATCGGCGATCGCCGTGGCCAGCATCAGGCCGTAGTGTGGGTCGGTGTATGATCCCAGGTTGGCCGTGACCGAAGCGGTGTTGACGAACAGGCTAGTCGACGCCTGGTAAATCGGCTGCATCCTTTTTGACACGCCATAGCCCGTCCCAGCCGCGATGATAGATCCCAGGATTAGCACCTTCCACCAGTGGCGCACGATCCGAATGTATTTTGTGAACTCCTGGCCCTGGGCTATCATTAGTTCGTCCTACCCTTCCTAACTTAGATGTCACACGCGATAAGCCTTGTCTTGAAGGCAGAGAGAGGGTCTGCTCTCCCAGCCGGGTAGAGGTTGCAGCGTAGCCTGTGCGACGTCAGGCCAATGACAGGACTACTATCTGACACTATTTCGCTACCGGCAATAACACAAATGGGCTATTTCGTCCCGCCGTCGCGTTGACAGCCGGCAGGCGTTTGTGCAGCGCGTTGGGTGAGCGCGGAGATAGCCCATTTGGCCGATTGAGAGAAGCACGTCGGCCTCAATAGGATGGCCGTGTCTGCAATGCTGACCCAACGAGGCAGGAGTAACAGCCCATGAGAAGCCACACCACGTCGTCCCGCGCCCTGGCGGTCATGCTTGGCGCCTCCATCTTGACCATCTCATTGCCGACGCGATCCCCTCTGGCGACGACACGCTCACATGACGCGGTTGCTGGCATTGGCCATAGCGCAGCGCTCATCGCCGAGAACAGCCTGCCGGGAACGCTCTCGTGGCGCATCTCTACCCCTTCCACCCATCACGAAATCGAAGGCTATGCCTCCGCCACAAGCGTCAATCGCGGCGGGACCATCGATTTCTTTGTCAACACGGTAGCGCCATCGTACAGCATCGAGATCTATCGGATGGGCTGGTATCAAGGGCTAGGTGCCCGCTTGATGGAGGCCATCAGCCCCTTACCGGGCGTACGCCAGCCCGCGTGCTCCCTTGATACTCGGCGGATGATCGCCTGCCCGTGGAGCCGCTCCTATAGTCTGTTCGTACCGGCATCATGGCTTAGCGGCGTGTACCTGGCCAAGCTGACTGCCAACCCCGAGGCTAGCGCGACCGGCGGTTCTGCGCAGAACTGGCAGAGCTACATCATTTTCGTTGTGCGCGATGATGCTCTGCCCAGTGCCATACTCTTCCAAACCAGCGTGACGACCTACCAGGCCTATAACCTGTGGGGTGGTACGTCGCTCTATACCGGGCTTGTCGAAGGAACCAATCAGTACCAGTATGGCGCACGCGCCTATGCTGTGTCCTTTGACCGTCCCTACGAACGGGGAAACGGAGCCGGCGACTTCTTCTTCTTTGAGTACCCGATGCTGCGTTGGCTTGAGATGAAAGGCTACGACGTCACCTATGACACGGACCTTGACACGGATGCCTCCGGGGCGCTGCTCCTGGACCACAAGGCCTTTCTCAGCGTAGGGCACGACGAGTACTGGTCGCGCGGCATGAGGGATAACGTGGAGAACGCGCTGCGCCATGGCGTATCGCTTGGGTTCTTCGGCGCCAATGCTGCATATTGGCAGGTGCGTCTGGAGCCTTCATTCAATGGACCCCGTCGCGTGGTGGTGTGCTACAAATCAGCGCAGTTGGACCCATACTATCACGTCCGCGACGACCTTGTGACCGTCGAATGGCGCGATCCACTCGTTAATCGACCGGAGGACTCGTTGATAGGGCAGATGTACGGGGATTGGTTCCGGCCGCCCTATTTCGCGCTGAAACCGCTGAACACCCAAGCATGGCCCTTCGCAGGCACCAAACTGAGCGACGGAGACAGCATTCCGGGCATAGTGGGCTATGAATTCGATCATGTGTTTCATGATGCGACGACGCCGAAGAACGTGATGATCCTGGCGTCCTCCCCGGTCGTGACGGTCAATGGTCGGGACGACGTGGCGAACGTCACCCTGTACACTGCCCCGAGCGGTGCGCGGGTATTTGCCGCGGGCACTATTCAATGGAGCTGGGGTTTGGAAGACGATACCTTAGATGTCAGCGTCGACGACTGGAGCAGATCACGGTGGCCCATCGGCCCCAATACCTGGGCCAGGCACCAGGTAGCCAGCGATGCCATCAGGCAGTTCACGGCCAATATCATCGATAACTTTGTGCGGTACCACGGCATAAACCGTGTGCAGAATCACTCCGGCCCCATTCCGGAGTGACACGGCGGCACGGTCCAGACGTTACCCCAAAGGTACTATGGCTGTCCGGCCCGACGGGCTAGTACAGTAGGTCCGTTCGCGCCGTACTGTTCTTTGCGAACCCAAGCGATCGGTGGCCCGGGACTGCAGAGGCTGCAGGCGCATCCGGGATGTCCGCTGATAGCTCCTTGAGCAGCCACTCACGCTCTTTATGGTCGAGGCAAAGACATGCATGTGCGCCAAACAGCAAACAAGCAGTTCAGAGGATGCGTTACATGCCCGTGAAACCGAGGATCGCCATCATTGGCGCGCGCGGCGTCCCTGCCCGTTGGGGAGGCTTTGAGACCGTCGCAACCGAGTTGAGCACGCGTTTGGTCGAACGCGGCTTTGACGTCACGGTCTACTGCCGGCCCAGATACTCTTTGCCCGATAGACCGTCGTCTTTTCGAGGCGTGCGCCTGGTCTACCTGCCTGCTATAGATCGCAAGTCGTGGGAAAGCCTCTCGCACGAGTTGCTCTCGCTGGCGCACGCCTTGACGCAACGGTATGATGCGGTCTACGTGCTCGGGTTTCGCGGTAGTTTCCTCTATGCACCGGCGATCGCGCTGGGTCAGCGCATATTCTTCAACACCGATGGCCTCGATTGGAAGCGGCGCAAGTGGGGACGCCTGGGCCGGACTTATTTGAAGTGGGCCGAGAGAGTGGGGGTGCGGCTGGCGCCAAAGAACCTGATTGCCGACTCCCAGGCCATAGCGGCGTACTTCGAAGACGCCTATGGCGTCATACCCACGTACCTAACCTACGGCGCCAACATCGTGCGGCCCTCCAACCCCGACATCGTCCGGGGTTATGGCCTTGAGCCGCGCGACTACTTCGTCGTGGTGTGCCGCATCGAGCCCGAGAACAACGTCGACGTCATCGTGGAAGCATTCGCGCGCGTGAAGACCGACAAGAAGCTCGCCATCGTCGGCGGCGCGAACTACGACAGCCCCTATCTGGCCGGTCTGCGCGCCGCCGCCCGGCCCAACACGCTGTTTCTGGGGCCCGTCTATACGCCGGGGCACATCGAAGAACTCTATGGCCAGTCCTACGCGTACATCCACGGCCACGAGGTTGGTGGCACCAACCCGGCCCTGCTGCATGCCATGGGCACGGGCGCCTGTGTGCTGTCCAACGACGTGGCCTACAATCGCGAGGTGCTCGGCGCCGCCGGGCTGTACTGGCAGCGCTCTCCGGATCTCTTGCGCCAGCGGATGGAGGAGATCCTTGCCGACCCAGAGCAGGCGGACCACTTCCGGCACCTGGCCGTCGCACGGGTCCGCGAGCACTTCAATTGGGACCGCATTGCCGATCAGTACGCGGAGTATTTCGCATCTCGCCTGCCTGTTGGACCTACCGTAGCACCCCGCCCTGCTGAACCCACTATTGCGCCCGGCGAGGGACGGGCTGCCTGAGTCGATCACGTGTGATGTAGATGGGGTGCTGAGAAGTGTTGCAGTACGAGTTGGGCGAGGCCGTGTCGGCGATGCGCGGCCGGAAGCGGAGCGTTCCTACCTCTTCCCAGGTGCTCCGCGTGGCCTGGGATGTTCACCAATCGAAGCGCAACTGGACCGGAACCGGAGTCTTTGCGGTCCACTTGCTCGATCACCTGCGTTGCCAGCCGGGCAGTGAGCTGTTGCCACTAGCGGGATGGGATGTTCCCACGCGGCGGAAGGGACTTCCCTGGCGCGCGGCCCGCGTCGTTATGGATGTTATCTGGACCCAAGCGGTTCTACCGTTTGAGTTGGCGTTCCTGCGGCCCGACGTGCTCCATGCGCCCGCCTTCGTCGCGCCACTGTGGGGGACATGTCCCTTGGTGGTGACGATACATGACACGATCTATTGCCAGTTCCCCGAGCAACACGCCCGGTGGTGGGTCCGCTACATGAACTGGCTGATGCCGCGCGTGGTGGCGCGGGCAGCGGCGATCATCGCAGTCTCGGAGGCGACCAAACAGGACGTGATTCGTCACTTCGGCGCCGATCCTTCGCGGATACACGTGATCTACCACGGCGTCGACCACGGGCGCTTTCATCCGGACGCGGGAACTGGCGCCGGGCCGCTGCTAGCACGGTACGGCATCCGAGGCGAATACGTTCTCCATGTGGGTGCGCTCGTGATGCGTAAGAACATTCCGCTGCTACTGGAAGCCGTCGCGCTCCTCAAAGATCGCGGCCACTGGGGGCGGCGTCAGGTGGTCCTGGCCGGGTCCGCGTCGCCGGGTATGCCCGGCGCCCAGGCCGTTTACGAAGCGGTGGACCGCCTTGGTCTGGCCGAAGACGTGGTATGTGCGAATCACGTGCCTGATGCCGCACTACCGGCGCTCTATGCGCGAGCTGCCGTGCTGGCGTTTCCCTCTCGGTATGAGGGGTTCGGCCTCCCGCTCGTCGAGGCTATGGCGTGCGGCGTACCCGTCGTGGCGGCGGCCGGCTCCGCGATATCGGAGGTGGTTGGAACCGCGGGAATCCTTATCTCCGGCGACGACCGAGAGGCCTTCGCTGATGGCTTACTAACGGTGTTGGAGAATCCGGAGGTCCGAGCCACGCTTCGGGAACGTGGCCTCCGTCGAGCGGCGAACTTTACCTGGGACAAAGCGGCCCGACAGACCATCGACGTGTACCGCGAGGTTGTGAGAGCGAGGGAAGAGCCCGGGTTATGAAACATAGTGCGACGGGCCCAACCGGCCCCAAGACGGTTCTGTACGTCAGTTTCGATGGTGACCTCATGGCGGGCGCGGAGGCGGCACTGTTCGGACTTGCCACGGGGCTTGCATCCCACGGCTGGAGCCCGCTAGTGGCGGTTCCGGTGCAGGGCGCCCTCGCCAGGCCGCTCATCGACGCGGCAGTTCCGGTTCACGTTGGCGAGCTTGGAATCCTCCGTAACCGGCATGAGCTGCGGTCGCCCAAACTGCTCTGGCGACTGGCGACTACCGTGCCGGCCGCTGTGAGGCTAGCCGCCCTCATCCGGCGCACAGGTGTCAGAATCGTGCACTCCAATACGAGTGTCGTCTTGGCCGGTGCTTTAGCGGCACGATTGACAGGAACGCCCCACGTATGGCATGTGCGCGAGATCTTTGGCGGTCCGGCATGGCGGGTGCTGCGACGTATCATCCTCACCCTGTCCGATCGGGTCGTGTGCATCAGCACCGCCGTGGCCGACAACGTGGCCCCACCAGGATCCCCCCAGCGCGCACGCGTCGTTATCATCCCGGGGGGTGCCGATCTTTCGCATTTCTCAACTCCCAGGCCGCTCGAGGTTGGAGACAAGCTGCGGGTGGGGATGATTGGTCGCATCAATCCATGGAAGGGACAAGAGCTGTTCCTGCGCGCCGCGCACCTGGTCGCCCAACGTGTGCCAGACGTAGAATTCTTCATGGTCGGTGGATATATCGCCGCTCACGCGCCACTATATCGCCGCCTGCTGGCGATCAGGTCGGCGTTGGGGCTGGAAGAGCAGGTCCACTTTATCGAGCATCTGGATCGCGATGCAGTGCGCGATTTCATGGCATCGCTCGACGTATTCGTCTTGCCTTCTACCAAGCCTGAGCCGCAAGGGCTCGTTGTCGTCGAGGCCATGGCACTCAGTCGTCCTATCGTGGCTACGCGCCAGGGAGGGCCGCTGGATATGATCACGCACGGAGTCAACGGCCTGTTGGTTTCGCCGGACGGCCCCATCGAGATGGCCGATGCCATCACGGCCCTACTGCGCAACCCTTCTTTGCGCCAAGAGCTTGGAGCGGCAGCGCGACGCCGTGCCGAAGCCGAATACACCCTCGACCTGGAGATCAGCCACCTCACTGCTCTGTACGACAAACTCGCTGCTTAGTGCTACCTCAGAGGTCCACAGGTACACCCTGCGATACATCGGTCCTGCCGAGGCTCGAGAATCACCCGACAGCCCGTAGCCGGGGAGTGCAATGGGGGCGCAGCGGGTGTGGACAGCGGCGAAGGCCGCCCTAACCCGGGTGTTCGGCGTTCGCGGCGGCCGCGGCCCGGCGCACGATCTCCTCGATCACGGCGGGGTCGGCCGTGGCCTGACGCGGGTCGTCGGGCCAGGTCTCCACGATGTCGCCGGCCCATCTGGCCCACTCGCCGACCAGGGCATAGAAGTCGGTTATGAAGCGGGCGGTGAGTTGGAGTTGGGCCTCGCGCCGCGGGAACGGTCCCTCTCCCCGCAGATATTGGCGGCCGACCGCCAGGCTCTCCGCGCTGCGCGCCCGCGCCCACTCGCGGGTGGCGGCAAGCGTCGCCAGGGCGTCGGCCCTGGTGCCGTTCTCGGCGAAGAAGACCTTGAGCAACTGCTCGAACTCAAGCACCGGCCCCGCGCCGGGCTGGCGCAGCCAGGCGGCCAGGGCGCGGCGGCCATCGTCGGTGATGGCGTAGACCGTGCGGGCGCGGCGGCCCACCCGCTCCTTGGTGGCGCGGGCGAGGCCGTGCGCCACGAGTTTCTTGGGCTCCTCATAGAGCTTGCTCTCCGCGCGCGGCCAGATGCGGCCCAGGGAGCGGTCCATCTGTTGGGTGAGCTCATAGGTGCTCCACGGCTTGATAGCCAGCAAGCCGAGGATCGCGTAGGAGGTCGTGGTCAGAGTGGTGCTTGACAATATAGTCCCTTTGGGAGTATAATCGGCTCATCAGGAGTATGGCTTGTGGCGCTCCTGCTACGAGTATAGCGCTCCTACCAAAGGGAGTATAGGGAGGTGCTGTGATGGTTGAGACGGCGAA
>Ga0070740_10002042_pt1 | contig 25102 bp, 18 predicted proteins | sample Coa_R2_FD_67286 | JGI IMG/M metagenome (GOLD analysis project Ga0070740, IMG submission 67286) | Surface soil microbial communities from Centralia Pennsylvania, which are recovering from an underground coalmine fire - Coalmine... | ecosystem: Environmental > Terrestrial > Soil > Unclassified ...
TATGTCTATCGCGGCCTGGTGTTTGTCTTTGCAAGCAACACGACCTTGCAGGTCAATGCCTCCGACGTACCGGCCAGCTACCTGGCGCTGGCCACCACGCAGATCCTTGGCATTCCCACGCTCATCATTATCGCCCTGGTGATCGCGGTAATCGTCGGCTATTTTCTGCGTGCCTCGCGCACCGGTCGCCAGCTTTATGCGGTCGGTAGCAATCCCGAGGCCGCGGCCATTATCGGCCTTCGCGCCAATCGACTCACCTTTGGCGCCTTCGCAGCCTCGGGCCTGCTCTGCGGCCTGGCCGGCGTCCTGTGGGGCGCGCGCTTCGCCACCGTCGATGCCACGGCTGCAACCGGCCTGGAGCTCCAGGTCATCGCCGCAGTAGTCGTCGGGGGCGTCAATATCTTCGGCGGCTCCGGCACCATTCTGGGCGCGTGCCTGGGCGCGATCGTCCTGGGCACGCTGCAAAACGCGCTTAATATCCTCAACGTCTCGCAGTTCTGGCTCCAGGCGATCGACGGCGCGGCTATCATCGCCGCCGTGATCCTGGATGCCTTTATCACCCGCTGGCTGCAACGCTCGCTGCTCGTCAGGAGGAAGAGAGCATGAAGAGAGTGAGATCATTGCTGTTTTCCTGGGAAGCCCTGCTGGTGATCCTGCTCGCGACCTGTTGCGTGCTCGGCAGCGTGCTCTCGCCCTATTTTCTGACCGGCTTTAACTTCTACGCACTGACCAGCAATATCATGGAGATCGCCATAATGGCGCTGCCCATGACGTTGATCATCATCGTCGGTGAGATCGACCTGTCGGTAGCCTCGGTGCTGGGCCTGGCCAGTGTGGTGCTGGGCCTGATCTGGCAAACCGGCCATCCGCTGTGGCTGGCGATTGGCGTAGCGCTGCTGGTCGGCGTGCTGGCCGGCGCGCTCAACGGCATGCTCGTCACCAGGCTCGGTCTGCCCTCCCTGGTGGTGACGATTGGCAGCCTGGCGCTCTTCCGCGGCCTGGCGTATGTCGTGTTGGGGGACCAGGCGGTGAGCAATTTTCCTGCTGCCTTTACCAACCTGGGCTTTGGCACTATTCCGGGCAGCGAGATTCCCTGGTCGGGCCTGATCTTTGCCATTCTGGCTCTGATCTTTGCCGTGGTGCTGCACTTCAGCAGCCTGGGCCGCCAGTTCTACGCGATGGGCAATAACAAGGAGGCCGCGCGCTTCACCGGAATCAATGTGCAGCGCACGAAGCTGATTCTGTTTATCGTCTCCGGCCTGCTGGCTGCCCTGGCGGGGATCATCTTTACGGCGCGCGTCTCCAGCGCCCGGCCCGATAATGCCCTGGGCTTCGAACTGGATGTAGTAACGGTCGTGCTGCTGGGAGGCATCAATATCTTCGGCGGCTCCGGGTCGCTGCTGGGAGTTGTGCTCGCCATCTTTATCGTGGCGGCTATTCAGAACATTCTGAGCCTGCTGAACATCAGTGGGGATATTCAAAGCCTCGCCATCGGGTTGCTGCTCATCCTCTCTGTGCTGGGACCCAATATCGCCCGGCGCATTCAAGTTGCCATAGCCCGCCGGCGCCTGGCCGCGGGTAGTTCTCGACAAGTATAAGGAGGAGAACACTGTGAGGAAGCTATTTCGGACACTTATCCCTGGTCTCATGGTGCTGGCCCTGCTCGCGCTAACCGCCTGCGGCGGCGGGGGAAGCACCGGCGGGGGCGGGACACCCGGAGCGAGCTCCGCCTCGCTCAATATCGCGTTCCTGCCTAAGCAGGTCAACAATCCGTATTTTACTACCGCCGCTTCGGGCGGCCAGGAGGCCGCGAAGGATCTGAACGGGAAGTTCCAGCAGGTTGGGCCATCCAGCGCCAACGCCGCCGCGCAAATTCCCTTTATTACGACGCTGACCGAGCAGCATGTGAGCGCCATCGTCATTTCAGGCGACGATCCTAACGCGGTCGCCCCCGCTCTCAAGCAGGCAATGGCCCAGGGCATCAAGGTCGTGAGCTTCGACTCGGACGTTGAGCCCGACGCCCGCACGGTCTTCGTCAACCAGGCCGATAGCACGCAGATCGGCACCAGCGAGGTTGATCTGCTGGCCCAGCAGATTAATAGCACCGGCCAGATCGCTATCCTCTCTGCCGCTAGCACGGCCACAAACCAGAATACCTGGATCGGCTATATGAAGCAGGAACTGACGAAGTACCCAGGGATGCAACTCGTTAAGATTGTCTATGGCAATGACGACGACCAGACCAGCTTCAACGCTACCCTGGCGCTGCTCCAGCAGTTCCCGAATCTCAAGGGGATCATCTCGCCAACCACCGTCGGCATCGCCGCCGCGGCCCGCGCAATCGAGTCGGTCCACAAGGGCGGGCAGATCGCTCTGACCGGCCTGGGCACTCCCAATTCGCTGCGCCAGTATGTCAAGGATGGCACGATCAAGGGCTTTGAACTGTGGAATCCCGCAAACCTGGGCTACCTGGCGTACTATACCGCCGCCCTGCTGGCCCAGGGCAAGATCAAGGGCACTGTCGGCGAAACCTTCACCGCCGGTAAGCTGGGGAAGTTTACTATCGGCCCAAACAACGTGGTCCTGCTCGGCCCGCCCACAGTCTTCGATAGCTCGAACATCGATCAGTTTAACTTCTAACCCCTCGAATTGCTCGATACCCACAGGCGTGAGGGCAAATATCTGGAACACCTGCCTTCACGCCTTCTTACGTCTGTTAGCTCGACTGATCGAAACCGGTCGCACCCTGTTTTCTCAGTTTTCGCTTCTTTCTCATGTTATGCAGAAACAGCAGCAGGAAGCACACGACCCACGCTCCAATGCCTCCAAGCGCATCGCCCTTAAAGGCGTTGAAGTCGGTGAATGTTGGCATCTCTCCACGAAAGAGGGCCTGGATGCTTTCCTGCACCAATGCAGCCAGGATCAGTCCCAGGAGATACCAATGCAGGCGCCGCCTCAGAAGAGGGACCAGCACCAGGATGACCAGGCCAACAAGGAAGAAGAAGATGGTGTGTCCGATAAAGTGATCGTGTGCGTTGCGAAAGACCTGGCGAAAAGGCACGCCAAAGGCTGGCCAGACTTCGCTCAGCCAGTCGAACGGAAACCAGAGCAGCGCAAGCGGCAGCAGAACAAGCCAGAGGTAGCGCAGGCGGGGAAATGAGACGAGCGAGGCCCGACGTCTCTCGCTTCTCTCCCGGCCCAGGCTTGCCTTCCTCTCACCGGTCGTTTTTTTTGTATTACCCATCAGTTGTCCAAGTCTATCACAATGTGTCCGGGCATAGCTAGAAGGTCCTCGCACGCGCCTGTTTTTGTGCCCGGCGCAGTTCCGGTTAGCAAGAGTCGGAAAAGAATAGATGGGTAGTGAAGCTCTTAGCCTCAGATATCATTGAACAGAGGAGGAATGCATGGCTACGACCCGCCGATCCGTCAGCCCGGAAACGCTCAAGCGCCGGTGGCAGGAGCGCTGCCGGCAGGGAAACTTCAGTCCTGCCGTCTTGGGAGTCGGCACTATTCGCGTGTTTGGTCGCTCCGGCGACGCCCCCGTTACCTTTCCTCGTATTGAATCACTGGCGGCCCTGGATACCCTGGAGGCCGATGAGCGCTGGGCCGTCGAGTTTGCCCAGGGAATCGTCACCGCCGCCCAAAGTCAGCGCAGGCCGGTCATGGCAACCCAACCGCCCCAGGCAGGCGCAGCCCCTAACCCCACCGTTGTCGAGACGTTTGATCCCAAAGTCGAGAATTTGCTCATTCTTAGCCTGACACGCGGCGGCTAAAACCGCCCGCAAGCTCATCTCATCTCGTATCCAGTTTGCCCTAAAACGACTATAAGAAATCGCCCATCCTCTGCGCGTGGGAACCTTTCTGCGCGTGGGATGGGCGAGAACGAAGGAGAGGAGCCTGCTATGCCGCGCAGCCTGGCTCATGGTGATTATCGCCTGATCATGGCGGTCGAATCGGCCTCACAGGCTAATTCCTGGTATCGCGTCCTGATCGATCCCCGCTCGGGCCAACTCTCCTGCGATTGTCCGGGCTGGACCTTTCGTCAGGGCCGACAGGCAGCGGGCGCGACGCGCTCCTGCAAGCATACCCGCATGGCTGAGTCCCTGCTGCACCCGGCGGGAGGAATCGATGCCCGGCTTGCCGGTCCCCCGATAGAGCGGGCCAGAGGTGCAGCAGCCGAAACTCATCCGTTGGTCCAGGCCACGCGTCAGCAGTGGGCGGGATTAGGCGGCAGGTGGTCGTTCGAGCGGCGGGCCGGCGCGATTGAGAACGAACCCTATCATGTAATTCTTTTGCACTTGACCACTGGAAACGGCACGACCGCGAGCGGGCTGGTGGCCTTTGCCCGGCGCTACCACCTCACGACGGAGAGCATGGTGGCGGGCGTCGCGGGCTGGGCCGGCTATGCCATCGCTGCCGAGGTCGCCAGGACTGCCGGTTATCCGCTGGCCGGCCAGCCGCCGGAACATTTCCGGCTCACGCGCCGCACCGCCAACGACACGCGCCTGGGACTGGACGATATCCTGCGCGTCGGCGACCGCGTAAACCTGGGAGATGGCTATACTCCCATCCAGCGCGCTGAGAATACCCTGCGCCTCTTCCTGGGCGAGGTGCTCTATGCGCAACTGGAGCGGCAGCACTTCCTGGATATCTCCAGCGTGCGCTACGCCGTCGAACAGCGCGTCTATCGCGTCCGGCGCGATCCTGCCAAACGGCGCGAGCGCCGCGTGCGCGTATTTGTTCACGGCGAGTATGTGCGCGATCTCTGTATCGTGCGCGGGCAGAACGTGCCTGAGGCGGACTTTTGGCTTACCGTTTTCATGAGCTTAATCTCAGACGAGGAACGTGCGCTTTCGGTGGTAGAGGAGTATAACATCTTCCCGCCGCATTCCGACGACTACGACCGTCGAGAAGAGGAAACCATTCCGGCGGTCTGGCAGGCAAGAGCGGCGTAGCATCCCGCCTGCATGGAGCGCCAACTGGATTGATCGAGGATAGTCGAAAGGAGAGAAACGCAATGGCAGAAGAGACGACCTACCTTGAATTATCCGAAGAGGGCGGCGGCTCGCATAAGTTCTATGAGCTGGTACTGGCCGATACCCAGGTGCGCATTCGCTTTGGACGCATCGGGGACGCGGGCCAGACGCAGGTCAGCACCTATGCGAGCGCCGAGCAGGCACAGAGTTTTGCCGAGAAGAAGATTCGCGAGAAGCTCAGGAAAGGCTACGAGCGAGCAGTGATGGGGGTGAGGCAGAAACGGCCCGTGACCAGGCGCGTCATTCAGAGCAATCGCTCGACGGCCTGCCAGGCGCCCGTGCTCTGGAAGTTTGCCTCCGGCAGCCCCGCCTTCGGCATCTTTATCGACGAGAAACACTGCTGGGTTGGCAATCAGGCCGGCAATGTCTTTGGCCTGGACCACGACGGCCAGGTGCAGGCGCAATACCAACTCCCGGAAGGCGTGAAGTGCCTGGTTGCCGACGACATCTGGCTCTATGCCGGGTGCGACGATGGCAATGTTTACGATCTCTCCGGCAAGATTCCTCGCGTCTCCTACCAGATTGCCGAGGATGTGGACATCTACTGGCTGGACATCAGGGATGGCGCACTGGCCGTCTCCGATGCCGGCGGACGAGTCGCGCGCGTGAACTACGAGGACGAGTCGGAGTGGCTCAAGTCGAGCCTGGCTGTCGCCGGCTGGATGGTGCGCTGCGGCGAGGAGGGGGTCTATCACGGCCATTCCGCAGGAGTCACGATGTATAGCAGCCTGGACGGCCAGGTGGTCTGGCAGCAGCGCACACGCGGCTCGGTCCTCTTCGGCTGGCAAACAGAGGAGCGAGTCTACGCAGGCACCAGCGACTACAAGGTCTACAGTTTCAGCAAGCAGGGCGAACCTGGTGTAGTATATACCTGCGATGCCGCCGTCTTCTCCTGCGCAACGGCGGAACAGGGCCGCTATGTCTTCGCCGGGGACAATTATTCCTCCGTCTATTGCTTCGACCGCGATGGACAGCGGCTCTGGAAGCTAGGAACAGGCTGCGGCTCAGCGTATTCAATGCAATACCTGAATGAGAGACTCTACCTGGTGACGACCTCCGGGATGCTGGCCTGCCTGGACGTGAGCGAGGCGGCGATTCAGGCGGCGAAAGAGGGAAACGTGCCCCAGGCGAGAGATATCAAGGCTCCGCCCGCCCGCGCCGTTGCCCCTCCAACCACGCTGGAAACGACCAACGATGCCGGCGCGGGGATTCTGCTGGAGTGCTTCCGCGAGGGAAACCGCCTGCGCATGCGCGTGCTCTCCGCTGGATATGACTCGAACCTGCATGTACAGTTTCCGCACAATCTGCGCGAGGAGAACGCGCGCTACCTGGTTGACGCGGTGCAGTTGGCCGCACGCGGAAATTTCTACCGCGTCCACGGCAATATCAAGAAGCTGGTCTGACTCTCCTCTTTTCTCAGCTTGAAAAAGAATATAAACGTAGAATGATCCTGTGTTTCTTCTATCAAGAAAGGGTGCTTTGACATGGAAATGACCACTGACCCTATTGATGTTGTTATCAGCTTTGATACAACGGGAAGCATGTCTTCTGTTCTGGCGCAGGTGCGTCGGAAGATCAAACAGACGGTCGAGCGGCTAATGGGCGAATTGCCGGATATTCGCATTGGTATTATCGTACACGGGGATTATTGCGACGCGCGCTCCACTTACGTCACGCGGCATCTCGATCTGACGCAGGATACGGTCAGCATCACGAACTTCGTTGAGACGACACCGGCTACCGGAGGAGGCGATGCGCCGGAATGCTACGAGCTGGTGCTGCACGAAGCGCAGGAGCTTGCCTGGCGGCCCGAAGCGAAGCGCATCCTGGTGATGATTGGCGACGAGGTAGCCCATGAGCCTGGGGACAATCCTCAGCATCTGGACTGGCGCACGGAGGTCGCGGCGCTGGCCGCTCAGGGCATCAGCATCTACGCGGTCCAGGCGCTCAATAACACGTCCGCGCTGGCGTTTTATCGAACGCTGGCCGAGACAACCGGCGGCTTCCACCTGAGCCTGGGCCAGTTCTCCGAAATCACTCCCATGCTCATCGCGATCTGCTATCGCCAGCACACCGACCTCAAGCTGCTGACGTATGAGCAGGAGCTTGAGCGCCAGGGACGGATGAGCCGTTCGCTCAAGCGCGCCTTCACCGCGATGAAGCGCCATGAACCGGCAGAAGAAGACGGGCCGATCGAGCTACGCCCCGTGCCTGCGGATCGCTTCCGCGTGCTGGAGGCTGATGAGCAGGAGTCCATCAAGGCTTTTGTGCAGCGCAACGGCCTGGCCTTCAGGACAGGCAGAGGATTCTGCGAATTTAAGCGGACGGAGACAATCCAGGCCAGCAAGGAGATCGTCTTGCAGGATCTCGCAACGGGCGAGTTCTTTACCGGCAAAAAGGCGCGCGTGATGCTGGGTCTGCCACTGGGAGAGACCGTGCGCACCCGGCCAACGCACCTGGACGGATATCGCGTCTTTATCCAGAACCGCTCCCATAACCGCAAGCTGCGCGGCAAGATGCTGGTGCTCTACGAGGTAGCGGACGCCGAACTCGGTCTCGCGGCGTAACGCAACCACTCAATTGCGCGGGCATCTCCGTGATCACGGAGTGCCCGCTCCTTTTCGTGCGCGTTAGGAGCGAACGCGCACGATCGTGCCATGATTGGCGCGGGCAAGCTCCTCAGTTTGTATCCTGACCAGGGAGGTTTCGCTGCCGCCGCCCGCATAGACAACCTCGCGCTCCATCACCTTTGGATCGATCAGGAACGTGGCCCGGTAGCCGAAAGGAGGCGTTCCCCCGCACGGATAGCCGGTCTTTTCCAGCATCTCTTCAGGAGTCGCCAGGCGTAGCTCCTCCTTCTGCAGCGCTTTCGCAATCCGCGAGACGCTCACGCGATCTTCCCCTTTGACAATCGCGGTAATGAGTTGATCATCACCGTCGAGCAGGCAGATACTCTTCACCAGGTCCTGGGGCGAGGCATTGACCGCACGCGCCGCCTCCGCGACTGAATGGCAAGGTTGATCCAATGAAAGATGCTCGGCCTGGATGTGCTGGTCCTGAAGATAAGCTTGCAGTCGCTGTTCAAAGGGGTCCATCTGAGTTCCTTTCGAGACAAAATGAGAGATGAGCCTATATGCTAGCTGGTTTGCATTTGAAAGTCAAGCCCCGGCAGAGGCTAGGTTCCACCACCTTTCCGGTGCCAATCAGATCGCCTGATCCCCGCTGCATGCAACGGGGACAGTGGCCAGCACCCGATGGTTGGCAGAACCCAGAAGCTGGCCGCTCGATGCCCATAGCCATGCCCTTTAAAAGTTATTACCGAAAAAATTACCGGTAATAACTCACTATTTCCCCCCTTGACAAACCCAAAATTTTCGGGAATACTATGGATATATTTCGATAGAAATGGGTGGACATTTTCAAAAAGTGAATCAGTCTTCATCCAAACGCAACACGATCGCGGAGATCGCGGCCAGGGCGGGAGTCTCTATTCCTACGGTTTCTCGCGTTCTGAATAATCGGCCCGATGTGGCCCCTGAGACGCGCAAACGGGTGGAGCGCGTGATCGAGGAGAGCGGGTTTATACGCAGCCGGGTCAAGAACGCCTTGCGCAAAGAGAGCAGCGGGATCGTCGACATGCTGGTGCCGGACCTGACGAATCTCTACTCGGTCGAGATTGTGCGCGGCGTCGAGGAGGTGCTGGAGCGCACGGAACTACGCCTGGCGCTTTCGGTGACGCACGATTTCTCGCAGTTAGAGCAGCGCTGGCTGGCGAAGGTGCTGGATGGCGCGACCGATGGTGCGATCCTGGTGCTCGCACGCGGCCAGTCCAACGATCTCGACACGCTGCGCCGCCACAACATCCCCTTTGTCGTGGTCGATCATCGCGGAGAGCTGGGACCCGACGTTCCCTCGGTCGGTGCGACAAACTGGCTCGGTGGGCGGATGGCGACCGAACATCTCCTCTCGCTTGGGCATCACCGCATCGCGGTGATCGGCGGCGCCGCTGAACTGCGCTGCAGCCGGGATCGCATCGCCGGCTACCGCGCCGCCCTGGAGGACGCGGGCATACCCGTCGACCCCGACCTCATTCGCCCTGGCGCTTTCATCCAGCAAACAGGCTATGAACAGACCTGCGCGCTGCTGGACCTGCCCGAGCCGCCGACTGCTATCTTCGCCGGCAGTGATGCGCAGGCGATGGGCGTCTACAGCGCCCTCAGAGCGCGCGGACTGAGCGTCCCTGAGTCGATGAGCGTCATCGGCTTCGACGACGTGCCGATCTCGTCTATCGTCACACCCGCGCTGACAACGGTACGCCAGCCCCTCTTCGAGATGGGACGCGTTGCAACGACGATGCTCCTACGCTTGATCTCCGAAGAGCCGCTTGACAGCATGCGCGTCGAACTGACGACTACCCTGGTCGTGCGCGATTCTTGCATACCGCTCACTCATCTATAAGCTCTCGTTCACAGACACCGGGACGACTAGCACACTTGAAAGGAGGTCAGAACATTTTTCCGAAAAACCCTTTGCGAGCTTTCAGCTATCCAGTTCGCAGGGCGTTTCTTCTCTTTTCTACCTATACATGCGCTTCCATCGACATCATCATGTTAGGCCATGCTGCGCTCTGAGAAAAGGGCCGGCAGGCAAAGACGCCAGGAGGCAGAGTGATGCAATCACAGACCAGAGTTTCACGGCGCACATTTCTTGAGGTAGCAGGCGCTACCACACTCACGGCAACGCTCGCAAGCTGTGGCTTCGGCGTAGGCAGCAGCAGCCAGACCTCGGGCAGCAGTAGCGCTACCGTCACCGTCTGGGATATCCGTACCGGCAGCGAACAACAGGCCGTCCAGGCCACTGCCAACGATTTCAACTCCCAGCAGTCCTCTATCCGCGCGGTCCTCAGCTTCTTCCAGAATGACCCCTATAAGCAAAAGCTGCAGGTCGCGATGGGGGCGCATAATCCGCCCGATATCTTCTTTGGCTGGGGCGGCGGTATCCTCAAAACCTATATCGATGCAGGTGATGTGTACGATATGACGTCCGATCTCAATGCCGACCCCGCCTGGAAGAACAGATACCTCCCCTCCGTGATGAGCGCCGTGACCTTCGATAACAAGATTTACGGCGTCCCCAACAGTGGCATGCAGCCGGTGCTGTTCTACTACAATAAGGCGCTGTTCGATCAGTACCACCTGCAGCCCCCCCAGACCTGGAGCGACTTACTTCATATCGTCAGTACGTTGAAACAACATAACATTATTCCGATTGCCCTGGCCGGTGGCAGCAAATGGCCCTATTTGATGTACGAGGAGTATCTCGTCGATCGCTTCGGCGGGCCGGACGCCTTCAATGCTGTGCTCGCCAATCAGCCTAACGCCTGGTCGCAGGATGCCTTTATCAAGGCCAACACCGCCATTCAGCAGTTGGTGGACGCCGGCGCCTTTGGTTCTTCCTTCTCCTCGGTCATCGCCGATACCAACCAGGACGCTGCTCTGCTCTACACGGGCAAGGCCGGGATGATGCTCCAGGGCAACTGGAATTTCTCGGTCATTCAAACCAATAATCCCGACTTCCTGAAAAATCAGCTTGGATGGTTCCCTTTCCCTGCCGTCGAAGGAGGCAAGGGCGATCCCACCAATGCCGCTGGCAATCCGTGTAATTTCTATTCGATCTCCAAAACGGCGAAGTCCCCCCAGAACTGCGTCACCTTCCTGAAAGCCACCGCTCTCAACGATGCAGAGGTCAAGCGCTTTATCAATCTGGGCGACGTACCGGCAGTGCAGGGCATCGAGTCGCAACTGGCGGGCGCGCCAAATAGCGAGTGGCTCCAGTTCAATTACGGGCTGGTCAAGAATGCGCCTCACTTCCAGCTCTCCTGGGACCAGGCGCTGCTGCCTCAACCGGCGCAGGCGCTGCTCACCAACCTTGATCAGTTGTTCCTGAAGCAGATCGCTCCGCAGCAGTTCTCGGACAATATGAACAAGACGATCACTTCTGCGTAATCCCGGCGCTTGTCGGGCCTTGCGCTTGCTGGGGACGCCATCCCTCATCTTCACGCTGTACGTCTTTCGATGGGGTGAGAGGCATACAGCGTGAAGACGCTCATCCTGAGATACCATAAAAAAGGGCGACTCACGGCAGGCAGTTCAAGGAGCGCATCGTCTATCTCTCTGAACCCAGGAAGCTGCCGGTTTTCAAAGCGATGTCGCAGATTGGAGCACGCAATGCTTTCATCGATCAAGTTGTCAAAAAGAACCCAACAGGCCCGCCGGGTGGCCGTCCTCTGGACGACGCCCGCGCTGCTCTTTTATGTGCTCTTCGCACTGGTTCCTATGCTCATCGCACTTTATTTGAGCTTTACTCAGTGGGATGGCCTCAGCCAGGCCACGTGGGTCGGGCTGCGAAACTGGACCTCCCTGTTCTCCGATGCCGTCACCGGGCATTCTCTCCTTCTGACGCTTGAGATTATGGCTCTTAGCTGGCTGGTGCAAACACCTATCAGCTTGCTGCTGGGTGTCTTTATGGCTGGGACGCAGCGCTATCGCGCGGTCTTGAGCGTCTTTTATTTTCTCCCGCTCCTTTTCTCTACCGTCGCCATCGGCCTGACCTGGATCTCTATCCTTGACCCAAACTTCGGGCTGCTCGACACGCTCCTGCGCACGGTCGGACTCTCCGCGCTGGCAAGAGGCTGGCTGGGTGATCCCAACCTGGCGTTCTATACGATCGTGGCGCTGATCTCCTGGCAGTTTATCCCTTTCCACTCCTTGCTCTACCTGGGCGGCGCGCGCCAGATTCCAAGAGAACTGTACGAGGCAGCGGAGATCGACGGGGCCGCACGCTCGCGCAAGTTCTTCTTGATTACGCTGCCTCAACTGAAATACACGATTATCACCTCCACAACCCTGATCCTGACCGGCTCGCTGACCTACTTTGATCTGATCTGGGTCACAACCGGCGGCGGCCCCGGTTACGCTACTCGCATTTTGCCCCTCCAGATGTATATCACGGCCTTCCCGAATGAAGCAGTGGGCTATGGGAGCGTGCTGGCCGTGCTCCTGGCACTCTTCGGGATCGCGCTCTCTCTCCTCCTGCTGCGCTTCACAGGCTTTACCAGGATGAGTAGTCAGTTGGAAGGTCTCTAAGTATGTATACGTGTCATGTAAGAAAGTGAGGCAGGAAATGCATAAAAGCATATCTGTGGAGGCAATCGATCAGCCGTATCTCGGCAAACACACGTTCCGGGGACGCAGTTTATGGGAGGTGGTACCCGCTCTTTTCGGGCTCATCTGGCTGGTGATCGCGTTCCTCCCCATTCTCTATATGGTGATGACCAGCCTGCGTCCCCTCTCAGCGTTCTTTACGGATGTCCCCTGGCTGCCTCCGTCCCGGCCAACCCTGGAGAACTATCAAAATGTGTTGGCCAATGATTTTGGCCTCTATTTCGTCAATACCGTCTTTGTGACCGGGGTGAGCGTCCTGCTGATTACGACGGTTTCGCTGTTCGCCGCCTATGCGATCTCGAAGATTCGCAATCGCTTCACGCAGATTATCTTTAGCCTGTTTCTCCTCGGACTGGCGATCCCCTTGCAGGCAACAATCATCCCGATCTATGCGATGATTATCAATCTTCACCTGTATGATACGCTCTTTGCCTTGATCCCCCCGTATGTCGCCTTCGGCATCCCTCTCTCGGTGCTCGTCCTGGTCACGTATATCAGGGACATCCCCAGAGAGCTGCACGAAACGATGATCCTGGATGGCGCAGGCCATTTTCGCATTCTACGCAGCCTGGTCCTTCCCTTATCACGCCCGGCGTTGATTACGGTGATTATCTATGAGACGATCCAGGTCTGGAATGGTTTCCTGTTCCCGCTCGTTCTCACGCAGAGCACGAATATCCGGGTTCTCCCGCTCGCGCTGTGGAACTACCAGGGACAGTTCACGACCAACGTACCGGCCATTCTGGCCGCTGTCATTCTCTCGGCTACCCCCATCATCTTGCTCTACATCTTCGGCAGGCGCCAGCTCCTGGGCGGCCTGATCGCAGGCTTTAGCAAGTGAACAGATGGCTATCCTGGCCCTGATTCTTTACAGGCACCTCTCAGAAAGGAAATACATCTATGCCCACCCCGGCCTATCGCGATCCGCACGCCTCTCTCGATGAACGGGTCGAAAGTCTGCTCGCCCTGATGACGCTGGACGAGAAGCTGGCTCAGCTCGGCTGCCTCTGGAGCACCGCGTTTGTCAGTTCCGGCTCACTCGATCCCGCTGATATTGCCGCGAAGATACCACACGGCATCGGGCAGGTCACGCGCATCGGCGCTTCGACCGGACTTCACCCCCGCGAAAGCGCTGCGTTCATGAATGCGATCCAGAGAGTTGCACTCGAACGCACGCGCCTGGGCATCCCTATCATCGTCCACGAAGAGGCTGCTGGCGGCTTCTGCCATCGGGATGCGACGGTCTTCCCCCAGGCGATCGGGCTGGCCGCGACCTGGAATCCCGCCCTGGTCACGCAGGTTGGCGAGGTGATTCGCGCTCAGATGCGCGCGGTCGGCGCGCGCCATGCCCTCGCGCCGGTTCTGGATGTCGCACGCGATCCTCGCTGGGGTCGCGTGGAGGAGACTTACGGCGAAGATCCCGTGCTGGCCGGGAGCATCGGCACGGCCTACATTCGGGGTCTGCAAGGCGAGGACCTGCGCACAGGCGTCGCGGCTACAGGCAAGCATTTCCTGGCGTACTCAATGCCGGAGGGGGGCCGCAACTGGGCACCGGTGCAGATGGGTCCGCGCGAGTTGCGCGAGGTCTACGCCGAGCCGTTCTCTGCCGCGATTCGCAATGCGGGCCTGGCGACGGTGATGAACTCTTACTCTTCCGTCGATGGCCTGCCCTGCGCGGGCAGTCCCGCCATTCTGACCGGCCTTCTGCGGGAAGAACTGGGCTTTGCGGGAACTGTTGTGGCCGACTACGGGGCCGTCGCGCTGCTGATGACGCATCATCACGTGGCTGCCACGCCGGGCGAGGCTGCTCGCCTTGCTCTGAGCGCCGGACTCGATATGGAGCTTCCCGCGCTCGATTGCTATGGAGAGCCTCTGAAGGCCGAGATCGAGGCCGGGCGCGTCCCTTTGGAGGTCGTCGATACCGCCGTGCGTCGTGTGCTGCACCTCAAGTTCCAGCTCGGCCTCTTCGAGCATCCCTATGTCGATGAGGCTGCCGCCGAAGCTGCGTTCCAGACGCCCGCGCAGCGTTCTCTGGCCCGCCAGGCCGTCGCTGAGTCGATCGTTCTCCTCGCGAACAATGGGGTGCTGCCGCTCGCTCCGTCGGTGAGACGCCTGGCGGTCATCGGTCCCGGCGCGGACGACCCGCGTCTCTTGCAGGGCGATTATCACTATCCCGCGCACCTGGAGATGATCTACGCGGCCCCGCACAATCTCGAGGGCACTGGCCTCATCGTGCCCCAGGCCAGAGGCCGCTATGCTCCTGGTCCCTACTACACGCCCCATGTCACGCCCCTGGCCGGCCTGCGCGCCGCTCTCGGCTCCGAGGTAGAGATTCGCTACGCGCAGGGCTGCGAGGTGCAGGGATACGATCGCTCTGGCTTCGCCGAAGCCATCGAGGTGGCTCAACAGGCCGACGTTGCGCTGGTCGTGGTCGCGGGCCGCAGCGGCCTCCTGCGGCCCGTCACTGTGGGAGAGGGCAACGATGCCGCGAACCTCGATCTGACCGGCGTGCAGCAGGAACTCGTCGCCGCGCTCGCCGCTACCGGCACGCCCCTGGTCGTTGTGGTGCTCAGCGGACGCGTCCACACGCTCACCGCCATCGCCGATCACGCCGGCGCGCTGCTCCAGATGTTTCCGGCGGGAGAAGAGGGAGGCGGCGGCCTGGCCGATGTACTGACCGGCCGGGTCAATCCGAGCGGACGCCTGCCCGTCAGCATGCCTCGCCTGGTCGGCCAGGTGCCCACCCACGTCGGACACCGCGCCGGCGGCGACCGTGCGATGTTCTTCGGCGATTATATCGATGCGCCCACAACGCCGCTGTTCGCCTTCGGGCACGGCCTGAGCTATACCACGTTCGCGTACCGCCATCTGAGCGTGCAAGCAACGAACACGACGGAGCCGATCACGATCTCGATTGAGGTGCAAAATACCGGGGAGCGCGCCGGCGATGAGGTCGTGCAACTGTACGGCCACGACCTGGTTGCTTCGGTCGCACGCCCTGCTCGTATGCTCCTCGGCTTTGCTCGCGTCTCCCTCGCGTCCGGCCAGGCGCGCCGGATTACCTTTGTGGTCCATCCCTCTCGCCTGGCCTTCTACGATCCCTGCATGCGCTTCGTGACCGAGCCCGGCGCCTTTACCTTCAGCGTCGGCGCCTCCTCCGTCGATATGCGCGCCGAGCAGACGGTCACACTGGCTGGCGAGGTTGCCGAGTATCGACAGCGCGAGATTGAGGATACACAGGTGAGCATTGTGTGATTGGACCCGCTACGCTCAGATGGTTGCAATGCAACACCCGCTGCAATTCTTCTATAGCAGCCAACAGGGCAGGAATAGCTGCTTCGGTGGAAGCATTCCTGGCAGCTACTGCCCCTGGAACGTTGTTGAGCGGCTTTTAACAGGGGGGTCGTCTTCTTCATTCATAGCTTGCGTATAGATCTCTGCTACCATGCAGAGAGCTTGTTCCTCACCAATCAGCTTTTCTAATTGGCTCTGGTATATACCAAGCTGATCATATTTGTGGGCAACGATTTCGTGTTTTGCTGTCATAGCAAAACCCGTTAACCCCCGTCTCATGGCTTCGCATTCCAGTTCAATCCGGTGTCGTAGATTGGCTATCTCGCTTTCCGTCATATCATGTTACTCCTGACAGCGCTATCCAAACTACAGAAAGGGATTACCGCAATGGGCTTGATGCTCATCGAGAAGAGGCAAGCACAGCCCTAGATTGAACGAGTTGCCTTTTCAAGTGTATGGTAGTGTGCAAGAAGTTGCATCATGAAAACTAAGGGTTTATAAAATTTGGAGAAGTTTTCATTCTCCTGAAAACTGAGGAGATGTCGGCAGATACACTGAATTCTCCCTGAGTGCATGGCCAGCTTCTTTCTGAGGAGTACTGCTTTTGGCGGCGAGGGGGGCTGTACACGGAGAGGTCCCTCCGCAGGATGAGGGCAAGCAAAGAGGGGTCAAGACGCTCGCTTCTCTCCTGGCCATTTTTTATTTAAAGGAGGCGGTGATCGATGACGTAACGCATCGCCCCCAGACGGGAGGAAACTCCCAGCTTGCTATAAATCGAACTCAGATAGGAATTGACAGTGGTCAGACTAATCACCAGCGTCTCAGCAATCTGAGCATTCGTCAGGCCCTTTGCGAGCAGGCGCAAGACTTCGAACTCCCGCCGGGTCAGCCCCGCCGGAGGCGTCGCTTCTAATATGGAGGCGCGCCGCCTGCGCTGGGAGGCATTTATTTCGTCTTCCTGCGCGGCCAGCACCTGTGTGGTAGTCATACGCTGGCCCTCCGCCCAGAGAGCAGCGAAGGCGGCCTCCCCTACGCGGGTCGTTGCCTCACTCAGAAGGCGCTGGTAATGTGGCAACTCAATCCCGATTGTATTGCGATAGGTGTCGGTTGTACGCAGTGCTTCTGCGCGGGCGAAGAGCAGGACGGCGCGGGATGTCTCTCCCTGGGTCAGGGCAATCTCCCCGATCCCTTCCAGGCAAGAGGCCAGCACCCATTGTACCCTGTCAGACATCTCCACCTCCTGCTTCAGCATCATCACTGCCTCTTCATAGAACGAGCACGCCTGGGCAAGATCGCCTCTCCTCAAAGCCAGGCGTCCCAGCCCGCACAGAGCGCGGGCTATATCGTCCTGGCTCTCCATTGCCCGCCCCTGGGCCAGCGCCTCTTTCAGGAGAGCCTCTGCCGTTGTTTCATCTCCAAGCGCCGTTACTTCATCTGCCAGCACGATTTGAGCCTCTACAGCGTAGCCAGCATGGCCCAGATCTTTGAAGAGAGCGACGCTCTCCTCTGAGAGCTGATGAGCGCTGGCATATGCCCCCTGGAGAAAGAGCACCCAGCCCAAATAGTGGAGATTTGTAGCGATGAGCCAGGTATGCCCCATGATCCTGGATAAAACCAGGCTCTCTTCACAGAGGGTACGCGCGCGTGCAAACTCGCTGCGGAAGAAGGCCAGAATACCCTGCGTGAGCAGAGCATAGCCAATCCCGACACGATCTCCAATCGACCGATAAAGCGCCAGGCTCTCTTCGAGCATCGCATCCCCAACATTGCTATTCCCCCGGTGATGTTCGATATTGCCCAGCACCGTCAGGCACGCGCCCGCTCCGCGTGGATAGCGCAGGCGTCGAAATAGTTGCAAACTGTCCCCCAGGAGCACAAGGGCGCGGCGCTCATCGGATCGATAGAAGGCTACCCACCCCGCGATATAGAGCGCCCAGCCCTTTGCCCTGCTTATGACCTTATCTACTCCCTCCGTCGACAGGACCCGCTCCATGATGCGCACTCCCTCGGCGCTGGCATAGCCACGGAAGAACCAGACGTTCACAAATCCTACGGCGAACTGCAAGGTGATTTCAGGATCGTTGCGCTCCAGCAAGGTGTCAAGCGTTGCGCGCAAATTACCATATTCCCGCTCCTGCCAGTCCAGCCAGCGCTCTTGCTCTCGATTGCTCCACATCGGCCACGTCTCTCGCTCCACCCCAAGCAACGCTGTATCGGCCTGCTTCATAAAAGCAAAATAGGTGGTCGCGTGCGCCTCGCGGGCGCGTTCCAGTTCGCCCGCTTCCGCCAAGCATTCCAGCCCGTATTCTCGCACCGTCTCCAGCATCATGAGCCGCGGCTCTTCCATCTCCTGAGTGACCGTCTGTAGCAGGCTCTTGTCTACCAGCGACGCAACACAGTCCAGGATGGGCGTAGCAAGCCCGCCAAGCTCCTCACAGAACGCCTCGAGCGCCGAAAGCTGGCACCCCCCTACAAAAATGGCAAAGTGCCGGAAGAGCCACTGTTCATCAGCATCGAGCAGGTCATAGCTCCAACTGAGCGTGTTACGCAGGGTCTGCTGCCGAAATGGGGCATCCTGTTCCCCGCCGGTCAGGACGGCAAGACGGTGCTCCAGGCGAGTGAGCAGGGCCTGGGGAGAGAGCAATTTGCTGCGCGCCGCCGCCAGTTCGATCGCCAGCGGCAGCCCATCCAGGCGCACGCAAATTTCGGCAATAAAACGGGCATTGGCCGGCGTGACCTGGAAGTCTGGCTTAATCATGAGCGCCCGCTGGAGAAAGAGCGCGACAGATGCATATTCAGAGAGCTTCTCTATCTCTGGCAGTTGCTTCAGATTCGGCACGGCCAGCGGTGGCACGGGAAACTCATATTCGTCGCTGATATGTAACGGAGCGCGACTCGTCACCAGAACTTTCAGGTGGGTGCAGGCGGCTAACAGTTCTGCCAGGCCGGATGCGGCGGTCACAACTTGCTCGAAATTATCGAGCAGCAAGAGCAGGCGTTTAGCGCGCAGCAGCGATTTCAGAAAGTTAAGGTGAGATTGGCCTCCCGTCTCCTTGACCCCCAGCGTCTGAGCAATCACAGACATTACCAGCTCCGGCTCTCGGACGGGAGCCAGGGGCACAAAATGCACGCCGTCGGCAAAGTCTTCGAGGAGTTCTGTCGCCACCTGCAACCCCAGGCGCGTTTTCCCGATGCCTCCCGTCCCCGTAAGCGTCAGGGCACGCACCTCCGATCGCCGCAGGAGCGTGCAGATGGCCTCTACCTCATCCTCACGTCCGATCAAGGGAGTTGAGCGCAACGGAAGATTCTGGCGGTTGGCTTTCTCCGATTCGGTGACATACGCCAGAACGGAGGTTTGCGAGAGGATCTCCTGCTTTCTCTCACTCTCCACCGGCACGGTCGCAGGAGACTCGGTCACGGAGGGCTTCTCTTCCTCACGGGTGAGGTGGCTGATCAAAGCTTGCGCAGTTACTGCGAGTCGTTCAAAGGTAATCTCTTCGGTTTTTCCCAGGTAGGCTTTGTAGAGTTTGCCCTTTTGCTTGTGATAGATATACCAGTACCAGCCGTGGCGCTTCTGCTCGCGGCGGACTGTGAAAGTCTTTTCTTGATTTCTGAAGGTAAAGGACCGATTCGCTTCGTCGGCCAGCCAGTTATACCAGGCATCAGATCCAAGAATAATCGCCGTCTGCTGCCCATCTATGCCCCCAGGAAAAAGTAAGCCAGCCTCGGAAACGATCGGAAGACGAGAACTTGCCATCGTATATTCCTCACCGCACGATGTAACGGGCCACAGGTTACGTAACAGCTTACCAGCCATAGTATATCATGCGTTGGGTAACTTGTCTATGCCTGTTCTCCAGGCAATTTCTCTTTCAGCGCGTTTTACTGGCATGTATCCAGTTGCCCAACGACCTCCAGAAGAGCTTGCACGCTACAATTTCTCGAACCAAAGCACGTGTCGGCGGCAGAGAACGTTGCTCTTCCCCTCTTGAAAATCATAGGTTGGGGGCTGATGGAAGGAATTGAAACCTCATAATTCTTACAATTGTCAGGCCGTATGCAGTATGGTAGATTTACTTTAAAGCGTATCCGCACTCACCATTTGTGCATACCTTATGCTATGGAACATAGGGAATGACACGGGGAACCGCCTGTGTAAGTTGTCGGGGGCCCGAACCCCGGCCAACGAGAGGAATCTATGGGTACACGAACTGCGATCGATATCGGTGGTACGTTTACTGACCTTGTGTATCTGGATGAAGCCAGCGGGCAGGTCGGCCTGGGCAAGACGGCGACGACGCCTTCTCATTTTGAGGAGGGGGTAATCACAGCGGTCAGGGAGGCTGACCTGCATGATGTGCAATTCCTGGCACATGGGACCACCGTCATCATCAATACCCTGACCGAACGCAAAGGAGCCGTGACCGCGCTGATTACGACGCGCGGCTTCCGCGATGTGCTGGAAATCCAGCGCGCCAACCGCCCCGACCTCTACAATCTCCTCTTTACCAAGCCTATCCCGTTTGTGCCTCGCCGCCTGCGCCTGGAAGTGACCGAGCGCATGACCTACAAAGGTGAAGTGCTGACGCCTCTGGTCGAAGACGAGGTACGCGCCGCCGTGGCCGAAGCGCGTCGTCAGGGGGCCGAGGCCATCGCCATTTGTTTCCTGCATTCCTACGCCAATCCCGCCCATGAGCAGCGGGCAGTCGAGATTGTGCGCCAGGAATGGCCAGAGGTCGATATCACCGCCTCTCATGAGCTGACCAACGAGTGGCGCGAGTTTCAGCGCACCAGCACTGCCGTCCTGGATGCCTATGTCAAACCAGTTGCCCGCCGCTATCTCGAGGCCCTCTCGACGCGTCTCGACGAAGTAGAGATAGGACGGCACGTCCGCTACGCTATGCAATCAAACGGCGGCATTTCACACTTTGAGACCGCCAGTCGTACTCCCATTAACCTGATCGAGTCCGGCCCGGTCGGCGGCGTGATTGGCGCAGCGGTCATTGGCAAACTGCTGAACGAGCAGAATATCATTACGCTGGACATTGGCGGCACAACGGCGAAATCTTCTCTGGTGGAACAGAGCACCGTCAGGCTCACCAGCGACTATTTTATCGAGCGCACCCCCACCACGGCAGGCTATCCGATCAAGGTCCCTGTCGTCGATATCGTCGAAATCGGAGCGGGAGGCGGCAGTATTGCCTGGATCGATCCGGCGGGAGCGCTCAAGGTTGGCCCGCGCAGCGCGGGAGCCGAGCCGGGGCCGGCAGCCTACGGACACGGGGGAACCGAGCCAACAGTAACCGACGCGAATATCATTGTAGGCCGCATCAATCCCGACTATTTCCTGGGCGGCAGCATTCGCCTCGACGTGGAACGGGCCCGCGAGGCTATGAAGCGAATTGCCGACCCACTCGGAGTGAGCATCGAAGAGGCGGCCCTGGGCGTCATCCGTATCGCCAATGCGAACATGATTCATCTGCTTAAGCTCGTCTCGGTGCGCCAGGGGCGGGACCCGCGCGAGTTCGCGATGGTGGCCTTCGGCGGCGGCGGTTCGATGCACGCTTCCGCGCTGGCGCGCGATATGCATATGCCGCGTGTGATTGTGCCGCCCGCGCCCGCGCATTTCTCGGCCTGGGGCATGCTGGTCAGCGATCTCCGCCACGACCTGGTACAGACCAGGTTGATGCGAACGGCACAGATGGATATGGCCGAGTTTCGCGCAGCCTGGATCGAACTCGAAGAGAGGATGCGCGGGATCTTTGCTGCCGAGCATGTGGAGTCCGGGAATATCCTCTTTGCCCGCTCGGCTGATATGCGCTACCTGGGGCAGGAGCATACGGTCAACGTGCCAATCCCCGGCGGCGAGCTGGCAGAAGATCACCGCTCCCAGATCGAGAGCACATTCCACGACCTGCACGAACAGCTCTACACCTTCCGCCAGGAATCTCCTATCGAGCTGGTGAATCTGCGCCTGACCGGCTTTGGAACAGTGCGCAAGCCCGAATTACAGCGCATCACCGCCGACACAGATATCCAGCAGGCGTTGAAGGGGACGCGCCTCGTCGATTTCGACGATCTGGGACGCTATGAAACGAGCATTTACGAGCGCGGACGCCTGGGAGCCGGCGCGGAGATCATAGGGCCGGCGGTCGTCGAGGAGGCAGCCGCCTCTACCCTCGTCTTACCACAGCAGAAACTTCGCGTAGACGTCTTTGGCAATCTCATCATCGAAACGGGGGGTTAATATGCTGCAGCAGCAGGTAAGTCTTCCAGAGGTGGATCTTTTCACCGTCGAGATCGTGAAAGATGCGCTTGTGGCTATCGGCGATGAAATGTTCATTGCCCTCCAGCGCACCTCCAAAAGCACGATTATCTATGAGGTGCTCGACTATGCCTCGGGCCTGATCGACGCGAAAGGACAGCTTATCACTCAAGGCAACGGTGTGACGGGTTTCCTGGGAACCCTGACCTTTGCCGTGCGTTCGACGCTGGAGAAATTTGGCCCGCAGAACCTGCATCCCGGTGATGTGATTATCACCAATGATCCCTACGGCGGAGGCGGCACTCATCTCTCCGATGTCTCGCTGATCGTCCCCATCTTTTATGCGGGGCAACTGATTGCTTTCTCGGCCAGTAAGGCCCACTGGACTGAGGTGGGCGGCAAGGACCCCGGTTCGTGGACGACCGATTCCACCGAGATCTTTCAGGAAGGACTGCAGTTCCCATGCGTCAAGCTCTATGAGGAGGGACGCCCGGTGCAAAGCCTGATCGATCTGATCGCTGCGAATGTGCGCCTGCCGGACATGACCCTGGGCGATATGTACGCTCAGGCAGCCTCCCTGCGCCTCGGTGAGCGCCGCTTCCAGGAACTCTGCGATAAGTACGGGCTGGATGTGGTGCTCTATTCCATCGAAGCCTTGATGGACTATGGCGAACGTATGACGCGCCTCGAACTGGCAAAGCTGCCCAAAGGCGTCTATGAGGCTGAAGACTGGATCGATGACGATGGCATTGGCAATGGCCCCTTCCCGGTACGTGTGAAGATTACCATCAGCGATGATGAGTTCATCTGCGATTTCACCGGCACGCACGCCCAGGTCCCCGGACCGGTCAACTGCGCGCTCACGGGGCTACATTCGGGTGTGCGGACCATGCTCAAGGCCATTACCAGCCCATCGATCCCGGTCAACGAGGGCTGTTTCCGCCCGCTTAAGATCATCTGCCCGCCCGGCACAATCTTTACCGCCGAGCGCCCGGCAGCGGTTTCGACCTACTGGGAAACGATGAATTATGTCACCGACCTGGTCTGGAAGGCGCTGGCGCCCATTGTGCCCGATCGCCTGCCCGCCGGACATTTTCTTTCGGTGTGCGGCGTGGTTGTAGCCGGCCAGCATCCCGATACCGACGAACTGTTCTTGCTGGTTGAGCCGCAGGCCGGCGGCTGGGGAGCAGGCGCGGCCAAAGATGGCGAATCGGGCCTGATGTGCGTCGGGGACGGCGAAACCTACGTAATTCCCATCGAGATTGCCGAGACTCGTTATGGCATCATCGTTGATCGCTACGAACTGGACACACACACCAATGCCGGGGCCGGGCGACATCGCGGAGGACGAGGCTGTATCCGCGATTACCGGGCCGCGGTCGATTTAACCCTGACGGCCACCTTCGGGCGTCACAAGTACGTTCCCTGGGGAGCTGCGGGGGGCAAGCCAGGCTCGCGCAACGAGGTTCGCATCTTCCATGCCGATGGACGCGAGGTTGTCCTGGGCAAGTGCGCCCGCTATCCGCTCAAACGCGGTGAGGTGGCCCGCCTCGTCACCGGGACCGGCGGTGGCTGGGGACCTGCGCTGGAGCGCCCGCTGGAGGCGGTCATTGAAGATGTGCGCAATGGATATGTCAGTCTGGAACAGGCTCGCCAGGACTACGGGGTTGAGCTTGACCCGGATACATTTGCCGTTGTGCGCCTGGCCCCTGAGAGAAGCAAGTAGCAGATTCTCACTTAGAAGGAGGTATGGCGCAGAAAAGCACAAGGTCTATTTTCCCGAACTCTTTGTATATGCGGATCAATTATTAACTGATCGGTAGTCTATCCTACAAAAGACGCGTCTACCGCGTCGTCAGGAGGTATGCAGCAGTGCAAAGCACGAAGACACAGGCAGAACTCATCCAACGTAGGCCGATCCTCAGCGCGCGCCAGATCGCCGTGGCGGTGATTTTCGGCGCAATTGCCGCCGCATTTGAACTCTTACAGATTACCATCCCTGGCTATCTGCCGGGCGTAAACTTTAACTTTGGCGGGATCTGGCTGATGCTCTCTACGATGATCGGCGGTCCTATCGCAGGAGCAGTCGTGACGTTCGTCGATTCTATTACCGGGCAGGTTGGGATCATCGGCTGGCCCGGCTACATGATCCATGTGCTGATCCTGGCCGCGTTCTACCCGCGCGTTTATCGTATTCAGAGCGTTCCCAAACGGCTGGGCGCGTTCTTACTGTTGACCGCCCTCGCGCTTTTCTTCCAGTACTGGTGGTGGATCGGGCTGTACTCGTTCGTTCTGAAAATCATTCCTTTTGTAACCCAACTCTCGGTTCAGGCTCTTGCCTACTGGGGTTTCCTGGCTATCTACTTCATCATCCCGGCCCTCCTTCTGTGGCAGGTACCCAAGTATGTAGCACCTCAGTGGCGCTGGCCCTGGGCAAAGGAGAAGATGGAGGAAGAGGCTGTCACTCCCGCTTAGTTGTCGATTCTCCCTGCGGGCCCGTTCCTCTCGCTGGAGAAGCCGGTCCGCAGGGGAGATGCGCAGAAGATGCTCTGGCTTTTCCTCCTTCTGCAACTCCCACCCGGCGTATTCGTAGAAGATGGAGGTAGTCCCGTGCCGGATGAAGGCAAGGCTTACGCACTCAGTTACGACAAATTCACCTTCGCGTATGGGGAGGATGGCGCCGACGTTGCCCACGATATATCCATCGATCTCCCCGAAGGGCATATCCTGCTGATTACTGGCCCTAGCGGTGCAGGGAAGACCACCATTTGTCGTGCTGCTAACGGCCTGATCCCCCATGAATTCAAGGGCAAGATGCGGGGACAGGTCACGATCGCAGGACGCTATAATTCGCGCAAGTATGCCGTGAGCGCCCTTTCCAAATATATTGGCTTGCTCCAACAGGACCCCGATACACAGCTATTTAACCCAACCGTCGAGGAAGAGATCGTCTTCGGCGCGTGCAATTACGGATTGCCCGCAGATGAGATTCGCCAGCGCACCGAGCGCCTGCTCGAATTGACGCGCCTCTCCGAGCATCGCCATAAAAATCCGCATCATCTTTCCGGCGGGCAACAGCAGTCCTGCGCCCTGGCAGCTACGCTGTCCTTCGATCCTGCAACGCTGATCCTCGATGAACCAACCTCCAATATTGATCCGCTCGGCAGCCAGGAGGTGCTAGCGCTCGTCGCTCGCCTCGCCCGCGAAGAGGGGCGCACGACGCTGCTGGTGGAGCACAAACTGGAAGAGTTGGTACATCTCGTCGATGAGATGATTGTCCTGGA
>Ga0070740_10002047_pt1 | contig 25082 bp, 24 predicted proteins | sample Coa_R2_FD_67286 | JGI IMG/M metagenome (GOLD analysis project Ga0070740, IMG submission 67286) | Surface soil microbial communities from Centralia Pennsylvania, which are recovering from an underground coalmine fire - Coalmine... | ecosystem: Environmental > Terrestrial > Soil > Unclassified ...
GAGCCGGCTGCCCCGGGAGAGACATCGGCGGGTACTGGACGGCTGGTGCTGATCTGGTATGCCGGGCTGATCGCAGCCGCCTTGTTCATGCATGGGGCGATGGCGGCCACCGACTCGATGGCGTTGGCGGCGGCGCTGGCCGCCGCCGCGGTGGCGATTCCGCTCAGCCTGCTGGGCTATACGATGCGCGCCTACCGCGCCGCTTTTAACTCCCACATCCTGGTCCCCGCCATCGGACCGATCGTAATCCTGGTGCTGATTTTCGAGTACGTCGAATACAACCAGCGGGTGGACGATGCGTACTCGGCGCAACTGATCCCCGCCAATCTGGTGCTGCTCTCCGACGTCAAATGGGTCCGCGACTCCGCACACCGCGCCGGCCGCTTGAGCGGCCGCGTCGTCAATCGTTCGCCCCATCAGTTGGTCGGCATGAGCCTGGAGGTGGCACTGTACGGGGACAACGAGAAGCTGGGCAGCGCGCTGACCGACGCCACGCTGGACGTCGCGCCCGGACAGCAGGCGAATTTCACCACTGCGGCGCCCGACCTATTCGCCGCCGGTATCAGGGAATTGCCCTGTGTCAGGCAGGACGCCCTGCCGCCCACTGCCGGCGCCAAGGCAAGTCCTGGCGCGTTTCAATGCATCTACCGCGTCGCCGGAACGCGCGGCGAGCAGGTGTTCTTCTAAGGCCGGGAAGCGTCAGTTGTTTGTAAGCATCAACCGGAGCTGGCCGGGACCACGCCTTCATTGAGCGAGCCGGAGCGGAAGCCGCCCAGGTCCAGCGTCACGAAACGGAAGCCCAGGTTCTTGAACTCGCGCGACAGCAGCTCCGCGATTTGCGGGTCGAGCAGACGGGCCATCTCGTCGCGTCCCACCTCCAGCCGCGCGACCTCGCCGTGATAGCGCACGCGCACCACCTTGAAGCCCAGCGCGCGCAGCAGCTTCTCGCCCGATGACACCTGTTGCAGGCGTTCCAGTGTGATCTGCGTGCCGTAGGGAAAACGCGATGACAGGCAGGGCGAAGCGGGCCGGTCCCAGGTGGGCAGGCCCATCCTTTTCGACAGCTCGCGGATTTCCTGCTTAGTCAGTTCGGCCTCGACCAGCGGATGGCGCACGCGCTTTTCCGCGGCCGCCTGCATCCCGGGCCGATAGTCGCGCAAATCGTCCAGGTTCAGTCCGTCGACGATATACTCGACCCCTAGTTCGGCCGCCTTCTGCTCGCACACGGTAAAGAGGTTGTGCTTGCACAGGTAGCATCGATTGAGCGGATTGGCGGCGTAGCCGGGAATCTCCAGTTCGTTGGAGGAGATGATCAGATGGCGCGCGCCGATCAGCGCGGCGATTTCCCGGGCCGAGGCGAGGTCCTCCTCGGGCATGGTGGGCGAGGTGGTGGTCAGCGCCAGCACGCGCTCGCCGGCCGCTTCATGCGCCACGCGCAGCAGGAAACTGGAATCGACGCCGCCCGAAAACGCGACGATCACCGATTGCATCGGCACGAAAATCCCTTGCAGACGAGCGAGCTTGGCTTCCAGCGAATCCATCGTCCCGCGCCTCAGATTCCCTCGGCCTGGAACAGGTCGGTGGTCAGGTAGCGTTCACCGGTATCGCAGAAGATGGTGGCGACCAGCTTGCCGGCGCCTAGCCTACGCGCCACCTGCACGGCTGCGCAGCACGCCGCGCCCGACGAGATGCCCACCAGCAGGCCCTCTTCGCGGGCCAGACGGCGGGTGAAATGGGTGGCATCCTCGTCGCTGACCGGGATCACCTCGTCGTAGGCGTGGGTGTCGAGGATTTCCGGCACGAAACCTGCGCCGATGCCCTGAATCTTGTGAAAGCCGGGCTCCCCGCCCGACAGCACCGGCGAGTTTTGCGGCTCGACCGCGACAATATGAACCTTGTTGCCCAGTTTCTCGCGCAGATAACCGCCGACGCCGGTGATGGTCCCGCCGGTCCCGACTCCGGCCACGAACGCGTCAATCCGTTCGAGCTGCTCCATCAGTTCGGGCCCGGTGGATTGCCGATGCATCTGCGGATTGGCTGCATTGGAGAATTGCTGCGGCATGAAATAGCCGGGGTTGGCACGTACCAGTTCCTCGGCCTTGGCGATGGCTCCGTGCATCCCCCGCGTATCGGGCGTCAGGACGAGCTGCGCGCCGTACGCGCACAGCAGCGAGCGGCGCTCTTCGCTCATCGTATCCGGCATCGTCAGGATCAGCTTGTAACCCTTGACCGCGGCCACCAACGCCAGCCCGATTCCGGTGTTGCCCGAGGTCGGTTCAACGATCGTATCGCCCGGCTTGAGGCGGCCTTCGCGTTCGGCACGCTCGATCATCGCCAGGCAGATGCGGTCCTTGACGCTGCCGCCGGGGTTGTAATTTTCCAGCTTGGCCCAAATCTCGGCATCCTGCCGGGCCGGGATGCGGTTGAGCCGAACCACCGGAGTGTGGCCAATGAGGTCCAAGGGCGAGCGTGCAACGCTTACTGGCATGGCGCTATTGTAGCTTGAAGGCGGGCACCGTGGCGACACTTGCAACGGTGCGATTAGCCGGCTTAAACGCCGGTGCTCGCCGCGCAAATGACGGGTACAACAACATCTTCAAATCGCGTGCTGGTCATCTTCCCGGGTGCTTTGGGCGACCTGATTTGCGTGCTGCCGGCACTGCGCACACTGCTTCGCCGCTACCCTGGATGCGTCATGGAGCTGATGGCGCGGGCGGAGCTGGCGGATTTTGCGGTCGGCCGGATGGGTATCGCGCGAGGGCATTCCATCGATCGGCGCGAGGTCGGTCTGCTGTTCAGCTCCGATGCGGACGTCGCGGCGCAGGCGGCCGGGTTCTTCGGCGCCTTTGCGGCGATCCATTCCTTTTTCGGCTTCGACAACCAGCGCATGCGCGAGCTCCTGCCCAAGGCCTGCCGCGGCGCGGTTTTCTTCCATCCGTTCCGGCCCGCGGCGGAAGGGCACATCGCGGCGGCCTACCTGCGAGAGGTGACTGCAGGCCACGCCACATTCAATCCCGAGCCGGCCGCCGCGAAGCTGGACTTGTTAACCGCCGACCTGGACCTGGCGCGGCGCCTGGCCGATGCGCACGGGGTCGGGCCGGGGCGCTTCGTGCTGCTGATGCCGGGGAGCGGAAGCCCGGCCAAAAACTGGCCGGCGGCAAATTACCTGCAATTGGCCGGCGAATTGAGCCGATACTGCCCCGTGTTGACCGTTTTGGGGCCCGCTGAAAACAACCTTCAGGCGACCTTCTCGCGGCTGGTGACGATCGTCAATCCGCCGCTGGGCGCCCTGGCCGGATTGGCCCGAATATCAGCCGCCTTCGTGGGCAACGATTCCGGCGTGTCCCATCTGGCCGCCGCCGCAGGAGCGCGCGGAGTGGTTATATTTGGACCAACGGATCCGGCGCGCTGGCGTCCGTTGGGCGCGGTCTCGGTGGTGCGCCGGATGCCGCTGCGCGACCTGTGCTGGCGCGACGTCGCCCAGGCGCTGGAAGCACTGCCCAAGTGTGCGGAATGAAGTGGTTAAGTCTGGTACACTGATGCCGTCAGGCTTGGTCGCAAAACCGTCAACTCGATGACGGCCAAGTGAGGAACGCTGTGAGCAATTTTATAAAGACGACTTTTCTGTTGGGACTGTTAACCGGACTGTTGATGTTGATCGGCGGCCTGTTGGGGGGCTCGCAGGGGGTCGAGATCTTTTTCCTGATCGCCCTGGCGATGAATTTTTTCAGCTACTGGTTCTCCGACAAGCTGGTGCTGCGCGCTTACGGCGCACGCGAACTGAGCCAGGAAACGGCGCCGGAGCTTTATTCGATCGTGCGCGAACTGGCCACCGCCGCGGGCATCCCGATGCCGCGACTGTACCTGATCGACACCGACACGCCCAACGCTTTTGCCACCGGACGCAATCCCAACCATGCCGCCGTGGCCGTCACCAGCGGCATCATGCGCATCTGCAATCGCGAGGAGCTCAAGGGCGTGATTGGGCATGAATTGTCGCACGTGATCAACCGCGACATCCTGACCAGTACGATCGCCGCCACTTTGGCCGGTGCGATTATGATGATCGCCAGCGTGGCGCGCTGGGGCGCGTTGTTCGGCGGTTTTGGCGGGCGCGATGGAGAAGAGCGCGGGGCGGGCCTGATCGAGCTGTTGGTGATGGCGATCCTGGCGCCGTTGGCGGCCACGCTGATCCAGCTCGCCATCTCGCGCACCCGCGAGTATCAGGCCGACGCCAGCGGCGCCCGCCTGACCCATCATCCGCTGTACCTGGCCAACGCGCTGCGCAAGCTGGAGGCGGCCAACGAGCGGCTGCCGATGGACGCCGGTCCGGCTACTGCCCACCTGTTTATCGTCAATCCGCTTTCCGCCGAGGGGATTTCACGCCTGTTCTCGACCCATCCGCCGATCGAAGAGCGCATCGCCCGCCTGGAGCAGATGGCGACGAGGAGCGGCGCGGCCTGATCAATGAAGTGTAAAGGGAGTTGAGCGGCTATGGCCGAGCGAGACGAAGAACAATCCAGCCGCGGATTCAAGGTTGAGGATCGACGGCGCTTTTCCGCCGAGGGCGAACTGAAACCCGAGCATCAGGGCGCAGAGCCCAATGCCGCGGCACAAACCACAGCGGGCGAGCAGCCAAAACCGGCGGAAGCCCCCGGCCAACGCCCGCTGCGGCAGGCCGGTCCACGGCAAGCCGCGCCCGAGATCAACTTCACGACCTTCGTGGTCAGCCTGTCGACCCAGGCCCTGATGCATCTGGGCGAGATCCCCGACCCGGTGACCAACGAGCGCCAGCGCGATCTGCCCGCCGCTCAGCACATGATCGATATCCTTGGGATGCTGCAGGACAAGACGCGCGGCAACCTTGACCACGACGAAGAAGGGCTGCTGCGCTCGATCCTGTTCGACCTGCGCATGAAGTACGTGGAAACCGCGCGCCACCACTCCGGCTCCTGACGCCGATCGATGTCAGGTCAGAGCGGAAATCCTCGGCCCCGGCGGGTCGCGCTGTGTGTGGTATTCCTGCTGACGGTCGTGTTGGCGCCGGCGCACGCCGACCAATTCTGGTCCGACGCACCCGCCGCCGGGCAAGCGCCCAAGGCGCAGACGCTGCCTGATTTTGTCGACCTGGCGGCCAAACTCAGCCCCACGGTGGTGAACATCTCTACCGAATCCAAGGCCCAACCCACCGGCGCCGAATCAATGCTGCAAAAGGACAACCCGCTCGATCTCGCGCCCGAGGAGCGGTTTGGAATGCCCCGCGGGGTCAAGAGCTTGGGCTCCGGTTTTATCATCAACAAGGACGGTTACATCCTGACCAACGACCACGTGGTCGAGAGCGCCGACAAGATCCAGGTATCGCTGACCGACGGGCGCAATTTCACCGCCAAAGTGGTCGGGCGCGACTCCAAGACCGACGTCGCACTGCTCAAGATTGACGCCGGGGCTCCGCTGCCGGCCGCTCCGCTGGGCGATTCCAGCCGGCTGCGGGTCGGCGAATGGGTGATGGCGATCGGCAATCCGTTTGGCTTCGACCATTCGGTAACCGCCGGTATCGTCAGCGCCAAGACGCGCTTCATCCCCGGCAGCTACAACGATTACATTCAGACCGACGCCTCGATTAATCCGGGCAATTCGGGCGGCCCACTCATCGACTTGAGCGGCGCGGTGGTCGGCGTCAATTCGGCAATCTACACCCGCACCGGCACCAGCATGGGAATCGGCTTTGCCATTCCGATTAATCTGGTCAAGGAAGAGATCCAAGCGCTGCGTACCGCCGGCAAGGTCACGCGCGGATGGCTGGGGGTGTACATCCAAAAAGTTACCCCGGCTTTGTCCGAGTCGCTGGGGCTGGATGAGCCGCGCGGTGCGCTGATCGCAGACGTGCTCAAGGACAGCCCCGCGCAGGCGGCAGGGCTCAAGCGCGGCGACGTGATCGTGGCCTACAACAACCAGCCCATCAAGGAATCCCAGCAGTTGCCGCTGATGGTGGGCGAGACACCGATTGGACGCAAGGTGCCGCTTACCATCTTCCGCGACCACACCACCCGCCAGGTGCAGGTTACGATCACGCCCTCGCGCGAGGAGGAGATCGAAAAGGCAATGTCGCGCGCGGAGCAGGCGCCGTCGGCGCGCGGCTCCGGGCTGGGCCTGGATGTTGAAAACGTCACGCCCGAGCTGGCTCACGAACTGGGCTTGAACGGCAACGCCGGGGTGGTGATTACCCGGGTGGAACCGGGCAGTTCCGCCGCCGACGCCGGATTGCGCCGGCGCGACGTCATTCTGGAAGTCGACCGCCAGCCGGTCAGCGACGTGCACGGCTACGAGCAGGCGCTGGCCAAGAGCTCTGCCAAGGGGGTTTTGCTGCTTATTGAGCGGGCCGGCAGTACCCTGTACGTTCCCCTTAAACGGCAAGGCTGACGGCGTATCCACCGGCCATCACAACCCTGACCCAATGCTCAGACGGCTGTTCAGAAGACTTGTGCAGACAGCGCTGTTTACAACGGCGGCGGTGGTGCTGTTCGTCGTGCCGCCGCTGCTCTACTACTGCTATAGCTACTACACGTCGCTGGAAAACGAGGTCGTGACGCGCTTTTCGGGCAAGCGCTGGGACATCCCCTCGCAAATCTATTCCGACTCGCTGGTGGTTTATCCCGGCGCCAACCTACGCGACAGCGGCTTCTTCGAGCGCCTGGCGCGGCTCAATTACCGGCCCAAGCCCACGCCCGCCCAGGTCAGGGGCCGCGGCGAATACTGTTACAACCCCAAAAAGGGCACCCTGGTTCTGTTCCTGCATGCCTTCGCCTATCCCTACCATCAGTTTGACGGTCAGTTGGTCGACGTCCGCCTCAGCTCCGACCAGATGGTGACCGAAATCTCCGACGGGGTTACGCACAAGGCGCTGGATACCTTCGAGCTGGAACCCGAACCGATCAGCGGCATTTACCAGGGCGTATGGGAACAACGCCGGCTGGTCCGCCTGTCACAAATTCCGCCCGCTCTGATCGATGCGATCCTGGCCGCCGAGGACCATCGCTTTTACGAGCATCACGGGCTTGACCCGATTCGCATCGCGAAGGCGGCGTGGGTCAACATCCACTCCGGACACGTCGTGCAGGGCGGCTCGACGTTGACCCAGCAGTTGATGAAGAACTTCTTCCTGACCCAAAAGCGCGACTGGCATCGCAAGCTGAAGGAAGCGCTGATGGCGTATATCGCGGAGCGGCGCTACAGCAAAGACGAAATCCTGGAGAACTATATCAACGACATCTACCTGGGGCAGCGCGGGCAGGAGGGAATTTACGGAGTGTGGGAGGCCGCGGAGTACTACTTCTCCAAAGTGCCGCGCGACCTGACGATCGGCGAGATGGCGACGATCGCGGGGATGATTCGTTCACCCAATCGCTACAACCCCCTGCGCCATCCCGACGCCGCCCGCAAGCGGCGCGATGAGGTGCTGGTGCTGATGTTCCAGGACGGGTATATCAGCCGTCCGGCGCTGGCCGTGGCGATGGCGGAGCCGATCGAGCCGCGCGAAACCTTCACCGAAAACAACGACGCTCCCTACTTCGTCGATTACGTCAAGCACGAACTGGCTGAACGCTATCCACCCGAAGTGCTGACCGGCGAGGGACTGCGCATCTTCACCACGCTGGACGTCCATACCGAAAAGCTTGCCGAGCACGCCGTCCAGGCCAACCTGGCCCGGCTCGAGCAGACCCATCCGCGGCTGCGGCGCGAGGAGCAAAAGGACCGCTTGGAGGCGGCGCTGGTTGCGCTGGAGCCGCAAAGCGGCAAGATTCGCGCAATGGTGGGCGGACGTGACTACCGGGCCAGCCAGTTCAACCGCGTCGTCCAGTCCCATCGCCAGCCCGGCTCGATTTTCAAGCCCGTCACCTATCTGGCCGCGCTGGAGGAGACGCTGCAAGGCGAGGCCCACTTCCTGCCCACGACCATGATCGATGACGAGCCGTTTACCTGGTATTACGGCGGGATGAGCTGGTCGCCGGCCAATTACAAGGGCCGCTATTTCGGCGCGGTCACGCTGCAATTCGCGCTGGAGGAATCGCTCAACTCGGCAACCTCGCGCCTGGCCCATGAAGTCGGATTGCATCGCATCCGCGAGATGGCACGCAAGCTGGGCTTCGGCGACCTGCCGCCCTATCCGTCGATCGTGCTGGGCGGGATCGAGGTGACGCCGATGCAGGTGGCGCGGGCCTATGCGATCCTGGCCAACGGCGGCCTGGAAGTCCCGCCCTACGCCGTCACCGCGGTGGTTGACCGCGAAGGCCGCGTCATCGAGGGGCACGAAATCAAGGCTGAGCAGGTGCTGCCGGCCAGTCTCGCTTACGAGATGGACGCGATGCTCCAGCAGGTGATCAAGCACGGCACCGGCCACGACGCGGTCAAGGCGGGTTTCACGCGCCCGGCCGCGGGCAAAACCGGCACCACCAACGACGAGAAGGACGCGTGGTTTGCCGGCTTCACCCCCGACCTGCTGGCCGTGGTGTGGACCGGGTTCGACAAAAAGGAGGAACTGGGGCTGACCGGAGCGCAAGCGGCGCTGCCGATTTGGACCAGCTTCATGAAGGAGGCGGAGGCGGGCCGCCCCGAAACGGCTTTCCCCGCGCCGCCCGACCAGGAAATCTGGAATGCGCCCAGCCCCGAAGCGACCGACGCCGACAATCCCTCGGGCGCGCCGCCGGCCGACCATCAGCCTGACGTTCCGGAAGGCGACCCCAACGACTGATGCCTGCGCGCGCCATCCTGTTTGCGTGGGCCTTGCTACTGATAGGAGCGGCGGCCGCCATCGACGCCTGCTACACCACGCCAGCGCAGCCGCCGGCTGCCGCCGCGCCGCAACCGCGCCCACCCGAAGTGATGGAAAATCCCGAAGCGGTCGAGACCCCGCCCGCGCCCTGGCCGGTCGCGCCGCTGACCGAGGAAGACATCACCCCGGAGGCAACGGCGACGCCCTCGCCGACTGAAACCGCCACCCCGACCGAAACTCCCTATGGGCAGACGCCGGCGCCCACGGCCACACCCGGCCCCACGCCGACCGCAAGTCCGCTGCCGACGCTGACCCCGGAGCCGACCCCGCAACCCGACTTCAGCCGGATTCTGCCGCCCGGCCAGCTCAGCGACCAGCCGCTGACCGATGAGATCAACGCGCAGCCGTTGCCCACGCGCAAGACTTCGATGCGTATCGCGGACCGCGCCCGCCGCCAACTGCACCAACAGCAGCCCGACGAGGCAATCCGCACGTTGGGCCGCGCCCTTTCCATCGACCCCGGCGATCCCTACGTTTACTTCTACCTGGGCCGCGCCTACCTGATGAAGCATAACTACCAGCAGGCGTTGATCTTCTGGCAGCGCGCGGCGATAAGCTTTAGCAATAACCCCAGGTGGCTCAGCGAGGTGCTGGGCTTCGAGGGCGGAGTCAAGGAGCGGCTGGGAGAGATCGACCAGGCGCGCGAGGATTTTGCCCGCGCCCTTCAGCTCGATCCCAACAACCAACTGGCCAAAGACGGCAACTCCCGGTTGGGTCCGCCGCCCCCACCGCCTCAAGCCGAGCCTACCGAGGGGCCGGCCGAAGCCGAACCGCCGCCCGAGGAAGCCGCCCCGCCGCCGCCACCGGACATCGGCGCGCCGCCGCCGGTCGAAGAACCGATGCCATCGGAGGCGCCGACCCCCTCGGACCAGGGGGCGGGAGAAACGTATTAGAGGCGAGCAAACGTGCTTATACTGGGAATCGAAAGTTCATGCGACGACAGCGCCGCCGCCGTGCTGCAAACCGAGCATCCCGGCCAGGGCGTGGTGCGCTCCAGCGTGGTCGCCAACCAGGACGACATCCATCGCGCCTTCGGCGGTATCGTCCCGGAACTGGCCTCGCGCAACCATGTCGTGGCGATCACACCGATTGTCCAGCGCGCACTGGAGAGCGCCGGATGCCAACTGGGCGACATCGATGCCATCGCCGTCACCCGCGGCCCCGGTCTGGTCGGCTCGCTGCTGGTCGGGCTGATGTACGCCAAGGGCCTGGCGCACAGCCTTGAGGTGCCGATGGTCGGCATCAATCATCTCGAGGGCCATCTGCTGGCACCCCTGCTCGAACATCGCCTGACGATGCCCTTCCTTGCCCTGGTGGTGTCGGGCGGCCATACTGCGCTGTTCGTGGTCGAGGACTTCGGACGCTACCGCGAGGTGGGACGCACGCGCGACGACGCCGCCGGCGAGGCCTTTGACAAGGTCGCCAAGATGATGGCGCTGGGATATCCGGGCGGCAAGATTATCGACGAGATGAGCCGGCGCGGCAACCACAAGCGCATCCGGCTGCCGCGTGCGCGTGTCAAGGGCGCGCCCCTGGACTTCAGCTTCAGCGGTATCAAGACCGCGGTTGCCACCTTTTTGCGCAGTGAGGCGGCGGTGGGAGTTGCCGCCGAAGACTTGGCCGCCAGCTTCCAGGAGACGGTCGTGGAGATGCTGATCCGGCCGACGCTGGCGGCGGCCCGCCAGTTCAATGTCTCAACGATCGTGCTGACCGGCGGCGTGGCCGCCAACACGCGCCTGCGCGAGCGGCTGACGCAGGCGGCTGCCGATGAAGGACGTCGGGTCGTGGCGCCGTCGCTCAAGTATTGCACCGACAACGCGGCGATGATCGCGATGGCGGGGAGTTGGCGCCTGCTGCGCGGCGAGCGCGACCCGCTGGACATCGACGCGGAAGCCAATCTGCCGCTCTGAGCATGAGAGCAAAAGGTCAGGCCGCGGCGGCGGGCCGCGCGCATCCCCCCGAGTCGCCCGCCCGCGCACTGCGTGCCGCCGGTGTCACGCCCAGTAAGCGGCGCGGCCAGAACTTTTTGGTGCAGGGCGCGGTTGCCGATCGCATCGTGGCGCTGGCCGACTTGAGCGCGGGTGATGAAGTGGTCGAGATCGGACCGGGATTGGGCATCCTCAGCGAGCGCATCCTGGCCGCGCCGATTTCCGCGCTGCATCTGATCGAAATGGACCGCGGCCTTGCCGCGCGGCTGCGCAGGCGACTGGCAGACAAGGCCGACCTGATCGAAGCGGATTTCCTCACAGTCGATTTGCGCCGCGTGGTGCGCCGTCCGCCGGTCAAGGTGATCGGCAACCTGCCCTTTAACATCGCCGCCGCCATCCTGCGCAAGCTCGGCGACGCGCGCGATCTGATCGATCGGATGGTGCTGATGTTCCAGCGCGAAGTGGGCGAGCGTCTGCGCGCCCGCGCCGGAGAGCACGCCTATGGCGCGCTGAGCGCATTGACCGCGCTGGATTGGGAAATTGCGCAGCACTTCCGGGTCGAGGCCGGCAGCTTCCATCCGCGCCCCAAGGTCGACGCCGAAGTGCTGTGCTTCCTTCCCCGCCGCAAACCCCTCTGCCCGCCCCAGTTGCGCGCCATGCTGATCGATACGATTCGGGCCGGATTCGCGATCCGGCGCAAGAATTTGCGCAACACCCTCAGCGCCGGACTGCGGATGCGCACGGAAGAGGTCGAGGCGGCGTTGGGCCTGGCTCACATCGCTCCCACCGAGCGCGCCGAACGGCTCGAACTCCAGGACTTCGTGCGCCTGGCGCACGCGCTCCAGACCATCCGCGCGACAGCCTGCAGCGATGCCTGAACTGCCGGAAGTCGAATCGCTGCGCCGGATGCTGGAGCAGTCCGCATGCGGGCGGAGAATTGTCGCGGTGCACATCCGCGAGCCGCGCCTGCGGCGCCGGGTGGCCAGTACTTTCGATCGGATGATCGCCGGGCGCACGATAAATGCCGTGCGCCGGCGCGCCAAGTATCTGCTCGTCGAGCTTGATGGCGGCATTACCCTGCTGGGCCATCTCGGCATGAGCGGCAGCCTGACCCATCGCGGACAGGACTTCTGCGACGGCGAATTCGATCCCGCCCACGATCATCTCCGCTTCGAACTCGACGACGGGACCGCCCTGGTCTACAACGACCCGCGCCGCTTTGGCCTGCTGAAGCTGGTCTGCTCAAGCGAACTTGGCGCGGTCGATGAGCTTCGAGCGCTCGGTCCCGAGCCGCTGGAGGAAGCGTTCAGCGCCCAATACCTTTTCGAAAAGACGCGCCGCCGGCGCGTGGCGATCAAAAATCTCCTGATGGATCAGCACGTGGTGGCGGGCATCGGCAACATCTACGCCTGCGAGATTCTGTTCGGGGCGCGGGTGCGTCCGGGCCGCGCCGCCGGCCGGATTACGCGCGCAGAGGCCGAGCGCATCGTGGTCCATGCCAAGGGTATCCTGGCCCAGGCGATCGGCAGCGGCGGTACGACTTTCCGCAACTATCGCGACTCGCGCGGCCAGCCGGGAAGATTCGCCACCAGTCTGCAGGTCTACGGCCGCGAAGGGGAGCGATGCTTCGTGTGCCGCACGCCGATCAAGAGCAAGCTGCTGGGCCAGCGCTCCAGCTTCTACTGTCCCTGCTGTCAGCGCTAAACTTGAATTTGCGCCGGAGCAGCACATGACGGAGTTCGAAATCAGCACCCAGCAGCAGGCTCAACTGCTTGATGTGACTGCGCAGGTCAACGACGCGGTCAGCAAAAGCGGCGTCAGACGCGGGCTTTGCAACATTTTCGTTCCGCATACCACCGCCGCTGTGATCATCTCCGAGAACTGGGACCCGGACGTCACGCACGACCTGCTGACGCATCTCACAAAACTGGTCCCGCGCCAGGCCGGCTATCGCCACGGCGAGGGCAACGCCCAGGCGCATATTCTGTCGGTGATGCTGGGGACGTCGCTTAACGTCCCGGTGGACGGCGGGCAACTGAGGCTCGGCCGATGGCAGGGTGTGATGTTCGCGGAATTCGACGGTCCGCGCCGCCGAAAGGTCGTCGTCAGCGTCCAGGCTGGATAGCTGAGAAGTTAATTAATTGTCCGAACGGCACCAATCATCTCCCGCCTTAACCCTCTCCCTGGTCGGGAAGACGGGATGCCGATATGCGAATCATTTTTCTCACCTCGCCCGCGCCTGCGGACAGGTCCGCAGGCGCAAACCGGGAGAGGTCGCCGAGCGATTTGCCTGCAAATCGCTCGGCGGGTGAGGGCACACTTATGCTTCGGTTGCAATAGCGCTTTTTGTCAATCGCCGAGGCTTCAGTTCGTAGCCCCTGCTCACGCCGCGGGACGGCGCAGGATTGCCGGATCGATGCGGCGCGGGATCAGGCGCCCGTAACCCACGCTTTCGTTGAGCCGCCCGTCCTCCACAATCACCTTGCCGCGCAGCACCGTCATCACCGGCCATCCGCGCACCTCCCATCCTTCCCACGGACTGTAGTCGCTGACGTGAAAGTCTTCCCGGCCAAGCCGTTTGTGAATCTGCGGATCGATCACGCACAAATCCGCATCGCTGCCCGGCGCGATCACCCCTTTGCGCGGATAAAGCCCCATGATGCGCGCGGCGTTGGTCGAGGTGACCTCGGCAAAGCGCGGCAACGACATCCCGCGCCTGACCACGCCCTCGGTGTAAACGATCCCCATCCGCGCCTCGGCGCCGACGTTGCCGCCGGTGACGTCGTCGATACGCGAGCCGCGCAGTTTGACCTCCAGCGAGGTCGGGAACTCGTCGGTGGCCGCGGCCGAAATGCCCCCGTCAACCAGTCCGTCCCACAGCGCCTTCTGATCTTCGGGGAACTTTAGCGACGGATAGGTGTGATAACAAAACCCGCGCGGCGCCTTGTAATCCTCCGCGTTGAAGCAGGCGTACTGATGGAGGGTTTCGGCATATACCGGTAGACCCTGCGCGCGCGCCGCGGCCACCGCTTGCGCTCCCTCACGCGCCGAGACGTGAACGAAATAGACACCGGCGCCGGTGGCCGACGCGAGCTGGATCACGCGGTTGAAGGAGAGCTGCTCGGACAGGTTGGTATGCACCTGCGCCATGTGGATTCCGGCCACGCGCCCTTCCTTGATGAAACGCTCGTAATTGAACTGGACCAGCTCGTCGTCTTCGGCGTGCACCGTCATCAGCCCGCCGTGCCGGGTCAGCTTCTGCATCGCCCAGTGAATCCGACCGTGATCAAGGCGCAAGGAATGGCGCCGGCCGGGATCGGAGGGCAGGATATCGGTGGTGAAAACCTTGAAGGTCGGAAAGCCGTCGGCGATCGCGTCGCCAAGCTGATCGAAGGTCGCCAGCGGCAGGGCGCCGGTCAGCGCCACGTGAAAGGAATAATCCACCAGCGACCGCCCTTTCCATTGCTCGACGCGCCGCGCCAATGCGGCGGAAATGTCTACCGACGGATTAACGAAGCAGAAATCCAGATGGGTCGTGGTGCCGCCGAACGCCATCCCGATGGTGTCCGCCTCCGGCCCCATCGTCCTGACCACATGGCCAGCCTCCATCGCCATCGTCATGTTCAGATGGGTGTGCGGCTCGATACCGCCGGGCACGACGATCTTGCCGGTTGCGTCGATGATGCGGCCGGCTTGCGCCTGCGCGCCTGCCTCGCCGACCAGCACGATCTTCTCGCCCGCAATCGCAATGTTCCAATTACCAACGCCCTCCGGAGTAACAACCTGCCCGCCGCGGATTATCAAATCGTACATGGCGGCTCTCCTGTCGCTGAGTGTAGTTGAACCTGCGGTGGGCTGATCTATACCACAAAACCTGCTTCTGCCTTGAGCCGAGGAGCGCGCGGGATTAGACAGAAGGCAGGCGCGGTGCATCCGCTGCGGGGAGGTCGGTATGGGCGAGCAGGTCGTCGGCGTAATCGAGGAGCTGTGGCGATATCCGGTCAAATCGATGCTGGGGGAGCGGCTGCAAAGCGTTTTCGCTACGACCGGCGGGCTGATTGGCGATCGGGCCTGGGCGCTGCGCGATTTGCGCACTGGCAACATCGTCAGCGCCAAGAAATGGGCGCGGATGTTCGAGTTCCGCGCCTCCTACGAAGTGCAGCCCGCACCCGGCGAGCCGGGACGCGTGCGGATCGAAATGCCCGATGGGACCTCGCTTTACGCCGACGACCCGTGGGCGTCGCGCGCGCTTTCCGAAGCGCTGGGTTTCGAGGTGCGCCTTGAGCAGGCCGCGGCGCTGGCCAACCAGCGCGTGGAGGCGGACATCGACACCGACACCATCTTCGGCGACATCCCGGTCAACGCCATTTACACCGCCCTCAAACCCGGCCAGACCATTCCCAGCAGTTTCGGCCTGCCGCGCGGCACCTTTTTCGACGCCTCCGTGATCCACATCGTCGCCAGCGCCTCGCTCGAGCATCTGCGCCACTTGCAGGGCGGCAGCGCGGCGATGAGTCCGCAGCGCTTTCGCCCCAACGTGTTCATCCGCACTGAGCCGGGCCTCAGCGGGTTTGTGGAAGACGAATGGCTTGCCGGGCCGACGCTGGCGCTGGGCGACTTGCGCGTGGACAAGATCAAGCCCACGCTGCGATGCGTGATGACCACGCACGCACAATCCGGGCTGCCGCGCGACTTGAGCGTGCTGCGCACCGCGGCGCAGCACCACACCGCCCATCTGGGCGTCACCGGCCGGATCACCAATGAAGCCCGGCTCGCAGTGGGCCAGCGCGTGACTTTGCTTAAATAGCGCTGCGCTGATGGAAGCCTTCGGCGTGTTCGGCGCGGGCTTCCTGATGCGGCCGCCGGCCGGGATGCTCTCGGACCGCATCGGGCGCAAGCTGCTGCTGGCGGCTGCGCTCGGAACCGCGCTGCTGGCCTGGCCGCTGTTCCGCCTGTTGCAGCATCAGGAGTAGTTCGCGATGATGCCGGTCGGGCAGTTGGGCTTCGCGGTGCTGATCTCGATGTTCGCCGGGCCCGAGGCGGTGGCGTCGGCCGAGGCGTTTGCGGCACACGTGCGATACAGCGGCGTGGCGGTCAGCCACAACCCGTGCATGGCGCTGCTGGGCGGCCCGGCGGCGATGGTGGCCACATACCTGATCGGGCGCACGCAAAACGACACGTCGCCGCCCATCTACCTGATCGGCGCGGCGATCGTCTCCGCGCTGTTCATCCTGAGCCTCGCCGAAACCCTTTGCATGCCGCTGGCGGAGTGAACGAGGGAGGTTCATCGGTCATGGACGAATTCAAACATCACTTTGTGCAAACCAACGGCATCCGCATGCACGTGCATGAAGCGGGCGCCGGCTACCCGGTGGTCCTGTGCCACGGCTTTCCCGAAATCTGGTATTCGTGGCGCCATCAGCTGCGCGCGCTGAGCGCGGCCGGCTTCAGAGCGATCGCGCCCGATCAGCGCGGCTACGGCGAGACCGATTGCCCCGAACCGATTGAGGCCTACAGCTTGCGCAACCTGGTGGCGGATTTGACCGGGATGCTCGATCGGCTCGGCATCGAGCGCTGCGCAATCGTCGGGCACGACTGGGGTGGAATCGTGGCGTGGGGCGCGGCGATGATCGTGCCGGAGCGATTCGAAAAGGTGGCCGGGCTCAACACCCCGTTTCTGCCCCGCCCGCCGGTCAAGCCCACCGAGTTGTTCCGCGCCATGGCGGCCGGCAAGTTTCACTACATCTTGTATTTCCAGGAGCCGGGCGTCGCCGAAGCCGAACTGCAAGCCGACGTGCGGCGCACCCTGCGCGGCTTCTACCAGGACCTCGCCGCGCTGCAGGCGCAGGCCGGCGTCAAGGATCCGCCGGGCGTGCTGGGCCCGGCCGGGGGCGGGCTTTTGGATCGGCTGCCCGACCGGCCGCACGGCGCGTTCCTTACCGCCGCTGACTTCGAGGTCTTCGTCAAGGCCTTCGAGCACAGCGGCTTTCGCGGCCCGCTCAACTGGTATCGCAACTTTGACCGCAACTGGGAGGAGAGCGCCGGGCTTGAGTATCGCATCAATCAGCCGGCGCTGATGATCTGCGCCGAGCGCGACCCGGTGTTGCCGCCGTGGATGGCGGCCGGGATGAAGCAACTGGTGCCCAATCTGACCCGGACCATCGTCATCAAAGACTGCGGCCACTGGACACAGCAGGAGAAGCCCGAAGACGTAAACCGCGCCCTGCTCGAATTTCTGAGGACCTGACGCGCCGGCATGCCGTCCTGTGGGCTGAACGCTCGACAGCGAAGCCGCTGGCGGTTCGGGATCGGCGCCCGACTTCGTCCAAGGCCGTCCCCTCGCCCTTCATACGCAAAGCCCGCGGTGCGCGGCTACGGCCGCGGGATACCGCCGGGGCCCGGCATCGAGGGCGCCACTTCCATCATCGCGACGATCTTCCATCGGCCGTCCGCGCTTCGCAGCGTGTAGCAGGCGCGTCCGCGCATCAACACGCTGCCGTCGCTGCGGTAGCGCACAAAGTCGGCCATCAGCAAACCCATGTCGGGAGCGGTCGGCCACGCGTAGGTCTTCTCGATCCCGGTGCGCGCCCAGCCCTTGCTTTTCATGATCGTCTTGGTGTTGGCCATCATGGCAATCCAGGTGGCAGCATCGGGGACAACCGTCACCGGCTGCCTGCCCCCAAACAGAACGCAGGGAAATGAGAAGTTGGCGGCGTACGCGTCCGGATCGTCGCCGTTGAAAGACTCGATGTAGCGCGGATAGAAGGCGTGCATCTCCGCGGCCAGTTGCTCGGCGTCAGCCATCGTGCTTGCTCCCTTCGAAATCAGCCAGGGAAGTGTAGCACAAGCCTGATTCAATGAGGCTCAAGCACATCGCCCGCGCTTCGCCGGCAACCGCGGAATCTTGGTGACGCTGCAAGGCTCTTGCGTAACCACCGTGGCCGCGTCACGCCGAGCGCTTCAAACAGGGCCGCGCCACCGCAATCGGAAAATCCGCCCCCGCGCCGCTTACACTCCTTGGGGATCGTCTACTTGCGACTCTGATCCCCCTCTCCAGAAGGGAGAGGGGTTAGGGGTGAGGTTGCCTGCGCGGCGATTAAAGCGAGCGCTCCGCCAAGGTCGGCCGCAACTGATTCGTTTCGCAGGCGAAGAGTCTTTATTCCCAGCCGGGCGAGCGCCTGGTCTCGTTCAAGGTCGTAGTCTCGGCTTGCAAGGTGGGAGTCTCCGTCCAACTCGACGGCGAGCCGGGCCGACGCACAGTAGAAATCCACAACGTAGCCGGCGATCACCTGCTGTCTTCGGAAGTGCAAACCCTGAAGCCGGTTGGCGCGCAGCGCACGCCAGAGCATTTGCTCGCCGGACGTCATTTCCCGCCGAAACTTTCGGGCAAGAGCCAGCTTCTCCCGGCTGACCGGCTGATTGCGCGTGATTCTCAAGACCTCACCCCTTGCCCCTCTCCCTTCTGGAGAGGGGTACCGGATTGCGCCTCGACGTAATCATTCGTCGGGCCATTCGGGGATGGGTCCGCGCGGCCACCACGTCTCCTCGGCACACCATGCCGTACGGCGGACCCAGGCCGCGGATTTGGTTTAATTTCATGTTTGAGCCGTAAGCAAAGTATAGCATCACTGGGGGCCTACCGTTTGCCTTCCTGTGGAATCATCGCGCTGCGCCGATGGTCACTTGGATTCTATTCCGCGGGCTGCTGGTGCTATCCCCTTGATTTAGACAAATCGCTGCTTTGAAGAGTTGTCTGCAAATTTCGCCGGCTCGCTCTGCCAGATCGTGTACATGCCCTGCGAGCGTAACAGCTGTTCGAGATCGGCGCTGGGCCGAGCCGGCAGAAGCACGGCGAGTTGCGTACCGCGCGGCATGAATTGCGCGTAATCTGCCAGCTCTCCAATTGCCATGCGCAACGAAGGACGGTCGACAACGCTCTTGGCTTCGATCAGGTTTCCGCGCTTCTTGTCATACAGATCACAGGTGATGGAAATTCCATCTGACAGCGGGATTCGATATGCACGGGCCGCTGATCCCCGGCGTCGCATATAACTTTGATAGGATTTGACCAGCGCCCGCTCACGCAGTTGGATCTCGCGTTGCGCGCTTGCCGGGACGATGGCTGTACCGGCGCTTCGCGCCGTCTCATTGACCGGAATCAGGCGCGGCGTGCTCTTGGCCTTGGTTGCGACATTTTCGAAATAGCTTTCGATCCGCTGCCACTGCGCGTCCGTAATCTCGAAGTTCGAACCTTGCATCGGTCGTCGGAATGCAGGAATTCGCCGCAGCACCGGATCGGCCCGCAGCACCTTGGGCGGGATGGGTCTCTCCAGGTCTCGGACCCTGCTCAAGCGGTACCAGCCCTGCCATGTGCCATGAACGCGTACCGGCTCGCGTGTGATTTTGCCGATTGCGTAAACCCCGGCCGCCTCTGGCTTGTTTCCTTTGACCTGCCAGAGAACGATCCCATCGCCGACGTGAATATGCTGGCGTGGATCCTTGAATTTCGTCAGGCGCCACCATCCGGGGTTTTGGAGATCCGTTCGGAGGTTGTCGCCGGTTTTCGGATTGGCCTGAAAGATCCAGTAGCGAGCCATGGTGTCCCTTCCATCGGGCAGATAAAGCTCTCGCATTACCCCCTAAAACTTTTTCGCGTAAACCCTGTCGTACTTTCGGTCCTTTTTTAAGCACCGGTTGAGCGCGATGGTTTTCAGCGACTTGCTGTGCACCGCCTGCTTCACGGCAACGGGCGCGCTAAATTGATAAAGGTTTAGACCGCATCGGAACTTGAACGAAGGAGACCTGACCAGGATGCCAGTGGACCCGCAGCTCAGACCGATCCTTGAGGAGATGCTCAAGCTACCGCGCTTCGAAACCCTGTCGGTGGAGCAGGCGCGCGCCCTGGCGACGCAATACAACGCTGCCGGCAAGCTGGCGCCGGTACCGGTCGCGTCGGTGGTCAATCGCGTCATCCCCGGACCGGGCGGCGACCTGCCGATACGCATCTACACGCCCGAGGGGAGCGGGCCGTTTCCCCTGATGATGTACTTTCACGGCAGCGGTTTCGTGATGTGCACTCTGGACACCCATGATCGCGGATGCCGCAATTACTGCAATGCAGTGCGATGCGTGGTGGTATCGGTGGATTACCGCCTGGCGCCCGAGCACAAGTTTCCCGCCGGTCCCGAGGACTGCTACGCGGCCACCAAATGGGCCGCGGCGCATGCCGATGAACTTGACGCCGACGCGGCGCATATCGTTTTGGCCGGCGACAGCGCGGGCGGAAACATGGTCGCGGTCACCGCCCTGATGGCGCGCGACCGCGGCGGTCCGCCGCTATGCGGCCAGCTCATGATCGTGCCCGTCACCGATTATCCCAAACCCGGCTATCCCTCTTACGTGGAGAACGGTCAGGGCTATGGGCTGACGGCGGCGGGGATGCGCTGGTACTGGGGGCATTACCTCAACGACGAGGCCGAGGCGGATAACCCCTACGCGTCGCCGGTGCGGGCGCGCGATCTGCGCGGTCTGCCGCCCGCCTTGATTATCACCGCCGAACTGGACGTCCTGCGCGACGAAGGCGAGTATTACGGCAAACTCCTGGCTCAAGCCGGCGTGCCCGTTCAGGTCACGCGCTACGCAGGCGTCCATCATGGCTTCTTCGGCATGCAGGCCGTGCTCGACAAATCCAAGCAGGCGATGGCGGAAGTAAGCGCCTGGCTCAAGCAGCGCTTCGCGTCCTAACCGAGGCACGCGGCGACGGCGGCACTGCGAGGGTGAGCTGCGTCCTATCGATACACTTGTTGCCCGCCCGGAGCCATCGGCTGCGGTTTTCGCGGCAATGGGGCGCGAGCAGGCCCTCGCCATGCAGGCACGCGCTATGCTATCGGCCGGCCTGGGCTGGAAGGCTTACAACCGGCCCCCAGTGGGAAAGGAAAACAAATGCGCATCGGGGCGACGATCTTCAACCAAAATTACAGCGACTGGGACCGCTACGAGGCGGAAGAAAAGGGCAGGTCGGTGCCGGCCCGCGCCACGCGCTCGGACCGCGAAATCTTCCGCGAGGAACTGGGCATCGCCCGTATCGCCGACGACTGCGGCTTCGATTCGGTCTGGACCATCGAGCATCACTTCACGCCCTACACGATGGTGACCAACCCGCTTCAGTATCTCACCTACATTGCCGCCATCACCCGCAACGTGGATTTAGGGACGATGGTGGTGGTGCTGCCCTGGCACAATCCGGTGCGCGTCGCCGAAGACGTGAACATGCTCGATGCCTTTCTGGGGCCGAACCGAAATATCATCTGCGGCGTCGGTCGCGGGCTTGGGCGGCGCGAGTACGCCGGGTTGGGTATCGACCAGAACGAAGCACGCGGGCGGTTCGACGAATCGCTGCAGGTGCTCACCCGGCTTCTGGCAACCGGGCAATGCGATTTCGAGGGCGAGTTCTACAAAGTTCATGGCTTGCACCTGCGGCCCCAGCTCGAGCGCGACCTGAGCGCCAACCTGTGGTGCGCGGGCGGCACCGAGCAGACCGTGGAGATTATCGCCCGGCACGGCGTAAAGCCCCTGATCATCCCCACCACCAGCCTGGACCTGGCGCTGGCAAACCTGCGCCGTTATGCGGTGTTGCGGCGCGATGCCGGACACGCGCCCACGCACACCAAGCTGGCGCTGTGGACCTATGTCGCCGAAAGCGCGAGCGAGGCTCAAGCGGGGGCGCAGCGCTATATGGTGGAGTATGCCGATTCAGCGCTGCGCCACTATGAGCTGCTCGGCACCCATCTGAGCGGCATCAAGGGTTACGAGTCGTATGGTGCGCAAGCCGAGTTCCTGCGAAAGGATCCGTCTCCATTTAGGCAAAGCTTTTACAAAAGCCATCCTTGGGGCACACCGCAACAGACCATCGCCCGCGTCACCGAGCTCGCCAACGCGTTCGGCACCGACGAGATCATGTTCATTTTCAAGTACGGTGCCATGCCCATGGCAGAGGCGGAAAAAAGCATGCGGCTGTTTGCCAAAGAGGTGATGCCGGCGCTCAAGCAACTGCATCCCCAGCCCCTGGCGGCCTGAAACCGGTATGGACCAGCGCGCTCGATCACTCCCCGGGAAGGCGGGCTGCTCTTGTTCAGCTCCCGACCAGACGGGGCCCGAGGAACGGGATTTTGCCGATCGCGGCGCGAATCGCCGACGCGATCAGGTGGCCGAGGTTGTGGAACAGCAGGGCGATCTTGCCGGCCAGGACGCGCAAGATACCGCCGCGCGCGACCGGCGCCTGGGTGCAGATGGGCACGCTTAACAGGGTGCGATCATCCTCGCGCATCGTCAGGCTGCCCACTTTGGTGCCGGCCGCCACCGGGGCGACTAGGTAGGAGACGTCCAGAGCGCCGCTTAGCTTGACCTTCTTCTCCTCGCCGCGGGGCAGCGTGATATACATCGAATCGGGCGGCGCGATTGCGACTTCGGCCGCGGCGCCCTCGTAAACCGGCAGCGAGGCCGGCACCAGCGGGCGCCAGTCCGGCGCGACGTTGACGAAGGAGCGAAATGCCCAGGCCAGCAGCTTCTCGGTCTCGGTGCGGCGCTTTTCGGCGTTGGGCGCCCCCAATACGGCGGAGATCAGCCGCATATTGTCCTGATGGGCGGTGGAGACCAGGTGATAACCGGCTTCCTCGACATGTCCGGTCTTAATTCCGTCCACCCGCGCGTCGTAAAAGAGCAGGGTGTTCCAATTGCGCTGGGTGATCTTGTCGAAGGTGTATTCCTTGACCGACGTGTAGTCCAGGGCGTTGGGAAAGCGCTTGATAAGGAGCGCGCCAAGTTTCACCATGTCGGCCGCCGTGGTGTATTGGTCGGGTTCGGGTAGACCGTCGGGACTGGCAAAGCGGGTCTCGTCGAGCCCCATGTGTTGGCAATGCTCGTTCATCATCGCCACGAAGCCTTGCTCGCTGCCGCCCAGGTATTCCGCCAACGCCATCGCGGCGTCGTTGCCCGAAGACACCATCAATCCGTAGAGCAACTGCTTGACCGGCACCTGCTGGCCGACTTCCAGGAACATCTTGGAAACCGTCTGGTCCACCGACAGGCGCCAGGCCCTCTCGCTGATGGTGACGGGAGTATCCAGGGTCAGCTTGCCGTTCTTCAGCGCCTCCAGCGTGATGTAAAAGGTCATGATCTTGGCGAGGCTGGCGGGCTGCATGCGCAGGTGCTCGTTGTACGCATACAGGACTTCGCCCGAATGCAACTCGGTGAGCATCGCGGCGCGCGCGTCCAGGGCAAAGGGCGCCGGTCCGGTGCCGAGCACGCGAATTGCGTCAAGCGGCTCGGGCGGCGGCGGGGCGGAGGGCCGGGCATAGTGCCGGGCCGCGCCGGCCGAAGCCATCGCCAGCACTAAAATCGGCACCACGGCCGAGACCAATTGCCACCGCTTTAATGCCCACAGCATAGAGCACCGCCCCTCACGACCCGCATTAACAAGAACATAGAGCCGCCGCGGCGCATCGGCAAGCATCTCGCCCGCAGTGCGAGCGTATCAGCGCATCGATGTGCACAACCCGAGAATCGCCCGTCTGGCACCAGCGCAGCATTGGCACACTCGATGCTCATAAGCCGGGTAAAACGAGCATCAGACCGTTGAAATCAGGAATTTGACCACGATGGACTCCTCAGCCTTGTCGCCAGTTCACCCATCGCGCCGCACAACCGTCGCCGTTGGAGGCATCCCCGAGCACGCGGGAGCCGCGCGCCTGGGCGAAGTGGATCCGCTGCCGTCCTTTTTTCAATCCCAATGTCTGTTGCCTGCGCAGTACAACGCCTTGGTCAGGAAGAGCGCGCAGCGGGCAGGCGAAAGCCGGCTGTTACTGGCGGTTTTGAAAGATGCGCTGCGCATCTATTTGAAGACCATGGATCGGCGCACGGCGCAGGCACGTCGTGAGTTCCACGAAATCTGCCAATGGTTTTACGCTAAAGACCAGGAAGGACTGTTCGCCTACGAACACCTGTGCGAAGCCCTGGGGATTGAGCCCGGCGCGCTGCGGCGATGGCTCATGTCGCTGCGCCGCGACGCTTACCGGCCCAACGGCCGACCAATCGCGGGCCGCTGACAGGCACCGCGCCGATTGGCGGCCGCGCAGCCGCACAGCGCCAGCGGCGCGATCGCGTAGCCCAATCCCGGCGTGGCTGTGCGCGGTGTTGCTGATATTTCTGTCGGCTGCGGGCGCACATGCAACGCCGATGCGCCTGTCGCACACCATCAGCGGCGGGCGGTTTTACTACGTCGCACGCAAAGGCGACTCGTTCGCCGCGCTCGGCTCCCGGTACGGCGTCGACGCGCGGCTTCTGGCCCGCTCCAACTGCCGTACGGTCGGCTCCCGGCTCAGGGCCGGCGATGGATTATGGATCGACAACCGCCACATCGTTCCGGCGAACATCGACGACGGCATCCTGATCAATGTGCCGCAGCGGATGCTGTTCGTGCTGTCTGCGTCGCGCCTGATCGGCGCCTATCCGGTTTCAGTCGGACGTCCGGGCTGGCGCACGCCGCGCGGTGAGTTTACCGTCGTGGAAAAACGCAAGAATCCGGTGTGGAGGGTGCCGGTCTCCATCCAGGCCGAGATGGCGGCGGAGGGCAAGCGCGTCCGGACCCGGGTACCGCCGGGCCCCGACAATCCGTTGGGTAAGCACTGGGTGGGGCTGAGCCTGGATTCGGTTGGATGCCACGGTACCATCGCGCCGCTCAGCGTGTACCATTTTCGCACCCACGGATGTATCCGGTTGCATCCCGACGACGCAGCCGATCTTTACGCGCAGGTCGAAGTCGGCACGCCGGGCGAAATCATCTATGAGCCGGTGCTGATGGCGCGCGGGCCTGACGGCCGCATTTTCGTCGAAGCCAATCCCGACCCTTACGGGCTGCGGCCGCGCATGGTCGGCGAGCTTGAGGCCCTTGCGGATTCCGATGGGTTTGGCAATATGGTTGACTGGCCAGCAGTCAGGGCAGCGCTTGAGCTCAGGGATGGCCTGGCCCGCGATGTAAGTTACGGGAGGATTTGCTGGTGGGACGTTTTGCCGATGGGATGGCGGGAAATCGGGCCGCTATGGAGCGGGGAGGAACCCTTCATCGCCGGCAGTTGCTCAAAATCGCGACGATAATGGCAGGTAGCGCGCTGGTGCCGGGCGCCGCCATCGCCGCCCTGCGCGTGCCCTATCCGCCGCAGCGCTCGCTGAGGTTTTACAACCTCCACACCGGCGAGAGCCTGGCTGCCACCTACTGCGAGAACGGCCGTTACGTGGAGGGTGCGCTGCGCGACATCAATTACATCATG
>Ga0070740_10002048_pt1 | contig 25076 bp, 24 predicted proteins | sample Coa_R2_FD_67286 | JGI IMG/M metagenome (GOLD analysis project Ga0070740, IMG submission 67286) | Surface soil microbial communities from Centralia Pennsylvania, which are recovering from an underground coalmine fire - Coalmine... | ecosystem: Environmental > Terrestrial > Soil > Unclassified ...
TGCTTCGGCGAGCCTTCGATGTGCTTTAGCTCCTCTATTCCCCGCAGGCCAATCAGCACCGGCGGGGTAAACTGGCGACGCTTCATATTAGGGTATAGATCGGTGCCGCCCGCGACCGGCATGGCCTGCTCTCCTTCCCGGGCCAGCAGATGGACCGCCTGCTCCAGCGTGCGCGGAGCCAGGTAGCGAAACGGTGGAAGCCTTAGCATCAGTTCGTCCCTCCTTTGCTAGCGACAGACGGAGGAGTGGCGGTCCGCTGAACTGTGCCATTGCCATTCTGGCGAGCGGGCTGCGCGCCATCCAGGCTCGCCGGCTGCCACTTGATGAGGCGCGTTGGCCAGGGCGATGGAGCTTCAATCGGCGCGACGTGCGGACGCGCAGTCGCGCGCGCTCCCGGCTCCTGCGCTTTCAGGGCCCTCAACACCTTATCCGGCGTGATCGGCACCTCGTCGATGCGAACGCCGATCGCGTCATAGACGGCGTTGGCGATGGCGGGGACGGTCGGATTGAGCGGCCCCTGGCCCGCCTCTTTGCCCCCGAAAGGACCCTCCCGATCGGGAATCTCGATTAGAATTGTCTCGATCTCGGGCGTATCGAGCGTGGTTGGTAGCTTATAGTCCAGCAGCGAAGGAATCTTATGGCGCCCCTTGCGGAAAATCTGCTGCTCCATCGTCGCCTCGCCGTAGCCCATGTACGCGCCGCCCTCGACCTGTCCGGCCACCAGCAGGGGATTGATCGACTGGCCCACATCGTGCGCCATCCACAGTTTCTCTACCGTCACCTCGCCCGTCTCTATATCGACCGCAACCTGCGCCACGCAGGCGGAGTAGGAGTACGCCGGGGAGGGACCGACGCCCGCGCCTTTATAATCCCCATGAATATCTTCCGGCGGGGCATATGACCCGGAGGAGACCAGCGCGCCAAAGCGAGCCTCAGCCAGTTCGATGGCCTGCACAAACGACAGCGAGACGCCCGGATCGTTCTCATCGTAGATCACGCCGTCAGCCGCCTGCAAGCGTTCGGCGGGTACCTGCAACTGCTCGGCTGCGACCTCGAAAAGTTGCTCCTTGAGCTTGAGCGCAGCCGCGATGGCCGCGTTCCCGGCCATGAAGGTCACGCGGCTGGAGTAGGAGCCGAGATCGACGGGCGTGAGGGTAGTATCCGCCGTCTCCAGGTGGATGTGTTCCGGCTGGATGCCAAGTTCTTCGGCAACGATATAGGCCAGGATGGAGGTCGAGCCCTGCCCGATGTCGGTCGCGCCGCAGTAGACGGTCACGCCGCCCCCGCGATCCAGGCGGATCTGGACCGCCGAGTGGGGCAGGTCGTTCCAGTAGATCGGCTTGCCCGCGCCACAGATGTACGACGAGCCCGCGACCCCCAGGCCACGCCTGATCGTTGTATCTCCCGCTGCTCCCGATCCACGCCCGGCGAGTACGCTCGCCGTATGAAATTCCCGCCAGCGCGAACGCTCCTCAACAGCGTCGAGGCACTCGCCCAGCGCGCAACTGGTGATGCGCAATCCGTTGATCGTGCGCGTGTATGGCTGGATCAGGTTGCGCCTGCGCAGTTCGATCGGGTCAAGGCCCAGGTCGTGCGCGATTTTGTCGAGATGAACCTCGACCGCGTAGCGCGGCTGGGTAGTTCCGTGCCCGCGTTTGGGGCCGCAGGGCGGCTTATTGGTAAACAGGCGCATACCCTCAAACTTATACGCCGGCAGGGTATAGGTGACGGTCTGGAGGGCGCCGGTATAATAGGTCGTGGCGATGCCATAGGAGCCATACGCGCCGCCGTCGAGGAACGAGCGGAAATGCATGGCCGTGAGCGTGCCATCGCGCTTCACGCCGGTCTTGATCCACATCTTGACGGGATGGCGCCCCCGGTGGTTGAGAAAGACCTCTTCGCGCGTGCAGGTAATCTTGACCGGTCTACCCGTGCGGCGCGCGAGCTCGCAGGCGCAGATTTCATGGGAGAATGGATCGCTCTTGCCGCCAAAGCCGCCGCCGACGTTAGGCGCGATCACGCGTACATGCGAGCGCGGCAGATTCAGCACTTTGCTCACCTCGCGATGCACATAGTGGGGCGTCTGCGTGGAGGACCAGAGGATGAGCTTGCCGCCCACAGGATCGGCGGGATTGGGTTCCCAGTTTGCCACGCAGGCATGCTCCTCCATCGGCGCGTGATTGTTTCCTTCATAATAAAACCAGTCCTCGCGTATGTAGTCCGCGTCGGCAAAACCGGCCTCGACCTCGCCAAACTCGTAGGAGACGGCCTTGTGGATATTGCCGATGCGCGCCTCGTCGTTGATCTTGATCTCCGGGTGCGCCAGGGCCTCGTCAATGCTCATCAGGGCCGGCAAGACCTCATACTCGACGCGAATGAGCTTGAGCGCCTCGTCGAGGATATCGGGATCGAGCGCAGCTACGGCTGCGACGGGATCGCCGACGTAGCGCACTTTGTCGATCGCGAGGGCGTACTCATCCTGGCTGGAGGGCAGAATACCGTATTTGCGCGGCAGATCCTCGCCGGTAATCACCGCCAGCACGCCCGGCAGCGCCAGAGCGTCACGTGCGTCGATCGAGAGAATGCGCGCGTGTGGGTGAGGCGAGCGCAGCAGGCGACCATAGAGCATGCGCGGCAGCATGATATCATCGGCGTAGAGGGCGCGCCCGGTCACTTTGCCATAGGCATCTATCTTCGGAAGCGGTTTGCCGATCACGCGATAGCTTGCAGGTCCGGCGGGCGCGGGGGATGCGCCGGCAGAGAGTTGCTTCTTCATTTCGTACCTCCACTTGCGACCATGCGGCGAGCGGCAGCCTCGACCGCCTCGTAGATCTTTGTATACCCGGTACAGCGACAGAGGTTGCCGGCCAGGGCCTCGCGCATCTGCTCGCGCGTTGGCTGCGGGTGATCGCGTAGGAGGGCGATGCCTGAGAGCAGGATGCCCGGCGTGCAGTAGCCGCACTGGGCCGCCCCCAGTTCGGCAAAGGTTTCTTGCAGAGGATGGAGCTTGCCGTTGGCCTCGATCCCCTCGATGGTCGTGATCTCCCGCCCTTGCACCTCAATGGGTAAGGTCAGGCAGGAGAGCACCGGCACACCATCCAGCAAAACGGTGCAGGCCCCGCACTCTCCCAACTCGCAGCCGTGTTTGGTGCCGATCAGGCCCAGATCTTCACGTAGAACTTCCAGTAACGTATGGTGGGGTAGAGCCGCTACTTCGTGGCTCTCCCCATTTACGCGCAAGGTAATTATCTCACGCATTGTAGTTTCCTTTCGCGCTATGCTCGTCTCTATACTCTCGCGCCCAGTGCCTGGGAAATATTCATAGCCTCTGTATGCAACTGACGCGCCGCGCGTTCCAGGGGTTCGTCTTTCAAACGCGAGGCAAAACCAACGATCCACAAAAGCGCGACCAACGATCCTCCCACACCGTAAATGGGGGCTGCGACCGCGTTGACGCCTTCCAGGTACTCTTCATGGTCGAGGCTGATCCCTGTGCGCGCAACTTCTTCCGCGCGCGCCAGCAACTGCGCCGGCTCGGTAAGCGAATGGTCGGTAAAGCGTGGCAGCGGATGTGTACGCAGGTAGTCCTCGCGCTGCGGCAGCGGCCAGCTCGCCAGCACACAGGCTCCAATCGCCCCGGCCAGCAGCGGAAGGCGCATGCCCCTCCTGGCTGCGATATGCAACCCGCCCTGCTCCTCATCGATCACGCTCTCAATGATCCGCACGCCCCTCTGCTCGACTTTGCCCAGGCAGACCGTCTCTCCGCTGCTGCCGGCCAGGCGTTTCATGGCTTGCAGGGCAAAATAGCGCAGGCCCGCGCGCTGCATGTAGCTCTGCGCGAGATCATAGATGCGCGGCCCCAATACAAAACGCCGATCCTCGGCCTGCTCAATCGCACTACAACCCTCCAGGGTCTTCAGCAAGCCATGTACGCTACTCTTGCTCATGCTCAGCGCACGCGCCAGATCCGAAAGCGTTAAACCGTCCTCGCTGGCGCCCAATAGATCGAGCAGACGAAAGGCACGCTCAACCATCGGCGCAGGCAGCTCCTGTGCCGATGACTGGGCGCGCTTGTGGGCTTGTTCACCATACTGAACTATTTGTTCTTCCATATGAACAGTATATGGTCAGGACACCCTCGCTGTCAAGGGAACTCAATCCTTTCACCATTCAATTATGGCACAAGAAACGGGGAACTGGTGGTGTGTTTTTCAGCCTGGGTGAGACGGAACGGAGGCATGGCTAAGAGCCTGCCGGCCTTTTTTTCTGGCCAGGAAGACCCTGCGACAGAGGAGCAGGCCAACCAGGATAGTGCTTGCCACGTAGGTTCCCAACGCCCAGGGCGTCTGCGCATCACTGCCAGCGCCGAGCCCATGCAGCGTGGCGAGTGCGAAAATGCCGAGCGTGAGGATATGAAAGCGGCGCCACCAGACGTAGCCAATATGCGGGCGCAGCCATGTGCTCAAGCCAATCGCGATGCCGAGGTAGAACGCGACAATGCCCAGCGCCATCCATGCGGGACGATACCGACTGGCCAGAGGAATCAGGATCTCATTCCACCCGAAGTGAGTAAAAGGATCGAGCCAGACGGCCAGAATATGCACGACCAGAAAGATGGTTCCGAGCAATGTGAGAAAGTTATGCAATTCGTTATTAATCAGGCGCGGCCAGCGGCGCGGCGATTGAAGCTGCGTCGAAAGCGTCAGGCCCACAATCACCGCCAGGGCCAGGAGTATATACGCGGTGAAGCCGCCCGCGCGGGCGATATTCCAGGTGACGGCTTGCCAGATGGTCATGCTATTTCCTCCAGAAGGTGGGCGGGCCACGGCTCTACAGTCTCCCAACTGCCATCCTGCCGGACCAGCAGGCCGGCTATGTGATGCCGGTTGAGAAAGTCTGCTCCCGCCTGCGGGCCGAGGATGAACGCGACCTTTGCCGCCACTTCGGCCTGCTCGCAGCGATCAGCTACCACCGTGACCGACCAGAGGTCGCTCTGAGCAGGCAGGCCGGTGCGCGGATCTAACAGATGATGCCTGAATGTTGTTCCCTGCTGCCAGTGCCGGCGCGCAACCCCGGAGGTGGCCATAGCTCCCCTGCGCAGAGGAATCGTCCAGAAGCGCTCGCGGCCCGGCACCGCGATGCTCCAATGCTGCGCCGCCAAAGGAAGTCCCAACACGGCCAGATCACCCCCGGCATTGACCAGCGCGGTTTTCACTCCGCTCAGCCGCAGCTTCTCCAGGGCTGCATCGACCGCCATCCCTTTGGCGATCCCTCCGAAGTCGAGCCCGATTCCGGGCGGGAGCGTGACGCTGCGATTCATCGGGTTGACCTTGATGCCGCGCCAGCGCCCACCGGGTTCCCCGGGAATAATTGGATCAAAATTGCTCATTGAAGCGTGAGAAAGTTCATCAAACGTGCGATCATAGCCAATCTGAATAAGCTGATCCAGCATGGCCGGATCATAGAGGCCCCCGGTCGCCTGCGCGGCAGTCAGGGCCGTCGCCAGCACCCGGTAGAGCAGTTTGCTCACAGGAACCGGAACCCCCGGACGCCAATTGAGCTGCGAGAGTTCGCTCTCCGGCAAAAAGCGGCTCAACGTCTGCTCCCATTTCTCGAAAAGCCGGCGCACGATCCGGCCACCAGACTCAGCCTGACCTTCAGGGAGCAGGAGAGAGATCACCGTACCCATCGCCCTGAACTCATCCCTGCGCAGACCGGCGGGCGTCACATATTCAGGAGACATGGGACCCGCTGACCGGTGAGGGGGACGAGTTGCTTGATCCACTGCTGGATGTTGAACTGCTTGAGGAAGAATCTGATCCTCCGCTTGAGGTAGAAGAGCCGCTTCCAAAGGTATTTCCTCCCTGTTGATTGAAAAAGCTATTACTCGTAGAAGGCGTCGATGTCGGTGTTGCCTGAGACGATGAAGTTGATTGCTGGCTGTTGGCGCTGATCGCCTGGTGAAAAGCCACCAGCCCGCTGAACGAGGTAAAGACGGCCAGGGATGCGACCACAAGCCCTCGCTTGAGTGCGCGGGCCAGGGCTAACGCCCGCGTTTTCGGCATGCGTGACGCCGCCTTCGCCGTCCCCGCGCCTCCTCTTTGCCACTGCGTCCGGTCCTGTGGCGTTACCGGGAGCCGGTCCGGGCGCGTTTGGGTGGACGGGACCCTATACTGTTGAGTCAGCGATAGTCCTCGGATTCCTGTTTTATCATATCGAGATGTATTTGTTTCCATTCTTTTCTTTCTCTCTTGCAAACCTTGCTCTATCAGGAAAAGCAAATGCTAGAAAGTCAGGGGGCTTGGCGCCCCCTGAGCCATCCCTTGCCATCTGCCACCATCGGTTCGTCAGGATTTAAGAGGGGCGATCCACAGGGACCACCTCTCACCGACAAGAGTAACAGGGGAGAATGTGAGATATATTGGAAAAAGATGGGAAAATTTTCATAAAAGCTCCCAGGAGGTTGCTCTGCAGGAGCATACCATCAAACGCAGATGGGAAAAGCAGTCTATGGTCATGTTTATGAGAGTTCTCCCATCCCTTTCCAATCAATTTCCAATCAAAGCGTGATACACTTGAGCAAAATTCCTGAGGGAAAAGGAAGGATTGGATCATGCATATTCTGGTGGTCGAGGATGAGCAGCGCCTGGCTTATCTGCTGCGCCGCGTGCTGCTGGAGGAGCGGCACACGGTCGACCTGGCGCACGATGGTCCCGGCGGGCTGGATCTCGCTCTCAGCGACACCTACGACGCGGTAATCCTCGATTTGATGCTGCCGGGTATGGATGGGCTGGAGATCTGCCGCCAGATGCGCGCCGAGCGGATTCTTACGCCGGTTTTGATGCTCACCGCACGCGGGGCGGTCGAGGATCGCGTGACCGGGCTGAACGTGGGCGCCGACGATTATCTGACCAAACCGTTCGCAATGGAGGAGTTTCTGGCCCGCGTGAACGCCCTGCTGCGCCGCCGCGACCGTCGTTTCGAGGAAACCTTGCAGCTTACCGTGAGCGATCTGACGCTGGACCTGGTTCGTCACGAAGCCCGGCGGGCCGGGCGCGTCATCGATTTGACCGCGAAGGAGTTTGCCCTGCTGGAGTATTTGATGCGCCATCCAGGCCAGGCGTTGACGCGCACGCAGATCATCGATGCAGTCTGGCGCTACGATATGGAGGCGCTCTCCAATGTTGTCGATATCTATATCCACTATCTGCGCGAGAAAATTGACCAGGGCTTCTCGCATCCCTTAATCAAGACGGTGCGGGGCGTGGGCTACAAAATTGCGGACCAGGTAGAGCGAACAAAAGGGCAGGGACGAACATGAGCAGCACACATCCTCCTCACCCGCTGCAGGAGAAACGCCGGACGAACACACTGCGTCCGCTGGACACGATACGAAGCTGGTGGCCTCCACACGTGATGCGCAGGAGACTCGCCCAGGAGCCGGGAGAGGCTCTCTTCCAGGGGATACGCCTGCGCCTAACGCTCTGGTACTGCGCGGTCCTCGGCACAGCCCTGGCGCTTTTCGGGGTAGCCCTTTACGTTGGCGCTCGCTACGCCCTGCTGAACCCGATCACCGCCGCCGCCCAGTTCCATGCCCAGGGGCACGCGAATCAATGGCTCAGTGGCAACCATAATGCCTGCCCATCCCTCGGCCATCCCGACCAATCCGACTCGCCCGGACTGAGCCAGGGGCAGGGCTTTTTTACGTCTGAACTGATTGTGTGCTTCGATCAGTCCGGCTCCCTGCTGCCACAGGAAGATACGACCGGACTGCCCTCCGCCTTCCTCTCAAATACCGTCGCGCGCGCGGCCCTGCAATCCTCGACCGGTAGCGCCTCCGATACGGTCGATGCGGGGAGTTCAATCGGAAAAATCTATCGCTACGCGCTGCTGGTCTCCAGCCCGACCGGGAACGGCGTTCTCGGCGTGGTGGTGGTCGGCGAATCGGTCCAGGCGCAGGACGACGCACTCTCGTCGCTGCTGAATCTCCTGCTGACCATCGGCGGAGGGGCGCTGCTATGTGCGGGACTCGGTGGGCTGTTCCTGGCGAACCGCGCACTGGCCCCGGCCCGCCTGGCCTGGGAGAATCAGCAGCGTTTTATTGGCAATGCCTCTCATGAACTGCGCACCCCGCTGACGCTGCTGCGCGCGGACGCCGAGGTGCTGCTGCGCGGCCGCGAGCGGCTGGACGCGGAAGATGCACTCTTGTTGGAGGATATCGTTACCGAAACCAACCATATGACCACGATTACCACAAATCTGCTCACGCTCGCCCGCCTGGATAGCCAGCGTGCGCACCGCGAACATGAGGTGATCCATCTCGCCCAACTGGTCCACAGGGAGATCCGGCGCGTCCAGGCCCTCGCGCGAGAGCGCGCTGTCACCATCCAGGAGGAGCAACATGGCGATCCACTGGTGATCGGGGATTCTCTACTGCTGGAACAAGCTATGCTGGTCCTGATGGAGAACGCCATTAAATATAACCGGCAGGGAGGGCAGGTCTTCGTGCGCACAGAGGAGCAGCATGGGCAGGCGCGCGTGGAGGTGCGCGACACCGGCATCGGCATCGCGGCTGAACATCTGCCACACCTGGGCAAGCGATTCTATCGCGTGGACAAGGCGCGCTCGCGGCAGGCGGGAGGCACCGGCCTCGGCCTCTCGATCGCCCAGAGCATCGCCTGGGAACACGGCGGACAACTCACCATCGCCAGCGTTCCCGACCAGGGCACAACGGTGACGCTTCTCCTTCCCCTGGTTCACGGCGCGCAGTCCCGCGCCCCACTCTCAGAAAGCGGACAGCCATGAGCAGCAGAGCGCGACTGAACATCCCAACCTGATCGTTCCGCCCTGATATCCCGTTCTACTGGTTTATCTCGCGGCACAAACAGTAAAGTTCGATAACTTATATGCATTCACAGGAGGAAATTTTTATGAAAAAACGTACCGTCTGGCTAACCCTGGCCAGTATTGTCCTGGTCCTTATCGTAATCGTCGTCGCTGGCATGGCCTATGCAGCACACTTTGCCAGCACCGTCAGCACGTCCGAATCCCACAAAGCGCCGGGCGCGCTGGTTGTAACGCCAACGCCCATCTCAACTACAGCTTCGAGCACGCTGCGCACCTTTCAGATCGTGCCTGCCCAGACCACTGCCTCCTATAGTGTCTATGAGGATCTGATCTTTGAAAATAAGCCGAACAACGACGCGATTGGCACGACACATTCTGTGACCGGCAGTTTTCAGATCCGCACGGGCGATGCGCCGCTAGTTGCCGGCATGAACATCAAGGTTGATCTGCGCACGCTGCAATCAGATTCGGAGAGGCGGGATCACTTTATTCAACAAAACACGCTCGAAACCGATAGCTATCCCTATGCTACCTTTGTCTCGGTGAGCACGCAGGGCCTGCCGGCAAACTACAACGACGGACAGACCGTGAGCTTCAAATTGCTTGGCAATCTGACGCTGCACGGTAAAACGAACGCCGAAACCTTCGCCGTTCAGGGCAAGGTTGTGGGCAATACAATCACTGGCACAGCAAGCAGCGTCATCTACATGACCGATTTCGGTATCCAGCCGCCAGATCTCGCGAATATTGCAATCGCGCAGAATAAGGTTACGATCACAGTGACCTTTACGGCGCAGAGCAGTTAGGCGCTGATCCTTTTTCGTATTGATCCTCCATGCTTGCCGCCCTTGCTCGTCGCGTCCGACGGGCGAGAAAGGCAAGCTTTTTCCGCATCTGAGCATTGATGAACGGCGTGTTATTTATAGAGGTGGCAAAAGCGCGGCGAAAGCTTATAATAAGATTGTGAGCAGCCAGCAGGCTCTGTTGGGAGAAGACAGGGCAGAAGCCCAGAATAACGAGCATCTTTTTTGTATGTTGCACGCCTGCTCCTCAAACCCGACAGTCGTGCATTTCTATGGAGATTGTGTATGACAACCAGCATCAAAGCCATCATTTTTGACCTCGACGGTGTTCTCACCGATACCTCCGAGTATCATTTTCAGGCATGGAAACATCTGGCCGACGACGAGGGCATCCCGTTCACGCGCGAGGAGAACGATGCCCACCTGCGCGGAGTGGGCCGGCGCGAATCCCTCCTCTATCTGCTCAAGGGCCGCCGGGTCTCTGAAGCGCAGATGCAGGAGATGATGGACCGCAAAAATCGCTACTATAACGAGCTCATCAAGAACATGACCCCCGAAGAGGTCGTGCCCGGCGGGATCGAGCTTCTCCAGGAGATACGCCGGGCCGGCATTAAGACCGCCATTGCCTCCGCCAGCAAAAACGCCAGAACTGTCTTAGAGCGCCTGGAGATCGTCCCCTACTTTGATGGAATCGCCGACGGCTACTGTGTTGTGCGCAGCAAGCCGGAACCGGACATCTTTATCTTTGCCGCCGGGCTGGTCGGGACGCCGACCACGGCATGCGTGGGGATTGAGGATGCCGACGCCGGGGTCGAGGCCATCAAAACAGCCGGGATGAGGGCCATTGGCATCGGTCCCAAAGACCGGTTTGCCAGAGCCGACAAGGTCTTGAGCGATTTCGCCAATAAAACCCTGCAAGATTTGCTCAGTTAATGATAGCGCTGCTCTTGAAAAGTGAAAAAGCATTTATTCCAGGAGGATTAGTTCTGTGAGCCTCTGGCAGATAAGTGAGAATAGTTTTGACCCCGCCCCTAAAAAGCTCCACAGCCAGGAGACGGTCTACACCATTGGCAATGGCTACTTCTGCACGCGCGGCGCCTTTGAGGAAGGTTTTCCAGGCGCCACTCCCGCTACGCTCCTTTATGGGGTTTTTGATACCGTGCCGATCGCGGGCGAGGAGCTGGCGAACGCGCCCGACTGGCTTCCCCTGCAATTGTTCGTGAACGGCGAGCGATTCCGCCTCGACCGGGGACAGATCCTGGAGTATCAGCGCACGCTAGATATGGCCAGCGGCGTGCTGCACCGCACCGTGCGCTGGGAAAGTCCCGGCGGTGTGCGCCTCCTCATCACGATCGAACGCTTCGCCAGCCTGACCGACGAGCACGCGGGACTGATTCGCTACACTGTGGCTGTTGAGCAGGCGGAGAAAGAGGTCGAGGTATCCCTGCGCGCGAGCCTGAATACAGCCGTCGGTAACTACGATCTCATGCACTGGGAAACCGTCGATCAGGGGCGCCAGGATGCCCGGCTCTGGCTCACCAGCGTCACCAGGAGCACCGGCGTCGAACTGACCCAGGCGATGAGCTTTACCTCGCGTGCGCCCAATGTGTACTCGGAAATCCTCGATTCGGATATCGCTCCCGCCATTCGTCTGCAATCTACCCTCACGCCGGGGGCAAGCCTGACGGCGGAGAAGATTGTGGTAATGTATACCTCGCGTGACGGCGTGGAACCACTGCCAACCGCCCTCTCCTCGCTCCAACAGCTCGTCTCCACCGGCTACGATACCCAGCTTGCTCGCCACCAGGAGGCATGGCAGCAGTTCTGGCAGGACAAGGATATTCTGATCGAAGGCGATGAGGTAGCCCAGCGGGGAGTGCGCTACAATATCTATCAGTTGCGCATCAACGCCTCGCTGCACGATCCCCGCTACAGCATCGCGGCGAAGGGCCTGACGGGCTTCGGCTATCGCGGTCATATCTTCCACGATACCGAGATCTTTATGCTGCCTTTCTTCATTTATACCATGCCGGAGGTTGCGCGCAATCTGGTGATGTACCGCTACCTGACCCTGCCAGCAGCGCGCGAGAAGGCGCGCAAACTCGGCTATGAGGGCGCGATGTACGCCTGGGAAAGTACGCTCAGCGGCGAGGAGATGACGCCGCCCGCGATTATCCACCCGGAGACGGGCGAGATTATTCCCGTCCCCAACGCTTTGCACGAAATTCATATCAGTGCCAGCGTGGCCCATGCCGCGTGGGATTACTGGCGGGTTTCAGGCGATGACGAGTTTATGCGCGACTATGGCGCGGAGATTGTGCTGAGCACGGCCCTCTTCTGGGGGAGCCGCGTGGAGAAGAATCGCGAGAAGCATACCTACGAGATTACGAATATTCTCGGTCCCGATGAGTGGCATGAGCATGTGAATAACAACGCTTTCACGAACGTGATGGCGCGCTGGAATCTCTCAATCGCGCTCGATGTGTTGCGCTGGCTGCACAATTACGCGCCTGAGAAGGCAGGCGCGCTTGAACGCCAACTCGGCCTGACGGACCAGCACCTGGCGCTGTGGCGGGATATCATTCAGCGCATCGCTATTCCCCAGGACCCACAGAGCGGGCTGTTTGAGCAATTTGACGGCTTCTTCAAGCTGCCTCCGCTTGACCGCGAGAAATACCAGGGCCGCACTACCTCCTATCAGGGCTTGCTGGGCGTTGATGAGGTGCAGAAATATCGCATTATTAAGCAGGCAGACGTGCTGATGCTGCTCACGGTGCTCGACCAGGATTTTGACCTCAAGACGAAGCGCGTGAACTGGGAGTATTATTACCCCATTACCGATCACGATTACGGCTCCTCGCTGACCCCGGCCTTCCATGTGATGCTGGCCTGTGAACTGGGCAAAGATCGGGAAGCCTATGATCTGTTTACGAAAGGCAATCTTGTGGACCTGGAGAATCTGCGCGGCAACACGCCCGAAGGGATTCACGCTGCCTGCTGCGGAGCCGTCTGGCAGGCCGTAGTCTTCGGTTTCGCCGGTTTGCGCGTGACAGAAGAAAAATATACCACGCAGGCACATCTGCCCGCGACCTGGAAACGCCTGGCTTTCTCGTTCTTGCATAGAGGCAAACGAGAATTTGTCGATATCAGGCGCTGATGGAGAAACAAGGGCAGGCTTTGGGAGATAGAGAATGATCAAGCATCCGGCCTTTCCGGTCGAGGATTGGAAAATTCACGAAACGGAACTCAACCTTGATATTCTGGCACAGACGGAATCCATTTTTGCTCTCTCCAATGGGCACATTGGGATGCGCGGCAACCTGGATGAAGGGGAGCCGCACGCGCTGCCCGGCACATACCTGAACTCGTTCTACGAACTGCGTCCACTGCCGTATGCCGAAGGGGGCTACGGCTATCCCGAGTCCGGGCAGACGATCATCAATGTGACAAACGGCAAGATTATGCGCCTGCTGGTGGATGACGAGCCGTTTGATGTGCGCTATGGCAAGCTCCAGAGCCATGAGAGGGAACTCGATCTGCGCGCGGGCGTGCTGCGGCGCACGGCCCGCTGGACCTCTCCCACAGGCCGTTCTGTGAAGGTTTCCTCGGTCCGCCTGGTTTCTCTCACTCAGCGCGCCATCGCCGCGCTCAGCTATGAGGTCGAGCCGCTCGATGCCCCGGTGCGCATCGTCGTGCAGTCGGAACTGGTCGCGAACGAGGCGCTGCCGGACATCGGTAAGGACCCGCGCGCGGGCGCCGTCTCGCTGGCCCCTCTGCAATCCGAGGAGCATCAGGTCCAGGGCACGCGCGGCCTTCTGCTCCATCACACGCAGGCCAGCGGCCTGCGCGTGGGGGCGGCGATGGACCATGTGATCGAGGGGCCCGATGAGATCATGATTGAAAGCGAGAGTTCTCCAAACGTCGCCCGCGTCTCCGTCACCACGCGGTTAAAGCCCGGCGAACGGCTGCGCATCGTCAAATTCCTCGCCTACGGCTGGTCAAGCCAGCGCTCACAGCCCGCCATTCACGACCAGGTGCTGGCCGCGCTCTCCGCCGCACGCCAGACCGGCTGGGATGGCCTGCTCGACGAGCAGCGGACCGCCCTGGACGATTTCTGGAAGAATGCCAGCATTGAGATCGAGGGCGATCCAGAGCTTCAGCAGGCGCTGCGTTTCGCGCTCTTCCATGTGCTGCAGGCAGGTTGCCGAGGAGAGCACCGACCCATTCCCGCCAAAGGGCTGACCGGGCCCGGCTACGACGGGCACGCGTTCTGGGATACCGAGATCTTTGTCCTGCCCGTGCTGACACTGACTCTCCCCCACGCCGCCGCCGATGCTCTGATCTGGCGCAGGTCAACGCTTGAGCTGGCGAAGGAGCGCGCCCGCCAGCTCGGCTTGCACGGCGCAGCTTTTCCCTGGCGCACCATCCATGGCGAGGAGTGCTCCAGCTACTGGCCGGCGGGCACCGCTGCCTTCCATATCAATGCCGATATCGCCTACGCCGTGACCCACTATATCGAGAGCACCGATGACACGAAGTTTGAGAAGGAGGTCGGCCTCGAACTGCTCGTCGAGACGGCAAGGCTGTGGCGCTCGCTGGGCTATCACGACGCCGCAGGCCGCTTCCGCATCGATGGCGTGACCGGCCCCGACGAGTATAGCGCGCTGGTCGATAATAATGTCTACACAAACTTGATGGCTCAGCATAATCTGCACTCGGCTGCAAAGGCCGCGCAACGCCATCCGCACGAAGCGCGCGCGCTCGGCGTGGACGACGCTGAGATTGATAGCTGGAATGCCGCCGCGAAGAAGATGTTTCTCCCCTACGATGAGAGGCTCAAGGTCACTCCGCAGGACGATTCCTTTACCTCCCATGAGGTCTGGGATTTCGCTCATACTTCACCGGATCAGTATCCCCTGCTCTTGAATTTTCCTTACTTCGACCTCTACCGCAAGCAGGTGATCAAGCAGGCCGATCTCGTTCTCGCTATGCACCTGCGCGGGGATGAGTTCACCCAGGAGCAGAAGGCGCGCAATTTCGCCTACTATGAGCCGCTGACTGTGCGCGATTCGTCCCTCTCTGCCTCGACCCAGGCGGTGATCGCCGCCGAGGTCGGACAGATCGATCTCGCGTATGACTATCTGGGCGAGGCCGCGCTGATGGACCTCTATGACCTGGAGCATAATACGCGCGATGGCCTCCATATCGCCTCGCTCGCGGGCACGTGGAGCGCGCTGGTCGCGGGATTCGGCGGGATGCGCCCACGCGAGGCATCGCTTGCCTTTGCCCCCAGGCTGCCAGAGGGTATCTCACGCCTAACCTTCCGCCTGACGTTCCGCGAGCGACGCCTGTGTGTTGAGATAACGGGGAAGGAGGCGACTTATTACCTTTTGCACGGCTCCTCTTTTAAGATCTGGCATCACGGAGACGAAATTACGCTCTCCCCGGACAAAGCGATCACCCGCCCCATTCCGCGCATCAAGGCAGGTCCCCGCCCGGAGCAGCCCTCCGGGCGCGCACCCGCGCACCGCGCCGCCGGCAAAAAGCGTGAGTAGTCTCAAGCACGCACCGACCCGTCATTCTATCTGCAGCCGCTCTTTCAACTCCATCAGATGCTCCCACTCATGTTCGAGCAGGCGACGTATGGCGCGGCGGGAGTTGTGCGCGTATTTGCTGCGCACGTCGGGATCTCCCGGTGGTTGGTCGAGCAGGGCGTGCAGCTTTTTGATTTCACTGGCCCGCACAACAGCCATCCAGGCCAGCAGTTCTTCTTTCGAGCGCTGGATATGCGAGCCTGGCCCCTGGATGCCTTCGAGCTTGCCAAAGTGGCGCACATAGCTGTATTCCGCGCCGAAAATGTGCTCCAGAATGCCCTTAATGGATCGGCCACGCGGCGGCTTCTCCTCCATCTCCTCCTCGCTCAGCCCGCTCACCAGCTCGACGATCTCCGCCCGCGACCATGCCAGCCGCCTGAGATATTTCTCCAGGTCCTCCTGCGTGAGCGGTTCTCTGTCGGGGACGAAGAGGATCGCGGGATCTCCATTGCCCAACCACGTCCCCTCGGTGATATGCTCCGCCACGCGCGTCTCGATCTCTTCCTCTGGATTCACCTCTTCACCGTGACGCTGCAGGAAGCGCAGATAGGTCCGAATGGCCTGGGGCGTGCGCGCCAGCGCCTCCTCGGTCGTTGGTCCATTGGCGATGCACCCCAGCAGATCCAGGACATGGACCATCGTCTTTTTACGCATCGGCCCCGATTCAAGATACAATTGATAAATGGTCATGTGTACCAGCCATTTCTCACTGGAAAAAGTCTTCCCACACTTCTTCTCACTCTCCGCTCAGGTAGTGGGCAGAGCGTTATCAGGCAGCGACGTATACAGCTCGACGACATGCCCATCGGGATCGGCGATATGGGCCGTGCGCGCCCTCCACAGGGGATGATCCTGCGGCGGGGCAACGACGGCCGCTCCCTGCGCGATCAATTCGGCGTAGGCTGCATCGACGTCATCGACGCGGAAATCCAGCACGACCTGGCGGCCCTGTGGGTCCGGCACCGGCAGGACCTCGCCGACGGCCTCGGCAAATCCGTCGCGTGTCATTAATTCCAGACCCGCCTTGCCCGTGTCGAAGTAGGCGTAACCCAGGCTCTCATCCTGAAATTGCAGGGAGAGCTTCATCAGGTCGTGCCAGAAATGTACTGCCTCCGCGAAGTTTTCTACCAGCAGTCGCGTGCCAAAAAATTCCATGTTCGACTCCTTTTCTCTAGTGCAAACATATACCACCTGTTCGGAATAAGAAGGTCTCTTGCCCCTTTCTCCACCAGGGCGTATACTGAGGCCCGACCGTTCGCGGTCATTGCACCATCTCCTAGCAGATGGTGTGGGTTGAAACTAGACAGGTTGCTCAACTTCCTGTAGTATAGCCTGAGTAAAGGTCAAATTCGGTCCTGAATTCTTTCATCTTTTCCGGCAGAGAAAAATCCATGTATCACCCAACCACACGTCTGTTGACCATCCTCGAACTGCTGCAGACGCGATCTCAACTGAGCGGGGAAGAACTGGCGCGCCGTCTGGAGGTTGAGCCGCGCACCGTGCGCCGCTATATTCTGATGCTTCAGGAGATGGGTATGCCCATCGAGGGCATACGCGGGCCGGGCGGAGGATATCGCCTACGACCCGGCTTTAAACTGCCGCCGCTGCTCTTCACTGAAGAGGAAGCGACGGCGGTCGTGCTCGGCCTGCTCGGCTCTCCCTGGCTGGAGATCGACCTGCCATCCGTGGCGGTGGAGGGCGCGCTGGCGAAGGTCTATCGCGTCCTGCCTCTCAAGGGACGCGAGCGGCTCCAGGCTATCTCGTCTCATACGATCCTCTCGCCACATCGCCAGGAGGTGCGGCCCGATGTCTCGCTGCTGCTCGGCATCAGCGAGGCGGTGCAGGAGCGCCGACGCATCGCGATCGAATATACCTCGTACCACAACGAGGTGACGCAGCGCCAGATCGAGCCGTATGGCATCGCCGGCTGGAATGGGCACTGGTATGTCGTGGGCCACTGCTGCCTGCGCCAGGCCCCGCGCATGTTTCGCATGGACCGCGTGCGCAGCGTGCAGTTTCTCTCCGAGACGTTTGAGCGCGCTGAGGACTTCGATTGCCGCGAGTATATCATCAAGCACCTTGCCACCATTCCCGCCATCTGGTCGATCGAGGTCGAGTTTCAGGCGGAACTCTATGAGGTCCAGCGCAAAATTCCTTCCTCTCACGGCAAACTCACCGCCACTCCAACCGGCGTACACTTCCAGACGCACCATGCCCACCTGCCAGAGTTTGCTCGCTATCTCATCGGCCTGAATCTCCCTTTCGTCATCCACCAGCCACCTGAACTGCGCGAGACACTCCTGCAACTGGCCGAGCAGCTTGTGCGGATTGCTAATGCCGGCAAGGCACAAGGGTGAGGCCGACCGGGCTCTGGCCTGCCTCACCCTTGTGTCCTGGACATTACTCGTAGGTCGCCAGAAGGGCATCTATATCCTGGCGAACGAGAGCCGGATCAACCGGCAGGTATTGGTCGTCCAGCGCGGTCGTTGCGTGGTCGAACAGGTAGTGGAGTTTAACCTCGCGCCTGCCTGAGAGTCCTGAAACCGGCGCGACGTAGGAACGAGTCATTTGCATCTGAGTACGATAGCCGAGCAAAGCGGTATCTCCCACCTTGCAGGTCCGACCTGGCTGCAACACGACGTGGTAGTCAATGATCTGCTGAATATCATGCAGATAATTCACGCCGTTCGCACGGGCCTCCTCCCAGGTCGAGCCAACGAGCGCGCTCACCTCCTGACCAGCAACGTAGCCATCGTGGAAGAGTCCGCCGCCATAGGCGTAGGCCCGCTCGCCGACGTGATGCGAGATCTCTGTCACATAGGCGTAGGCAGGCCGTTCGGGAAGGTTCTCTCGATAGATGTGATTGGGTGTGGTCCCAAGCAAACCATGTCCCGGCTCAACATGTGTGGCGCCGTGTTCCGCCAGCAGAGGCATGACAATGCAGGAGGTGTTTCCCGGCGCGTTGATCTGTTTCACTTCGACGCCCAGTTCGCGCAGGGTTTGCGCCACGCGTCTCATAGTATACATGTTCGGGCTTACTTCGCAGACCTCGCCTGGACGATGATTGTAGCGCACACAGGGAAAGGACGTCACTCCAACCAGGCGCACATGGGGCAGATGAACAAGCTCACTCACGATCTTCGGCACTTCGCTTTCGGCAAAGCCCCCCTCCTGACCATCAAAGGTGAGATCGCCCGGCGCATGGACGCGCAGCAGGAGATCCTGCACGATGCCCAGGTGCGCGGCTGCTTCGTTGATCCAGCGCGCATGCTCAAGGTTATAAATCGTGATTACCTCGGGGCGCAGCGCGACCATTGCCAGTACTAGATGACGGGGAATCTGATTGAGATGCCCGATGTGGCCCACAGGCAAACCGTAGCGCCTGGTCATCAACGCACAGGCGGCATCGACTGCGACGACTTTATGGAGTCCCTGGGCAAGAGCCAGCGCGGTCACATACGGATTACTTCTTTCTCGTTCCAACGAGACGGCTGAAAAGACGACTGCCTGATACCAGAGAGAGGACAAGCTCTGTTTCTCGCTGCGTGTATAAAAGAGGAGGAAACCATCCAAAATATACGCCCTCTGGGGAATATGAAAGGAACAGACCTATGCTAACTGAGAAACAGGCAGAAGAAACGAAAAGCTGGATCGAGACGCCGCCGTTGAGTCCCCCCTTGCGGCGCATGACCGGTGAACTGATTGAGCGCCAGAATTGGCTGGATAAGCTTGCCGATCCCTTGCAGCAGTGGCTCAGGTCGCTCTCGCGGCTGCCACAGGTTGCGCGGTTGAAAGATATTTTGCACGGCACCTGGCTGGGCCATTCTCTGCACCCGGCGGTCACGGATGTCCCCGTCGGCTCATGGACCGCGACGATGCTGCTCGATTGCACCTGGCTGGCCTCCGGCAGCGAGGAGATGGGCAAGGCTGCGGATTTGACGCTGGTCCTGGGACTGGCCGGCGCAGGCGTCTCTGCGCTCTCCGGCCTGACCGACTGGAGCGAAACCGACGCGACCGATCGGCGCGTTGGCCTGGCGCATGGCCTGCTCAACGCCGGGGTGGCCCTGACCAATCTGACCTCCTACGGCTTGCGCCTGGCCGGCAAACGCCGCTCGGGCATCGCGCTCTCTGCGCTGGGCTACTGCCTGACGCTCTTCTCCTCGTACCTGGGAGGTGAGTTGAGCCTGGCGAAGGCGATTGGCGTCAATCACGTGGCCTGGCAGGAAGGCCCGGAGGATTTTGTGCCGGTGATCGCGCTCGACGATCTGCCCACCGGACGGCTTGTCCGCGTCGAGGCGGCGGGCATGCCCGCGCTGCTCTGGAGGGACAATCAGCAGATTTACGCCATCGCCGCGACCTGCTCGCACCTCGGCGGTCCGCTCGATGAGGGTACCTGCGAAAATGGCGTCGTGACCTGTCCCTGGCATGGCTCCCGCTTCCGCCTGAGCGACGGCTCGGTGGTGAACGGTCCGGCGGTCTATGCTCAGCCCTCCTTTGCCGTGCGCGTGCGCCAGGGCAAGGTGGAGCTGCGCCGCCTGGAACACGCCTGAGCAAGGGCAAAAAAGCTGAAACTTAGCGGCAGGCAGGTTCGCCCTGCTTGTTTTACCCTAACCAGGCCATCGCCTGGGGCAAGGGGATGTAGTACAATGACGATATCTACAACGCCAGGAGAGAAACCTTCAGATGACTACACCCCTACGAGACTCTGTGCTGTCGCAGCGCCCGCTTGGCCTGGTCTTTGATATAGATGGCACGCTCAGTCCCATCGCGCCAACGCCGGATATGGCTCGTCTCCACCCGGAGGCAGCGCCTTTGCTGGAGCGAGCAAGAGATTGTGCGGGTGTGCATGTCGCGATTCTTACCGGGCGGGCTGTGGAGGTCGGCGCCACACTGGTCAATGTGCCTGGCCTGACCTACATTGGGACGCATGGGCTGGAGTGGAGCGATGGTCTGCCCACTCCAACGAGCGTGCAACTGGCGGCGGGGGTCTCCGCCTACATCGAACCCGGCGCACAGTTACTCGATCTCGCCGCGCGCGAACTCGCGGGCGTGCCGGGCATTTTGATCGAGCGCAAACGCGTCGGTGGTACAATCCACTATCGGCTCGCGCCTCAACCTGAGCAGGCCCGCGCGCGCATTCTGGCGCAACTGCAAGAGCCGGCCCGCAGGCTCAATCTGCGGCTGAGCGAGGGCAAGCGGATGGTGGAGATCCAGCCTCCTCTACGTATCAACAAGGGGGAGGCGCTACGCGAGTTTGCGCGTCGCTTCGCCCTGCACGGTGTACTCTTCGCCGGCGACGACCGCACCGACCTGGATGCGCTCAACGCGCTGGCCCTCCTGCGCGCGAACGGCCTGGCCACGCTGGGAATCGCGGTCAAACATCCCGATATCCCGCCCGAACTCCTCCAACGGGCCGATATGGTGGTGGAAGAGGTCGAGGGTATGGTGCAGCTTTTACGCGAGATCGTACAGAATCTGGAATAAGAGAAACCTCGCTCTCTTTGACTTGACTCTCCACAATTATTATGGTATATTGTTACCAGTGTAATTAAGTAACAATATACCATATTGAAAGAGAGGTCATTACGATGGGGCTTTCTGAAGAAAACGCCAGTCCACATGAACGGACGTTTCCTGTTGAGCGCGTGCAAATCGGTGCGCGCATGGAGAAGAATCTGGTCAAAGTTCTCAAAGGGCTTGCGGAGTATTTTGATATCTCCCTCGGCGATTTACTTGAGGGAATTGCTCTGCACGCGTTTGAGCAAAAGCATCCGTTTGACGCGGAAACGCTTAAACGCATTGCGCAGCTCAAAGAGGTCTACGGGATGCATTACGATGCCAGCGCCAGTCATCGATTTCTCGAGCACACCACGCCCGCCAGTTGAAAGGATCATACCCTGATGTCAAGTTTTGTTGCTCAGCAAGCAACCCGCTCGCATACAATCCATCTTCCCTGCACTGTTGGGCGTGCATTTCCCCTCTTCGAGCCACTTGGAGAAAAGCTCTGGGCACACGGCTGGGACCCGGTGATGCTGTATCCTGCCTCTGGCACTACTGAAGTTGGTGCTGTTTTCACAACGCAGCACGCCAACGAACAGACAAAAATCTGGACCATTATTGCCTATGAGAAAGAGCAAGCCCAGATAGCGTACTTTAATGTCCTGCCACACTGCTATACGAGCAGAATAGATGTCCGTTGCGAGGCAACTAAGGCACAGACAACCAGCGCAAATATCACCTATACGCTGACCGCGCTCACACTACATGGAAACACTTATATCGAGCAATTTACTGAAGAGGAGCATTATCAGGCATATATCTCATCCTGGGAAACGGCGATCTGCTATTACTTGCTTCATGGGAGCATGCTCCCCCATGAGGAAGATTGAGGTCGGGCTTTATGCCAGGCCGGATTGCTGGCTCCTGGTAAGGAGCCAGCAGTCCTCTCATGAAACTGTTACTTCCCTGCCAGTCTCTCAATCACCGGGGCCAGCGCCTCCAGGCTGTTCTCGAAGACGCTGATGTAGGAGATGCCATAGCGTTCGCGGCGCGCCTGCAGGTCGTCGCAGATCTGATCGACGCTGCCGATCAGCAGGTAGGGCGCTTGCAGGATGAGATCGGTGCTGACGTTGTAGCCGGCGGCCAGCGTGCTGGCGATGAATTGTGCCGCCTGCTCGCGGTCCTCGGTGGTGAAGACCTGGGCCACCAGGATGCCGAGTTCGAGGTCGTCGAAACGCTCGCCCGCCGCCTCGCGCACCCAGGAAATCTTCTCGTCGAGCGCTTCGGGCGTGGCGTCGGTAAGATTCTGCCCCTTGCCGTCGGGCCGCGCCCTGGGCAGGAAGCCGACGATATCGGCCTCTCTGGCGGCCAGGGAGAGCAGGCGCTGGCCGCCACCGCCGATGTGAATGGGCGGGTGCGGGCGCTGGAGCGGTTTGGGAAAGCCCTCCATGCCGTTGATGGCGTAGTGCCGACCGGCAAAGTTTACCGGTCCCTCTCCGAACAGGCCCTTGACGATCTTTACGCTCTCTTCGAGTCTGTCGATGCGCAGGCCCGCCCGCTCAAAAGGGATGCCCGCCCGCTCGTACTCGCCCTTCATCCAGCCCGCGCCCATGCCCAGTTCCAGCCGGCCCTCCGAGAGAATGTCGAGCGTGGCCGCCTCTTTGGCGAGCATCGCCGGGTGGCGAAAGTCGTTGTCGAAGACCAGGCTGCCCACGCGCAAGGTGCTGGTCGCGTCGGCGGCGGCGACGAGCGCGGGAATCGGCGAAAGCTGTTCGCCCAGGTGATCTGGCATGAGTAAGGTCGAATATCCCAGGTCCTCCACCTGGCGCGCCAGCTCAACCCATTCTTTTCTCGACCTGACTCCATGAACGGAGACCCCAAAACGAAACGAGCGCTGTTTGCCCATACTGAAAAAAACTCCTTGTTCCTCAAATAGCGTTCAATGTTTGATGATATTTTTAGTATACCAGGCAGGCGATTCAGGCGATGGGACCCGAGCGGCGCCGCTCCAGAAAGTCCAGCAGTGGTCGTTTGCGCACCCTGCCAATCGGCACGTTTACAGGCGCGGGAGTTGTCAGGGGGTGCAGCAGTTCTTTTGTCTGTGGATGAAAGAGGCAGAACTCGTCAGGATCGAAGGCGAGGTTGATACTCTGGCCGATCCTGAGCTGGTCGTGGGCAATCTCGAAGACTGCCATAAACGGCTCCTCGACGTGCGGCAGGCGCAGTTGCGCGACGGTCTTGCCCTGGTGCCAGTCGCTGGCCATGACCTCGCCGGGCAACGTGTACAGCGATGGTTTCCACTTTTCTGCAAACTCCCACTGGGGAATGATGCACCCCGGACGCACGCCCAGGATGATCTCCTCGCTGCGCAGGCTGTAGATGACCTGCGTCCAGTGTGCCGAGAGCAGCGGGGTGAAGCCCTGCGCCCAGACGCGATAGCGCACGCCATCCTGATGATAGGTCCCCTGCACATAGCCGTTGAGGATGTTCATCGGCGGGAAGCCAAGCCACTGCGCTACCCACAGCGTTGCTGGCTCGTTGACCAGTTCCGCGCGTGTGCCGATCTGCTGGATTTTCCCCTGGTAAATCACCGCGACATGATTGGCCAGCGCAAAAGCATCCTCTGGATCGCTGGTCACGTACACGCAGGAGAGACGCCTGCTCTGCTGAATCTCCACCAGCTCGCGCCGCGCGGCCAGGCGCGTGGGCGTGTCCAGGCGGGCCAGCGGGTCGTCAAATAAATATACCGCCGGGTCCTTGACGAGCGCACGCGCCAGCGCCACGTGCAGCCGCTCGCTATCAGTCAGACTATTCACCTTGCGCTCTAGTAGATGAGCTATATGCAGAGATTGTGCAATTTTTGAAATACGATATTCCATGCCATCCCGGCTTATGAGCGCATGCTGAAGCGGCAGGGCCATGTTTTCGCTGGCGGTCATGTGGGGAATCAGGCCGTAGCCATGCTGGAAGAGCATGCCCACCCCGCGCTGTGCGGCAGGCACGTTGGTCACGTCCTCCCCATTGATCAGCACCCGCCCGCGATCCGGCGGCTCCAGCCCGCTGAGCATGCGCAGCAGCGTCGTCTTCCCGCTCTCCGGCGGACCGAGAATGACAAAGAGTTCGCCTGCCTGCAACGAAAAGCTTACATCATCGACGATAGTTGTTTTACCAGCACGTTTTGTTAGTCCCTGGGCCTCCAAACTAGACATCGCATCCCTCCCTGGTCTGCATGACAACGCACACATTCATTGTGGAAGACAAGAGGAAATACAAGGTTGCAAAGATTTTACCACAGGTTGGCTAGATGCTCTGCTCTTTTTTACGCGTGGCCGATATGCCGGGCTGCGTACTCTTTAATTAGCGTGCGCTGCTACTGACCGGCTGATCTTTCGTGGGAGAGGGATGCCCCCAGGCGGTCAGCAGATTCCAGGTCCCCACAAAGTTCGGCTGCTGCATGTCGCTGAGCATCTGCTGATAGATCTCCTCGTAATCCTCCGGCACGCGCATCCACTTGCGCAGAAACGGCACGATCGTCCGAAAGCCGAGCCGGTTATGCTCCACCAGGCTTTGCCATTCAGGAGTGCCGGCGCGAAATTCCAGAGTATGGGCGCGGGTCTGCACCTGCTGCAAACTATGCCGCTGCAGCAGATATGCCAGGTGGCTGGTAATGCCATCCCTGCTGGGGGTAAAGTAGTGCCCCGCCTGGTGGAAAGCCTGCGACGCAAGTTCGGTGATACGCAGCAGGGCCGGGCTACTCTGCGCGATCGGCCACTCGGGTTCGGTGAGGCGAATCACTCCCTCTGGCTGGCAGACTCGCTGGTACTCTTGCAGCAGTTTGGACCAGTCCCAGGTGCGTAGCCAGCTTACCGCCGCGCGATGGTTCACCAGATCGAAGAAATCTGCAGGAAATTCGAGCATGCGCAGGGCATCGGCGACGTAAAACTCCACGCGGTCGCTGACGTGGGCGGCCTCGGCCTGGGCGCGGGCGTACTCAACGAAGGTGCGATTGGCATCCACGCCGATGAGCAGCGTACAGGTCGGCGTGGTTTGCGCCAGATCAATCAGCCAGCCGCCGGTCCCGCAGCCAACATCGAGCACGCGCCGGAAAATCGTCCGGTCAGGCTGCTCCGGCAACACGCCTCCCATGCCTGCCGTGAGCAAGCGATCAAGAATTTGTAAACGATTCAACTCTTCTGGATTGGAGCGATCCTCCACCACATAGGTGCTTGGCTGCTCGCGCCTGGGTTCCGGTGCGGATGGCATGGCATTGTGTTCCTTCCTGGCCTCCGTGACGTGGCGGCCTCCTCGCACACCATCAAATCGCGGACGGCTT
>Ga0070740_10002049_pt1 | contig 25075 bp, 28 predicted proteins | sample Coa_R2_FD_67286 | JGI IMG/M metagenome (GOLD analysis project Ga0070740, IMG submission 67286) | Surface soil microbial communities from Centralia Pennsylvania, which are recovering from an underground coalmine fire - Coalmine... | ecosystem: Environmental > Terrestrial > Soil > Unclassified ...
ATTGATGCACTAGCAATTAAAGGGTCACATTATTTCGAAACCAATTTTATATCAGCCATTATTCATGTGATTGAAGGTGGGACTTATCTTGATCCGTCGCTTTTAAAAAATTTACGCGAATCAAAAAATTCTAACGGTTTGAACAAGTTGACTGGTAGAGAGTTTGAAATATTTATTCAATCAAATGCGGGTAAATCAGATGACAAGATTGCAGAGGATTTGTGTGTTGAGTTATCTCATGTTAGAAATTTGAAATCGCGCATAGCTAGAAAAATAAAAGACGATGATATAGATAATCTTATATCGAAACTAATTAATAATTCTCACCCTGATTTAATACATACTACTTGGTGAGGAAAACATATGCTCAGGATATATGAAAATTGTATTAAATAAAAAAATATTTTTTTGTTTATTATTGTTGGTTACGTTTAATTTAATAGCATTTTGTGGGAGTATTCTAATGTTTTCGAGTGCACAGCAAGAAGTTAAAAATGTTAAAGAATCAGGAGAGGGGAAAAAGGTAAAAAAATATTATGATCTAAGTGCTAACATATCTGAAGAATTAGTAACGTTTCCTGGCGATCCACAATATAAAGCTGAAGATATTAGTTCTTTAGAGAAAGGATCACAATTCCATTTAAGTGAAATTCATTTAGGGAATCACACTGGCACGCATATTGATTTTCCAGCACATGTTATCAAAGACGGAAAAACCAGTAATGACTTTCCAATCGAAAGTTTAATTGGTCATGGATTAATTGTCGAAGTCCCTAGTACTGAGTCGTCGATAACAAAGGAGTTCGTAAAAAAACAACCTATTTTAGCAAATGATTTTGTGTTTTTTAAAACATCAAATTCTAAGCTTTCAAAAACTGCGAAATTTACGAATAATTATGTTTATATTGAGCCAGAAGCCGCAGAAGAGCTTTTAAAGAAGGGAGTAAAGATCGTAGGTATTGATTATATTAGCGTGGATAAATATGAATCTGAAGATTTACCAGTCCACAAATCATTATTGTCCAATAATGTTCTCATTGTCGAAGGACTAGAGCTTAATGATGTACCCGTTGGACGATGCAAAATTTATATCATGCCAATGAAGATTAATAAAATGGATGGATTACCAGCACGTGTAATGGCGAAAATGTGATGACCTTTATTCCAAAAAATAAATATTCAGTTGTTAATCCTGTAATAATGGCAATGATAGGATGGGTAATATTCTTTTTTCTTTATTCTGTTTTAAAGAATATTCCATGGATGGAACGCTATTCTGCATATTTTCCTTTAATAGGGGAGGCTGGATTAGATGCGGTTGCTGCCACGTTAACTTTTAAGTTATGGAGAAAGGTTAAAAATGTGGCACATAGAAAAATATTTTTAATTTTGTCTGTTTCTTTTGTTGCTTCGCTCATGGCAGATTTAATTTACAATGTTGTTCTCAATTTATTTAATTTTAAATATGAAAACACGATCATAGTAACGCTATTTGATGTTCCATTTGCACTATTCTTGTTTCTGCAATTAGTTGTGTGGGCTAATTTAATACTCTTAAATAAAAATATTGTAACAAATGGGAAAAAAACATTCTATATTCCAAACATCATCTTATCAGCATTGATGTTTATCATGTTTATGTTTGGAATACCTTGGAAAATTAACTATCTTTCTGCAATTGGATTATTTCAATCAATCGATACTATTCTTGAGGTAAGCGGCTTTGCATTAGCAACAATTTGTTTGGCAAGAGCAAAAGGCCAATTAATAAGGTTTCTTACAATTGGATATTTAATCGTTGTTTCATCCGATTTTATAATACGATATTATGTTGTTTCAGGATCAATACCTTATTTAAGTCCCTTTGAATCAACCTGGGTATTAGGTCTTTTAATAATTTGTGTTGGCTGTTATCTAAGTTTAAGCGAAAAAAATAATGAAGATTTTCGTCTGTTGCCTGTTAATAGTCTACAATCTCAAATTACAATATGGTCACTCATATTATGGCTAGGATCAGCACTTTTATTTATTGGATCAAATTATTTATTTTCAGAACATTATGGTTATAGGCAAATTACCCCAGGTTTCTTATCTATCCTCGTTCCATTTTCTGTTTTATCCATTATTGGCAGCAGTTATTTATCTACGAAAATTTCATCAACACTGCATCGACTAGAGAATATCATAAATGAGTATATTGAAACTGATAGCGCGAATATTTCTGGGCTGAAAAAAAAGATTGAGATTATAAATAGCAAAAATACTAGAAAAGAAGAGGGCGAAAAATTTGAAATATATGAGGTGGAAAAATTGAGTCAATTTATCATGAACTCGATAAATGAATTACAATCAACCACGCGAATAAAAGCCGAATTCCTTATGAACATGTCTCACGATTTTAGGACACCCGCAAGCGGTATTTATCACATGTCGCGTTCAGTTTATAAAAGAATAAGTGACCCTGAATTAAAAAAATTGCAGAAATTGATCGTTGATTCATCTGAGCAACTCATGAATTTCCTTGAAGATGTTTTAGATTATTCAAGATTAAATAGCAACAAGCATGAAATAAATATTAAAAATTTTAATATTCAGGACGTTATTGATGAAGTTGTTTTATTCGTTTCAGCTAAAGCAAAAGAAAAAATGTTGAGTATTGATTGTCATCATGCAGAATTACCGGTTAATTATAACGGTGACCGATTAATGATTCATAGAATTATTCTCAATATTGTTTCTAATGCAATTAAATTTACTCATTCTGGCAGCGTAACTATTTTTACTAATATAGAAGAACTTGAACAAAAGAAATGGGTAATGATAAAGGTAAAAGATACGGGTATTGGGATTGATGAAACTCATCACAAGTTAATATTTGAACCATTTTCTCGCGTAGAATCTGCTGAAACAGCGAAATATCCGGGCATTGGCCTTGGATTGAGCAACGTTCTTTTGATGTTGAAAAAATTAGGGGGAAAGATAACGATTGAAAGTAGTATAAATATGGGTTCAACGTTTAGTGTATTACTTCCTATTAATTAAAAAATCTTTAGGAAACTTTTTTGAGAACTTTGTCTTATCATAATAACGTCAGGAAACTACTAATTTTTTCATTTACAGTATCATTATTCTTTTTTATTTCTCCTGCATTTTCTGCAACTTGTAATATTTTCCCAGTAGAAGAAGAAAAATTTTTATCTATGTCCTATGATGAATTTGATCAATCAGATAACGGGTGGCGAAAATACGCTAAATTGGACTGTTACCATGAAATGGGAGAGTTAATCGATAAATATCTTGAAAAAAATAAAATTATATTAGCAGATTGGCAAGTAATAGGAATAACTTGGCATGCAGGCCAAATGTATGCATTTAATAATGAGTATGAAACAGCCAAGATTAGATTTGATAATTCAATCAACCCTAATGAGCCAGAAAACACTGCGTATTCTTACGAACGTGAACACTAATTATTATGATCGTGAACGGTCTTACCCGCCCAAATTTTGAAGGCGTGCATATTTTTACAAACCGTTCACGATCAATCAACTAATTTCGTCTTTCGCATAGATCCTCCGTTTAATTCAATTCGATGAGCATTTTCAAGTAATCGATCTAATATTGCGTCTGCTGTAGTCGGATCGCCGATGTGGTCATGCCAATGCTGAACAGGTAGCTGGCTGGTAATGATGGTGGATTTAATCTGGTGTCGATCTTCGATAAGATTAAACAAGTCGCGACGTTGCTGTGAATTCAAGGCGGGCGATAATCCGAAATCATCAAGAATCAGCACATCAACTTTTAGCATTTGAATGAGCAGTTTTCCATAGCTTCCATCAGCATGCGCGATAGTTAATTCTTCCAGAAAGCGAGGTAACAAAATATAGCGAACACTTAATCCTTGTCGACAAGCTTGATTGCCTATCACGCAAGCCAAATAACTTTTACCACAACCTGTTGGACCTGTGATTATTAAATTGTGATGCTGCCGAATAAAATCACACGTTATCAGCGATGCAAATTGGCTTCTGTTAAGATCGCGTGGATGACGATAATTCACTTCTTCGATACAAGCTTGCTGACGTAATTTAGCCAGGCGTAAGAGATTGATGATTCGACGATTGTTGCGATGCAAAGATTCTCGATCAATAAGCAATGCAAATCGCTCGTTGAAAGATAAATCCTGAACGGGTAGTTGTTCTAGTTGCTCCGAAAATGCTTTTGCCATCCCAATTAATTTAAGTTGCTGCAATTGATTAAAAATATTTTCTTGTGTCATATGTGTCACCTCTTATGGTTAATGATAGTAATTTTTTCCGCGTAAATTTTTGTGAACAGCAGGTGAAGCTGCTATTACTTCTGTATTTTCTACAGGTTTGTTTTCAAGCTTATGCATTAGAATGGATTCAACGCTGCGCCTGGTTTTTGCGCCAAGCTCCCAAGTGCGTTCACACGCTTTTTCTAGTCGTGCATCACCAAATCGTTTAGACAAATTTAGTAATCCCAGGCAAGAACGGTAACCCTGTTCAGGATGTCTTTTACATTCCAATAAGTATTTAACTAAGCGCGTTGTTGCAGTACCAATTTGCGTTGACCAATTTAAAAATCTTCCGGGTGTCCATTCCATATGTTTGCGATGTGCTTTCGGCATATGCTCTGCAAGTGTTGTGTGAGCCCCTTTTCTATAGCTTCTAACATGCAGTGCAACTTGTTTTCCCTGGTGCCAGCACTCAACTCGTTCTGAGGTGAAACGTAATTCAATTTCTTTGCTGATTAATTGATAAGGTACGCTGTAATAATGCTGATCCAGCTCTACATGATAATCGATATGCACGCGTGCTTTTTTAAAATAAATACACTCGTATGGATGTTGTGAAAGATTTTTTAATGCAGGCTTGTCGATTTCCTGAAATGCGCTTGCACGAGATCCCGGTAATTTTTTAAATGGTCGATGATTTAGATCATGCACTAATTCACGAATGGTTTGATTGAGCTCTGCAAGTCCTGCAAATGTTTTATTTCGCAAACGTGCTAATATCCAGCGCTCAACAATCAAAACAGCATTTTCAGCTTTTGCTTTGTCTTTTGGTTTGTAAGGACGAGCAGGCAGCACTGCTGTACCGTAATAATCAATAAAATCTGCATAGGTTGGATTCGTGTCAGGCTCATAGCGGCAAGCTTTGCTGATGGCTGATTTTAAATTATCAGGAACAATGAGAGCTGGAACACCACCAAAAAATTCCAGCATACGACGATGCGACCCTATCCAATCAGGTATCTTCTGTGTCCACGTAGCTTCTGCATAGGTGTAATTAGATGCTCCGAGTACGCCAACAAAAATTTGCGCTGCGCGGATTTCGCCAGTATCCAGATCAATGAGGTCGATAGTTTGTCCCACATAATCAACAAATACTTTGTCGCCCGCCTTGTGCGTCTGACGCATGCTTTGCGGTTGGGTTTTCTTCCATTGCCTATATAGGAGGCAGAAATGTGGGTAGCTCAGCGGCTGGGAAACAGTAGGCTTGTATTCCTCCCATAGCAATTGCAGCGTCACACTTTTGCGTTTCAACTCTTGATGAATCCCCAAGAAATCTATCGCGTCCTGATGCACAACAGCCTTCTTCTCATAGTCCCTTTGAAGACGCGCTTTTAGATACTCCTCATCATTGTATTCAGCCGACAGTGGCCAGGTTAGCCCGGCAATCTTGGCACGTTTTATATATTTATTTACTGCTCCGACTGACATATCCAGACTAGTTGCGATTTGATGCTGACTCAGCTTGCATTCATAGTGTAATCGCATAATTTGTTTAACTTTACGCATAGAAACCCCTGTCGTTGGCATTGACGTTTCTCCTGAATAATCATAGAGAAACAGTTTAATTGATTTGCCAACAAAAGCGGGGCGAGATGGGTTCAGGAAAGTTTATTATGATCGTGAACACCGATTATTATAAAATACGTAAAACTGTTCACGATCACATAATAATGACCGTTCACGATGGATAATAATCGCCGTTCACGATTGATAATAATGGGTGTTCACGATGGGTAATAATACGCAAAACACACCTATACTTTGGAACGATTATGTTTATGCCACTATGGCTTTTCTAAACAATGATATGCCTAAACTAAAATTATATCGTGATAAAATTGCAAATGGCCCAATTTTTAACGGCAAAAAGCTTAATTTGGATGTTGTTGATAATTTAATTCAACATTTTGGACAACCTTATTCTGTTGCGTATGTCCAAAAAAATTAAATCGATATTTTTGCGTAATGAAAAATTTCTAATTTCATTTCAGTTTAATTACCTATTCTTCGATTGCTTTTATTATTTTATTCACATCTCTTTCAACAGAAATAGACTCTATGGTTAGCGTGGCTACTTCTTCAAAGAAACGATCACGTTCATGATGCTGTTTATCTAGAAATGATTTGAGATCGGCAATGGGGAGTAGTGGCGTGCGGCCACTTGACCATCGTTCCATTTGCACCGGCACTGATACCTTTAAATAAACAACAAACTCTGATGATAATAATTTTCTATTCTGTTCTGTAGCAATCACTGCTTCTTCCAGCAATACCACAACATGCTCTTTGCTAATATAATGAGATATGATTTCAGCCTCACAGTGATGAAATGCTTCTTCACCTTGCTTACCAACAATTTCACTTAAATTTCGTCCTATGTAACGCTCCAAACCAGGATTGGCATCAATAAGTTCCCAGCCAAGTTTTTTAGCCAACGCTTCGCTCAATAAAAACTTACCTGCACCAGTATGTCCAATAATGAATACGTTTAGGTTTGGTCATGTATAAGCCCTCTTAAATTAATACCCAATCAGGCTGGCAACAATAATTGCAATTAAGTTTAACATGATAAGGCTGAGTGATGAATAATTAACATAAGTACCTGATTTTAAACACTAAATTTATTTTAAAAGTGATGAATGAATAGATGCAAATTGTGTGGAAGAATACAACCATCAAAGAAATAAATGTAATAAACATTATTACTTTATCATTGATGTAATTGCTAAGAATAAACTCACAGCAGTTTTTTTCTTATCTTTTGGAAGGGATCGAAACTCATCTAAGAGTTTTTTCTCATCATCATTAACTGGATGAGAAGGAGTGGATTTTATGTTGGACGATTTTTTTGGCTTAGGTTCCATTATATCAATAATGTCGATGATGCTTGCGGCACATTGCTTTATTAGGGAGTGTGGATCATCAGCATTGATAGGATGCAATTCAAAGCTTTTTCGTAATCGATTAATAATCTCAGCAGTAACTGATGAAGACGAGCCATTTGTAACGGCTAGCTCCAATGCTTCCCGCAATTCATTGGGAATTCTTAGTGTCATTCTTGTTTGGTCAATGTTGGTGTCCATAAGCATATATTATGACGTAAAAAAGACACATTGTATTGACATAAATAATATGTCTATAATAAAGTTATTAGACACATAATTTATGTCTAATAGGGATGTAACATATCAAATGACAAATAAGAGAAGGGCAAAGCAAAAAGAAGATATGGTGATGATAGTGGTCAGGATACCACGAAGTTTAAGGCGCAAATTAAAGATGATCGCGGCATATGAGAATTTGTCTATGAATGATAAAGCCAGGGATTACATTGAGAAAGGGATTAAACGAGAAGAAAAGATGATTGATAACATTGAAGCCAACTAGGCTGCAACCTGGCTGGCTTCGTAACTGGGGTAAGAATACGTGCGCCGTAACTCCCCGGATCAATATATTAGCCTATTGATCGAGGAGTGTCACTCGCCCCATAGATTGGGAGCATTACAATGATGCCAAATGGTGTCGTGAAACAGGGCGTGGGTATCGGCCTCAAAAAACTACGTCGTAATTCTTATAAGATTTCTAATGAGCTTAATTACAAAAACAACTTAATCACAGAAAATGATTCTGATCTATTAGCCGTTGCAGCATACAATATGGCAATAGAAATGCTTCCTCATACAAATACTAACAGCGACTATATCCAATCTGAAAATAATGGATTTATTTTAAGTGTAAAGGCCAACCCCAATTATGGCCTGCCTTTCGGATCAGCACCAAGGGTATTGTTTGATTTAATAATTAATGAGATAAAATTTACAAAATCACCTGTTTTGCGACTAGGAAAAATATATTTAAACCTTCGTCATATTTATCAGCTATCAAAACATACACAAAATAATAATCTATATTTGTATGATCAAATGTTGCGACTATTTGCGTCAAAAATCTCGATTTCAAATCAACATGGAAGTAATGGGGAAAAAACTGACTTTTGGTGGTGTCCATTAAAAGGAAGAAAGGAAAATGTTTCTGCCAGCTCAACAATTGTAATAACAAAAGAATTATTTGCTGGATTATCACATTTAAAAATAAACCCGACCAATGTGAAGTTGAAGATAAATCAGAGAGAGGGGTTTATCAATGTGTAAATTTAATATTAAAAAATTTTTCATAATCTGTTTTATATTGAATGGATTCTTAATTTTATTAGGTTGTCAGAGAACAATTTATATTTGTAACCAACCAATTCGAAAAATTGGTGTAATTGAAATGCCAGCCTCTACTAAACATCCAGCGCAATTTTACCTATGCGGTAATGATCAATATCCATGTGCAACTATTCGTTATCGCAATCAAATTCATCACCAACAAATAAGGAAGGCTTATGAAAAACCTCATGCTAAACAAAATTGCACCACTCTGTGATCCGCGTTTCAAATTGATCTTTATGTTAGGTCTCTTTGTAACATTAGTTTTAATGTCAAATTACGTGTTTGCGGCAGATTTACTAGCTGGAACGGATGCTGATATTAAAGACACTATGACAGGAACAGGTAAACATTGGCTGCTTTGGATTGATGGTGGCATTAGTTTGGCGTCATTTGCATATACAAAGAAACCAATGGTTTTCTTTTCAGTGCTTGGTATTTCCCTCTTTATCACAGCATTGGTGAAATTAGCTGGAGGTTCAACAGTATGAACCAAGATAAATATTACTTGCCCAAAATGCTTGATGAGCCTTTTCGTGTTTACATATTAACGATTGATGAGCTGCTTCTATTAGTTCTCCCCATTCTTTTTGTTGGATTTATTTTTAATCAGATGGTGATAGGTTTCATGCTCGGTATTGGTGGTTTAACACTCATAAAAAAATTTAAAGGTGAACAAGGACACTTTTATTTATTTCATCTCGCTTATTGGTATCTGCCCGATATCGTGCAATTTAAAGCAACACCGCCTTCTTACATTAGGGAATATTTAGGATAAATAGTATGCGATTTTCTATCGAACGCAGCCAACTTGAAAAATTATTTGCACAACGCAATGGTTATATGATGTTAGCTTTAGGAAGTATGCTGCTATGTCTAATGCAAATTATTGTCATGTTTTTCCTAATAGGCAGAGAAAAAATTATTCTGATACCACCTAATATCGAAAAAAGCTTTTGGGTATCTGCACAACATGTTTCTCCCGAATATTTATCAGAAATGACAACGTTTTTTGCAAATTTACGCCTTAATATTACACCAGAGAGTGCAGGGGCTCAGCGAGAGAGCCTATTACGCTATGTCGATCCTGTTTATTACAACTCATTAAAAACCCAATTAGTACAAGAAGCAGATCGCGTTACTGATCAGCACATCAGCATGGCTTTTTTCCCAACTAATGTGAAAGTTGATAGCAAACATTTTAAAACCATCATTGAAGGTGATATCAAATCTTTTGTTGGTGATACTGCACTTGCCTCAAAACGAGTGAGCTATCTGGTGACCTATCGATATGACACAGGCCGGCTTTTAGTTAAATCATTTGAGGAGATAAAGCATGGTTAAATGGCCTCTCATTATTCTTAGTTCTTTATGTTTAGGGAGTGCAATAGGCAACAGCTTTGCATTGCAGATTAAAAGTGTTATCGATAATGAGACAACAAGTGCAAAGATATCTTCCGTTGATGTGACCAGAATTTTTGTACAAGGTGACCGTATAAGAAGTGTTAAAGGATTGAAAGGTGCATACACGCGTGAGAATGACGAAAAGAATGGTGAAATTTATATTCAACCATCGCCGCTTTATCGAGATAGGGCATTCACTATTTTAATTGATACAGAGCATGGTCGTCATTTTACCTTATTACTGAATCCAACCGCTTCTCCTTCAGAAACATTGATGCTTGTTCCCAAAGGAGTAGGGCGAGAGCGAGCTGCTAGATTTGAGCAAGCCTCACCATATGAATTGACTATTAATCACCTAGTTCGTGCCATGAAAAATGGTGACATGCCAGAAGGATATGCGGTTCATGAGATTGATAATAAAACTACCTATCACCGAAATCAGCTTTTTATCAAACTTAAAACTGTATATGAAGGACTTAATTTACGTGGTGAGATATATGAAATTATCAATAAACAATCAGTTCCGATTCAACTGGATGAACGTGAATTTTATAAGCCAGGTACTCGTGCAATCAGTTTAGACACTATTATCGTCAAACCTATGGCAACCATCCATCTTTATAGAGTAACTAGCCATGATTGATGAATATGTTCCCACTGCTCAAGAAGTAAAAACAAATCAGCATCGTAACTTGCTTATTGTTTCTGGCATCGCGGTGATTATTGGGATCAGTATTTACTATTTGATGGATAGAGGATCACCTGATAGCAGTAGCAGGAAAGATGAAGCCGCTTCTTTTTCACATCCAGTAGAACAAGTCAATGCGCAATCACTTTGGATAGAGCGTGCGCAAAATAAATTGAAAGAACAAGAACGGCACATGGCCGAGTTAAAAAATGAAATTACACAAATAAAAAATAATGTTAATCAACAACCCATAGAAAATGATCCACGTTACCAAGCACTACAAAAACAAAATCAACTATTTCAAGAAGCGTTAAAAGAGAATACGAATAAACAACAGGTTCAAGGAAGTGATGGTCAGGTATTTTCAACAATACCTGGTGCGAGAATGAATTCATTGCCTCAGAGTCAAGATGTTGCAAAAGCTGAAGTAATGGGCATAGATAATGATGAGCTTCATTTAAAATCAATTTCCGATTTACCGAAAAAAAATCCAGATAGTTTTGTTCCATCGGGTACATTTGCTGAAGCAATCATGCTGGGTGCTGCGGATGCTTCTGCGGGTGTTCAAGCACAATCTAATCCTTCCCCCATGTTATTTCGCATTATTGCGGATGGAACATTGCCTAATCATAAAAAAAGCCACTTAAAAGACTGTGTAGTGACGGCCGCGGTAGTAGGTGATATTTCTTCGGAACGCGGGCAAATCCGCTTAGAACGCATGAGCTGTACTTTCCCAAATGGAGAAATTGTAGAACAACCTGTTGAGGGAACTGTGTTCGGAATGGATGCCAAAAATGGTGTTAGGGGCACACCTGTCTGGCGAGAAGGCGCGTTATTAGGACGCGCTGCTGTTGCAGGAACGTTGTCAGGTTTAGGCAGTGCTGTTGCTCAAACTTATACTACCAATTCCATCTCTCCGCTCGGAACAACGCAAACTGTTAACAGCGGTGAAATTTTTAAATATGGTGCGGCACAAGGGGCATTCAATGCCATGGAAAAGCTTGCTGAATATAACATCCGTCGTGCTGAGCAATACCACCCTGTTATTCAATTGACAGCAGGCCAACCTGTCGATGTGGTTTTTCTAAAGGGGTTTTATTTAGACGGGCGAAGACATGAAGAAAGTAACGATGAAAAATCAGCACCCACAGAACTTTTTCCTTCATCCAGCCAAACTGCAACAGGATTGACGCTGAGTGAACGTGAACTCGAAAAGATAAAGCGTAACGAACAAAACATGGGTTGGGTGAGTAGAGACCGATCAGGAGGTATGCAATGAAAAAGCTAGTGGCAATGGCATGTATGTTGATCCAATTCGGCGGACTGACAGCTTGTACGACAATGAATTCCAGTTTTGATTGTCCTAATAAGTCAGGAGTTCGATGCAAAAGCCTAGATCAAATTAATAGCATGGTTGATACGGCTGAAATACGCGGGCGCACTCAAATAAGCCCACCATCAGTAACAACGTGTACTGATTGCAGGGAATTTCAAGCATTCCCTATTCGAACGTCTTTTATGCCTGGGCAACCCATTCGTTATGGTGAAACGGTTCAGCGTATATGGATTGCACCTTATGAAGATAACGAAGGCAATTATCACCAAGATAATTTGATGTACGCCGTTATGAAAGGCGGTCATTGGATTGGCAGACCTGTTAAGACCGTCAATTCACTTTAGGATATAAGGAAGTAGAAAGATGTTTAACAAAATTCTTGATATGACTGAAAAATTTGGTAAAAAAATCGCGCATTTAATGGGTGATGATTCTAAGCCAATGAGCCATCGGTCAGTTAATCGTAAAGCAACTAATTTTTTATTTGACCATCATTTTATATCACAATTATTGCCTTATGAAACATTTGATCCTGAAACATCTCTTTTTACAAATAAAAAAAGCGTCGGTTTTATCCTAGAAACAACACCATTATTAGGATCAAGTGAAGAAGTTGAAAATATTCTAACGAGTGTGATTACTGATATTTTACCTGCGAATGTAGACATGCAATTTCTGTTATGGGCATCCCCTAAAATTGCACCTATCCTGGATGCGTTTGAAGCCGCTCGTTCTAAAAATGAAAAATTTTCCTGGCTTGCAAAAAAACGCACGGATTATTTAAAAAAGGGCGCTTATAGCAGCTTAAGCGGGTTTGGTTCATTACTTATTCGCAATTTTCGTACCTTTATCGTGGTATCTGCTCCTATAAAGCAGATGGATGCCCACGATCTGATAGGACTCAGAGAAGATATTGAGAGTTCACTCAAATCTATCAACATAGGCAGTAGAATCTTAGATGCGCAACAATTTATATCCATATTTTTTGATATTATTACACCGACAAAAGATCTTTTCCCTCACGATTTTGTTTGGAATGAACTTGATCCATTATCCACGCAATTGACGAATCCTGAATGGCGATTACGGGTCAAGCCAGATTCACTTCAATTTACATCCGAAGATGAAGTGATGGAGGCGCATTGTTTAACTGTTCGTGAGTATCCAAATAAAGCAACACAATGGAAAACAACTGAAAACTTGGGGCAGTTGTTCAACGCAACACTACAGATTCCTTGTCCCTTTATCATGAGTTTTTCTTTACGTAAAACAAACCAAGAAAAAGCATTTACAGGCGCTCAATTACAATCAATGAATCGTGAATCGGAAGCGAAGAGTCCACTTGCTAAATTTAAACCTTCCGTAAATAAAGAATATGAAGATTGGCAATTTGTGCGCAGCCGTTTAAGCGAAGGTGACTCACTGGTCAAAACATTTTACCAAGTTATTTTATTTTCTAAACCTGAAGATTCTAAATTTTGTGAACGAAGGTTGCGTGATCTTTATCGTGCAAATGGCTGGAAGCTAAGAAAGGAATCTTTTCTGCAACTACAATCCTGGTTGGCTGCACTTCCCATGATGATGACGGAAGGTTTGTTTGATGACATGAAATACTTTGGTCGTTTAAAAACTATGACCGCATTTAATGCAGTGAATGTTGCACCCTTACAAGGAGAATGGAAGGGGAGTAAAACACCCAGTTTATTGTTGCCAGGCAGGCGTGGCCAAATTGCGCTTTGGAACCCATTTGATAATGAAGGTAACTTTAATATTGTGATTGTAGCGGCTCCACGTAAAGGAAAGTCAGCATTAACGAACGAATATATTATGGCGACCTTAGGTGCAGAAGGCCGTGTTTGGGTGATTGATGTAGGCAAATCCTATGAAAAAACATGTAAAGAATTAGGCGGTCAATTTATCGAATTTAGTGAAAGTACGAATATTTGTTTAAATCCATTTACCACCATCACCAATATTAATGAATCCATGGAGTTGTTGAAACCATTACTAGCGAGTATGGCACGACCAGTCACGGGTGCAGCAGAAGAAGAAGTCAATTATTTAGAGAAAGCTATAAAAGCTGCTTGGGAGAAGAAGGGGAACAAAACCACCATTACCACCATTTCTGAATGGCTATCAGAACATACTGATCCTGTCGCGCAAAACCTGGCTCATTTGTTATTCAGCTATACATCTTCTGGCAGTTATGCGCGGTTTTTTGAAGGCGATTGTACCATTGATTTTAACAATTCATTTATTGTGCTTGAATTGCAAGCCCTCGATAGCAAGAAAGATTTGCAACGCATCATTATGCAGATGTTGATTTTTCTAATTTCACAAGCGATGTATCACGGGGACAGATCACAAATAAAAAGCTGCATCATTGATGAAGCTTGGAAACAACTAAACAGTAATGATAAATCACAAGCAGAATTTATTGAAGCAGGTTATCGAACAGCACCAAAACACAGAGGTAATTTTATCTCTATTGCGCATTCTATATCTGATTTTCATGGCAATCGTATGTCGAAAGCTGCGTTTGATTGTTCAGATTTTAAAATCATTTTAGGTCAGACGGATGAAGCAATAAACAAGCTTAAACAAGAAAAAATCATGGAAATTGATGGTTTCCGCGAAAGACTACTCAAGTCATTAAAAATCACTAAAGATTTTTCTGAATGCGTGATTATCAGTCCTGAAGGATGGTCAGTACACCGCATTATCTTTGATCCTTATGCACGTATTTTGTATTCCACAAAAGGCGAAGAATTTGATGCAGTCAATCGTTTGACTAACAACGGTATGCCATTAACAGAGGCAATTGAACAAGTCGTGAGGCAATTTAACCATGCTTAAAAATTTCATCAGTAAAGAAATTATCTTGCAAGCTTTATCTCAATTGCTTTTTGGTATGCTGGGCGCGTTATTGGTTTTATCTTTTACGCATAGAGTCATGCCTACTATTGCGACAGTCAACATAACTGGACTGGAAGACAGTTTTATACAAGAAACATCAAAACAAACGTTATCGGAAACAGAAAAAAAGAAGAAAGTAGAGATATTTGCGAAAACGTTAAATCAAACAGTGATTCAACTTGCAAAAGAAAAACACCTTGTTTTCATGCCAAGTCAGGCAGTAATTTCTGATACACCTGATTTTACCCAAGAAATAGCAAGAAAAATTAAAATGGAGTTGAACCAATGATATTTCATGGCGTGCCATTAGAATGTATTAATCATGCAGCGAGAATTTTTCATGTTCCAGCCACGATGATTATTTCTGTCATGAAAATTGAAAATGGTTGGAATGGTGCGGCAGTTAAAAATAAAACAAATGGCACCTATGACCTGGGTGTCATGCAGGTGAATTCGAGTTGGTTAACTCAACTGAAACCTTATGGGATTACACGTGAAAATTTGCAATATGATCCATGTATAAACGTACATACAGCGACCTGGATTCTAGCAAAAGGTCTTGCTCGCGGAGAAGGTTGGCAAGGTGTAGGAAACTATCATTCTGCTACTCCTATTCACAATCAACGTTATCGCCAGAAAGTGAAAATGGCTTATGACAACATGCAGCGCGCCTTATCTGAGGAGACAGCATGAAGGATCAGTTTGTCATTAAAACAGGATTAACCTTAATGGCAATTTTGTGTGGATTGGTTGCGGGAAATATCTATGCAAAGGATTGTGGCGTGATGGGTGAAACCTACCAAATTAAAGAAATGGATTTTCTCGATTTTATTCAATCACGCATAGAAACCATGCAAAAGAATGGGCAATGGCAATCTTTGCAAAACCGTGTTCAGCAAGATGCGATTCATTATCGCGATAGACCAAAGAAAGTGGAAGGAATCAGCCGTGCACGTGAAACAAAAAGTTGGAAATTTGATCCAAGCATTGTACTTGATCATGATGTTACAACACCAGATGGTAAGATTATTGCAATAGCAGGGACTCATGTTAATCCTTTAATTTATATCACTCTCTCAAAAGCGCTAATTTTTTATGATGGGGATGATGAGAGCCAAGTAAAATGGGCTATAGAGCAAGATAAAAAATTCAAGGGTCATGAGAAATTAATACTTGTGAATGGTTCAGTTCTACTTCAGGAAAAGCAATTTAGAAAGCCTATTTATTTTGATCAATCAGGAACGCTCACCTCCCGCTTGGGAATAACGCATGTGCCTGCTTATGTTATTCAAGAAGGATTGGTACTACGTATCACAGAGGTGAAACTATGACGGCTCGCCAATACATTATATTTATATGGACTTTATTCTCCATGACATATTCTTATGCTGACAATCTTTGTCACGGAAAATTTGCTAATCCCATTACAGATGTTTGTTGGAGTTGCTTATTTCCTATCAGCATTGGCAGTGCGACTGTATTTAGCGGAGGTCAACCTGATACGGCTAATCCATCTTTTCCAATATGCACATGTCCAATGGTACCGACAGGTGTTCGTATTGGGATAACCATTGGCTATTGGGAACCGATTGCGCTCGTTGATGTGACACGTCATCCGTATTGCATGGTGAATCTAGGTGGGCGCCAACTTGCGAAAGGTGAATTTGGTGCAGATGGAGAAGTGGATACTAGTGATCCCTCTCAAGGGGGAAGTTTTTACTACGTACATTGGTATAAATTTCCTTTGATGTATTGGCTTAATATTTTAACGGATGCTGTTTGTGTAGAAAACGGTGATTTGGATATCGCATATCTCACCGAACTAGATCCCACCTGGCATGACGATGAATTAACATTTTTACTCAATCCTGAAGCTTTATTGTTTGGAAACATAATAGCGCAAGCTGCTTGTAGTGCAGACAGTCTTGCAACGTTGACTGGCCTTCCTATCGATACCCTTTTTTGGTGTGCAGGTTCTCAAGGAAGCATGTATCCCTTAAATGGTGTGGTACAAGAACACATTGGTGGTGTACAAGCGAGCACTTTATTGACAGAAAGGATGACTTACAAAATGCACCGTGAAGGGCTAGTGTGGGACAGTGTAGGTCAAAATAGTCCCGCAATTTGTACACAATATCCAGCACCGATTATTCCTAAATCCCGATACCGCTACCAAATGATCAATCCTATCCCGACCGCTAGCGGTGGTGAGGATGGCTGTCATGCGTTTGGTCATACGACATCGCTTTGGGGATCATTACATGAATATCCTTATGCGGGAGAAGATTTTGGTTATTTGGTGTGGAGAAAAAGGTCATGCTGCGCTGGGTGACCATTTTAAAAAAAGGAGACGAAATGGAACATAACAATAAAGGAACATTGCAAAAAATATGGAACATGCGTCATTTAACTGTTGATGAATGTCTAAATAAAATTTTTGGTGAACCTGATCTTAAATTTTTACTCACGACAGTGGGTGCATGGTTTTTATTGCGTTGGATCATTGGAGTATGGATTGGAGCGCATGCCATTTATTTTGTCTATCGCATGTTTAATTTAGTCCTTGGTTGAGGAGACTGACCATGACACTTAGAGAAAAAATAGGAAAATTGCCAGTATGGAAAGCAGCAATTGTTTTGATACTTGCTTTTGTGTTCTTGCTCGCCGCGATAGAAGAGATTTTTGTTAGTCGTGTTTTTTATTTCATGGATAAAACAATTTCCTATTTTGAAATAGAAAAGAAAAAAGAAGCTGAAGAATGGGAAAAAGATGAAAAAACTTACGCTGAATTTAACAAAAAATGGCAGCAAGGGTTTGATGAATTAGATAAAAAACTGACAGACATCAATAACACTACGAAACAACATCATTATTGCCTTGAATACTTGCAAATTCAGAAAGCAAGAGAATATTTACGACAGCATCAAAATGACCCTAAAGATATTATCGCTAAATCTTGGGAAAAAGACCAAAACGAACGGTTAAAAACTGAAGGAAAATCACATCGTCTCATTGATTTAGAAAATGCGATTAAAAGCAAAGAATTTGATCCAACAAAATGCAAAAGAGAGGTGTCATGAGACACTATTTGTTGATAGCCACATTGTTATGCTTTCTCTCATCATCTTCTAATGCTTCCGATGATTATCGGGCGATTGCAATAGAAGCAAAAAATCACGCTTCTGAGCAAATGCTTGCTTATCGTCAAGATGCCGAAAACGCTAAAAATACAGAAAGAAATATTGTTCAACTCTATCAGCGTGATGCTCAATTTGCGCATAGGCAAGAAAAAGAAACACTGTTAAAGAATCAATTAACAACAAATATAGATTCTAATACTAAAAAAATGTCCTCTATATTGATCTTCGTATCATTTTCTATGCCAACTCAAAGTTTAGAAGCTTATCTCCGCGATGCTAAAAAAATACATGCTAGTATAGTGATTCGAGGGTTGATAGATAGTTCATTTCAAAAAACATATCGGGTCATTGCCGATCTAGTTAAAACATCAGGAGGTGATGGCGTAGAGTTAAATCCAATTTGGTTTAAGCGTTTTGGTATTCAAGTCGTTCCTGCGGTTGTAGTAGTTCCAGAGGGAAGCCCATGTTTTAAAAATGATATCTGCAAAAAAGAAAGTGACTTTGACATCATGACAGGCGACATCACTTTATCTTCTGCACTAAAAATTATACGGGACAGAGGACACTTAACGAGTGATATTGCACAAGCCGCGCTTAGCAAACTGCAAGGTTTATCAGATGCGTAAATTAATCATGCTGAGTGTAAGTTTATTGATGTGCTGCAAATGTTTAGCAGCTAGTCCTGAATTTGAAGCCACCGTAAGTCTTGCAAATCAAGATGCTCAAAGTAAGAAAGCAGAATCTTTTAACCAAGCTAAACATTTTAATCCACAAGCTGTTTTTGATAATTATACGAAAAACCCCGATCAAACTAAGTATTATCAAGGGATTGATCAAAAAGATACGCAGCAAATGGATAATGACAAAATCCAAAGTAAAGCAGGTGAATCAGGTAGTATTATCTCAAATAGTATTAAACAACATCCAAGTTATGTCATTAGTCAATCTGATCCAGATATCAAGCGCTCTCAACTATTGCAAAGTGAGGCTTACAATATTATTCATGGTATGACGAGCCAATATGTTGATTGTAAGCCAAAAGAAGCTTGCACTATACAATATCAAGAAAAACAATGTGAGGAAGCACCGCAAACGCTTTTTCAATCTTGTAAGAATAAATTAAATATCGAAGTCATTTCTCATGAAACTGTCACTCATTACCCATTAACAGCTCATCTCTCAGTTAAAGAACATAATTATGCTGGTATCAGCATGAATACAGTTAATGGACGTATTGATTTTTTAGGGCCTCATGATGCAAGTTTTCGATTAGATGGTAGATTACCTGGCAATATTGATTGCCATACATTGCAAGGAACAATTACTTCCAGAAGCGGAAATGCTCGACTAGATAATATTAACTTCCCATCATGCGGTAATGGATTAGGTTTAGATTATCATATATCAGGAGGCCACAGACTAGATTTACAAATCGATATGGCATCTAAAGTGGTAACGTATGAAGTTAAAGACCATTGGATAGATGATTGTGCAGGTATTGCAAGCGATTCAACTTGTAAGCTGAAATCACAGCAATGTGATATTCCACAATCAACACAAGTCATACAAGGTGTGCCTGTAACACGTGATTGTTGGCAGCAAGGCTATGATTATATGTGTCGCGGTGGAAGTGGTGAAGGTAATTGTAAACCGCTGCAATCACAAGGCTGCGAACAAATCGGTTCGGAATGTAAAAACAATACAAATGGTCAATGTACTCTCTATCGTCAAACTTATCGCTGCACCATCAAGGCATGTTCACCAACGACAGATGTGATTTGTGGTAATGGACAGGAATACTGTTTAGATGGGAATTGTACTGATCAGCATTATCAACAAAGCAATGATTTTGGTAAGGGCGTTTCTGCGCTATCGGCAGTGGCGGATGCTGCGAAGCAATTAGATCAGAGTTCTTTAACAATGTTTACAGGGCATCCAACGGAGTGCAGCGAAAAGCCTGTTGGTTTTAGTAATTGCTGCACAGAAACAGGATGGGGACAAGATATAGGCTTGGAGCATTGCTCAGATGCAGAAAAGAAATTGCATGTTGATCGTGAAAACAAACTGACAATCAAGGTTGGGCGATATTGTTCTAGCGAAATTTTAGGAGTTTGTGTTGAGCATTCTCAAGTTTTTTGTTCATTCAATTCTAAACTTGCAAAAATTATTCAGGAGCAGGGTAGATCAAATCAATTACATATTAACTTTGGTGAAGCTGAACATCCTCGCTGTAACGGCATTACACCAGAACAACTTCAAGCACTGGATTTATCGAAAATAGATTTTCAGGATTTTATTAATGATTTGAGTAAGAACGTGAAAAACCCTGATTTAAAGCAAATTCAAGACATGATCCAACAACATGTACAGCAAGCTAAACAGGCAGGATAATTCAATGGTTAAATATAAAATGCAATTATTGATTAACCTTATGCTGGTATTAATTTTTGGTACACAGGAAGTTTGTTTTGCAGAAGATTATTATTCACAACATGCAGTGGGCTGGCATTGGTATGATGATCCAAAAGAGCAGGAAGAAATAAAACAACCGAATAATCATCCTGAGCAAAATGATCCTAATGTGATTGTTGATAATGTTAGAAAGAAAATCACAACAGCTTTAAATAAGGCCATTGCAGAACCAACAATGGAAAATGTAGAACAATATATTGCGTTACAGGAACAGTTAAATAATCGTGCTGAAAAAATATCAAATTTATGGGAGCAGGCACTACTTAAAAATCCACAATTAAATTATTCTCTTTCTCATCCAACAAATAACGTTGCTTTGCAAGTTTATCATGAGGAAGAATCTCAGAAAAAAGAAAATGCTATTAGATTGTTTGCAAATAATACCGGGCTATTCTTTTTTTATCGAAGTACCTGTCCTTACTGCCGTCGGTTTGCACCCATTTTGAAAAACTTTTCTGAGCATAATGGCATCACAGTCATTCCGATTACATTAGATGGTATTTCATTACCTGAATTTCCCGATTCAAAAATAGATTCAGGTCAAGCAGCACAATTTCATGTCACGATGACACCCTCATTATTTGCCGTTCAACCCTATACACATAAGGCATTTCCCGTGGCCTATGGTCTAACAAGTGAAACAGAATTACGCGATAACATTTACAACATTATGTCGAAATACGGTGACCGATCATGAAATCCATCGTAAAGGAATTAATTTTATTATTGCTGACGGTGGTGATTGCTATGCCTGCGGCTTCGTTTGCAGATGTAAATAGTGATTTGAACAATTTCTTTGATGGGTTAGGCATGGTTAGTAATACCACCGCACCACATGCTTATCAAGGGCAGCAAGCTGGTTATTACAGCGGTGGTAGCCTTTATGCAAGAAATACAGTGCGTAACGTTCAGCTAATTCAAGTTGACTTACCTAGTTTTCGGTCAGGATGCGGAGGAATAGATGTTTTTGCTGGTGGTTTTTCATTTGTAAATAACAATGAAATTGTAAACATGATGAGAAACATTATGAATAATGCAAAAGGCTATGCTTTTAAATTAACTCTCGCTGAAGTTACGCCATTAATCAAAAATGTTTTAAGTGATATTCAGGATATTGCAAATAAAGCCAACCAGATGAATATCAACTCTTGCGAAACAGCAGAACAATTAGTAGGCGGAGTCTGGCCTAAAACACGCGCAAATCAACAGCAAGTTTGCCAAGATATCGGTTCTACGACAGGCATTTTTAAAGATTGGGCTGAAGCACGACAAGGATGCACGTCTGATGACCTCAATTATAATTTTGATTCAACTATGCAAGCTGGTTCACAAAATCCTGCTTACAAAAATTTGATATTGGATAATGGAAATTTAGTCTGGAGAGCATTGCAAGCTAATCATTTAGTTTCTGGTGATGAAGAATTGGCAGAGCTTTTGATGTCTCTTTCTGGCAGCATCATCATTAAAAAAACAGGTACAGGAAAATCTGCTACTAATCATTTTGAAGTTCTACAATCACTGGCTACGGATCATTCATTGTTTAAAGCCATTTTATACGGTGATAATGCTACTATTTACAAATGTGATGAAACAACGCAGTGCCTTAACCCTAGATTGCAGACTATTCCAGTTGCTAAAAAGAATGCGCTCATAAATCGAGTAGCAGATTTATTAAGACAGATCAGTCAAAAAATCATTACTGATGAAAAATTGACTCCACAAGAAATAGGATTAATACAATCAACCCGTATTCCAATTTATAAAATATTAAACGTACAAGCAGCGTATCAAAAAGACCCCAATATTTTAGATGTTGAAAGTTATGCCGATGTGATTGCAACAGATATTTTATTCCAATATTTACAAGAAAATTTGGAATTGGTGCGCTTATCTAGCCGATCTTTACAATATCCAGCAGAAATCATGAGCCAATTTAACGAAGGTGTTAATACTGCGTTATCAGATGTAAGAACAGAAGAACGTAATGCACAAAATAAAATATCACAAGCATTTCAATTAATTGAGCAATCGCAAGTCCTGGAACAGATGCTTGCTGGTCAATTGTCGTCTCAATTGGGTAATTCACTCACTTGGGCAAGGTCGTTGCGGTAGGAGGTGGTTCATGGCTATTACATTAAGTGTATTTACAATAGGCGGCGGTGATTTACTAAAAAAGGTATTTGATGCGGTTGCTGCGGCCTTCAATGATCCGAAAAGTGTGGGTGCTATCACTAGTTTGGCTGTGATGTTTGGTGGGCTTTTTGCCACATTTGAATTTAGTAAATCGCGTGATATTAAAGTGCTGCTCAAATGGGCAGGAATGTACGTGATAGTCACGTCCCTCATTCTTTACCCCAAAGCCACGGTTGTTATTGAAGACAGGACAGGCATCGATATTAAACCACGCATTATCGACCATGTTCCATTGTCATTGGCTATTTTTGCAAGTTTCACTTCTCGTATAGGCATTGGTTTTACGGAAGTAATAGAGACTATTTTCCATATGCCGGATGACATGACGTATAACAAAACAGGTATGTTAATGGGATCCAAACTTGTTCTTGCATCACGTAATTTCCAGATTACAGATGCTGAATTTTCTCAAACACTCAATGAATTTATGCAGCAATGTGTATTTTTTGATTTGCTTCTCAAGAAATATACTGTCCAGGATTTAGTACATGCGGACAATCCTTGGGAATTTATTAAAGGTCATACTTCTCAAGCGCGTGCCTTTCCACTCAATGGAGAAATCACAGTTTGTAATGTAGGGGCTGCAAAACTAGATACACTCTGGCAACAAACGATTAAAAATGCTGCCACTGTGTATGGCGGTCAAATATTAAACGGCAGCCAAAACCCTTCGAAGATGCTTTTATCTCATCTTGAGGATGGATATCGTTTTTTAACGAACGTTTCAGTTCAAGGCGAGGTTATTTTAAAGACCAATTTACTGGCAAATGCGATGTCTAATGCCTTATCTCATTATGGTGCCAATGCTAATGCACCTGCGGCTCTTCAGGCTTATGAAGATACTAAATCAGAACTACAATCACGCGAAACAATGGATCAAACTGGCCGCCAAGCGGCGGTATGGATGCAGTATTTCAAAAATATTATTGAAGCAGTACTTTATAGTTCTTTTATATTTATTTATTTCTTAAGTTATTTTCCATTTGGCGGCGCGATTATTCGCAATTATCTATGTGGCCTATTTGTCTTGCAAGCGCTCGCTCCCATGTATGCCATTATCAATTTTGCCGCGAATTTCTTTGCTCAAAATCGCTCAATGGCTTTTCTTTCAGCAGATAGCACACATAGCGGATTATCGATTGCAAATATAGCAGGTATTACCCAAGCCAATGCAGATGCCATGGCAGTCGCAGGTTACCTTATGTGGCCTGTGACACTTGGTGGGGCAATCATGCTGTTTCGAGGACTACCTAGTGCTATCCAAAGCATGGGACAACTCATGGGAGGGGTGGTTCAACATGCAGGCAGTCATGTGGTGGCAGAATCAGTAGGTGGAAATATCAGTGCGGGTAATGCGAATTTTGGTAATCGCAGCTTAAATAATATGAATGCTAATCATTGGGACACAAATGTACGTTATGCAGCAGGCGGGGCAACACTTCAGACAGGGACAGGTTCTAGCTTATCAATTACACCTGATGGCAGCGAAGTGTTAGATAATCGTGCCGCCATATCCAATTTGAGTAGCACGATTAATTGGGCAAACAGTACTCGTATGGCAGCATCCCATCAAGCGCAATCCAGCCTCTCGGCTGCTTTTAATAAAAGCCATGCAGCAGGTGAGCAATATAGTAGAGCATTACGTCAATTGGATGATTTTTCACAACAGCAAAGTCATTTCACGAGTAGCGGCCAATCACATAGTTCAACAGAAACAACTGGACTGAGCAAATCTGCTCATAAGGTCTCGCAGTTAATTGATAGCTTTGCTAAAGACCATCATGTCAGCCATGAACGTGCTGCGCAGGTCTTAGGTCAAGTGTATGCCGATATCAAAGGTGGTTTTGAATTTCTCGGCAATGGTGGAAGTGTAGGGGCACATGGCAGTGCCTCTGTGAGTGCACGTTCCGCCTTTGGTAGTTTATACAATGAGGCACACCGATACGCCATTGATAAGAATTTTGCAGAGAATGTTGATTCTGCAAAACGAGCAGCGATTGAGTCGCATTTTAGAGACAGTACTGATAAAGGCGCGCGCTTGGCAACATCTATCACCAGTTCATTTGATAAAGGAGATAATTATCGGACGGAAGCAGCAAGTCAATTATCCAAGTCAGAAAGTTATTCAACATTGGCATCTACATCATCTGAAGACGCGTCTACTGTCTATGCAAATTACAACCAGGAATTTTATAAATGGATGAGACACAAGCCTTCACCTTCTCCACAATATGGTCAAGGTACGTGGAGCAGGAGTGCTATCGACAATATGGCTGTACATGAACCTGAAAAATTACAAAATTATGCTAATCAGTTTGTAAACGAAAAAATGGCAAGCGACGTTAAAACATTTGAACAGTCTCATCATTTAACACAAGTTGATGTACGTGTGCAGCA
>Ga0070740_10002050_pt1 | contig 25056 bp, 21 predicted proteins | sample Coa_R2_FD_67286 | JGI IMG/M metagenome (GOLD analysis project Ga0070740, IMG submission 67286) | Surface soil microbial communities from Centralia Pennsylvania, which are recovering from an underground coalmine fire - Coalmine... | ecosystem: Environmental > Terrestrial > Soil > Unclassified ...
GTGCCGAGCACCGTGCCGATCACGTCAACATAGCCGTCGTTGATGCGGAAGGCGTTCATGTCGCCGATGGTGATGATCTTCTCGTTGGGGTCGGAGACCTGGCGCGACTGGATGTAGTTCGCCAGGAACTCGGCCTGCGCCTTGCGCTTGGCGCGGACGCGGCCTCCTTCGGTGCCCGTGCCGTTCACCGTCACGTCGTCGTCAATGCTTGAGAGCGAGCGAAGGTGATTGACGATGACGGTGAAAGGAATCGTGCCGCCGCCGTAGAGCGCGGGGCGCGGCACCGTCGCCTGAAGCACGAGCGGCGGACGGTCGTTCAGGAGTTCCTGATTGCCCGTGTTCGGGTTGGTGTAGGTGTAGCAGCCCGCGCCGGTGGTGTGGTTGCAGCCCGCAAGCTCTATCTGCGTCACGCCGACGGTCGTGATGCGCGACTCCTTGACGAGGAAGCCCACGTCAATGCCGCCGATGTCGTTGCCCTCGGCGAGGTACGCGACGTAGTTCGGATTGGGCAGGCCGTCAATCGTCTGCGCGTCACTGTTGACCTTGGCGGCGACCGCCTGCAAGGTCGAGAGGTTCTCCATCTCCTCGACGCCGATCACGTCCGGGTAGCGCTGGATGGTGCGGATGATGAGCGAAGCCTTGTTGACGCGTTTGTCGAAGGCCGCCTGCGTCAGCACCGCGTCCTGCGTGTTCGGGTCGTTGACGGTGTCAAAGAAGCGCTCCATGTTGAAGGAGGCGACGGTGAACTCCGTGTCGGTCGGCGTCGGCGCGGCGGTCGGGCCGACGCCCGTGCCCGTCAGGGTCGTGTCGGGAAGAATCGTGTAGGTGCGGAAGCCGTAGTCGAGCGGCCCCGTGACGTTCGTCAACACCGCGCCAGCCGAAACGTCGAGCGCGGTCGTGCCGGGCTGCCCGTCGCTGTCAATGCGAATCCTCTCCGGGTTCTCGTCGAAGCGCGGGACGTTGGCGGGCGAACCCGGCGGGAGCGGGTCGCTGGCGTTGACGCCCGGCTCGCGGAAGGGCCGCGCGACTCCCGTGACGACGCCGTAGAAGACGCCGTTCGAGGAGACGGTGGCGCTCGGCTCGGTGATCGTCCCCTGCGTGCCGGCGACTACGGTGAGCGACGGGACGGTGACGCGCATCCCCTCATACTTCTCAAGGTTGTCGAGGTTGTTGACGAGCGTGTCGGCGGCGGTGATGGTGACGGGCGCGGGGAGCGTGTTGCCAGTCGAGAGGACGGAGGCCGTGATCGTCCCGCTCAGCTCGGTCTCCGGGTGCTGGTTCGGGTCGGCGGAGGGGATGAACTCCTGCACCGTGCCATTGACCTGCACCAGATTGCCGACGACCGCAGCCGCCGGCACAGTCGAACCCGTGAAGACGAAGATGCCTTCGGACGTGTTGGGGTCTGCGTCAACGGTGGCGTCCGGCTCCTGTATGAAGAAGCCGCCCGAAGAGCCGGCCTTGATGGCGGTGACGACGCCGCGCGTGGTGACGTTCTGCCCCGCGATGGGCGAGGTCGTGCCGTTGCCCTGGATGTCGTGAATCTTCGTGAGCGTCACGTCGTCGTTCGTGATCGTGCCCTGCCCCTGCGCGTCCGTGACGCCCGCGCCCGTGACGTTCGTGATGTTGACGAAGAAGGTCTCGTTCGGCTCCTGCGTGGTGTCGCCGTTGACGGAGACGGTGACCTGCGTCGAGCTGCTGCCTTGGGGGATGCTGCCCGCGCCGTTGACGATTGCCGTATAGTCGCTCGGCGCGGTCGCCGTGCCGTCGGCGGTGTTGACGGTGAAGCTGACGCCGCCCGTATTGGCGGGCTGTGAGAGGCTGACGGTGAAGACGAAATTCGTAGTGCCGGAGTCGCCCTCGGCCTGCGTCACGTCGTTGATGGAGAGCGAGGGCGTGGGCGTCGGCGTCGGAGCGCCGCAGACGTTGGCCGATGATGCAGAGTTGCGAGGCACGGGGTTGGTGACAACGTCGAAGTCGTTGTTGTTGTTGTCGGTGTCTTGGCAGCCGTTGAGCTTGCGAACCCCGCCCTTCGTGTTGTCGATGTTCGTGCCGTTGTTGACGGTCGTGCCGCCTTCGCCGTCGTTCGACGCGCCCCACGATACCAAGTCAACTATTCTTGCATCGGGCAGGGTGCAAGGCGTCGCCGTCGCGCCGCAACCCAGCGCCGTCGCCTGGTTGGCGAGCGCCACCTTGCCGGCGGTCGCGCTCATGCTCAGGTTCGTCGTCGAGAGGTCGGGCGTGACGGGGAAGTTGTTGCCGGCTGTGCCCGCCGCGCTCAACTGCACCAGCAGGTACTTGTTGGCGGCGATGGTCGTGCCGGCGGGGAAGGCATAGATGTTTGTGGAGGACGAGCCGAAGTTGCCCGTGGACGAGCCGTATTGAAGCGAGAAGCCGGTGAGCGAGATCGGACTCGAAGTGAGATTGAACAGTTCCACGTAGTCGTTCTTGTAGGTCGGCGACCCGGTGCTTGCGCCGCCGCCGGGGTAAACCTGACTGATGACGATGCTGGTCGAAGGGGCCGCCGAGGTCGGCGCGTAGCCAGCGCCGGGGCCAACGACGACGGCGGCCAGCCCGACGAGCGGGAGAACGATGAAGGCGAGCGTGGCGGCGACGGAGCGCTTGCGACGCGCGGAGGCAGTCTGCCGTCCGTTAGTGGGCGAAGTGGACACTTGGGTGATCCTTTCGTGGTTGGATTGGTTTACGGGGCGGCATCCTTCCCTTCGGCGGGACGCGCGCGTTGCAAGTTGCGGCGCGAGATTTTTAGCCCATGTGCGGCGCGGCGTCAAGCCTTCCGCGACGGCGAAGCGGTACCAAGTTCGCCGCGCAAGAAAAGAAAATTCGCCGCGCAAGAAAAGGGCACGCTAACGGCGTTGGGTTACGCCGCCGTTAGCGTGCTGTTGCCGCCCCGTTAAGAAGCGAATCAGAGGCGCTCGAAGATGATCGCGATGCCTTGCCCGCCGCCGATGCAGGCCGAGGCCAGCCCGTAGCGACCGCCGCGGCGTTTGAGTTCGTTCAGCGCCGTCAGCACGAGCCGCGTGCCCGACGCCGCGAGCGGGTGGCCGAGCGCGATTGCGCCGCCGTTGACGTTCGTCCGCGAGCGGTCGAGTCCGAGTTCCTTCTCGACGGCGAGGTACTGCGCGGCGAAGGCCTCGTTGACTTCGACGAGGTCAATCTCTTCGAGCTTCAGTCCGGCCTTCTCAAGCGCCTTGCGGATCGCGGGCACGGGGCCGATGCCCATCACGTCAGGCTCGACTCCGGCGTAGGCCCAACTGACGACGCGCCCCGCGGGCTTCAAATCCTTCTCCCTGACGTAATCCTCGCCCGCCACGACGAGCATCGCCGCGCCGTCAACTATCCCCGAAGCGTTGCCCGCGGTGACGAAGCCTTCACGGCTGAACGCGGTCGGGAGTTTGGCGAGCACTTCGAGCGTCGTGTCGGGCCGCAGGTGGTCGTCCGCGTCAACGACCTTCACACCTTTGCGCGTCTTCACCTCGACGGGCACGATCTCCTCGGCGAAGATGCCGGCGTCCTGCGCGCGCTTCGCTTCTTGTTGCGAGCGGAGCGCATACTTGTCCTGCTCCTCGCGCGAGATTTCGTACTTGCGCGCGAGGTTCTCGGCGGTGCCCGCCATCGTCGTGTTGCAGTAGGTGTCGAGGAGCGCGACCATCAAGCTGTCTTCGAGCTTGCCCTGTCCGAGAGCGAACCCGCTGCGCGCGCCGTAGATGACGTGCGGGGCCATGGACATTGACTCCATGCCGCCGACCAGGGCGTTGCGCGCCTCGCCCAGCATGATCATCTGCGCGCCGCTGATGATTGACTGAATGCCGCTGCCGCAAAGACGATTCACCGTCAGCGCCGGACGGTCAGCCGGAACGCCCGCCTTCAGGGCGACGTGGCGAGCGCCGTAGATGGCATCGCCCGAAGTCTGCAAGGCGTTGCCGACGACCGCGTGGTCAATCTCGTCAGCCGCCACTCCCGTCGCTTCGAGCGCGCCGCGCGCGGCGGTCGCCGCCAAGTCAATCGCCTTCACGTCCTTCAGAGCGCCGACGTACTCCGTCATCGGCGTGCGCTTGCCGCCGAGTATGAAAATGTCTTTAGTCATGGTGAATATTAGATGAGCCTCACTGCGAAAAATCTGCCCCGCGAAAGAACTCGAAAGTGTAGCCGAGCCGTCGCGGGCAGGTCAATTTGGGGCGGAAGTGACTTTACCGCGCCGATGCGTCCGTGCTAGCCTTTTCGCTCTGTGCTGGCAGTCCCAGGCAAACTGTCCCGACAAAGTTGCCGCATCTTCGTCCTCAAGTTAAGGGGCCAACGTGAAATACTCAAGACCCTCCGACCGAACGCGCCCGCTCGCTTCAGTGCTCTACACTTTGCTGGCAGTCATTTTTGTGTCCGCCTGCCCGGCGGCGCGAGTCACGCGCGCGAAGACGCCCCCGTCGTCTCAAGCCGGACAAAATACCCTTAGCAAAAAGGATCGCGACCGCGGACTCGACATCTTGCAGTCGGTCAAGGACGACCTGAAGAATTTTTATTACGACCCGAACATTCGCGGGATGGATTTGGACGCGCGGGTCGAGGTGGCGAAGGATCGGATCAAAAAGGCCAATTCCAACGGCGAAATATTCAGCATCATCGCCGGACTGCTGGCCGAGCTGAACGACTCGCACACGTTCTTCATCCCGCCCGCTCGGATGTCGAAGGTGGATTACGGCTGGCGGATGCAGATGATCGGCGACAAGTGCTACGTCGTGGACGTAACGCCGGGCAGCGACGCCGAGAGCAAGGGGATGAAGCCGGGCGACGAGGTGTGGTCGGTTGACGGTTTCGAGCCGACGCGCGAGAACATCTGGAAGATCGAATACTCTTACTACGTGCTGAGGCCGCGCCAGGGTATGCGCGTCGTCTTGCAGGACCCGGACGGGCAGCAGCGCGAGTTGGCCGTGATGGCGAAGTTCGACCCGGCGACGCCCGTCCTGTTCGCGGAGAAGAAGAAGAAAGGCGAAGAGGCCGAGCCGTCGCCGTTCTACGAGTCGGGCGGCGTGGTTATTTGGAAGATGGTGAGCTTCTCCATCCCGGAGAAGGACGTTGACGAAGCGATGAAGCGCGTGCAGCCGTCGAGGGCGCTCGTCCTGGACTTACGCGGAAACGGCGGCGGCCACGAGAAGACGCTGCTGCGGCTGCTCGGCTATTTCTTCGACCACGACGTTAAGCTCGGCGAGATCAAGCGGCGGAGCGGGACGAAGCAACTCGTGGCGAAGGGTCAAGGCGATAAGGCGTTCGCCGGTCGTCTCGTCGTCCTCGTTGACAGCAACTCGGCCTCGGCCTCGGAACTGTTCGCGCGCACGATTCAAATCGAAAAGCGCGGCACGGTCTTGGGCGACCGCTCGTCCGGCAAAGTCATGCGGAGCATCCTCCACGGCGAGGTGTCGGAGCACGGTGCGCCCGCCTCGTTCTCCTTCGTGCCATTCGCCGTGAGCGTCACCGACGCGGACATCACGATGAGCGACGGCAGGGGGCTTGAGGGCCTGGGCGTCGCCCCCGACGAGTTGTTGCTGCCGACGCACGACGATCTTGCGCGCGGCCTCGACCCCGCCCTTTCTCGCGCCGCCTCGCTCGCGGGGGGCTCGCTCGACCCGCAGCAGGCCGGCGCGCTCTTCCCGCGCCTGCGTAAGTTAGTTAACGGGGAGAAAAAGAACGGGGACGATGATAAAGACGACAAGGACAGTAAAGACGGCAAAGAGGACAAGGACGACAAGAGTAAAAAGAAGAGTTGACGAATCAACGCACCCGCACATCGCCGTCTTGACGGCTGCTCGCCGGACGGTTCCTGCGTTCCAGACTGTGTGAAGCAAGCTAAAAGCAGTTGCGGGCCGTGACAAGGCGTTCGCCTGATCAGTTGTCACGGCCCGCAACTGCTTTTAGTCCGTGAAGCGGTGCGTGGCGCGGTAGCGGTGGAGGAGTTCTTCGAGGAAGCCTTCGTAGGTGAACTGTACGGGGTCGTATTCGGGGCGGAGCTTGTGGAGGATGGGCGTGGCGACGCGCCAGGCCATCCACTGGCGCGGGGCGTCGTCCAAGTCCCAGCGGCGTCGGAGGAACGCCTCGACGACTTCGATCTCGCCCTCGACGAGCGCGTTGATGTTGGCGACAAACGGCACGGGCTTGAACGAGCGCCGGAGCGCGGCGTCCGAGGTCGGCGCGGAGAAGACCTGGTCGAACGAGGGGGCCTGGTCGGCGCGCTCGCGCACGACGACCGTGCCCGCGACCATGTCGCCGAAGCGCTGGTCGCGGCTGCTCGCGAAGACCGAGACCAGCCCGACCGAGTAGAAGATGCCCGGCTCCATGTCGAAGAGCCGGACGATGTTTCTCACCGCCGCCTCCCAGAAAGTGATGGGCCGCCCGTCCTCTCGAATCACGCGCAGCTTCAGCCAGCGCTTGCCCGGCGTCTGCCCGCTCCAGGCCCACTCGAAGACGGCGAAGTAGCCGACCCAGATCGAGAAGAGCGCGACGATCAGAAGCGCGATGACCCACTTCGGCGCGTCCCGCAGTTGCGCGTAGAGTCCCGCCGTGTCGCCGAGCCAGAGGAACAGAAGGAACAGGACGAGCATGACGGCGAATTGCAGAAGGTGGTCGAAGGCGCACGCGAGGAAGCGGTTGCCGATTGACGCCAGCGCGAAGTGCAGGGGCACGCGCTCCGGCGTCTCGATGATCAAAGTCTCGTCTGTTGGGACTGCCGCCGACATGAACCGTTAACGAGTATCGCTCAAGCCTTCGTGCCCTCTGTGAAATCTTCTGTGACCTCTGTGGTTAAGTCGGCCTCACTTTAACCGCAAAGTACACAAAGGATTTCACAAAGGGCACAAAGGAAATTTCGTCAATCGGCGCTTGCTTCGGGAGTGTCGAGGCGGAGCGCGCCGAGTTGCCGGAACATCGTCATGAAGTCGAAGTTGTTCCAGGCCTCGACGATCTTGCCGTCGCGCACGCGCACAATCGTCATGCCCGTGAACTCGACCGGCTGCTGCGTCGCGGCGAAGCCGAGCGAGTCGCCGCGGTGGTGCCCGCGCACAGAGCAGCGCGCCGCCACACGGTCGCCTTCAGCGAGCGCGTCCTCGACGACGACCTCGATGTTCGGGAACGCCTCGCGGAACTTGCGGAAGAACGGCTTGAACCCCGCGGGGCCGCGCGGCGCTTGGCCCGACTCGTCGGCCAGCCCGTTCGCGACGCACTCCTCGCCCATCATCTCCTCAATCGCCTCCTCGCGCCCCTTGTTCCAGACCTCCTCGAACCAGCGGCGGATGAAGGCCACGTTGTCGTTACCTCTCAGCATCACTTGTCGTCCTTTCTCGGCAGCGACTTTCTCAAACGTTTCTCCCGGGCCGCGCCTGTCACGCGCGAGCTTACTGCACAAGGATTCTGTTGGCAACGTTAAGAAACTCGGTGCTCGTGGTTGGCAATATTCTCGCCGCGCCGTCCGTGTTCACAATTATCAGGCTCGATCCATCAGGGGAGAGTGTGACAGGGTTCATCGGATAATCTTCAGCCGGGAACGGTATCGAGATCAACTGCCTGCCGTTGGCCGCGTCCCACACGTGTATCATCCCGGTCTTGCCGATGACGACGAGCTTTGATCCGTCACATGACCAAGAGGAGAAAAGGACTTCACCCTCCCAGTCTTTACTCTCCGAGTCTTTAAGTTCAGTAATCTTCCCATCGCCCGACTGCCAAACTTCAAGCCCCAAATCGTCTTTCTGTAGTAACACTTTAACAGTGCCCTCGTGGAATGAGACGGCGAGGACGCGGTCGGATGGTAGCGGCCATCGTCCGTTGGGCGTCGGGCTACCGGCCACGTCGCCGTCAAAATTCATGCCGCGCAAGTCCCAGGTGGTCAACATCCGATTCGGATTTTTGTCGAGAGCATCGCCCGAGTATTGCGGCGAGATAGAAACGGCCATCGTCCCATCCTGCGAAAACGCTTCGACATCCGACCCGGATTCGATTTTGAAGGGTTTGCTTGCCGCGCACCTTTGCATATCCCAAATCAACAGGTCGTTGTCACTGTCAATCTTACCGTCAGGATAGTCACGGTATGAGACGATGAGCTTCTGATTGTCCGGCGCCAAAAAAGCCATTGCCTTGACGCTGGGAACTTCAAGCGGCGTCGCACATTCGTTTTGTTTGATCTTCTCACTGAGCGAGTGCGTAAGATTTTCGCCCGTAAGCAAATTCCAAACTTCGGGATGAGACGAATGCGAGATGGCCGCGAAGCGCCTGCCGCCAGTGGAAAAGGCGAAGGCGGTGGTAGCGGAAAGAATCCAGCCCTCGTCTTCGAGGAGGCGCAAAAGTTTTCCCGTATGAACATCCCAGAGCGCGAGCTTGAAATTGTCGGCGGTTAACGCGCGCGAGCCGTCCGGCGAAAATACACCGAATCTGAGATGCTCGTCGTGAATGCGCAGGGTTGCGAAATCTTCATAGTTGCGCGCGCCGTGGATGCGTGCCTGCCCGCCATCAATCGTCACGACGTAGGCACGCTTGCCGACGATTGCAGCAGAGGAGATGTCGCCCGCATAGCCGGAGAAGAATTCCTGATTAAGCAAATCGGGCGTCAATGAGTAGATCAATTGCTTCTCCTCGCTTGGAAAAGTCTTGACCGGCCCTACCGAGGGGTCGTATTTGAAGAAAGGGCGACCCTCACTTGAGACACCCAACAATTCGTCGCTGTAGTTGCTACCCTGGAGAGTTTTCGTTTTCGAGTGATAGATATATCTGTGGTTTTTGGCGGGGTCGAAGATATAGCTCGGGCTTTTGGTGGGGTCTTGGGGATCATTCTTCACGCCGTCTATCAGAAGCTCATCGTCCTGCGAAAAGAGGACGGAGCGCAGATCATATGGGCCAAAGGGTTGATCAATCATCCTCTCCGCATTGGGGTCGTCTGTTTTCCCCTCGCTGACTTTCCTCTCGCTGACGAACATTCTATGGTCTCTGGCCTTGTTTATGAGCGCGATGCAGCTGCCGTCGCTGTTGAGCGCCACGTTTTCGACTATGCTGTCGGGATGTATTTCGAACAGTGGTTTGTCGCCGGCCTTCCTTAAATCCCACACACGTAGAAATACGGGGTCGGACGCAGCGACGCGATTGCCGTCGCGCGAGAAAGAGACCGAAATTACGGAAGTCAACGTCCGAGCATACGACGACGGCTCATACCCTTTCTCCTCATCAAGCTGCTTTAAGAACTTGCCCGTCCTCGCGTCCCACACGCCCCAGTGCCAGATGCCCTTCGTGCGCTCAAGCGTCTCGACGAAGACGAAGCACGCGTCCGGCGAGATTTGCGTGTACGTCACGTCGCCTTTGACGTTACGCAACTGTATCCCGTCGTCCACGGCCATCACGGAGTCAACAAGCCCTTTAGCGATTGGCGCGGCGAGATTACTCGCCGACTTTTTCATCTCCGGCACCGCCGCTTCGACGGCAAGCTGTAGCGCCTTGAAATCCTGTCCCGGAACTCGCGCAAGGACGCTCGCACTTGAGCCTTTTGCCAGCCGCGCCGCTTCGGCGGCGTTCTCCCGCGCTTCCAGCTCAAGCCTTTGGGCTTCGGCCATTCGGCCCTCGGCCATCTTCCGCTGCTCGTCGGCGAGGTCTTTCGTCTTGATAGCCTCGGTAGCTTGGATCGCCGCGTTGTCGGCGTTCCCTTCGGCCAACCGCTCTTGGATCGCCGCCTCTTGCTGCTTGGCCGTCGCTTCTCCTTCCCTTTTTGCCGCATCGTCGGCGGCCTTCACGGCGGTAATCTTTTCCGCCGTTGCCTCGGCGGCTTGTGCACCGGCTATGACGCTGGAAGCGTAGCTCGTAGCGGCCACAACCAGCATCAAGGCGACGATGGAGAAGCCGGTGATAAGTGAGAGACGGAGCCACTGGTTGCGACGCCGGTAGCGCGTAGAGTTCTTCAACTGTGTGATCGTGCCCTCTGACGGCTTCCCCTCCGCTACGTTCTTCAGCGATTCGGGAATCCACGAAAGCCCGGCGAGTTCCGGCCATTCTTCCTTCGAGAGCGCGTCGTCAACGCTGATGGGGTGGATGGGCCGCTTGCTCTCTTTGAAGATGTCCACCTCCTCGCGGACGTAGCGCGAAACCGCAGCCCCCTCCGTGCCAATTAGGACGAGGGCGGTACTCGCCCTGACCTTCGTCTTGAGGGAGTCGGGCATATTCCTATTAACGTCCGTCCCCAGTTGATCGAGGAAGCAGAGGTAGCCTTGTTCAGACATCTTCACCGCCAGCGCCGTCGCGTACTTGCCGGAATCGGCGCGGGAGTAAGAGATGAAAATGTCGTCGCCGAAAAAGAGCCTTCGCAGCCATTGGCGAAAGCCCTTCGCGGGAGGCGCGGGCTTTTTGTAGAAGTCATCGAACAGTAGTAGCTGCTTGGTCATGACGCGCTCCGAAACAGACAAGGCAGGCGGACTTTATAAGTCGGATGCGGCGTGAGAGTCGTTGCGCCGCGGTTTTATGACTTACCTTCGGGCAGCTTGACGAGCACCGAATGCTGACAGGGTGGATATTGTATTCGTATCGGTAAAGAAGTCCAGAGATGATTGCGCGGCTTTAAACGCCGCGCACGCGCAGGAAGCGGCGCTTCCCCACTTGAATGAGTAATGCGTGGCCTGCGCTCACCTCCGCGTCCGCGTCGCCGCGCGCGGCACGCTCGCCGTCAACGCGGACGCCGCCCTGCTCGATGAGGCGGCGCGCTTCGGCCATCGAGGGCGCGAGTCCGACTTCGACGAGCAGGCGCGGCAACTTCCAAACTTGTGATGTGACCGCGCGCTCTTCGATCTCGTCAGGAATCTCTTTGCGCCTGAAGACGCGGTTGAACTCTTCCTCGGCGGCGTCGGCGTCCGGCTTCGAGTGGAAATCGGTGATGACGCGCTTGGCGAGTTCGACCTTGAGGTCGCGCGGGTTGACCTCGCCGTTCGACGCGCGCGAGCGCATCCGTTCGATCTCGCCCGCGCTCACGTCGGTCAGGAGTTCGTAGTAGCGCCACATCAGTTCGTCGGAGACGGACATGACCTTGCCGAACATCTCCGGCGGCGGTTCGTCAATGCCGATGTAGTTGCCGAGAGACTTCGACATCTTTTGCACGCCGTCCGTGCCTTCCAGAAGCGGCGTGATGAGCGCGACCTGCGGCTCCTGTTTGTACTCGCGTTGCAGGTTGCGGCCCAAGAGAAGGTTGAACTTCTGATCCGTCCCGCCGAGTTCAACGTCCGCTTCGAGCGCGACCGAGTCGTAGGCTTGCGTGAGCGGGTAGAGCAGTTCGTGGAGCGCGACGGGACGCTCCTCGGCGAGACGTTTTTGAAAATCGTCGCGCTCCAAAATCTGTTTGACCGTGACGTGCGAGGCGAGGCGGATGAAGCCGTCGGAGCCGAGAGCGTCCATCCACTCGGAGTTGAAGCGTATCTCGGTCCTGTCGGGGTCGAGCAGCTTGAATATCTGTCGCTTGTAGGTCTCGGCGTTCGCGTTGATCTCTTCGCGCGTGAGCTGGGGGCGGGTCGCCGACTTGCCCGAAGGGTCGCCGATGAGTCCCGTGAAGTCGCCGATGAGGAAGATGACCGTGTGGCCGAGTTCCTGAAAGTGGCGGAGCTTGCGTATGACTACGGTGTGGCCGAGGTGTATGTCGGGCGCGGTCGGGTCAGCGCCGAGCTTGACGCGCAGGGAATTTCCCGTCCGCGCGCTCTTCTCCAGCTTCGCGCGCAAGTCCTCCTCGCGGATGATCTCGACCGCGCCCTTCCTTAAAAATTCGAGTTGCTCGTCAATCGTCATGGGCGACAGTTTAAAGTTCAAGATTCAAAGTTCAAAGTTATGAGTGATGTCTGACCGCCGGAACGTTCCGTCAAGAAGTCCTGCGGCGGGCGATGAACAAGCCCACGAGCGCAAGCGACAAGCCGATGATGAAAAGAAAAGGGATGAGAAAGATGAGACCCATAAACGCCATTCCCTGCACGTCACTCACCTCGCCGGGATGTTCAGCCGCGTAACGACTTCCGTTGTAAATGACAGTCGCGGCTGCGACGGCGGGCCAGAGACACGCGACCGCGAACGCCAGGAGGACACCCGCCCACGCCGGCCACCTGCGCCGTCGCGTCCAGAATCCGGCGAGGTAGCCGAGGCCGGTGCAACTCGTGACCAAGACGATGATCGCCGCCGCCAGGGGAATCCAGCTCATAATCTTTACTCACTCCACAGCGCCTCGGTTAACAACGATTGCCGTCTAGCCATTTCTGATGACACGACGCCCGACGACTTCGTACTTGCCGCTACAGACGAGCGCGAGGGCTTCCGGGTAAGCCTTGTGCTCTTCGAGGAGGATGCGCGCGGCGAGGGTCTCTTCGGTGTCGGCGTCGAGGACGGGGACGACGCGCTGCGTGATGATGGGGCCGCCGTCGAGCGTCTCGTCAACGAAGTGGACGGTGCAGCCTGAGAATTTTACGCCGTGCTCGATTGCCTGCCGCTGCGCGTCGAGGCCGGGGAAGGCGGGCAGCAGCGACGGGTGGATGTTGATGATTCGCCCTCGGAACTCTTCGACGAAGCACGGCGAGAGCAGGCGCATGAAGCCCGCGAGACACACAAGCTCGACGCCGTGCGCGCGCAGGGTCGAAACCATCGCGCGCTCATGCTCCTCGCGCGTGCGACCTTTGCGCTCGACGAGCGCGGTCTTCAGTCCGCGGTCGCGCGCTCGGATGCGCCCCGCCGCCGAAGGCTTGTCGCTCAAGACGACGGCGATCTCCGCGCCCGGCACGCGACCGTCGCGCACGGCGTCGGCGAGCGCCACCATGTTCGACCCGCGGCCTGAGATGAGAATGCCGATTCGCATGAGTTTAGAAAAAGCCGGAAAATTGAGGCTCGGAACACGAAGGCCCGAGTATTTTTCTCGGCGATTCGGGTAAATTACTCGAATCGCCGAGTAATTTACCCGAATCGCCGAGAAATTTTCTCGGAGTTCCGAGCATTTTCGCTCGAACCGCCGAGAAATTTTCTCGGATTCCCAAGCTTTTTTGCTCGACCTTCCGAGTAATTTTCTCGGAAGGTCGAGCTTTTTTCTCGAACCTCCGAGTTCCGGGTCTGAAATCCCATGCTCCGAGCAGAAAACGCGCGCCCGTGACCTCTGCCTTCGGGCGGCTAAACCAGCCTGACCTCGCGCGCGCCCTCGACGACGCGCCCAATCGTGTAGCACTCGCCGGGGCTGTCGAAGTGGTATCGAATCGTGGCGGCGTCTTCGGGCGCGCAGATGATGACCATGCCGACGCCCATGTTGAAGGTGCGGTACATCTCGCTTTCGGCGACGTTGCCGATCTCCTGCATGACCTTGAAGACGGGAAGCACGGGCCAACTGCCGCGCTCGATCTCGACCGCAGCGCCTTCGGGCAGCACGCGCGGGATGTTCTCTAACAGCCCGCCGCCCGTGATGTGCGCGAGCGCCTTGATCGCGCCCGTGTCGAGCAGACCTTCGAGCGGTCGGAGGTAACTCAGGTGCGGTCGAAGCAGCGCCTCGCCGACCGTCATGCCGAGCGCGTCGAGTCGCGTGTCCGTCTTGTAACCGGCGACCTCGAAGAAGAGTTTGCGCGCGAGCGAGTAGCCGTTGGTGTGGAGGCCGGCGGAGGGGAGCGCGAGCAGCGTGTCGCCGGCGGCGACGCGGCCCCCGTCAATCACGCGCTCGCGCTCGACCACGCCGACGACGAAGCCCGCCACGTCGTACTCGCCCGCTGGGTAGAAGCCGGGCATCTCAGCGGTCTCGCCGCCCAGAAGCACGCACCCGTTCTCGCGGCACCCGTTCGCTATTCCGGCGACGACCGAGACGATCACTTCGGGCGAGAGCACTCCGGTGGCGACGTAGTCGAGGAAGAAGAGCGGGCGCGCGCCCTGCACGAGTATGTCGTTCGTGCAGTGGTTGACGAGGTCGCGCCCCACCGTGTCGTGCACGCCCGTCATGAATGCGATCTTCAGCTTCGTGCCCACCCCGTCCGCCGAGGCGACGAGCACGGGCGACTGCATTCCCGGAAACGCGCCGTCGAACATCCCGCCGAAGGTGCCGATCTCGGAGAGCGTCCGCGCGTTGAACGTCCCGCGCGCCAGAGTCTTTATCTTCTCGACCGCCGCGTTCGCCGCGTCAATCGAGACGCCCGCGTCGGAATACGTGATTGACTTGCTCATCTTGTTTCTTCAATCTCACGACAGAGGTTCGGGCAGAAGCTCGCCGTTGTGGTGCGCGCAGTCCACGTCCGCGATGATTTTCAGAGAGGTGCGCTCGCGCTTCCTCGCGTCAACCTTGTATCTCAGTTCGCAGACGTTCTCCCGCGAAACCCTCAGAACATATCTGCCGGGTCTGACCGAGTCGAAGTCGAAGCTCCAGCCGTCGTCGAGCCTCTTCGACGCGACCAGCCGCTTCATGTCGCGCGTGTAGAGTTCGACCAGGACGCTCCCTTTCGGCGGCGTGTTGTTCGTGAAATAGACGACGCCTGAGACGGAATGCCCGCGCTCCGCCGCGAGTTCCGCGGAAGGCGCGAAGAGGGCGACTGCTAACAGCAAAGTCAGAGTGGCTTTCATGCAGTAACTCACCTCGCGCGGCTGTTCGCGTTCCGGTTCGTGTTGGTGTTGGCTCGCTGCGGCGTCGGCTTGGGCGCGGGCGCGAGGTCGCCGTAATTGATGAAGCCGCGCTTGGCCGAGTCGTCGCGGAGCGGCTGGAGGCCGGCCCAGATGTCCTGACCCTGCTTCGGCTCGCGCGCGGTCGTGATCTTCGCGTCGTCTCGCTGCCCGCGCGTCGAGATGGTGATCTCGCCCTGCTGGTCTGTACGGTAGAGTTTGACGTTCGCGGCCTTCAATCTATCGAGCGTCTCCTGCGAGGGCAGGCCGTAGCGGTTGTCGCCGCTCGTCGAGATGATCGCCACGCGGAAGCCGCCGCGCTTGAGGAAGTCTGCGGAGGTCGCGTACTTCGAGCCGTGGTGCGCGACCTTCAAAACTTCCGCAGCGAGGTTTCGGCCCTGCTCGACCATGCGCCGCTCGGTCTGCTCCTCTGCGTCGCCGGGCAGAAGCATCGAGAACTCGCCGTAGTCGAGACGCATGACGACCGAGTTAGCGTTCGGCTCGTTGCCGCCGTTGCTCAACTCCTTCGCCGTAAAGTACGGCTCGGTCGGCGCAAGCACCCGCAGGATCGCTCCGTCGCCGAGGTCAACGGGCGGCATGTCGGGCGTCGCCTTGTCGAGTTGAACGTTCTTCTCCTTGACCGCCTTCAGGAAGTCGTCGTACTCGCGCGTCGTCTGCGGGTAGCCGCTGTAAATGATGCGCCCCACGTTCAACGCCTTCAGCACGTCGCCCGCGCCGCCGATCTGATCCGCGTGCGGGTTCGGCGCGACGAAGAGGTCAACGTGGTCAACGCCGTCGCGCTTCAGCGCGTCGAGCAGCTTCTTCCCTCCGCCCGGCGGCCCCGCGCCGATGAGAACGGTCTTGCCCGACGGCGCGACGATCAGGATGGAGTCGCCGAGTCCAACGTCGAGCACGTGCACCTGCAACTCCTTGCCCGAAGCGGGCGGCACCTGGTTCGCGCGCCGCGCCTCCCACCAGGGCTTCAAAAACTTCCACCCGACCACGCTGGCGGCCAGCCCGACGACCAGCAGCGCCGCCCCCAAACACCCGCACCCGCGCCTACCTTGCGCCACTTAGCTTTGACCTCCGTAGCAAAAGCACGAATGCGTGAAGTCCCGCGTCCTCATTCACCATATACTAAGTCGTCCATCATCTCGGCGAACTTTGACCATGAAAGACGCTTCTCACGCTGGCGCTTGCCGCCGCGCCACGTCAGCGAGCCGCGACCGATGATGATGGTGCCGATCTTCTCCTCGTTGGAATAGATCATCAGCTCCATCGAACTGCCTGCTTTTGTGAGGTCAAGTATTTGGACGTGCGCCGTCACGGTGTGCTTCTTAATGGCCTTCTTCTTTTTCATGATGTTCCCAACTAACGACCACGGGCGCGGGCAGTTTAATCGTCGCCCGACGGCACCGGCTCGTGCTCGCGCGCGTACATCGTCTCGGCGCGGGCGTTGATGCGCGTGGGATAGTCGCCCGTCCAGCAGGCGGCGCAGGAGGTTTCGGCGGGCAGGCCGCAGGCTTCGAGCATCCCTTCGAGCGAGAGGTAGCCGAGCGAGTCGGCCTCGATGAAGTCGCGGACTCCCTCGACCGTCATCCGCGCCGCGATCAGCTCCGCCTTGTCCGGCGTGTCAACGCCGTAATAGCACGGGCTGACCGTCGGCGGGCAACTGATGCGAACGTGAACTTCGCGCGCGCCGGCCTCGCGCACGAGACGGACGATCTTCTTCGAGGTCGTGCCGCGCACAATCGAGTCGTCAATCAGGACGACCCGCCGCCCCTGAATCAGATCGCGCACGGGGTTGAGCTTCAGACGCACGCCGAAAGATCGTATGGACTGCTTCGGCTCGATGAACGTGCGACCGATGTAGTGGTTACGCACTAAGCCGAAGCGGAACGGGAGGCCGGACTGCGAGGCGTAGCCGATTGAGGCCGCCACGCCGGAGTCGGGCACGGGCACGACGATGTCCGCGGCGGCGGGCTGCTCGACGGCGAGCCGCTTGCCCATCTTGTGGCGCGACTCGTTGACCGAGCGACCGTAGATGAGCGAGTCCGGGCGCGAGAAATAGACGTGCTCGAAGACACAGAACGAGTGGCGGCGTCGCGGCAGAGGGAAGCTTGAGCGCAAGCCCTCGCGCGTGACCGTGATCATCTCGCCCGGCTCCACGTCTCGGACGTACTCGGCGTCAATCAGGTCGAACGCGCACGTCTCGGACGCGAAGACCCACGCGTCGCCGAGGCGTCCCAGAGCGAGCGGTCGAAAGCCGCGCGGGTCGCGAACGGCGATGAGCGAGTCGGGCGTGAGGAAAAGCATCGAGAACGCGCCCTCGGTCTCGCAGAGAACTTCGGGTATCGCCCCTTCGATGGTCGCGGCGCGAGAGCGTGCTATTTGATGGAGGATGACTTCGGTGTCCGAGGTCGAAGAGAAGATCGCGCCGTCGCGTTCGAGTCGTTTGCGCTCCTCGGTCGCGAACGGGAGGTTGCCGTTGTGGCAGACGGCGACCTGTCCGTGTTTGCAGGCGATGAGGAACGGCTGCGCCTCGCGGATGGAGACCGCGCCCGCCGTCGAGTAGCGCGTGTGGCCGATGGCCGCGTCGCCGGGCAGTTGGTTCAGACGCGCCTCGCCAAAGACTTCGGAGACGAGTCCCATCGCGCGCTCCGAGCGCAGCATTTCCGAGTCGGACGCGACGATGCCGCACGACTCCTGCCCGCGGTGCTGCAACTGGTAGAGGCCGAGGTAGGCCATGCGCGCGGCCTCGGCGTGGCCGAAGACGCCGAAGACGCCGCACTCGTCGTGAAAACCGTCCTTGATAATTTCGCTCACGTCGTTCGGGAGTCGGTCTGTACGAAAACTGGCGGAGGCCGGAAGCGGCATTGTACCACTCGCGCCGTTCGTTACAGAGTGAACGTTGCGGGGAGAAAAACAGAACCGCGAGCGGGCCACGGGATTTTGGATTTCGGATTTTAGATTTTGGATTGGGTCGAAGGACAGCGCGGCTCTCGTCCATCGTCAACCTTTAATCCAAAATCTAAAATCCGAAATCGGCACTCTGCTCGCGGTTCTGGCGGAAACGCGCCCGTGTTATGATGACCGCGAAATCTCAAGGGGCGGAGGTGACGCTCATGTTCGGTGTCAAAGTTTACGGCGCGGATTGGTGCGAGGACACGCAGCACGCGCGCGAGTTTCTTGAGCGGCTCGGCGTCGCATACGACTACGTCAACATCGAGCAGGACGAGAGCGCGCGCGCGTGGGTGCGCGAGCAGAACGGGGGCAAGGAGCGCAAGCCGACCGTTGACGTGGCCGGGCAAATCCTGAGCGAGCCGAGCGACCACGATCTGACGAGCGCGCTGCGCGAGCGCGGCCTGATGGCTTGAAATCATCGGCGCATTGAGACTCGAAACTTAAAATATTTCGCGAGGGGTATTTGATGAAGAGGACTGTTCAACTCGCGGCGCTCGCCGCGGCGCTCGTCTGCGCTGGTGTCGTCGTCTCGGTCGCGGCGCGCGGGCAGGGGCACGGGCCGACGCCGATCAACCCCGCCGTGACCTACGAGAAGAACTGCGCGACGTGCCACGGCAAGGACGGGAGCGCGCGCACCTTCAAGTCGAGACACCACGAGCACGCGCGCGACCTGACCGACCCGAAGTGGCAGACGGACGTGACGGACGAGCGCATCTACAACACCATCGCGAACGGCAAAGGCAAGATGCCCGCGTTCAAGCGCAAGCTGACCGACGAGCAGATCACTTCGCTCGTCGCCTACGTCCGCGGGCTGAAGCGATAGACCGGAAGACTCGATGGACACGACGCCAAGCTTCACGCGCCGCGCGCTCGCCGTTCTTTTCAGCGTCGCGCTCGTCGCCGCGCTCGCCGCCGCCGTGTGGGGCGTGTACAGTCGCCTGCCGCGCGACGAGCGTGGCTCGACGGCGAGCGCGGGCACGGGCGGCGAAGGCGCGACCGTGCTTCGCATCCGGCTCAGGCTCGAAGGCACGGGCACGCCCGTCTCGGCGCAGAAGATTCCCGTCCAACTCTTCCCCATCAACATGACTGCGGCGCGCGAGGAGTTCGACTCGGAGCACCGGCCCGGCCAGCGCTTCGAGGACTTCGCGACGAAGCAGATGGGCGACCGCCAGCCGCTCTCGGCGGAACTCGACGAGCGCGGCGAGGCGACGCTCGCCGTCCCGCCCGGCAAGTGGTGGATTCACGCGACCGTCGAGGGCGAGCGCGAACTCACGTGGCGTCTGCCCGTCAACCTTTCCGGCGGCGAGAAGACCGTCGAACTCACGCCCGACAACGCCTACACCCGCGCGAAGAAATTTTAGAAGGCGATGGCCGCACGCCGTCGTCGCCGGTTTTCTTGAAGCGGTATGGTGAAGACTTCACCCGCTCGCGGCGGCGGCCTGAATGACGGGAAGCGCGGGGCGGGCGCGCGGTCGGCGCTCTGCCTCGAACTCGCGAATCAGCGAAGGGTCTGCGGTCGCGAGCGGGACGAAGAAGGAGTCCAGCTCGACGACGAGGCGCGCATCGAGCGCCCATTCGATCTCCTCGCGCTCGCCGAGGCTCGCGCCCGCGAGCGCCACCGCCGCCTGCTCGCGGCTCAGGAACTGTATCTCCTCCGCGCCGTCCAGCCCGCGCGTGTCCATCAGCAGGAACGCCTCGTCGCCGAACGGCGTGACGGCCAGAGCGGGCAGCGCCTCTTCTTCCGTCCGCCAGAGCTTCATCCAGCGGTTGACCTCCTCCGCGAGCCGGTCTATCAGCTCGCCCGCCTCGCGCGAGGCGCTCTCGTAGTCGCCGACGAAGTGGTAGGCGACCTTCGACACGTCCGCGTGCGGCGGGAGCACCGAGGCGTAGCTCTCCATCGGTCGCAGGTTCGTGATTCGGTAGCGTTCGGCGTAGTCGAAGTAGGGGCTGAAGCGGTCAATGCTCAGGTGCGAGAGTCCGCCCGGCGGCATCAGGTGGCGGAGCAGCGGGACGAGCGCGAGCGTCTGCTCGTAGTCTTCCGCGCGGTCGCCGGGGAAGGCATAGAGCAGGTTCCAGGTGAGGTTCACGCCGGCGGCGCGCGCGTAGCGCAGCAGCGCCACGTTCTGCCGCGCCGAGACGCCCTTGTCCATGCGCTTCAGAAGCGAGGTCGAGAGCGCCTCGATCCCCGGCTGAATCTCGGTGACGCCCGCCGACTTCAGGGCGAGGACGTTGTCGAGCGAGAGGTTGGCCTTCTCCTCGTAGAAGCCGCGCAGGTTCGGCACCTCTTCGGCGAGCCGCGGCAGGAGCGTCTTGAAGTAAGAGCGCGGCATGATGTTGTCAACGAAGCAGACCTTGCGCGTCGGGTGCTTTTCCAGAAGCAGCTTCAACTCTTCGACGACGCGTTCGGGCGACTTCTCGCGGTGCGCCATCGTCTGCGCGTTCAGCCCGCAGAAGGTGCAGTGGTGCTTCTCGCCCCACCAGCAGCCGCGGCTCGTCTCGTAGGGGAGCAGGATGAGTTCGTTCGCGGCGAGCGCGCTGTCGGGGATGAGATGCGCGAACTGCTCGTAGAACTCCGAGAAGTCCGGCGTCGGCAGCGCGTCGAGGTTCATGCACGCGCCCCCCTCGACGATGCGCCTGCGCGGTCGCTTGCCTGAGAGGACGCGCCGCATGAAGTCGGGGAACGTCTCCTCGCTCTCGCCGGAGAAGACGTAGTCAACGGATGCGCCGAGCGAGAGGATGCCCTCGGCCATCTCGCCGTCGCAGTTCGCGCCACCGATGATCGTCACGGTGTCGGGGCGCGCGCGCTTGATTCGCGCGAGCAGCGCGACGCTGGCCGCCGTCTGCTCGAAGGTCGTCGTGCAGCCGACGACCTTGTAGCCGCGCGCGGCGATGGCCGACGCGACCTCGTCCGCCCACTCCGCGACTCCGGGTTCGAGGCGTTGCAGCTCGGCGAGGTCAACCTGCACCACGCCCTCCAACTTCTCGGACGGCTGGTCGAAGAAGGTCTGGTAGCCCGAGTCTGTGCCGAACGGGGGCAGCCCGTAGGCGGCGGCGGCGAAGAAGCGCTCGCCGAGCAGCGCGCCGCTCGCGGCGTAGCAGACGGCCTCGTAGTTGATCTCGCCGATCTCGGCCCCGAGCAGGAGGCTCGCGTAGAGCACGCGCACGCTCGCGCCCGCCCGCGCCGCGCACGCTTGGAGCAGGTGCGCCGCGAGCGAAGGGCGGTCGAGTCCCGCGAACGGCGGGACGATGATGAGGGCGTCGCCCTCGCGCAAAAACTGGCTGATGTCGGGCAGCGCCATCGCTCGCCTCCTTCGGGCGCGAGGTTGCTCCTTCGCGCGTGAGTTTGTGGCGGCCCTCGCGGAACGCGAAGCTGCGCGCCGCGAGGGCCGAGTCGTCGCCGACATCGGTCGCGTCACTTCGACGAGATGCCGATGCCGATCCTGATGATGATCGTGATGCGTATGCGCAGGGCGAGCGCCTCGCGCTGAATCTCCGCCCCGAAGAACTGGCGCTGCGGGGCGGTCATCTCGTTCGTGAACTGCGCGAGTTGTTTCTCGTTGTCCGCGCCCACGTCAACGCCCGACTTCCTCAGAACGCCGCCGGGGTCTTTGAGGAACTGGGCGCGCAGGCGCGCGTCCGTGTTCAGCCGATTCTGAAGGTCTTTGAGATCGGCGGCTGACGGCCCTTTCGGGGCGGCGCTTTTTTTGGTCGCGCCCTTCTTTCCGGCCTTCTTGGTTGCCATTGATTTTGTCCTCCGCTTGGGCGAGACGCGCCGGCTTCGGCAAACGCCCCGGCCCTTTGAAAGTGGGAGCCGGTCGGAGGCTCTGAGTGATGATCGAGATGAGACTCCGGCGGGCTATCACAGGTTAGCCTTTAAGGTTTAGTGACGGTTGCGAAACCCACCCCGTGCTCGGACGCTTGAAAGGAAAGTGAGAAAACAGGGGCGCGACCGCCGCATCCTAATTCATAGTCGTCGCGTAAATCAATATAATTTTGGTTTTCGGGCGCGAGAAAATCGGGCGGCGCGGAAGGCGCGGGGAGGAAGGGCTTTGATGAAAGCTTTGCGTTACCAGGAGGGTCGGCTGTCGGTGTGCGAGGTCTCAGCGCCGTCGCGCGGGGGCGAGGCTCTGGTGCGCGTCAGGCTCGCGGGCGTGTGCAACACGGACGTTGAGGTCGTGCGCGGCTACGCCGGATTTCAGGGCACGCTCGGACACGAGTTCGTCGGGACGGTCGAGAGCGCGCCGGGCGCGGGCGCGCTGGTAGGTCGCCGCGTCGTCGGCGAGATCAACGCGGGCTGCGGCGCGTGCGAGTTGTGCCACGCGGGCGACCCGCGCCACTGCGCGACGCGCACGGTGCTCGGCATCCACGGTCGCGACGGCGCGTTGGCGGAGTTCCTGCAACTGCCGGTCGCGAACCTCCTGCCCGTCCCCGACGAAATACCCGACGAGCGCGCTGTCTTCACCGAGCCGCTCGCCGCCGCGTGCGGCATCACCGAGCGCGTGTGGATCGAACCCGGCGCGCGCGTCGCGGTCGTCGGCGACGGCAAACTCGGACTGCTCTGCGCGCAGGCTCTGAAAGTTCTGACCGGCGCAGGCGTGACGCTCGTCGGTCGTCATCAAACGAAGCTCGACATCGCGCGCCGTCGCGGAATCGAAACGGCGAAGGCCGAAGAGTTGCCGCCTTCGTTCGACCGCGCCTTCGACGTGACGGTCGAAGCCTCCGGCTCAAGCTCAGGGTTCGAGACGGCGCTGCGAATGCTCAGGCCGCGCGGCACGCTCGTCCTCAAGTCAACCTTCCACGGCAAGACCGAGCTTGACGCCGCGCCCGTCGTCGTTGACGAGATCAGTATCGTCGGCTCGCGCTGCGGACGTTTCGCGCCCGCGCTCGAACTCTTGCGCCGCGGCGCGGTTGACGTTGACTCTCTCGTCCACGAAGAGTTCCCGCTCGCCGAAGGAGTCCGCGCCATGAGCCGCGCCGCCGAGCCGGGCGTGCTGAAAGTCCTCATCAGGCCGTGAGTGGTCTGGGGTCTGGAGTCTGGAGTCTGGAGTCAATGCCACTTGTCTTTTCTTGACTCCAGCCTCCAGACTTCGGACTCCAGACTTTTTATTATGAAGCTCAAATCACATCTCGGCGCGGACGCCGCGATACTCCTGACGACGCTCATCTGGGGTTCGACCTTCGCCGTCGCGCGCGGCGTGCTCGACCACTGGCCGCCGCTCACGTACCTCGCGATACGGATGCCGCTCGCGGCGCTTCTGTTCGCGGCCATCTTCCCGCGGCAGGTCTTCGGCGCTGGCCGGCAGGTCTGGCGCGCGGGCGCGACGCTCGGAGTTTTGATCGGCGTCGCCTTCGTGATGCAGACGACCGGGTTGCTGTTCACGACGCCCGCGAAGTCGGCCTTCATCTCAGGGCTGACGACGCCGCTCGTGCCCCTAGTCGCGTACCTTCTCTACCGCGCGCGACCGAGCCGCGAAAATTTAGCGGGCATCGTCCTCGCGTCCGTCGGCGGCGCGCTGATACTCGCGCCGGTCGGGGCGCGCGGCTTCAACACGGGCGACCTCATCACGCTCGGCACGACCGCCATCTTCGCGACGCACGTCTCGCTGATGAGCGCCTACGCGCGCCGCTTCGACGTGCGGCAGTTGAGCGCGCTGCAAATCATCGTCGCCGCCGCGGTCATCCTCGCCGCGTGGCTCGCGCTTCGCGGTTACGCCGCGCTCGCCGGAGCTTCCGCGCTGCCGGCGGGACTCGCGCGCGAGGCCGAGCCGGTCGCGTGGGACGCGAGCGCCGCGTGGCAACTCGCCTACCTCGCGACGGTCGCGACCGTCCTGGTCTTCCTGCTCTGGACTTGGGGTCAGGCGCGCATGTCTGCGACGCACGCCGCGGTCATTTTCAGCCTCGAACCCGTCTTCGCCACCGGCTTCGCGATACTGCTCAGAGGCTCAGCCGAGTGGACGGGCGCGCGCGCAACCTTCGGCGCTCTGCTCGTCGTCGCGGGCGTCGTGGTTTCGGAACTCCGCTGGGGCAACGAAAGGCGAGAGGAGGGCGTCGGGCAGAAGGCAATCGACGAAGGGCGCGGCACGTGAGGGCGGAAAGCCGTCGGGCGAATCAGGGGTGTCTGTTCGCGGCGGGGTCGGAAGTCGTCTCGTCGCGGACGAAGAAGATGCTCGTCTCTTTCCTTTTGTCGTCGGTCGCGGCGACGACGACCAGCCCGATGTACTTATCGCCCGCGCGCTTCGTGAAGCCGCAGAGCATGGCCTGGTCGCTGTTCAAGTTCGTGCAGGCGGCGTCCCCCCTCCGATCCCACCCGTAAGTCGCCATGCGTTCGGGCGTGTAAAAATCCTTAACGTCTTTCGGCGTCTTGCCCGCGGCGGTGAAGAAAACGGCGTCCCATTCGCCCGCGTCCTTGCCGTTGTTGACTCCCTTCATCATCGTGCTAAGCATCGGGCGCACCATCAGCCTGAGCCACGTCGGCATCTCGCCGTCGGACTTCGTGGTGCCCTCCATGCGCGGCACGTCGCTCCACAGGTCGGGGGCGGTTTTTATGCCGCCGCCCGTGAACCTGTCGGTGATGCCGCAGGCGAGGGCGCTGAGTATCAGCAGGAACAAAACGGCTTTCGGCGTTATCTGCTTCATGATCATCCTCCCCGCCGCTGCCGGCGGCGACAAATGATACTTCAAAGCCCGAAGTCTTCAAACGCCTCAAACGCCGTCCCTGCCGCCGCGCGACACGCTTTGCGGCGGCTGGCGGCATTGGTTATACTCGTGGCTCGCCCCTGTGCTTCAAAGTTTCCCCTCGTTCGACGCACAGCCCGGCGGCAACGGCCCGCGAGGCGCGTTGCTCGCATGACCTTTCTCGCTCCCGAAGTTGAAGGTGGGAAGTTTTATGTTGCAAATCCCGAAGGGTCAGACGACCGAGGCGGAGCGCGAGATACTGCGTAAGCTCCGCGTGTGGATCGCGGCGCTCGCCGCCGCGTGCCTGGTTGTGGGCGTCGGCGTCGGCGCGATGCTGAGCCACACCCGCGTGGCCGCGCTCGACGACTCGCCGCCGAGCGCCGCGCAGATCGCCCGCGCGCCCGAAGCGCTCTCCGCCTCGTTCGCCGAGATCGCTAGGCGCGTCGAGCCGTCGGTCGTCAACATTGATACCGTCTCGGCAGCGCCGCAGGTCGCGGGCAAGGACGACGACGAGGATAACGACAACGACGGCGGCGACAACCCTCTGCTCGACATGCTGCGCCGTCGCGCGCGACGCCCCTCGCGCGGAGTGGGGAGCGGCTTCATCGTTGACCCGAAAGGGCTGATCCTGACGAATTACCACGTCGTCGAGGGCATGACCGGCATCATGGTCAAGCTCCAGTCGGGCGAGCAACTGCGCGGCACCGTCATCGGCACCGACGACGAGACAGACCTCGCGGTCGTCAAAGTCAACGCGGGCCGAGACCTGCCGGCGGTGACGCTCGGCAACTCCGACGACAT